>PVMK01121103.1_pt1 | contig 11493 bp, 10 predicted proteins | sample 1853481 | NCBI WGS metagenome assembly PVMK01 (sample SAMN08533507, study PRJNA380276) | Marine sediment metagenome, whole genome shotgun sequencing project. | reverse complement strand
ATGGTGGCATGATATCTATGAAGAGCAACGGGTGGAGATTTGCGCTTGCATGCGTGATCGGCTACGCAACCTGCGAAGTAAAACCAGCCCCTGGCGCAATTTGGCGCATCAGCAAAGCACCAACTAAAAAAGCGGGTATCAAAGCGGGTATCTACGCTCCTTATTAAGTTGCAGAACCCATGTCCATTGGGAATAAAGACGCTATGCTCATCCTGATCGATAACTACGACAGCTTCACCTATAATCTCGTCCACTATCTGGGCGAGCTCGGCGCGGCGTGCGAGGTCATCCGCAACGATAAGATCTCCGCCGCGGACGTGCTGAAGAAAAAGCCGAAGGCTATCGTCTTGTCACCCGGCCCCTGCACACCCAACGAGGCCGGCATCTGCCTCGATCTCATCGCCAAGGCTGACGGCAAAGTCCCCTTGCTGGGCGTCTGCCTCGGTCACCAAGCGATCGGCCAGATCTATGGCGGAAAGGTCATTCGCGCATCGGAACCGATGCATGGCAAGCTCTCCACAGTGCGTCACTCAAACAAGGGCGTGTTCAAGGATTTGCCTGAACGCTTCGAGGTGACACGCTACCATTCGCTCATCGTGGAAAAAGAAAGCCTGCCGGCCGATCTGGAGATCACGGCGGAGACGGCCGACGGCATCATCATGGGGCTACAGCACAAGAAGCATCCCGTGCACGGAGTTCAGTTCCACCCCGAAAGCATAGCCTCCGAGCACGGCCATGCGCTGCTCGCTAATTTTCTTCAGCTTGCCGGCTTCAGTCCAAAAAGGCGCAACGCCCCTTCAAGGCGCGACGCCGCGTGAGGCTTTGAGATGTCCGCGCCTGAAATCAAAAGCCTGATGCAGAAGGTGGCGACCGGCGCCACACTCGAAGAGGACGAAATTCAATCCGCGCTCGAAGCGATGACGTCAGGCGTAGCAACGCCTGCGCAGATGGCCGCGTTTCTGATGGCGCTGCGCGTGCGCGGCGAAACAATTTCCGAGATCACGGGGGCTTGCCGGCATATGCGCTCGGCCATGGTCCCCGTCGTCGCTCCGCCCGATGCCGTCGATATCGTCGGCACCGGCGGCGATGGACACGGAACCTATAACGTCTCGACATGTGCAGCCTTGGTGGCCGCGGGTGCCGGTGTTCCCATCGCCAAGCACGGCAACCGCTCCGTCTCCTCGTTGTCGGGTGCCTCCGACGTGTTGACGGCACTCGGCGTCAAGCTCGATGTGCCGCCTGAAACGATCACACGCGCAATTTCTGGTGCCGGCGTCGGCTTCATGTGGGCTCCCATGCACCATCCGGCCATGAAACATTGGGCGCCGGTGCGCGCCGAGCTTGGCATCCGCACCCTATTCAATCTCGTGGGCCCTTTGTCGAACCCGGCAAGTGTCAAGCGTCAGGTGGTCGGGGTATTCGACAAAGGATGGGTGGAGCCACTCGCTGAAGTTTTGAAGAACCTCGGCTCAGTGCATGCTTGGGTTGTCCATGGCAGCGATGGGCTCGACGAGCTGACGACGACGGGCAGAACGCGCGTCGCCGAACTCAAGGATGGCGATATTTCGGTGTTCGACATCACGCCAGACCTTGCCGGCTTGCCGTTGGCCGCACTCGCTGACCTCAAAGGGGGCGACGCCAGCGTCAACGCTATCGCCATACAAGATGTCCTCAAAGGTAAACCGGGCCCGTTCCGCGACATTGTGCTCATGAACGCCGCGGCGGCCCTTGTCGTTGCCGGCAAAGCCGCAAACCTCGCTGATGGGGTAGAACGGGCCGCACGCGCCATCGATACGGGTGCGGCCGCGCAAGCGCTCGGCAAACTGGTTGCGATTACCAACGAGGCGGGGTGACGTTCAGGATTCTCTGGGGCCCGCGTCTAAGCTGAAAATCGCGCCTTATCTGGTGTTGATCCGCCTTGCCCGCTTATTTGGTCGCATCTCACAACGCCTGAAGTCGTGCCGTGGCTGCCAGGGGCGACGCGCAATCGCTTGAAAGTCTTCCCTCTTCAATGCTAGCAGTCGCAGCATCTCAACAAACCAAGCCTGTCCAACGTTTTTTAAGGAACGCCACACAATGAGCCTGCAACCCGCCGTATCGCCTCAAGTCGCATCCGATCAAGTGCCGACCAGCAATCCCAAGGTCCTGGCATTCGTCGACGAAGCCAAAGCACTCTTCAAGCCCGACGACGTTTACTGGTGCGACGGCTCTAAGGAAGAGTTTCAGGCGATGCTGAAGCTCCTGGTGGACTGTGGCACGGCCATTTGGCTGAACCCGGAAAAGCGGCCCAACTCCATTCTCGTGCGCTCCGACCCCGTCGACGTCGCCCGCGTCGAGGATCAGACCTACATCTGCTCGGAAAAAAAGGAAAACGCCGGCCCGACCAACAACTGGTTCGACCCCGCCGAGATGAAGGTGACCCTGACCAAACTCTACGACGGCGCAATGGCGGGCCGCACGATGTACGTCGTTCCCTACTCTATGGGACCTATTGGCTCGCCCATCGCCGGCATTGGCGTCATGGTCACCGACAGCGCTTATGCGGTCGCCAACATGCACATCATGACCCGCGTCGGCGCCAAGGTCTGGGACGCGCTTGGACAGAGCGACGACTTTGTGCGCGGCATGCACACTGTCGGCTATCCGCTCCCCACGCCGACATCGGTCGATGTGCCGTGGCCTTGCAACGCCACGAAATACATCTCGCACTTCCCCGAGACGCGCGAGATTTGGTCCTATGGCTCGGGCTACGGCGGCAACGCCCTACTCGGCAAGAAGTGCCACGCGCTGCGCATCGCCTCGGTCCAGGCCCGCGATGAAGGCTGGATGGCTGAGCACATGCTCATCCTCAAGCTCACCAACCCCGAAGGCGAAGCGAAATACATTGCCGCCGCCTTCCCTTCCGCCTGCGGCAAGACGAACCTGGCAATGCTTGTCCCGACCATCCCCGGCTGGAAGGCGGAGACGATCGGCGATGACATTTGCTGGATGAAGTTTGGCGAAGACGGCCGGCTCTACGCCATCAATCCTGAGACCGGCTTCTTCGGTGTTGCGCCCGGCACGTCAGATGAGACCAACGCCAACGCCATGAAGACGTTGAGCGGCAACTGCATCTACTCCAACGTCGCGCTGACCGACGATGGCGACGTTTGGTGGGAGGAGATGACGGACGAGCCGCCAGCGCACGCCATCGACTGGCGCCGTCGCTCCTGGAGGCCGGGTGCGGGACGTACAGCCGCTCACCCGAATGCGCGCTTCACCGCCCCTGCCGAACAATGTCCGGTCATCGCGCCGGAGTGGGAAGACCCCAAGGGTGTGCCGATCGACGCCCTCCTGTTCGGTGGCCGGCGCGCTTCCGTTGTGCCGCTGGTGACCGAGGCCTTGGACTGGAACCACGGCACCTTCCTTGGCTCGATCATGGCGTCGGAGAAGACCGCAGCAGCGGCCGGCAAAATCGGCGAACTGCGCCGCGATCCCATGGCGATGCTGCCCTTCTGCGGTTACAACATGGGCGACTACTTCGCCCACTGGCTGAAGATGGGCGAAAAGGGCGGCGCCAAGATGCCGAAGATCTTCTACGTCAATTGGTTCCGCAAAAGCCCGGAAGGCAAATTCATGTGGCCCGGCTATGCGGAGAACAGCCGTGTCTTGAAGTGGATCTTTGAACGCTGCAATGGCACAGCCAAAGCCGTTGACACGCCCATTGGAAGGCTTCCAGCCGAAGGCTCGCTCGATGTTAACGGCCTCGACGTTGCGCCTGAGACCATGAAGGCGCTAAACGCGGTCGATGCTGAGGGCTGGAAAGCCGAGCTACCCATGATCCGCGAGCACTTCGCCACGTTCGGCGACGATCTGCCCAATGCGCTGAAAGAACAGCTGGCCGCGCTGGAACGCAGGCTTAGCTAGAAGCAGATTGAGCGAGAACACGCAGCAGGCCGAGGCAAAACTTAGTATTGCCTCGGCCGCTTCTTGTTTCGTAGACAAGCGCTTTTAGCGCCCGCTCTAAACGAATTATTCCGACTTCGCTAAAGCCCCTGCCAACATCTCGGAGATAATGCCGAAGACGCCGCCGACAACTAACGACATGGCGATGATCGCGGCCGGGTTCTCCAACGTCGGCATGGCCAAGTTGTCCATGCCGGTCGCTGTGAGCAACACGAGCGCAACAGTCGCTGCGTAGCCGTAAACAGTGGCCGGGACAGCCGAGAAGACCGGAATGTTACACCCGAGGATCATGACGCCGACGCCGATCGCCACGCAGATGCCCGCCCAGACGGGCAGCCCAAGTGCTTCACCGAAGGGAAGCTGCGAGACGGCCAACAGTGTCAGCGCGGCCCACACTACGCCCCATAGGTTAGCAAGCGCGCTGGAAACGAAACCCCCGCCTTTGCCACCGCAGTGATAGAAACTTGCCCACCCGATAAAGACTGCCCAAATTTGCAGGCCCAACATTAACGGATCGGAAAAGACCAAGTAAGTCGCAATACCACCGAGCAAGCCGATGCTGATTGCTAGTGCTGTGATGAGACCCATCGTTTTTAACTCCCCCAGATTGACCGGCCGGAAATGCATTTCCGTGTTGTGATTCGCTCCAGCCGAGGGCGATAGTAGACCGGATTAGCGTGACATATTCGCAACGCGCCTGATTTCCGTGCATGTATGCACGCCCTTTGCCGCAAAGAGTGGCAAGTGCGCCCACGGATAAATCGGAAGGACAGTTGGCTTAGGCAGAAGGGGCCAGCTCACCGATGCTCGTGGCCGCTTGATCCTCAGCTGGCCGCGAAATAAAGGCCTCCGCGTGGTACCAGCCTTCGGCCTCGAGACCGCTCGCATCTATGCCCAGCTCAGACAGTCGTTGCAGGACATGCTCCCGCTCCTCGTCACTCGCAAAGCGGCGCTGCACAAACGTCTGGTTCTCGACCTTCTCAGTGACGTATCCAAAGTCTTCCAGCATCGTACCGATTTCGTCGAAGGGAAACATCCGCAGCACGAAGTGCGCCATCCAAGGTCTCCTTGGCGCGTTGGCGTCAAGTATTCCCTTCATCGTCTTCTTGCCGACATAGCCGATGCAGCCCGTAGATATTACGAGATCGGCTTCATCCAGCACTGCGGCTGTTTCTGGTGGTGGAGCGCCGGCCTCCAGGTTAGCTGCGACACCATCGTCGAGAAGGTGGGCCGCGACAGCGTAATCAATAGCGCTTTTCGAAATATCGAGGCCAACGACCTCAAGTTCCGCATCCTTGATGCGTTCTTCCATCAGCGTCTGATCGTGCGCCAACAACTGATCTCTCTGAGTACTTCGCCCCGCCTGGGAAGCATAGAGATCGTAGAGCTGGTCCATCTCCAGGTCGCACTTCAGTATTGCGGCATTAACACCATAGGAACACCCCACGTCGAGGACGCGAACCTTATCCTTCCCATAGGCTTGCCGGTAGGCGCTGATGACCCGCTGAAATACCGGCTTTGCGGTCTCGGGGATCTGGTAATCAAGATCCTTCAGCGTAGAATAATAGACCCTAGGATCTGGTTTATTGTAGATATCCGTGATGTCGATCTTACCAGTTTCATCTAATTCGAAAGTTTCTGCGGTGCTCACTGTGCATCCTTACTTAGCTATTGCTTGATAACGCAAGCAGGCGCATTTCCTGCGAGGGCGGAGAGATCTGGTAGGTGGGAATTTGTTTGGGTGGAATACCGGACTAAGCTTCGAAAGTCAATTCGCTGCAACTGCGAAATGGCGCAATTTGATCAGTATGAGGACAAGGCCATAGGTGCCGCTGACAACCGCGCCGCGTTTAAGTTAATGCGGCGCGGCACTTTTTTTACGGCTCGGCAGCTCGAGCAGATAGGACTTGCCGAAGCCCGATGCATAGTCGACGAGCGCAATCGCCACGGGCGTGATCGCAAAGACGGCGAGATCCTTAGGGTCCCTGGGAACGAACCGCTTTGATTGCGGCAGCGCGCGAAAAAGCTTCAACGACAATCTCTGCGCCTCTTGTTCGTCCACGATCCGTGTGGCGAGGCCCGACAGCGACAAACCGCGAAGCTTATAGAAGTCCCGCGTCTCGCTTGTGATAGCGGCAGAGACTTTGTTGTTCAGCTTGATGTTGCCGGCTTTCTGCGAAGCCGCGTCAGCCGCAAAGTACAACGTGAGATCTTCGTGGACATAGTTGACGGTCGTGGCCTGCGGAAAACCGTCGGGTCGAATGGTGGCCAGCACCATCAGGTGGTGATGCTTGAGTACGTCGAGGATCTTGGCTTCGAGTGTTTCGTCCATGGGAGCCTCCCGGAATCCGGGCTCCATGGACACTTAGCCTAAGTTTGCCAATGCGGCCTTGACCGAGCGCAAATCGTTAAGGAAACCGCAAAGATCGCGCCCCACTTGACCCAAAACCTTCAGGTGCCAGACGCCGCGAGGTGGCAGTACTTGCCTCCTCTCGACGTCATCCCGGCACCCGGTAGCAAGTGCTGCGCGCCTCACGTATTCTCCCCCGACATGGCCGATATCTTAGAGAAAATCACACGCTACAAGCTGGCCGAGATAGCGCGCGCCAAGCAACGCGCCCCGCTCCACGTGCTGGCCGAGCTGGCGCGCAGCGCCCCGCCGGTGCGCTCGTTCGCTGGCGCAATTGAAGCCAAGCATCGCGCAGGGCAACCCGCGCTCATTGCCGAGGTGAAGAAGGCGAGCCCGTCCAAGGGACTGATCCGCGCCGATTTCGATCCCCCAGCACTCGCCAAGGCCTACGAGGCGGGCGGGGCCGCCTGCCTTTCCGTCCTGACCGACGCTCCCTCGTTCCAAGGCGCGCCTGAGTATTTGACGCACGCGCGGGCGGCAACATCGCTGCCTGCGTTGCGCAAGGACTTCATGCTCGATACCTATCAGGTGGTCGAGGCGCGCGCCTGGGGCGCCGACTGCATCCTAATCATCCTGGCCGAGGTCGACGACGCGACAGCCCGTGAGCTGGCCTCGGCCGCCAAGGATTGGCACATGGACGCCATCGCTGAGGTGCACGACGCAAGCGAATTGGAGCGTGCGCTGAAACTTGATTGCCGGCTCATCGGCATCAACAATCGCAATCTCAAAACGTTCGAGACGACGTTGGCGACAACCGAAGAGCTGGCGCCACGCGTGTCCACCGATCGCATCGTCGTAGGCGAAAGCGGGATTTTTACGCCCGGCGACATCGCGCGTCTCACTCGGGCAGGCGTTGCGACATTCCTTGTGGGCGAGAGCCTGATGCGCCAAGACGACGTGGCGGCCGCCACGCGCACGCTGCTCGCGCCCGCCGCCGGCCCACGGCCGCCGGCTAAAGGCTGAGGACCACACCATGACGAAGAGCAGCAGATTGAGCCACGTGAACGAGGCAGGCGAAGCCCATATGGTCGATGTGTCCGACAAGCCCGTGACGGCGCGCACAGCCATCGCCGAAGGCTTTGTTGCCATGAAGCCGGAGACACTGGCGTTGCTTAAGAGAGGTGATGCGCCGAAGGGCGACGTGCTCGCTACCGCGCGCATCGCCGGCATAATGGCGGCCAAGCGCACACACGAGTTGATCCCACTGTGCCATCCCCTCGCGCTGGCCAAAGTCACCGTCGATCTGGAGACCAATAGCGGGCCGCCGGGCGTGCGCGTGGTCGCCGAGGTGAAGACGACGGGGAGAACGGGCGTGGAGATGGAGGCGCTGACGGCGGTCTCGGTAACCTGTTTGACGCTTTATGACATGCTGAAAGCGGTCGATCGCGCCATGACCTTTGAGCGCATTCGCCTGATTGAGAAGTCTGGCGGGCGCTCGGGCGATTACCAAGCCGAGCCAGCGCCTGAACGGGGCTCCTGAGCAATGTCGCTCCTCCCCGTTGAAGAGGCGACGAAACGTGTCCTTGACGGCGCCTCACCGACCGCGACGCAGGACGTACTGCTGCTAGACGCTCACAACCGCGTGTTGGCCCAGGACGTCACCGCAAAGCTCACACAGCCGCCGTTCAACGCATCGGCTATGGATGGCTATGCGGTGAGCGCTGACGATCTTGCAACCCTGCCCACTTCATTGAGGGTCGCTGGAGAGTCGCAAGCTGGAAGCAGGTTTACGGGAACGGTGGAACAGGGCGCAGCCGTGCGCATCTTCACGGGCGCACCGTTACCCACCCGAACAGATACCGTTGTCATCCAGGAGAACACCGAGCGCCAGGGCGACACGGTCGTCATTCGTGAGGCGCCGCGCCCCGGCGCCAACGTCCGCGCCATGGGCGGTGACTTTCGCAAAGGGCAGACGCTGCTCTCCGCCGGACGCCCCGTTGACGCGCGCGCCATTACACTCGCCGCGGCCGCTGGTCATGCGAGGCTTTCCGTCCGGGTTAGGCCACGCGTGGCAATCCTGGCGACCGGCGACGAGCTGGTTGAGCCGGGCACGACACCCGGTCCCGATCAGATCGTGGCATCCAATGCGTATGGGCTCGCCGCGTTAGTCGAACGTGCCGGCGGTTCGCCCCAGCTTCTGGGCATCGCAGGTGACACGCGCGAAGCACTCGACGCCAAGCTGCAAGCCGCCTCGGGCGCAGATGTGCTGGTCACCATCGGCGGGGCTTCAGTGGGCGACCGCGACCTTGTGCGGCCCACGCTCGAAGCGCGGGGCATGACACTCGACTTCTGGAAGGTCGCCATTCGACCCGGCAAGCCCATGTTGTTCGGCCGTATGGACGCCACGCGCGTATTGGGGCTGCCGGGCAATCCCGTGTCGTGCTTGGTGGCAGCGCGCGTGTTTCTCGTCCCCCTCATTCACCGCCTGCTCGGACGCACCGATTCGCCTCTGCAAGAGACGATCGCCGTGCTCACCCACGATGTGCAGGCCAATGGCCCGCGCCAGCATTACATGCGCGCCAAGCGCGCGCCCGACGAGGCGAGCCCACCGCGCGTGAGCGTGCTGTCATCCCAAGATAGCGCCCATCTGACGGGGCTTATCGCCGCCGACGTACTGATCGTGCGTGCCCCCGACGCACCTGCCTTGAGCGCAGGCTCGGAGGTCTCCGTGCTATCGCTCGACTTCTGAAATTCCCCACTTTCCGGCCCCTCTTGCGGAACGCCACGCGAACGGCTAGGGTACGTTCATGCTTTGTCCATGCTGTCTCGGCAGTTCTTTCCTGATCGCATCTTCGCGGCACCAGGCACTGGAGGCCCAATGCTAACCGAAAAGCAGAAAGAGCTTTTGCTCTTCATCCATTCCCGCATGCAGGATTCGGGCGTGCCGCCGTCGTTTGACGAGATGAAGGACGCGCTCGACCTCAAGTCGAAGTCGGGCATTCACCGTCTTATTACGGCGCTGGTGGAACGCGGATTTATCCGCCGCCTGCCCCATCGTGCTCGCGCCATCGAGGTCATTCGTCTGCCTGAGAATACGGACCAGGGGCCCGTTGAACGTCGTGCTGGCTTCCAGCCAAGCGTGATCGAGGGCAGCCGCATCCGCGACATGAGCATGAGCACGCCACCTTCGACCGTCATCGACAGCCGCACCGTCTCCGTTCCCGTCATGGGGCGCATTGCGGCCGGCACACCCATCAGCGCCATCCAGAACCACAGCCACGACATCGCCTGCCCGCCCGACTTGCTCACCAACGGCGAGCACTTTGCCTTGGAGGTGAAGGGTGATTCCATGATCGAGGCCGGCATCCTCGACGGCGACATCGTCGTCGTTCGCCGCTGCGATACTGCGGAGAACGGTGACATTGTCGTCGCGCTGGTGGATCAAGAAGAGGCAACGCTCAAGCGCCTGCGCAAGAAGGGCACAACTATTGCGCTTGAAGCCGCAAACCCCGAATTCAAGACCCGCATATTCGGGCCCGATCAAATTGACATTCAGGGACGTCTCGTTGGACTGATGCGGCGCTACTGAGGCTTTGATGCGCGCTTTTTACTGAAGCGCGTGGTGCGTCGCAACGACCAGGGCCTGTCTCCCCGCATTTGCGCGACCGTCTCGACGCGAATGTGCCCGTCCTCCTCAATATAGATCGCGTGCGTGCCGCCCCGGCGCACGGCGAAGAAATCAATCAGCACCGCGGGACCATTGCAGCCGCGGGGATTGGCAAAGCTGGCAATGAGTATTTTTGCGCGCTGGCAGTCATCCGCCAGGGCGGCCGGATGGCGTGCGACGGCGACCATCACGCCTTTCACCAAGGCTCGACAGCCCACTGCGTCGCACTTAAACCCCGACGCCTTCGTTGCCTCTTTGGGTTCGCGCGTGTCACCGTCATGCTCAAGCCAACGAATGAGCTCAAACGAAGGGCGTCGCGAACCCACCGCAGAGAGCTGTTGATCGTCACTGCGCACGGCTACAAGCGCCCCATCGCGTGCAATCAAAACGTCTGGCCGCTGCAAAGTCGGCGCCAGCGCGATGCCGGCGGCAACCAACGCGGCGCCCAACAAACGCCAGCGCGTCTGCCAGAGCACCAGCCAAAGACCACCAGCCACCATCAGCAGGAACGCGAACGTCGGCATGGCCGGAATTCGTCCAACCGCGCCCGGCAAGCTCCCGACGCGCGACGCAACCCATGTCATGCCTTCGATGCCAAGCCCCATGATCCACAGCGGCAGCGTTTCGAGACCAAACGGCATGGCCATAAGAGTCGCCAGCGCGGCCGGCATGACAATCAGGTTGCATAGCGGAATAGCAATGAGGTTGGCGAGCACGGCATATTGCTGGCTCTGGTGGAAATGATAGGCGGCGAACGGCGCCACGGCAGCACTCGCCACCAGCGTCGACAGCACGATGCCCACCAAGAATAACGCGAGCCGCGCAAGCGGTCCGCGCGGGACGAATGCTCCCTCTCCGCGATGGCGAATCGCCTCGTAGAAGGCAACGAGGCCAGCAACAGCCGCAAACGACATCTGGAAACCAGTATTGAACAGGCTCTCAGGAAAGAGGATCAGGATCACAAGCGCGGCCAGCACCACGTTACGTAGCGCCAACGCGGGCCGGTCGAGCACAACGGCAAGGAACATGATCGAGATCATGATCACCGAACGCACAGTGGCAAATGACGCCCCGGAAATCAGCAAGTAGGCGAAGGCGGCAACCGTCGCGGCAACAGCGGCCCATTTCTTGATCGGATAGCGCAACGCCAAAGCGGGGACGGCTGCGAGACAAAGTCTCACAAGAAAGAACACGGAGCCTGACATGATCACCATGTGCAAGCCTGAGATCGACAGGACGTGGAATAGCCCGGAAGCGCGAAATGCTGCGTTGGTCTCCTCCGAGATGCCGCCGCGCTCCCCTGTAATGAGCGCGTTGGCAATGGCGCCCGGCTGGCCCGGTAGCACCGCCGTGATGCGCTGGCCAATCGCCTGACGCACCCGCTCCACCGCCGCCCACAGCTGCAAGTCGGGCGGCGACGGTCCCGCCTCCATGTCCGGCTCGAGCCTAGAACGGGCGTAGCCAACCGCGCCCAACCCGTCGAACCAAGCGTGACGCGCAAAATCGAAGCCGCCGGGTAGTGCGGGCGCGG
>PVMK01118685.1_pt1 | contig 11493 bp, 8 predicted proteins | sample 1853481 | NCBI WGS metagenome assembly PVMK01 (sample SAMN08533507, study PRJNA380276) | Marine sediment metagenome, whole genome shotgun sequencing project. | reverse complement strand
CAGGCCGACAATGCACCTGCTCCTGAAGTGGCAGAGACACCGGCAGCTGGCACAACACCAGAACCAGATGGCCTGCCAACAGGTTATCTTAATACTATCATTGCCGGGGCAGTAGTATTATTAATTGCCCTGATTGTTGTGCTTAGCATGATTGTTAGCAGGTTAAGTAAGTACATCCGTTTGCGTGATGATATCTCGGAAGAAGACAAAGAATATGTGAAGCAGCGGAACCCTATGGAGATGATCCGTAATAAAGCCTTTATAGGCATTGTAGTAGCTGTGCTCACTATGGTGCTTGCTAAAGAAGGGCTTGATAGTCTATTTGATATAGGCGTGCAACAAGGGTACGCACCTAAGCAACCAATCGCCTATTCACATAAAGTTCATGCCGGTGATTACCAGATAGATTGTAATTACTGTCATACCGGGGTTACTAAATCGAAGAATGCTAACATCCCTTCACCTAATATTTGCTTAAATTGTCATAGCTCCATTACTAAAGGAACCACTACTGGAACTGTTGAAATAGACAAAATATTTGCCGCGGTAGAAAATAATGAACCAATTGAGTGGGTACGCGTGCATAATTTACCTGACCTGGCCTACTTCAACCATGCTCAGCATGTAGCGGTTGGCAAACTTGAGTGCCAGACTTGCCATGGTCCTATTGAAGAGATGGAGGTAGTAAGACAATATTCTAACCTCACCATGGGCTGGTGTATTAACTGTCACCGCGATACCGAGCTAAATACCAGGGGCAATGGCTATTACGATAAATTGGTAGAACTGCATGAGCAGGAGTCAGATAAACCATTTACCGTAGAAGACAATGGCGGTCTTGAATGTGCCAAATGCCACTATTAATATCGACGATTCTTTGAGTTATAAAATAAACATGAAACGAGCCATAATTAAATTTTTCAATTACACAGGAATGACCTCACAGGCGAGTTCCATCTGGCCATTGGAAATCAAATAAGACAGATGAAAGAAACCAAAAAAATATATTGGAAAGGACTTGAGCAACTCAGCAACGATCCCGAATATGTTAAGTATGCTGATAAGGAGTTTCCTGAGTATTTACCTATAAATGGCGAAGAAACTAAAGGCGAGTCGAGCAGTAGACGAGATTTCCTTAAGCTCATGGGTTTTGGTGTGGCTGCTGCCACTTTGGCTTCTTGCGAAGCACCGATAAGAAACGCCATCCCTTATGTGAATAAGCCCGAGGATATTGATCCGGGTGTGCCTAATTACTATGCTTCTACCTATTGGTATGGTGGGCAGTATGCCAGTGTTGTGGTTAAGACACGCGAAGGTCGGCCAATTAAGATCGAAGGGAATAAGCTTTCTAAGATTTCGCAGGGAGGTTCAAGCGCCCTGGTAGATGCTTCTATTCTCACATTATATGATAAGGAGCGGTTGAGGAACCCAAAAAAGGGCAATGATGATATTTCCTGGGATGATTTAGACAAAGCTGCTAAAGCTGCTTTTACTGCTGCTGCCGAATCCGGTAAAAAGATTGTCTTATTAAGTAATACGATAATCAGTCCTACCTTTTATAAGGCAATTGAAGAATTTAAGAGCCAATACCCAACAGCTGAATTAGTACAGTATGATACTCAGTCGGCGTACGGTATTGTTAAATCGAATGAAGAGGTATTTGGCATCAAAGCTATTCCTTCTTATCATTTTGAAAAAGCCAGTGTAATTATTGGTTTCGAAGCTGACTTCCTGGGTACATGGATTGACCCTATTGAATACACCAAAGGTTATAGCAAAGGGAGAAAGCTTGATCCCAAGAAGAAACAAATGTCACGCCACTACCAGTTTGAAGCTAATTTGTCGCTAACTGGTGCTAACGCCGACTATAGGACACCACTTAAACCATCAGCATCAGGGCCGGCAATTATTGCCCTTTATAATGCGGTGGCAACAGCAACCGGTAACGCCACAGTTTCCGGTGGTAGCGATGCTGCCAATATAAAGCAGGCAGCAGCAGATCTTATGCGAGCTGGTAAAAATGCCTTAGTCGTTTCCGGTTCTAACGATCCGGCCGTGCAAAACTTGATTGCCGGTATTAATAATATGCTAGGCAGCTATGGTACAACCATAAGTTTTGATCGGGCTCCGAGTTATAAGTCTGGTGACGAAGCAGCTTTTACGCAATTTGTTGCTGATGCCGGTGCCGGAAATGTTGGTGCAGTAGTAGCACTTAATTGCAACCCTGTTTACAACCATCCGCAAGGGGCACAGCTATCAGCTGCACTAGCAAAAGTTGATTTCACCATTTCTACAAGTGACAGACTGGATGAAACTGCCAACGCAGTAAACTATGTAGCACCTACACATCATTTCTTAGAGTCGTGGGGTGATGCAGAGCCTAAATCTGGCATGTATAGCTTGAGCCAGCCAACAATATCACCATTGTTCGCTACTCGTCAGCAGGAAGCTAGTATTTTAAGCTGGGCAGGAAACAATACTGACTATTTCGATTATCTAAAGAATAACTGGCAGCAGAAATTTGCCAGTGATAAACAAGGGCTTTCATACCAGTCATTCTGGGATAAATGTTTACAGGATGGCATATTTGAAGTAGAGGTGGAAGCTAATGAACTGGCAGCCAACATTAATGCAGATGCTACAGCTTCAACCATTACGGCTAATTATAAGGGGTCAGGAGTAGAACTTGCCCTCTATTATAAGGTTGCTATTGGAGAAGGTACCCAGGGTAACAACCCATGGCTCCATGAAACGCCAGACCCGATAACTAAAGCTACCTGGGATAATTACCTGACGGTGGCTATTGCCGATGCTAAAGATTGGGGAATTGTTGAGAGTGAAGGGAAAGCGAATAGAGTTAACATTACTGTAAATGGCACAACCCATAATCTTCCGGTTGTTATTCAGCCCGGTCAGGCAAAAGGAACAGTTGGTCTGGCTTTGGGATATGGTAGAACAGCCGGCGGTCGCGTAGCTAATGAACTTGGTGTAGATGCCACCAGCTTAATAACCAGCTTAAATGGCACCCAATCAACTAATATATTATCAGGCGTAAGTATAGAAGTAACTACTGATATGTACCAGGTAGCCAGAACACAAACCCACCATACCTATATGGAGCGTGGCAATGTAATTCAGGAGTCTACACTGGCAAAATATAAAGAAGATTCATCTGCCGGTCGGGTACATCCTCACGTCGCCACATGGCAAAGTCCTGATGGCAAGGTCGCTCCCGGCGAACTGTCGTTATGGAAAGGTCATAAATACAAAGATCACCACTGGGGACTGGCGATAGACATGAATTCCTGTACAGGTTGTACGGCTTGCCATGTTGCCTGTGTATCTGAAAATAATATCCCAGTTGTAGGTCGTCAGGAGGTTATCAACCGCAGAGACTTGCACTGGATGCGTATTGATAGATACTATAGTAGCGATGAAGCAGCAGTAGCAAGTGCCTCCGGCATAATTGAGGGTCTGAAGGCGCTTGAAATAGCCGCTGAAAATCCTGAAGTTATTTTCCAGCCAATGATGTGTCAGCATTGTAATAATGCCGGTTGCGAAACAGTTTGCCCTGTTGCGGCAACAACACATTCTACTGAAGGACTGAACCAGATGGTCTATAACCGTTGTATTGGTACCAGGTATTGTGCTAACAACTGCGCCTATAAAGTAAGGAGATTTAACTGGTTTAAGTATCATGATAATGAGCAGTTCGATAAAAACCTGTCGATGAATAACGATTTAGGTAAAATGGTACTTAATCCTGATGTAACCGTTCGTTCGCGAGGGGTTATGGAAAAATGTACCATGTGTGTGCAGCGAATTCAGTTAGGTAAATTGAAGGCAAAGAAAGAGGGAAGAAGAACTAACGACGATGATATTACTATGGCTTGTGCATCGGCTTGTCCGGCAGATGCTATCCTATTCGGTGACATGAATGATCCGAACAGTAATATATCTAAGCAGCTAAAAATTAAGGATATTGAAGATGATTACAGTATAGATAAGAAGATTGGCGAGCATAGAGCTTATACCGTATTGGAAGAAGTTGGTACCAAGCCAAATGTTCTTTACCTCACCAAGATTAGAAATAAAGAAGAAAATAACGCTTAAAATATAATTAAGAAATATGATCGTTACGTCACAAATTCGTGAACCGCTAATTACCGGAGGCAAGACCATGGCTGAGGTATCTGATGATATTTGTCGTCAGGTGGAAGGGAAACCTTCTAAGTCTTGGATAATGGCCTTTACAGTTGCTGTTGGTATACTCACCATAGGGGCTGTTTCTCTAGGAACATTGCTCTGGGAAGGAGTAGGGGTTTGGGGTCTTAACAAAACCGTAGGCTGGGCCTGGGATATCACCAATTTTGTCTGGTGGGTGGGTATCGGTCATGCGGGTACACTAATCTCAGCGGTACTTTTATTATTCCGTCAGAAATGGAGGATGAGTATCAACCGGGCAGCTGAAGCGATGACCATCTTTGCGGTAATTTGTGCACTAATGTTCCCGGCTTTCCATATGGGAAGACTATGGCTCGGATTTTACTGGGCATTACCATTACCAAATACTTTTGGTTCTTTATGGGTAAACTTTAACTCACCATTATTATGGGATGTGTTCGCCATATCTACGTACTTCTCTGTTTCATTGGTATTCTGGTATGTAGGTCTTATTCCAGATTTTGCCACTATTCGCGACAGAGCAAAAAACAAAGTATCTAAAGCTATTTATGGTGGTCTCAGCCTGGGTTGGACCGGTGGTGCGAAAGATTGGTTGCGATATGAATCAGTATCCTTGATATTGGCAGGTTTAGCAACACCACTGGTACTTTCAGTACATACAATTGTATCCATGGACTTTGCCACTTCGGTAATTCCGGGATGGCACACCACAATTTTCCCTCCATACTTTGTTGCCGGAGCGATATTCTCTGGTTTTGCCATGGTGTTAACATTACTACTGATTACCAGGAAGGTGTTTCATCTGGAAGATTACATTACCATTCAGCATATTGAGATGATGAACATTATCATCATCGTTACGGGCTCAATTGTAGGTATTGCCTATATCACAGAATTCTTTATTGCCTGGTACTCTGGTGTGCCGGCAGAGCAATATGCCTTTATCAATAGGGCTACTGGACCTTACTGGTGGGCATACCTGGTTATGATGACGGCCAATGTTGTATCACCACAAGTATTCTGGATTAAGAAAATAAGAACCAGTATTGTTGCCACCTTTATTTTGTCAATAATTGTGAATATTGGTATGTGGTTCGAGCGCTTTGTAATTATTGTTACCTCGCTTCACAGAGACTATTTACCATCTAGTTGGGCGATGTTTTATCCAACCAAACATGATGTTGGCATGTACTTATTTAGTTTCGGTTTCTTTTTTACAGCTTATTTACTGTTCTCTAAATTCTTCCCGGTAATTAACATTGCTGAGGTTAAGAGTATCTTGAACGCAGATGGCGAAAAATTAAAATAATATGAGTGGAAAAAAATATTCAGTAGGCATATATGAGCACGAAGATACCGTAAAGAGTGCGGTAAAAGCTTTGCAAGAAGGAGGTGTTAAAATTCATGAGGTTTATTCTCCTTATGCCATCCATGGTATGGAGGATATCTTAGGCTATAAGCTCAGCAGGTTACCAAAGGCAGCATTCCTTTTTGGTCTTACAGGGACCACCCTGGCACTTACCATGCTTTATTATATGATGGGTTATGACTGGCCAATGATTATTGGCGGTAAGGATTTTGCTGCTTTGCCACCTTTTATTCCGGTTACTTTTGAAATCACCGTATTATTGGCTTCTTTCGGTATGGTATTTACTTTTTTTATTGCCAGTGATTTAAAACCATGGGCTATTCCTAAAATTTACGATATACGCATTACCCTGGATAAATTTGCCATTGCTATAGATTTGGATAAGAATACCAAGTCTCAAAGTGAGATAGATACTATTCTAAATAGTTCAGGGGCATCAGAAGTAAATGAAAAGAACTTTAAATAAGTTAAAAGTTTAGAGAATGAACTTAAATAAAATATATACAGCAGCCTTTATTATAGGAGCTATAGCCTTAGTAGGATGCAAGGCGGGTGGTGATAATCCGGGTTTGGAATATGCTCCAAACATGTATCACTCCGTTGCCTATGAGCCGCTTAAGCAGATAAAGGACAAGGAATCAGGGAAATGGGTTAACTCATCAGAAGATGATATTGGCGAGTATTATAGCTCAAATCCATATAACGCTTATGAAATGAATATGCGTGAACCTGTCGCCAATACGGTAAGAAGAGGCAAGTACTTGCCTTACCGAATTCCAAAAGATAGCCTGGAGTTGGCAGCCAGGATTATGATTAATCCTTTAGATTCTTCCGCGGCAGTACTTGCTGATGGTAAAAGACTTTATGCTATATTTTGTACTCACTGCCATGGCGATAAAGGAACAGAGCCAGGTTTAGTAGGAGTAAAATATGTCGGTGTACCATCATATACATCTCGGGCATTAATAGATATGACTCAGGGCCATATATTCCATGTTCTGTCAAAAGGTAAGGGACGTATGCCTTCACATGCTTCACAATTGAGTATAGAAGAGCGATGGACGGTTGCCCGATATGTTCAAGTATTACAAAATCAATAATTCAGCCTAACTGATATATGACAACTCTTGACGAAAAATATATTTTCACTGCCAAAGCGAAACGTAACATTGCTGTACTATTAGTGGTGGGCTTATTGCTGTTGGTAGTAGGAATCTTCATGAATATGGGTGATACTACTCATGGAGAAGAACAACATGCAGCAAATGCTGTTTCAGAGCAGTTATTGGCTAGCACCGATTTGGTACAACACGCTGACGCTGCTAACGCTGACGAGGCCGTGGCGGAACCTGAGCATCATGCAACCCCTCACTGGCTTAAAAGGCTATATGCTAACCTTTGGATTAATAATATGTTTTTTGTTGGTCTTGGTATTATTGGGGTATTCTTTTTTGCCCTTCAATATGCTTCCTCATCACATTGGTCTACAGGAATGTTGCGTGTTTCAATGGCCATTGGTAATTGGTTGCCATTTGCTTTCGTTTTGATTCTTGGGGTGTTCTTGCTGGCTAAGTATGATTTATTCCACTGGACCCACGACTATTTATATGACACCAACAGTCCTCAGTTTGACCCAATACTTAATGGCAAGAAAGCTTACCTTAATTTACCATTTTTCATTGGCAGAATGATTGTATTTATGGGTGGCTGGTATCTATTCTTCTTGTATATGAGAAAGAATGCTCTGGCTGAAGATATTGAAGGTGGTGGAACTGAACGATGGAAAAAGATTAGAAGTTCGGCTGCATGGTTCTTAGTATTCTTCGCAGTTAGCTCATCAATGTCGGCCTGGGATTGGATAATGTCTATTGATCCGCACTGGTTTAGCACCATGTTCGGCTGGTACGTATTCTCCAGCTGGTGGGTATCCGGATTGGCATTTATCACCTTAGTAATCATCATTCTGAAAGAACAGGTTACTTATCTATTGTTACGTCTAATCACCTGCATGACTTAGGCAAGTTTATCTTTGGCTTCAGCATTTTCTGGATGTACCTATGGTTCTCACAGTTCTTGCTAATTTATTATGCTAATATTCCTGAAGAAACAGTTTATTTCGTACAGAGATTAACTAGTCCTAATTATAGTCCTATATTCCATATCAATCTCTTTGTCAATTTTGCCTTCCCATTCCTCGCCTTAATGAGCAGGGACTCGAAACGTCAAATGTCGATAATGAAAATTGTAACCGTGATAGTAATTCTTGGCCATTGGCTCGATTTTTATCTTATGGTAACACCGGGTGTTATGCAGTTAGAAGGCGGGTTTGGTTTTATGGAAATTGGTTTATTTATGGTTTTTATGGCGGCATTCTTATGGGTAGTGTTTAGTAATTTGGCTAAGTATCCACTGATAGCTAAGAATCATCCTACATTACAGGAAAGTTTACATCATCATATTTAATTAAAGAAAGTGACTTAATATCTATATTATGAATCAAATGTTGATAGGCTTAGGCAGCGTACTTTTAGTACTGGTTATAGTATTGCTTTATAAAGTGAGTACTATGGTTGGCGTGGCTAAAAATAAAACCGAGGGCCCTGACTCACGCAGCAATAATATTAATGGCATTCTCATGCTGGTATTCCTCATTGCCTTTGGTGCTGCAGGCTGGTATTCGGCATATGTTTATTATGATGATTATGTGATACCGGTAGCTAGTCAGCATGGTGTTACCACCGATGACATGTTTTGGGTTACAATGTGGGTAACAGGTTTTGCCTTTATAATTACTCATGTCCTGCTATTTTATTATGCTTTCAGATATCGTTATCGTAAAAATAATAAAGCCACCTTTTACCCGGATAATTCAAAATTAGAAGTAATCTGGACCCTGGTGCCAGCAGTGGTACTTACCTTGTTAGTATTATATGGGCTTAACGTATGGACAGAAATTACTTCGAAAGCCCCTGAAGAGGCTGAGGTTGTGGAAGTTATGGGAATGCAGTTTGCCTGGAGAACCCGTTATCCGGGTGCTGATAATCAGCTTGGTCACTATGATTACCGGAAAATAGATGCCGCCAATATGTTTGGCATGGATTTAACCGATAAGAACTCATTTGATGATTTCACACCACGGGAAATTCATATCCCTAAGGGCAAGCCTGTGCTGTTTAATATTCGCGCAAGAGATGTGCTGCACAGTGTTTATGTGCCTGCTTTCAGGTTAAAAATGGATGCTGTGCCGGGTATGCCAACTAAATTCTGGTTTATCCCAACCAAGTCAACAGCTGATATGCGAGAAGAAACAGGCAATCCTGATTATAATTATGAGCTTGCTTGCGCTGAAATCTGTGGCGATGGCCATTTCACAATGCGTATGATAATTGTGGTTGACGAGCCGGCAGATTATGAAAAGTGGAAAAAAGAACAGAAAACCTGGTTATCGAATAACCCTGAATATTTATCACAAATTCCTGAAGAATTACAGGAAGTAGCCTTGATTTCTTCTGGAATAAATACCGAAGCTGCTAAAGTAAGCGAAGCTACATATTAACCGAATAACAATTATTAACCTATACTATGGAAACTGCTGATTTACCTATTGTCGAAGACCATTCAACTGATGCTCACGAGCATCATGAGCAAGGCTTTGTCGCCAAATATATATTTAGCCAAGACCATAAGACTATTGCCAAGCAATTTTTAATCTCCGGTATATTATGGGCGGTAATTGGTGGCTTGTTATCTGTTTTCTTCAGATTACAACTTGGTTTTCCAAATATGAGCATGGAATGGTTACGGCCACTTTTGGGCGGCTGGATAAGTGCTAATGGTCAACTGGATCCTGGGTTTTACCTGGCTATGGTAACCATGCATGGTACCATTATGGTGTTCTTTGTACTAACTGCAGGACTTAGTGGAACATTCTCAAACTTCCTCATTCCTTTGCAGATAGGGGCAAGGGATATGGCTTCCGGTTTTTTGAACATGTTATCATACTGGTTCTTTTTCCTTTCCAGTACTATCATGTTCATTTCGTTCTTTATCTCAACAGGTCCTGCTTCGGGTGGCTGGGTTATATATCCACCACTGAGTGCTTTGCCACAAGCAATGGCGGGTTCAGGATTGGGTATGACGCTTTGGTTGGTAGCTATGGCGTTTTTTATTATATCAACATTAGTTGGTGGCATTAATTATGTGACTACGGTAATTAATCTTCGCACGGATGGAATGACCTTTAGTAAACTGCCACTTACCATCTGGGCTTTCTTTCTAACTGCTATTATTGGTATCCTGTCATTCCCGGTATTATTATCTGCGGCGTTGTTATTGATACTCGACAGAAGTTTTGGTACAAGTTTCTATTTATCTGAAATCTATATTGGCGGTGAAGCCTTACCCAACCTGGGTGGTAGCCCTATTTTATTCCAGCACTTGTTCTGGTTCCTTGGTCACCCTGAAGTGTACATTGTATTACTGCCCTCATTAGGAATTACCTCAGAAATTATTTCAACCAATTCCAGAAAGCCAATTTTTGGTTACAAAGCTATGATTGGTTCAATGATAGGTATTGGCTTCCTTTCATTTATCGTATGGGCACATCATATGTTCGTTACCGGCATGAATCCGTTCCTTGGCTCAATATTTATGCTATTAACCTTGATTATTGCCATTCCATCGGCTATTAAGGTGTTTAATTATATTGCTACCTTGTGGCAAGGAAATATTGTCTTCACGCCTGCCATGTTATTTTCTATCGGATTGGTATCATTCTTTATTTCTGGTGGACTTACAGGCATATTCATGGGTAATTCAGCTTTAGATATTCAGCTGCATGACACTTATTTTATTGTTGCCCATTTCCATCTGGTGATGGGTAGTGCCGCCTTCTTTGGTATGTTAGCCGGTGTCTACCACTGGTTCCCAAAGATGTTTGGCAGGATGATGGATGCTAAGTTGGGCTATATCCATTTCTGGTTATCCTTTATTGGTATTTACCTGATATTCTTCCCAATGCATTATATCGGCATTGCCGGCTTTCCAAGGAGATATTATTCTTTTACCAATTTTGATGCTTTTAGCTCTTTCACAGATTTAAATGCCTTTATTTCTATTGCTGCTATAGCAACGTTTGTGGCGCAGTTTATTTTCTTGTTTAACTTCTTCTATAGCATCTTCAGAGGTAAAAAGGCAACTGCTAACCCATGGAAATCAAATGCCCTGGAGTGGACAACACCTATCAATCCCGGGCACGGTAACTGGCCTGGAGATATTCCTAAGGTTTATCGCTGGCCATATGATTATAGTAAGCCAGGTGCACCGGATGATTTTATTCCGCAAACTGTACCATTTTCAGATACCCCGGAAAGTAACTTACCGCATGAGAATGAATTGATCAAACTGGAGGTAAAAGACGATGATGATGCTATTGTTATTAATACAAATGATAAAGAATAAAATTTGGCAACTGTAGAAACATATCAAACCAATACTGCTTCATTCAGCGCCGGTATTCGCGTGTATCTCGAATTGGTAAAGATGAGGCTATCATTATTAGTGGCATTTTCTTCCGGCTTTGGCTACACCCTCGGTGCGGTTAATTTTAGCTGGACAGTTTTTGCAATGTTATTTATTGGTGGATTTTTAATTTCAGGAGCATCAATTACTATCAACCAAATAATTGAAAGAGACCTCGATAAATTGATGAAACGAACAGAGGGTAGGCCACTACCCACCGCCCGGATTACCACTAAAGAGGCTAAAATTTTTGCCGGAATAATTGGTTCGTTAGGGTTTATCTTGCTGGCTGTATCTACAAATTGGTTAGCCGTTGTTTTGTCGGCGCTATCGATGATACTTTACTGCTTTGTCTATACACCCTTAAAACGTGTTGGGCCGGTAGCTGTATTTGTTGGTGCTTTGCCAGGGGCATTACC
>PVMK01132928.1_pt1 | contig 11496 bp, 12 predicted proteins | sample 1853481 | NCBI WGS metagenome assembly PVMK01 (sample SAMN08533507, study PRJNA380276) | Marine sediment metagenome, whole genome shotgun sequencing project. | reverse complement strand
GCTGGAACGGTTAACTTGTAGCTTTCACCGCCCTCAAGCCACTGTCCATTTGAATCTTTGGCACCCGTTAAATAGAAAGTAGCTCTTCCTAAACGCTCTGTACTACTAAACACGCCAAAATACATGCCAGCCCGAGTGTCAATATCGACAAAGCTTGGTTGCACATAACTAAACTGCGTCGCCACACTGCCTGGCAAGTTTAAGGTTGTCCATTGCTTGTCAGAATAAAAACGTGGAGGTAGCGTTTCAAAAAATAACTTCATGACATACTGATGTGCTTCGGAAGCGGCGGCCTCATAAATATTTTTTTGGCTAGCATCCATCTTGAACGTACCACCCTTGCGAATGCCAATTTCATTGAGAATTCCCAACATGGCGAGATCTTTCTCTTCAATAATTTCCGTATTGAGGATCTGTTGCAGCTTGCCAAAATAAGTCGCATCGTAATCAACAATGGCATGTATTGATTTACCGTAAATATCTACATGCTTAGTTTTAGGTGGTTTTGCAGCTTTAGAGAACGGATAGATATTAATTGTTTTAGCCCAAGCTGCTTGCTTTGCCATGCTTTGAGCGCTGTTATCAACAGTACCGGGGCGCAGTAAAAAATAGCCTTCGTAGGTTTTTGATTGCAGGACTAAATAACCTTCGGGCAATTCACCCACTTGGTAATTTGGAGGGAGTAATAAGTATTTTGCTCCAACACCGCCATCTCTACCCTTTCCACCCACATCAGCTAAAGGTCGTTGCCAGGAGTCCATGAACACACCAAACAGAGCCACATCGGCAGTTTCACTAGGAATATCGATCACCATAGGGCCATCTTTCAGGCTCCAATACGCCATGATGTATGGCACTGAATTTCCTGTTGGGATCTCGAATTTTGCGGACTGAATTTTCGAGTGATAAGCCACATCGCCATAATTAACACCGCCACCATTTTTCAAGCCATCTTTAGTGGCTTTGTAGTTCATTAATGGCACACTCCAGAGAACAGACTCGAAAGCCCGTGAGTGCAGTAAGCGCGTTTCCGTATCGGTATCGGCTGCCGCCTGGGCAGAACCTACGCTAAAAGTGATGGCCAACAGCAGCAACATTGCGAAACTTGCTGCCGTCCTCATGGTTTTAGTTCTCATGGTTTTGCTCCTGATAGTTACTAATCGCTGGCAATTTGTAGGCAAGGTTGATTACCTCTTTAGTCGGTGCGTACCATCGAAAGAGCAAAAAATAATCACCCTCAGGTGCCGGTAACCAATTAGCCAGTTTATCGGCCGATGGTTTTTCGTTTTGAATGTAAATCGTCATATTGCCATCGGCATCTTTTTGTACACCCTCAGAAACAGAGCTGAATAGATATCGGTTAATGGGGTTTTCAACCAGGTCATAAGTTCCCATGCCATACAAGGTAACAGACCAGAAACTGGTCGCCGGAGGCATATCATCAGCAGGGAAGGTAAGCGTCATTGGATTCAGTCCTTTTAAAGGTTGACCATCCGGCCCAATGGACAGATTCGCATATCTGCTCACTTGCATACTGGGGTACATTCCTCCGGTATAAACCATGGCCGCACGCAGCACAAAATCATCCTTGTACAACCCTGCATTTGGATCGGTGTATTGCCAGCCATTTACGGGGATGCCTACATTTCTTATTTTCTTCTGTACTTGTTTGAAGCCGTTTTCTATACCATCCAGAAACTGATTTTTCTGATCAGCTGAAAGTTGACCGGGATCGAATGGTACTTCACCTCCAATACCCATTGGTGCAAGATTATTGGCAACAAACTTTTTGTCCCATTCATTCCATGGCGGATCAAAGCGGATCAGCTTATCAAGCATGACGAAGAATTGAATATCTCTTTGATCGGCTGCACCAACAGATGCACCCACCTTTATGGTATTAACAAAAGTGGGAACAGGTTTGGGGGGGATTTTCTGTATGCTTTCGCGTTTCCCTGCCTTCCAGTCTTCTAACGGCAGCAAAAGCGTTTGATCCTGTAACTTTTTAGCGATTGGCCCTTCTAATTTTTCATTTCCAACATGGATTCTATACAGGACATTAACGAGCCTTACCGGCGATTCTACACGGGCAACACCCTCTGGCAGCACACCTTCCCAGCCAGTTGGCACCAGCGCAAAGGTATAGGCTTTTTTATATTCTTCCTTTTGTCCTGAAGAAAGCTTATTGCCAATATTCATGAAATCGTAGCCGTAAATATCAGTCATTTGGAAAACATAATAGCGGTCCCCAAAATCCGGCAAGCTCACGACATAAGGTCCAACAGAAAGATCAAACCAGCCTTTGCCATAGAAAGGTGTCGTGTTGGGAGAACCTCCCGGCAGATCACCGGGTTTCGGAAAACTCGGGTAATAATTGAGCTGATTAATCCCGTTTTCAACCACACCAAATTGCTGAAACCATCGGTACATCACTACCGGGCCTAAACCAAACGTGTAGGCATCTTCTGCCGCCGATGTCATGTCAACGGAAAGCCGGGGCAGTAGTTACCTCTTTAGCTTTACTCGATTTTGACTGGTTGTCGCAACTGACAGTACCAAGCGCAAACAAAATGGTAAGCACTGTAATCAGGCCGAAAGGTTTCAACCGTGTAATCATTGTAGTCGCTCCTAAAAAATCAATAGACTCACTGCATTTTTGAAATTCTTACTGCGCCAAAAGCACTTGTAACGAATAAATCGCCATTATCCAGAAGAATGTAAAAACCGCCCATGGTGTTGAAGATAGGACTTGTTCCCAGTTCAGTTCTGCCAACCTCTTTCCCGCTTGTCCAATCCACTCCTACCAGGCTGTACACGCCCATTTTGCAGTTCGGCCAGATGTACTGTGTTTGATTTTGATGAGACGGGATGTAGTGCCCATTGCATCCCTATTTCGGTAGTCCAGGCACTTGATAAAGTCCTGGATTCTGGATCCCATATAAATTTTTCGGAACCCGTTGGTGCTTCTCTGGAAACGCCTGCACTCAGTACGGTACTGTAAATATCCAGCTTCCCGTCTACATCAACAGGATCCGGCCAGGCGGAAGCGAACATCATGGCCCCGTAACCTTTCACATGAGGAGACCATTCGATGGTGGCCGGAACCTTTATGGTCAATGGTTTTTGATCTGCAATCCTCGTCGACTTTAGCACCTTGTTTTTGTTGAAAGCCTTCAGGGAATATCATCCCGCCACATGGCCACGATCTTTACGGGATCACCGGCATCGCAAATAATGATTAAATGATCTTCATCCGGACCAAAGCCCATCAGTGTCGGTGTGTTTCCTGCCCCTCTTGAAAAGGCTCTTGGATTGGGCACATAGTCGTATTCGCTTTTCCATGCACCGTCTGCTTCCTTGTCCGATAGCGTGTTACCATTCCAAATCACTTTACGCATATATTTTGAAGTGACCACGTAAATACCGTCTTTATCATCAACGGTAACTCCGTTATCAATAGCTTCCCCTTCAAAGAAGACGTATTTCATCGCCTTGAAATCACGATCCAATACAGCCACAAGACCAGGCATGCCCACTACAATATAGCCATCGTAGGTCATGTTTAATCCAAGCAATCGGCTAATCTTGGCTGCCTTGTCAGCAGGCAAGCCGTCTTTTAAATCGTAGGAAGCAACAATTTTAAGCGGGGAATTAATGTCTCCCGGAGTTTCATCAGCTATCTTGTAAACCGTTGTACCCCAGCCGGCATAATAGTTGCCATCCTTATCAAGCAAGGTATATACACCGTATGCGAGGGTCTCTCCGGTTGCTCCGTGTTTTTTGGAATAGGCTTGAATAGCAGGAAGGAAAACATCTTCATTTGTAGTGTCCAGGGTTTTAACCAAATCCCTGATTTCTTTCTCGGTAGCATTCATGACCTCATAACCGGGAATTTTCACCTGGCTAATAAGTTCGAGAGCGCCATTGGTGATCCTCAACTTGGATACGGAATTATTCCCTGAGAAAATTAAAGCTTGCTCGCCATCAGGATAGGGATAATGCGCTGTTCCAACATTGGAAGGAGGCATGGGTATCCACTGTACCTGTTGCGGTGATACTTTATGATTTCCTGTCCATGATTCAATAGAAGTAACATCGGTTGCCTGCGCATTCCAATGAATCATGGGGTACACGCTATTAGCCATCAAAAAGGGGTGCGCTGGTGGCGGATTCGATTTTTGAGAAGAGGGTTTCGCTGCACCGAAGGCACTTCCGGCAGCCAAGGTAAGAAACGATAGTGTTAAGGGCAGCAGAAACAGGGCCTTAATACCCAGTAATTTCCAATTCAATACTTTGATCTTCAATGGACTTCTCCGTTTTTCACTAGGTCAAGTGGCAGACCGAAAACGGCTGCGAAAGCGGCCGCTTTTTTATGCCCGTATACAAGTCAGCTTACGACATTATATGGAACTTTGTTGTGTCTAAAGGGAGAAAATCAGCGCGCCGTCAAGTAATGCATGCTGAAAAGATTGTTTTCGTCAACCCAGCTTCGTTCGGGCTCCCAGCCCGCACTGCGGGCCAGTGCACCAAATTCATCGAGAGAATACTTATAGGAATACTCGGTAATGATGAACTCGTCTGCTTCGAAAGTAATTTCCTGACCGGCCACTAACACCCTTTGCGTAAATCCGAGATTTTCGTTCCGCAATTAAACATGTGGGAAGCACCCACCGTAGAGGGCGTAACGGTAGCGCCTTCAGCATCAGGGGGCAATAACTGGTCACCGATCTCGGTGGACAGCAAGCGTAAGCTGGGTTTTGTGGGGGCGATGAATCTGCCGGTGAAGTTCACTCTTGAAAAAGAGGTGGATGATAGTGAACATCTTGGCCGACCCACGAAGTTGATGAATCTCGGTGGGGCTTGGGCATTCGACATGGACAAAGCAAGCGGATATTTCTCGGCTATCGACCTCACCAACGGCAAAATCAACTGGCAGAACAAGTCGCCATTGCCGTTTGTCGGAGGCGTGTTATCTACTTCAACCGGACTGGTGTTCCAGGGTGAGTCGGATGGAAATCTGACTGCGTTCGATGCGGAAACCGGAGAAACTTTGTGGCAGTTCAACACCGGCGCAGGAGTCAACGCACCGCCCATTGCTTATGAACTTGACGGTGAAGAGTATATTGCAGTGGCTGCCGGCGGCACTACTTTGTGGGCCTCTCCGCATGGCGATACCGTTTTCGTGTTTGGCTTGCCTAAAAAGTGGGAGGCCGCGAATAAGTGATCACCCCATCCCGAACTAAGCGGGTTGTGCCCGAGTGGCTCACCGGGCCCTTCTCTGCACTTTTGCTGGTGAATTTCACCGGTGCGCTGGGATTCAGCATCGTTATGCCGTTTCTCGTTTTCCTGGTCCATAAGTGGGGTGGAAACGCACTGATTTATGGTCTCGTCAGTGCGGTGTATTCAGTCTTTCAACTCATCGGATCCCCTGTCCTCGGGCGCTGGTCGGATCGCTACGGCCGCAGGCGTATCCTCTTTCTAAGCCAGTTGGGCACCGCAATATCGTGGATGGTCGTATTGGCCGCTTTTTACATTCCAGCCAGCGTAGTGCTGAATGTGGATTCATCCCTGTTGGGGAAATTCAGCCTGACGCTTCCCCTGATCCTGCTGTTCCTGGCCCGTTCAGTGGATGGCCTTACCGGCGGTGACGTATCGGTGGCCAATGCCTATGTGGCCGACATTACGCCGAAGGACGCAAGGGAAGAAAGATTCGGTAAAATGGCTGCCTCCTCCAATGTCGGCTACATCATCGGGCCTGCGCTTGCCGGTATTCTGGGCGGAACGGTGCTGGGCTTCGAACTGCCCGTACTGGCTGCGCTGGGAGTTTCGCTGTTAGCGATGACGCTGGTTGTACTGAGACTTCCTAAAACACAACCGGGCACTGCGGGTTTGAATCCACAAGTCGCCAATGCCCACAAGGTCATGGGGCAGGAGCACCGCGACTGTATTCAGCCGGCGTCGCGCGACAAAATGTCGAACATTGATCTTGTCCGTCTGCCGGGGGTAGCTGTTCTCATGGTGGTCTATTTTCTGGTCATGCTGGCCTTCAGCTTTTTCTACATAGCCTTTCCAGTGCAGGCAGCATCGGAAATGAAGTGGTCGGTGCAACATACGGGCGCCTTTTTCTCGGTGATGAGCTTTTTCATGGTCCTGGTCCAGGGACCCGTGCTGTCCCGCGTATCGCGGATATGGAGCGCGCGTCGTTTGGTAATGGTGGGCAGCTTCGTGCTCGCAATCGGCTTTCTTTCTTTGGTGCCCGCCATCGGTTGGCTGGCCTTTGCAGGCGCTGTGTTGATTGCCGTGGGAAATGGTCTCATGTGGGCGTCAGTGGTAGCGCTCTTGTCACAGGCTGCGGGTCAGCAGCAGGGCGCGGTGCAGGGACTGGCCGGTAGCGTTGGTGCCGCTGCCAGTATCATGGGATTGATCTTCGCTGGAATTATGTACAATCAAATAAGCGGCTGGCTTTTTGTGATATCGGCGGGCTGTATTTTCGGGGTTGTTGTTTTGGCAGCGTGTTACCCCCGGGACAAACTGGAGCATGGCAATGATGATACATAAGCACACACGTACCTGGCTGGTTTTTTCAATCGCCGTATTGCTGGCAGCTTGCAGCGGCCAGCGCGTACTGATGCCCACCCCTAATGTCTACGTCGATTCCAGTACTGACCCCTATGCGGACCTTCATGAGGATCTGAAAAACACGGAAGTGCCGCTGTTCTATGTAACCGACCGGGTGCCTGAAAAGGACGAAAACGGTAATCTGGAATACGGCTATCAGCGCTCTGCTTCGCTTGCATTCGGCAGCACCGTCGTGGATCTGGGTGAAGACATCAGCTGGGAGCAACTGCTCGAAGCAAGCCGTACGCAAAAGCGCCTGAAAGATGTACCGCTGAAGCGCCGGGAACTCTATGAAATCGTCCGTGGCCCGGATGCGCCGATCCCGTACACCGAGGTCGATGGCGTTATTGTCGAAGACCCCGAGTACCTGGCCAAAAGAAATGCTGCTGCTGATGTTTTTCGCCAGGTGATGGTGAAGCAACTGGCCAAATCACCGCGCAAGGAAGTGTTCATCTACGTACACGGATTCCACAACGATTTAAATGACGCCGTTTTTGCAATGGCCGAGCTTTGGCACTTCCTGGGGCGTATCGGCGTTCCCATCGTTTATACGTGGCCGGCGGGGCATCCTGGTCTGTTCGGCTATACCTATGACCGGGAGTCGAGTGAATACACGGTTTTTCATTTCCGCCAGCTGATTGCGTTGATTGCCAGTTTTCCGGAAGTGGAAAAAATCAACATCATCGCCCATAGCCGGGGAACCGACGTGGCGGTAACCGCGCTGCGCGAGCTCACCCTCTTGAGCCGTGGTGCCGGCATCAACCCCCGGGAAAAATACAAGATCCACAATTTCGTGCTGGCGGCGCCTGACCTGGATGCACAAGTCGCCTCGCAGCGTATCATTGGTGATCACCTGGCCTGGAGCGCTGACCGTTTTACTGTTTATACGTCGCCGGCAGATAAGGCGATTGGCTGGTCTGACAGAATATTTTCCAGTCCGAAAGGCCGCATTGGGACCCTTCAAGTCGAGGAGATGACCGAGACGTCCAGGGCTGCCATGGAGCGCGGCAACGCAAACCTTGCGGTTATCAATTTCTGGTCCGCGACAGACAAGTCAGATTCAGATGCGGACAGTTTTGGCCATAGCTATTTCCGCAACGCTCCTACCGTGAGTTCCGATCTGATAATAATGCTGCGTGATGATGTGGATCCGGGCTCTCCGGGGCGCCCACTGGAATACCTCGGTTCCAAATTCTGGCGAGTTCCGCCGGGTTATCCGACCGGTGGCAGGCAGTAATGCCCTGGCTGGCAATGAAAAGCCGGTCCCTGAAGAGCCGACCCAACTGAAGGGAAGAAGGAGGCAGTATGAAAATTTTCTGTTTGTGTTTAATCATGTTTTCCGTCCTGGTGATTGTCGTCGGCATCATCAAGCTGCACGAATTGCCCGGAAATATTGCCCAGAGCAGAGGCCATCCACAAGTCGATGCCATACGCATATGCAGTTTGCTCGGGCTCATTATTTTCCCATTCTGGATGATGGCCTTGATATGGGCCTATATCAAACCCGTACTCAAGCCATTTCCGGTCGAGGCTGATCCCGCTGATGCGACGGAAACACCCGCGCAATCGGTAGACGGGGGGCATGCGAAATGGAAATTCTGGTCACCATTGCCTATGTAATGCTGGTTCGATTGGTCTTCTTTGACTATCGTTGGATTCCCTGGAACCTGGCCACTGGCATCATGGTTTTTGGTTTGTACGCCGGCGCGGCGCTGACTGAAATCGTGTTGCTCGGGCAGTACGCGCCTTACAGCGGCAAGGTGTTTGTTGAACGCCCCGTGGTACAGATGGCAACCTACCTGGGCGGGCAAGTGAAAGAGATTTATGTTAAGCCCAATGAGCCCATAGCCAAGGGTTCACCGCTGTACAAGATGGATCCCGCACCGGTACGAGCCAGGCTGGATGAGGCGCAAGCGAATTCGAAGAAAGCGCTGCAGGCACTCAAGGACACCCAGCAGTTGGTCGCGCGCCAGGTTATGGCGGCTGAAGCGCTGAAAATGGTGCAAGACGATGCGGATGCAGCGCAGGCCGAGGTAGACAAATACCAGTTCCAATTGGAACAAACCGTCGCTTATGCGCCCGCGGACGGCTATGTGATCAATATGCAGCTGCGGCCGGGGCAGTTTGCACGCCTGAAAGCGCCCGTGATGTCCTTTGTCAGCAGTGAGGAGGCTTGGTTGGTGATGGCGATACGTCAGGAAGGCAGCCAGTACATCGAGCCGGGACTGGAGGTTGAGTTTGCGCTGACCATGTATCCCGGCGAGGTTTTCACTGCACAGGTCACTGCGTTGATTCATGGTGTTGGCGAAGCACAGCTTTCACTCGGCGGTCTGATCCCGCCCGTCGACTCGATCAGGGAAATCGAACGCTTTGCGGTAAAAGTGCTGCTGGACGAAGATCAGCTTGGTAAACCCATGATATTCGGCGCTTCCGGCCTTGCGGCGATCAACACCGGTCAGGGAGCAGACGTGTTCTGGTTGTTGCGCCGTATCGAGATACAATCCGAGAGCCTGCTCAATTATATATACAACCCGTTTGGAGGATAGGACTGTTTCATAGTGGACAACGGCATATAACAGATGACTAAAACACTGGAATTGGAAGTTGTTTCAGATTTTGCCTGCCCCTGGTGTTACATCGGCAAACGGCGCCTCGATGATGCCATTGTCCAAACGCCGGGAGTAGAGGTCGTTGTCCGCTGGCGCCCGTTTCAGCTGAATCCGGATATGCCTCGCGAAGGGCGCGACCTGAATCAATACTACGATCAGAAGTTTGGAGAACACCGTCTGCGGGAGCTGAAGGCAACCATCAAGGAAGTCGGCCGGGAAGAAGGGATAGGTTTTGAATACCGAGCCGATGCGGTCGCCCCGAACACGCTTTCAGCGCATACCCTCATGAACTGGGCGCAGACATCTGAAGGTGGCGATTCCGATGCAGTGGCAGAAAAGATTTTCCATGCACACCATGTCGCCAATGAGAATATTGGCGACCACAAGGTGCTGGCAAGAATTGCAGGTGAAGCCGGGATGAATGCCGGCATAGTGCTGGAAAACCTGGCTGCAGGCTTGGACGAAGAACGCACCAGTGCCATGGTGCGCGAGGCTTATCAAATGGGTGTAACAGGTGTGCCGTTTCTTATTCTGGACCGTCGTTACAGTATTCCGGGTGCACAACCGGTTGCGACCCTGGCCAGCGCGTTGACGCAGGTGTGGAAAGAAACAAGCCAATAATGGACTGGTATGGCCAGGCTCACTTTGGTATGGCCACTAACTGATCCGCAACCGCGACCATATCTTTGGCGCTGATTTCTATGTCCGAGCCCAGGGGATACAGAACCTGACCCGGACGCTCCAGAAACGCCGCACGACTGCGCCGTGATGCCGAGCTGTTTGACCCTTTTGGAGCATAGGGCTCTTGTTCTCCGGTTGTGACGGTTTATTGGATAGCCATGAATGCCCGGACACCCGTCAAAGCAAACTGCACGCCCATCGCCAGAACGATCAAGCCCATGAAGCGTGTGATGATATCGTGGACTGGCCCACCACCGTGCATATGGTCAGCAAATCGAATGGTTAGCAGCAGAATTAGCCACGTGAACGTGATTGCCACGCATACAGCGACGAGAGACGTAAGTGGAATTCCCGTCGGCGAATGTGTCGCGGATAACGTAATGACCCCCGTGATCGTGCCTGGGCTCGCGGCGAAGAGGACAAGCGATGAGAGTCCCGGCTTATCGGATTGTGTTGTGTCTTTCGACGGAGACTTCGAATCCGGGCCACGCAACATGGTAAACCCCATCCAGACCAGCACAGTCCCGCCTGCGACTTGAAATGCGTCAAGCGATATTCCAAAAGCCCGCAACAAAGCAGTACCGAAGAATGCTGCCAAAGCGAGGATTACCAGAACAGAAATCATTGTTCTCGTCGCATCCGCAAATTGAGACTTACCCGGAAGTCCCGCTTCGGTGTCGGAAAACATTGCTGCACAAATCGCAGGGTTGATCAGCGATAGAACGGTGGCAATGGCCTGCAAGTATTCAGTCATGGAATCATCGAATGGCGTTAAGGAGTGTTTGCTCCAGACAGCAAGTCCGGAGCACTGAGTATAAGACCAACAAGGGGCCTTTCCCCAATAATTTTGAATATTGAATCACCGTTCATCCCCACCGATCCCCCAAACTGCTGCAAATTTTTAGTAGATGTTGCTGGCAGCAAATAAAATAGTTCCTGTCACACTGCACAACAGGCCGATTCTGGCCCGCGGGGCGCAAGATACTGTGCGGCCTCCGGTTTGGGAACAGCCAGTTTCCTGTAAATGTTGGGTTCTTTCCTTCAGATAAATAAGCCCATTCGTGCGGCAGTCTGGCAACTTCAGCAGGAATGAGCTTGTTGCCAGACTGCCGCCCCTCCCACGAATGGGCTTATTTATCTGAAGGGAAGAACCCAACATTTACAGGAAACTGGCTGTTCCCAAACCGGAGGCCGCACGGTATCTTGCGCCCCGCGGGCCAGAATCGGCCTGTTGTGTAGTGTGACAGGAACGATTTTATTTGCTGCCAGCAACATCTACTAAAAATTTGCGGCAGTTTGGGGGATCGGCGGGGATGAACGGTGATTCAATATTCAAAATTATTGGGGAAAGGCCCTTTGTTGGTCTTATACTCAGTGCTCCGGACTTGCTGTCGGGAGCAAACACTCCTTAACGCCATTCGATGATTCCATGACTGAATACTTGCAAGCCATTGCCACCGTTCTATCGCTGATCAACCCTGCGATTTGTGCAGCAATGTTTTCTGACACCGAAGCGGGACTTCCGGGTAAGTCTCAATTTGCGGATGCGACGAGAACAATGATTTCTGTTCTGGTAATCCTCGCTTTG
>PVMK01119865.1_pt1 | contig 11496 bp, 12 predicted proteins | sample 1853481 | NCBI WGS metagenome assembly PVMK01 (sample SAMN08533507, study PRJNA380276) | Marine sediment metagenome, whole genome shotgun sequencing project. | reverse complement strand
TAATCCCGATATTATGTGTTGGTGAAACCCTGGAGGAGAGGGAAGCAGGCAGTACTATGTCTGTGGTTGAGACCCAGATAAAGGGCGGTTTAGTTGACATCTCAGCAGAAGATATGGCAAAAATAATAATTGCTTATGAACCGGTATGGGCAATAGGTACCGGAAAGACAGCATCTCCTGACCAGGCAGAGGAAGTTCATAAAAATATTAGAGGTATTGTTGAAGATATTTATGATCCAGCTATTTCTGATGGTGTGCGCATCCTTTACGGCGGCAGTGTAAAACCTGAGAATGTGGATGAACTCATGGTTCAGCCGGATATTGACGGCGCTCTTGTGGGCGGTGCAAGCCTTAAGGCAGACTCTTTTGCCCGCCTGGTGAGATTTGAATCGTAAAAAGGGTCTGTTTAAGATAATCCTTGATGTTTGTTGAATAATAGAGTATCTTTATTCATTTCATTCGAAAGCAGTTTTATAATAGAAAAAGGGTAAAAAAGAGATATGACATCATTTTTGCTTACAGTACATGTGTTTGTATCAATAACACTTATTTGCATCGTGCTTTTACAGTCAGGAAAAGGCGCTGAAATGGGAGCTGCATTTGGCGGAGCCGCACAGACGGTATTCGGAGGATCAGGTCCTGCTCCTTTGCTTGGGAAGATCACAACATTTGCCGCTGTTATCTTCATGGTAACATCTTTAAGCCTTGCATATCTTTCTGCCAATCCAACAGGCGGTTCGATCATGAAAGGCGTTAAGACTGTTGCTCCAACTCATCAGGCAGCCATGCCTGCTGAAGCGCCTGTGGATGTACAGCCAAAGGTTGTTGTACCCCGGGAAGAGACAGCCCCGGAAGAAAATAATTAAGATGCCGAAGTGGTGGAATTGGTAGACACGCTGTGTTGAGGGCGCAGTGGGGAAACTCGTGCCGGTTCGATTCCGGCCTTCGGCACCAAAAATAAAGCGATTTCAGTTACTTACTGGAATCGCTTTTTGCTTTTCGAGTGCACGCCTTCGGCACGGATTCTAAAAATAAAGCGGTTTTAGCTCTGTTTTTATCTTTTGATGGAGTAACATTAATGCAGGATTTTTGATACAGCTTTGGCGATTCCTTGGTAGTTAAGTTACACTTATACGGTATTTTTGTTATAGCCGGAATTATGAGAGGGATTTTATAAGATGTCGCGACAAAATCAAATTGTCAGTTAACGACAAAAACAAAATGTCAGTAAGGGTTAAGCAGCCAAAAGAATATGGTCATTCTTAAAGCCGCATTTTTTAACGATATTTTTAATGCTTTCATATGAGAATCTGGCTACAGATTGTTTTTGGTACATGATTTCAACTGAACCGTTACTGTGCTGTAAAACTAAAACCTTTTGTCCTGTAATAGATGCCCATTTATGCGACGGAGGTATCTGCAGCAAAAGCCCATGAAATTTTATGGTATGATCCTTAGAAACTGTTCTCGGTTCTTTTAAGCAAAGAATTCGGTCAAGTTCTTTTGCTGGCGGACTTTTTCTAAATGCAACAATATGTTTTTTAGGCTTACAACAAAATTTCTTATTAAAATCTTTCAGAAAGGAAGGTAAAAAGTTATTGGCTCCCTCCTTGTTTTTTATTCCTTCAAGTCTCATTTCTTCAATTAACCTGTCCTGAAATGTTCCCCATACCCTCTCAATACGACCTTTAGCTTGAGGATAGTATGCCTTAATAATTTTAATTCCTAATTCATCCATTGATTTGCCAAATTGTGTTCTAAACTGTTTGCCCTCAAGCTGATCAACTATTGTTGCCTCTTTGGGAGAATGAAAGATAGTATGCCGATCTGAATAAAGACTCAGCGGCAATCCTTTACCCTATAATGTAAAAGAGTGGAAGCCTGTATTAAACAGCATGGATTCAAACCATTACCGGAATATGTTCCAAAAAATTATATTAATCAGAAGGAAAGAATTGATGTTGCTTATTATGATGGCAACAAAAAGATTTTTGCATTTGAAGTGACTCTGTCTACGGACAGTCTAATTTCGAATATTATTAAATGTATAAACATGCAAGCACATAAAATCATAATCGTAACAGAATTGCCTAAAGATAAAAAAGGCATACAGCAACGGATTGAGAATGAAATCACAGATAAAGATATTTTGGCAAAAATATCTTTGAAACCTGTTTCTTGGTTTATACCAAAAAAATCCAACAAACAAGATCAGATAGGAGGTAAACCATGATGTGCGAATCAGATGGCGGTCAGGGCGGTGAATATGATGATGCCAGTGATTATGATTCTGAAGCTGGGGACTATGAAAGTGATTTTGATAGTGAATTTGGCGAAACAGATTCAGAAGACGGCCAAAATGATTCAAATCTTGATATCGATGAATCCTCAATTTCAGAGGAAAGCGATAATGAGATAACCTATGAATATTCAGCTGGAAAAGAAAATGAGGAAGGCATTTCCGAAACAGATCCAAATATTGAGATAGGAATAAAATCAACTGAATTTGAATTTGAAGAAAGATATGATGATACGGATGCCGAGGTTGATCCGTTAGGGGCTGGATTTTCCTGGGAGTACAACGAAAAAGCAGAGGCCGTATCGAATAGCAGTAAAAAAAGTGATTCGAACCCATATGATTTCGGGTCAAGAAATGAATACTGCGAAGAGGACGAAGAAGATGAAAAAAAGAAAAACAAAACATCCTCTTTGCCGGATAAGGATGAACTATAAAATAATTTACACTTTAGTAAGAGGTTTTTTTACAATCTAACTGTCCAAAGATACGGACTCAACAATTTTCTGGAACTCATCCAGGATTTCAGAATGGTTTTGCAATAGATATCGCACAATATTTCCGTTTGCCAGTAGTTTTGAAAGGTAACCGCGTGCCTGAACAAGTTTTAAGACGTTAGAACCATAAGAATCTTGAAGAAGTTTAAAATCTTTTTCTAACGACTCCATTTCCCGTTCCATAAGGGCCATATCTTCACTGGATATATTATCGACCTTCTTTGCCTTTCCGGTGTCGATAAGTTGGTCCTGGCGTGTCGCAGCGAAAAGGGCTTTAACGTATGGTACAGCATAATTATTGGCTGCAATCAATAATTCGGATACTTCAACCTGTCTCATTGGTTTCATCCTGTTCAATATTCGAAGAGCATTTGATGTAATGCCTCTATCTTTTAGTAATTCAATTGCTTCAGAGCATATCCCGTTTAAGAGATTGCGGTTTTTCCGGATTTTAGCAATGTCAACATCAAGTGTTTTCGCGATTCGTTCTTCAGATACGCCACTTTTAATTGCTCTCAAAATCATAAAATGTTCCTGGATTGTAGCGAGTTGATTTACTTTATGGTTATAGGTGAAAGATTCGTCATCGGTTGAAATCAGGCATAAAACCTCTTTGTGCTTGAGCTCTTGCAGAACTTCGAGTCTGATATGTCCGTCAAGCAGCAAGTATTTTACTTTTCCTTCTTTCTGTGGAAATACGATCAAAGGTTCAATGATACCAACTTCCTGAATGGATGAAGTGATTCGTGAATATTTTTTTGATTTTTTTATTGAGATGCTTACTTTTTTAAGGGGTAAAATATCATCAATAGGTATCACTATGCCTTCGGGTTGAAAAGCCATTTTGACTGGAGAAGCCATTTTACGATTCCTATTCTAACTGAAGTTCATTTGCAAGGTAACGTGGCAGAGCATTAATAGATTCCGCGCGTAACAGTGTTGTGAAATTCTCGTCTGAGTACAATTCTTTTAATGCTGAAAGAATAAAGGTTAGTCTCGCTTCACAAAGTTTCGCTTTCTGAACCATGCGTTTTTGGCGTGCGGATTCCTGCTGGTATATTCGAACAAGTGATGCCGCAGAAAGACCTTTTTTGTTTTTCCTGCCATTATTGTTACCACAAGATTTGCCTTTGCTTCGACGCTGCTCGATTATGCGACGTACCTTAATAAGGGCATGTCCACGCAACTTCTTTGTTTCATATGCTTCATGTAGTGATTTTTGAATTTCATGATCTTCTGAGACTGCAATGTCAACTGCAATACTAATGGGAATCTGCCCTTTTTCTACTGCGACCAACAGGCGATCTTCTCCTTTCTTAAGCAACCGGACCACACCGCGCACATATTCAGAAGTAAGATCTGTTTTGTGTGCGATTTGAGAAAAATTATAGCCTCTTTCTTTCAAAGAACTGACTTCATGGAGTAGTTCAATTGTACGGTACTGGCGGCGGGCCAGGTTCTCAACGAGACTCATAAGTAAACACTCTTCCGGGGTAGCATTAATGATAATGGCCGGAATTTCAATTTGTCCGAGCGTTTTATAAGCTTCTAACCTTCCTTGACCACAGACCAGGTCATATTTTTTATCCCCATTATTTTTTTTGCGGTAACAGACTGTGATGGGTTTTTTCAGACCCAAGGCTAGAAATATTTGAAACAATTTGTTCAAACTTCTTTTTGTTTCTAGTTCTGGGGTTAAGGATATTAATGTTATTAATCGGTATTGTCTGTACGCAAGATTTGTGCAGATCTCTCATATGGCCACCTTTAGCTTAACCTGTTCAGCCATACCTAAAAAGAAGTCCAGATTTTCGAAACGATACGTGTCGAGAATGATACCGTTATCTTCAGCCATGCGCAGCTTTTCTGTTGTCATATCTATCAGAGGAAGAAGATAATAATCAAGAACATTGGTGTTTGTCTGATCCATGCGAAGAGCAACAGTTATATCCGGATCAAGGCTGGTGTCAAAACGGATCAACCACCGAAGAGATCCAGCCGGAGTATAACGGCACCGGGCAATTACAATTGATGCTGTGAATTCATCATTGATTGTTAAAATGTCGGTTTTTTCATCTTTTAAAATTTGTGCCCCCATATTTTTAATTGTGGAAAGAACATCAGTAACTGTTTTGTAATGCATTTTTCGCATAAAACGATTTGTTTCCAAAAACTCATAATTACGCTCAGGTGTAAAACCAACCAGCTGGTAAGCTTTTACCAGGCTGCTAAACCGCGTGCGATAGACGCTGCTTGAGGGCATGCTTTCTGTGTCATCTATTAACAGTCCAGACAGCATTCCATGTTTAGTATAAAGTTGCTTTAATTTATCCAGCAGCTCTTGATCTGAGAATCGCCGGCAACGTTCCATAATGATGCCCTGAGCCTGATAGAAAAGTTTGTGTTCCACTATGGGCTCAAATACGCCATCTGCTCGAATCCACATATCCGGTGAATTTTTTACACGTTTATGTTTGAGTTTAAAAGACATCCTATTAAAGACATTATTACCAATATATTTTTCATTGGTTAATACCTGCCGGATAGTGCTCCGTGTCCATGGTCTGTTGAAATCCGTTTTAATACCCATTTTATTGAGTGTTTCTGCAATTTCAGTTTCAGGTTTTCCTTTCTTTACAAACATGTCATACATCTCTCTGACGGTTTGCACCTCCTTTCTATCGCCCGGAATTAAGATAACCCTGTCGGTTTGAAGACTTTTATGCTCCCCTTGTTTTAGTATTCCTTTATGGTTTCCGTGCTGGTCAATGAGCATTCTCTTTATTCCGAATCCACATGTTCCGCCCTGTCGAAAACCAAGTTCAATGAGTTTGCACTGGCCTTTAAATACTTTTGTTGATAATTCACGACTGTATTCTCCTGCCATCGCACGCTTAACGCTCTTAACAATGGTTGATACCGGGCTACCGTCATTTTCGAACTGTTCGGCACAATACTGAACAGTGATACCTGCCTGTTTACATATATATTCATAATAGGCGCTTTCATCAGCATCCTGAAATCTGCCCCAGCGACTTATGTCATAAACGAGAATAACTTTAAAATCAGCCATGTCATTCTGAACATCATCAATCAGTTGTTTCAGTGAATGACGGCCCGCAATACTTAGTCCGCTTTTTCCATCGTCGGCATAAGTGCGAACAACGGTCATACTATGTTTGTCTGCATAATCGCGGATCATTTCACTCTGATTTTCTGTAGAATATTTTTGATGTTCTGTGGACATTCTCACATATTCTGCAGCCCGGATAAGCTCTTTATTTTCAACTTCATCTTTTTCTAATCCAGGATATTGAGACTCTGACATAACACACTTATCCTTTGCTGTTTTTACTTGATGGTACAACGTTGGTTATAGCTAGAAAATTACTAATGTTACTATTGTTCAGAATTTTTACCTGTGCTGAAAAATAAGTTGCTTTGTCTATGATTGGTGAAAAAACATCATATCGAATATTGCCAGAAAACTCATTAGCGCCGATATAAGCAGGATCTTTTAAAATAGTTTTGATCTGTTTTATGTCCCAAATATTTCGTTTACCTGGCGGAGTAATTTTCTGTGCATTAAGCAGGTTGGAAATTTCAGTACGTGTGTAATCATCATAAACAAACATGTTGAAAATAAGTTTTACTATTTCGACCGTTTCGGTATCTCTTAACTCAAGCACATAATGAGTTCGGGGGGCAAAGTGTTTATTGTTTGATGTCTTGACAGGAACCCGCTTCATTCCATAAGGAGTAAATGGTTTCAGGTAATAATCATCTATAAAAAGCCGAAAATGTCCTTGCTTGATTTTCTGTTCCAGATATTTCCCGGCATTGATCCTGGGTTTAGTCAGAGGCTTTCCATTTGCACTGTATCTTTCATAGAGATCAAGAACAAAAATCTTCTGAATATCTTTTAAAGAGGTATAAGTTCTTATCAACTCTGTCCATGGTGGTTTGGAGGGCTGTCCCCATCCAATCACAAGTGTTTCAACTTTATTGAGATCCATGTCGTGATGATTGAACTTTATATTGGTATTATCAAGTCCTAGTCTTTCCAGAATGCCATACAACTTTTGTATCAATGAATTTTTTTGCTTTTCATTAGCGTCTGGTGCATGGACGGTTGCCAGGGTAGTTGATATGTGGGCCATTTTTTATCTATTAAAAATTAATTAATTTTGAAGTAAACGTAATTTTCCATAAGAAACTTATAATACAGTTGGGTTTCTAAAACATCCCCCATTTGGGGGATGTTTAAAAAAAATTATTTTTATATTATATGGTGTCGTGTTGCCAGAACAGCAGCGTGGGTTCTGTCATACACATTCAACTTGTTAAATATGTTGATGACATGAGTTTTTACTGTATGCGGACTTATAGAGAGGATATTGGAGATATCATTATTGCTATAGCCTTCTGAAATTAAATAAAGCACTTCATGTTGTCGGCGGGACAGTTTTAAATGATTTTTCTGAAAAGACGGGAATTCCTTGGGTGGAAGCCGCTGTTGCAAAGCTTTGATATATTCTCCCATCTTTTGGGGAATTGGTGTATTCTCAGAAAAATATAAACCAATTTTTATTACATAAATGATTTTTACGTCTTTGTCGTAGACTGGGTGTGCTCTCATGCCGACATATTTTTTTGAGCAAGGAGGCATATCAACCCATTTTTTCTTATAATATGTTTCACTCTCATAAAAAATGTTTTTTATCAGACATTTATAACAGGGGCTTTTTCTGTTCTGATAAATGCTGTAACAAAACTTGCCGATTAATCTTTTTTCTGCAATTTCTTTACTGGACCAAATAATCCGGCAGTTTTTGTCAACAATAGAGAAGTTAAACTTGATATTATCGTTTTGAGTTTGAAGCATAATACCATTCATAAAATATTAATTTTGCATATTTAATTAATATTAAACAAAATATATGTGTTTTAGGCAATATATTTTCATTAAAAAATATACTTTCAACGCATGTTGAAAGTATTAAAACAACCGAAAATAATATTGACAAATTATTAAATTAGCACTATATTAGATTTCAACGAGTGTTGAAAGAGGCTTTTGAGTGAAAAATATAATAAAAAATATCGAGCAAGAAGCAGAAAAGGCTCTCAGGTCCTGCCTAATAAAGGTGCCTTTTCTTAAAATTGAGGAAATTCAGCTGCAAAGGACAGAGAAGAATCTTTCTCCTGACTTAATTGTCAAAAGCTCAATGCCAGAAGGGGAGAAGCTAATTATTATAATAGAAGTTAAAAACAATGGACAGCCTCGAATAGCCCGGGATGCAGTTAATCAATTGTTGCGGTATAAAGCGGATTTTCCAAATTCATACTGCATTTTTTGTGCTCCATATATCTCTACCGCTTCGGCAGAAATTTGCAGACAAGATGGAGTGGGGTTTCTTGACCTTGCAGGGAATTGTTACTTGAGCTTTGGTAAGATTTATATTGAACAATCGGGAAAACAAAATCCTGCCCCCCAGCGACGTGAGCTTCGAACACTTTATTCGCCCAAGGCAACCAGAGTTTTGAGAGTGCTGTTAAACAATTCTGGAAAAACCTGGAAAACGCAGATGCTGGCTGATGAGGCAGATGTAAGCTTGGGCCTGACTTCAAATATTAAAAAACTTCTTGAAGACAGAGAAATCCTTCAGGTTGGGACAAAAGGCCTTAAACTTTTATTTCCCGGGAAGCTCCTTTCAGAATGGATCGAAAATTATACTTATAAAAAAAATCAGATTCGAAATTTTTATTCCTTAAAGACGATACCGGAAATCGAAGTAGACATTGCTAAGGTGTGTAGCCAAAAAGATGTTGGCTATGCTTTAACCGGATTTTCCGGTGCGGCCAGATTTGCTCCGGTCGTTCGGTATCAACGGGTCATGGCATACATTAATGGTGATGTTGATGAAGTGGCAGAACAGTTGAACCTTAAAGAAGTCACCAGTGGTTCAAACATTATGCTTTACTCTCCTTATGATGAGGGTATCTTCTACGATACCAAAAAAATTGAGGATATTAATGTAGTATCACCGGTACAGTTGTATCTTGATTTACAGGGATTCCCCGGAAGGGGAGAAGAAGCTGCTGAAGTTTTACTAGAAAGGATTATCAGACCGTCATGGTAACAAAGCATGATTATACACAGGAGGCAGTGGAAGCCGCAAGGTCTGTCATCATTGAACTTGTGCATCTGCTGGGACAGTACCGTGATCACATTGTCATTATAGGCGGATGGGTTCCATATCTGCTTTTCCCTGAACAGGAAGATTCTTTTGTTGGAAGCATTGATGTTGATCTTGCACTGAATCATCAGCTGCTTCAAGAGGAAGGATACAAAACGATACAGGATCTTTTGCTGGACAGAGGATATGAACAGGGCAAACAACCCTTTATATTTTTCAGAACGTTGCAGGGTAAAGGGAAGCCCGTTACTGTACAGGTTGATCTTCTTTCAGGTGAATATGCAGGTACCGGCACTTCTCACCGGCATCAAAAAGTGCAGAATGTCCTGGCCAGAAAGGTTCGCGGTTGTGATTTAGCCTTTGAACATCCGTTTGAAACGACAATGGAGGGCGAGCTGCCCGACGGTGGCAAAGATGCCGTGCAGATTCGGGTTGCTTCAATCGTGCCTTTCCTGGTGATGAAAGGGATGGCTCTACACGATCGCCTGAAAGAAAAAGATGCCTGGGACATTTATTATTGTGTAAAAAATTATCCCGAAGGCCTTGATGCTATTATCAGTGAATTTAAGCCGTATCTTGACAACAGTATGGTCCTGGAAGGATTACAGAAAATTGCTGATAAATTTAAGACAGAAAATCATATTGGCCCTACACATGTTGCAGCGTTTGAAGATTTGGGAGATACTGAAGAGGGTGAAATGCTGAAACGTGATGCCTTTGAAAGAATACAGTACCTTCTTTCAAATCTGAATATATAGAGTAAAAAATTATAATTGTTATGGTTGTTTGTATTGTCAATACATAAGGCGGGCAAAATGGCTAAGCATACAACAAATCAATTCACTTGACCCTCAACACGTATCCGATTTTGTGGTTATTAAACCGGCTTGCATGCTAATAAGTTTAACGGTAGGTGAAGTAGTTGCAAACATATTTGTCTTGCCGGGCCGGTTTTCGGCATTATGCTTTATAATATCAAGTGCTTGGGGGAATGGGTCCTGTGCCCAGAATTGATTGCTGTTCCGCGGTGTTACCGCCGCGACGCCAGATCTTATCACCCAGACTTCCTTTAAACATTTGACCCTGATCTGTCAGCCAGATAAAATCAGAGGGAGGCATTTCCAGAACGAGGCGGCAGAGCTTTGCAAGAGCTTCATGCGTATTTGTCAGGATCAGCAGGCGAAATCCGTTGAACGATGAATGGAATGTTTTTTCACATTGCTTATACTGTTCGTTGCGGAATAGCTCCTGATAGTTGAGCACTTTTTGTCGGAAGTCATTTTGGTTCCGGTCGGTGCTGGCTGTTGTTTCTGATCCCATATCAACTTCGAGAAAGAAAAGGAGATTCTTGGAGGACTTCTTGTGTTTTATTGCAAAAATACCGTCGGGAATGAAGGTGCTGCTCAGGATTGATTGAGTTGACGGCGTTGTGTTCGTGCTAAACCCGGTAACTGACAGCTGTGGATATTTTTGTTCAATCTGAATCAAGTATAAATGAAACCAGTTTAAAAGTAGGTCATGATCAAGCGGCAGGGTGCGAAGAGAATTCTCAGAAAGGGTGGTATGGTTTTTGTGAACAATCCCGTGATTGCGAAGCAGTTCGACGCCAGGTTCAGCCAAAAAAGTTATTTCTTCGGGCCTGCCTTTTGCTCTGCCATAACCCCGCATTTGCCTGTTCACTAGACCTTCTTTCAGAAGAACTCTGAGTCTGCGCCGAATTACCTGCAGGCTTCTTCGACTGACAGCTGCCAGCTGCTTTACCGTCAAAATTTTGAAATCAGCAATGTGTTTTAAGAGAATAGTGTCCTGTTTTGTGATTTTGTTCTCCATTTTTTGTGCCAATCTACAACTAATATGATGCGGTTGAAATGCGATAATGTGGTTAAAGCGCTCACATAGCTAGCTAAATGTAGCAAAAACTAGCTGGTTAATTAGTAACTTATTGATTTTACATTCGTTTTTGCAAGTCCGGCCTTCGGCACCATTTTAAGTAAAAAGAAGTGATTTCAGGTACTTACTGGAGTTGCTTTTGTTGAATATGCAAAATATGCAATTTTTCGCCAGGATTTCGCACAGACCCAAGCAAAGCTTTTTCAAGTCCCTGCCGTCCCTCACCCGATATCCAGTGTCCATAAGTATCAACCGTTATCGAGATCGAGCTGTGGCCCAGCTGCTTTTGAACGTATGCCGGACTCTGATGGGCCATGAGCAAAATGGTTGCATATGTGTGCCTCAGGTCGTGGGGGTTTCTGAACCTTAATCCAGCACCCCTGCAGGCTTTTTTCATGAATGCCTGAACTTTTCTCTGACTGAAAGGCCAGCCCCCTCCCTCCTTAGGATCTCTAAACAAAAGGTCCACTTCATCTTTGATGCCGTTCTTTAGATTCTCTTGTCTAAGGTAGAGGATATAGCTTTTCAGTTCGCTTACCAGGAATTCGGGCAGATCAACCAGTCGTTTTTTTCCGGTCTTGGTTTTTGAAAACCGGTACTGCTTATACGTTTC
>PVMK01128624.1_pt1 | contig 11497 bp, 8 predicted proteins | sample 1853481 | NCBI WGS metagenome assembly PVMK01 (sample SAMN08533507, study PRJNA380276) | Marine sediment metagenome, whole genome shotgun sequencing project. | reverse complement strand
CGGCCGTTATAGCCCTCGAAATCCTCGATCATCAGGTCACTACCCAGAAATGCGTCGGTGATCTGTCCCGCAGCCAGGCGGCGAACCCGGCGCTGGAACCCGACGTAGAGCCAGGCGTTGTCACGCTTGGTGTCGTCCTGGTAGCGATGGATCAGTAGCTGGGTGTTGGCCAGATCGAAAGGCTCTTTCACAATACCGTAAATACCGCGATAGATTTCACCGGGATTGTTTTCATAGGCCGGTTTTGGATCAAAAGTGACGCGGTGAGTGTGATTGATAAAATGCCATTCAAATTTCAGTTCGCGTTCAACCTTGCCGGTTTTCAGATTTCGAAATGTCCACCAGAATGGATAGATGGTTTCGCTGTCACCCGAGTTGAAGCCGTATTGATAGTTCCAAACGAGTTTCTGACCCGCGAGTGGATCATCCGCTTGTGGCTCCTGAGGGTAAGCACGGCCGGCCACGAAGTTGTTCAGCGTGCCGTTTTCAGCTAGAGAAACATCGCCGGCGTGCTGGCGAGTAGCCGCTACGTAGTCCTCACTGAGTGGAAAGTCAGTGGTCGGTGCGGTTCGGATCGTTACCCATCCGTCTTTGACGAAGCGGAACAGGGCCTCATCGAGGATTGCTTCATATTGATCAACATTATCCTGATTGATGACGTCACCGGGCGTATAGCCATCCGCTGTGGGCGTCCAGTCGTTGTAGGGATAGAAGGATCTGTTAATGTCTTCGTCGGTAAATGATTCGGCCGCAACGGTCTGCGCAAGTCCGACCATGCCGATGATCACGATTTTTAAAATGCCTTGTTTCATGGTGGCCTCCTGTTAGAACCGATACCGAAGTGTCAGTTGATATTCATCTTCATTGATACCCATGCCAAATGGACCTGCGCGGAAGCGTCCCAGTGGCTCGAATCCGCTTACTCCCAGGCTGCTGTAGGGTGAAAAACATGCAGGGTTGGGAGGGTCCTGACCAATTAGCTGTGGCGCGCAGGTAAACGGCGGATAGGGGTTTGCTGCGCGATTGTCATCGAACACCTGGGCGCCGTCACCCACTTTAAAATTTAATGCAGCAGTCAAGCGCCAGCTGTTATTGATCTTCCAGTCGATTGACGGGACGATTGCGCCACTTCCTGCTTTAAAATCCCAGGCTGAAAGGATCTGCGGCGTCAAGCGGTCATTCAGGTAGTTCCCCTGGAACAGGAAGGTCGCAATGTAATTATTCTTCCAGTCGACCATGCCGACATCAGCCGCTGTGGGGATGCCCTGCGCGTTGACGCGCTGCAACTCATGGTCGAGCAAATGCTGGCCGAAGACCTGCAAGGACAGCAGGAAAGCCCGGGTCCTGTTCAAGAACGGGATGAAGGTCGGCCGGTCGATACCGATGACCCAACGAATGACATCAGATTCCGAGAACAATCGTTCTTCGAGTGTATTCGGGAATTCTTCACCGGAGGTGTGTGCTACCTCGACGCGGAACGCAGACTTCACCGCTTCAATGTAAAAGTGGGCAGATGCGCCCACCATGGTCAGGCGGGCGACGTCAATATCAAATGCCAGCGCATAAGGGTGGAACTGCGCCTCGACGCCGGGTGTGAACGGGTTGTCCGAGTCTATGCCGCCCCTCAATGAGGGCATCTGGGACGTATAACGCAGCACGTTCAGCGAGAAACCCACTCCCTTCATGACACCCTCGACGCGGAATCCATAGTCATCGGCGTCAGGCTTGTTGGCCTGTCGTATGCCGAGCGAGTGGGTTGGAAATTCCACGGCGAGCCCCGTGGCTGGAAAGTTCCAGACGGTACAGCCGTTATCCCAGCAGTTGTTCATCGCCCTGAAGAAGTTTCCCGCACCCAGGATCGCATAGGGTTCGCCGCCCTGGCCGAGATTGTTGGGCCGGAAATTTTCGAATTTCCAGATCCCCTGGAAATTCAGGTCTTCAAACGGGCCGGCGGGGCCCAGGCGATATTCTACGTTGAGGATGCCCATCGGAATCCGGATATCTTCAAGTTCGTCAAAGATGTTGTGCCGTGAGAAATCGACCGGGTTGATGACATCCAGTACCCGAAACAGGTCTGTTCTGCCCCACACAACCTGTTGCCGGCCGATGCGGAATCCAAGTTCACTTCCGCTGTCGAATGCAATGGCTGCGTCCAGGTAGAGTTCCCGGATGAAATCCAGGCGGCTGTTGAACTCAAGATAGCGCAATTCGTTCAGGCCATCGTCCATGTAGCCATCGATACAACCACGACTGTCGATGTCGCAGGGGCGTGTCGGATAGGCCAATACAACGCCGCCATGCTCAAAGTTGTGCACGTCCTCACCGAGCAACATCAGACCTTCATTCGGATTACCGGCGCCGATGTTGCCGCCCGGCACGCCGGGGAGAGGAATTGCACCGGTCAGAACGGGTGGTGGGAAGATACCCGCATATACCGGATTTGTGGATGGCGGGAAGGGCGGCGTGTTGGGATTGCCCGTTGCAAGAATTCCGAAGAAAGCTGGGTTACCCGGCGCCGCAAAACTCACTGAGCGACCGGAGTTTTTTCCGAAGGTATCATCGTTGATGTCATACACGGCATCGTAGCTGCCGCGGAAGGTGCCACTGATCGAAACTTCGGAAAAAAGCCCGGTCGGGTTGAATGCCCTGGATAACTCAAGCTGCAAGGTGGTTCTTGACTTCGTAAGGCCTACACCATGCTGGCGAACGAAGGTTGCGTTCTCAATGAATCCCCGGAACTCCGTGTCTTCTTGCGCATATGCTGCAGGCATAAACAGCAGCGTTGCGACAAGGCATACCAGAACAAATTGCATGGCAGTGAAGTGACTTGTGCTTTTAAGGTTCACTTTGATTCCTCCTGTTGGACTTGTCTTGTAATGAACTCAGGTGTGAATTTCTGTAACCAGGCCGGCACCAGGAAGATGGAGGCCATCGCATTCAGGGCCAGCATGACGATCAACAGCATCGCCGCGTCGGCCTGGAATTTAAGATCAGATACGAATACCCACATCATGACACCGCATATTAACGTAACCGCGGTAAACCCGATCGCCTTGCCGGTCGTTTCCAGTGCGATCTTGATCGACTCGTTGAGACTCAGGCCATCATAGTATTCCGAGCGGATGCGGTCCATGAGATAGATGGAGTAATCGATTCCTACACCAATACCGACTGCAATAATCGGTACTGTATTGACGTTAATGCCGATACCGACGAGCCCCATGTAGGCATAGGTTAAAACCGTTGCAAAAGACATCGCAACCAGCATGATCAGGCCGGCGTGAAAGGAGCCGTAGAAAGCTGCAACGGACAGGAATATCAAGGCGAACACCAGCGGTATAATGATGAGATTGGTTTCAAAGGCGGCGTCATTGATCGCCGCATTGACGCCGATGGTCCCGCCGGCCAGTTTCAGTGTAAAACCGTCGATTTTGGACTCCTCACGGTCTTTCCATTGGTTGATCATCTCGATCGCACGGCGGATGGTCGCGCCCTGGTGATCTTTGTAGTAAAAAACCATGTTCGCGTTGGTTTCGTCGGTATCGAGGAATTCGAGCAGGGCGCCCTGAATGGGACTGGACATCATATAAAGAAACATCAGTCCGCCGACCAGCCGCGGATCGTCGGGCAGGGCGTACCAACGGGGGTCGTTGTAGTGAGTGATCCGGTTCACTGCGCGAATCAGGTCCGGCAAGCCCTTGGTGCCGCCCAGTGCCGGGTCTGCCAGCATGTGTGCCTGAAGATCAGCAAGCGCCTTGACAACCTCGGGACGCTTGAGGCCGGCCAACTCATCGGTGTGGCCGATCACATAAAGCTCCTCGGAGCCGGGAAAGGCTTGATTGATCGTCTTGGAAGAAACATTGTAGTCATGGTCTGCATAGAGCAACGGGGATCCCGGCTCGGTCTCACCGATTGTCACCTTCGAGGCGGCAAGCAGCGCCACAACAAAAAGTAAAGAGCTGACCCAAAGCACAATGGCCGGTGCGCGAGGCCTGGTCACCCTATCCGCAATTTTCTTGAACAGCTTGGCCATAACGCTGCTGCCGGCCGGTCGCACCGTCGGCGTTGGCAACAGTTGCAGGATGCACGGAATCGCGATAATCACGGTAATGATGACTGACAAAGCCCACAGACAGGCGTAGACCGCCAGCTTGTCATTGATCGGTACCGAGCCGACAGCGATTAAAAGCAGACCGATCGCATCGGAGACCACACCCAGTGATCCGGGCCTGAACAGATTCGAAAATGCCAGGTGGGCAGCGTACTTCCCGTCGTGACCATGTTCGATTTCCTGGTAGTAACGTTCAACGATCTGGATGCCGTGCGACATCGCCCGGGCCGATATCAGAAAGGGGATCACCAGCATCAGCGGATCGAGGTTGTAGCCAAGCAAGGACAGAGTACCCAGCCCCCAGATTGTGGTAACAATGATGCCGAGCATCGGCAATAAAATGCCGTACATGCTGCGGAAATGCATGATCAGCAAACCGAGCATGATGACCACGGTCAGCAGAAAAATAGTAATGATCTGATTCGCGTAGCTTGAGACCCAGCCAACCAGGACGGGCTGTCCGGTTGCGTAAATTTTGATGCCTTCAACGGCTTCGCGCTCGCGTATCGACTGTAACTGCAGAAAAACCTTTTCGTAATCAAGCGCGCCTTCGTTCAAGGTGCCCCGTACAAGGGCGGATTTGAGATCCGGAGAGACCAGCAGACCAAAGACGCGGGGGTCTGCCAGAACGTCTTCCCTGATGCCATCAAGCTCGGCAGCGCTGTATCCTCCCTTCAGCGGGTCGTAGTAGGTCGAGGATTTCACGGTCCCCTCGCCACTAAACCAGACTTTCCGTACATTGCGGTGGGTCAGGCTGGTGACCAGGTTGTGGTTGATGCCTTCCAGTGCATCGACAGCAAGCGTGATCCGGTGGATCCTGTCCAGTGTGTCGTTGCTGAAAATCGACCCCTCTTCGACAGTGACCGCGACGATGATGTTGTTCGCTCCGCCGAAGGTATCCCTGATTTCATTGTGTAGCAGAATGTAGGGATGATCCTGGGGCAACAGGTCGGCGAAGTCGGACACGATGCGAACCGTTGGCACCCGCAGGGCAAATAGAACCGTGACAACAGCGATAAGCAGCAGCGTGCCCTTTGGATATTTCCAGACAATATCCACGAAACGATACAGACCCCTGCTGAATCTACTCATTAAGAGCCTCCGGGCTTTCCTGCGCTCCACTGTCCGGGATTGTTATCGAAACAAGGGCGCCACCACCACCGGCAGCTATGAATTGACCGTCGCCCAGGCCGGCAACGCCACGCAGATAGGCGCGGGACTGGTAGCATCGATGAGCGGCGTCCACGATGCATCACCCATTCTATGGTGCAGAATCGTCGCGTTGTCGCCGACTGCGACCAGTGTATCGCCGAAGCCGGTGATGCCGTACAGGGGTGCGTTGATCCCGTTGTGCATACGTTGCCAGGCTTGACCGCCGCTATCTGTTTTCCAAATGGTCCCGTTGAGGCCGACAATCCATCCTGTATCCACGCTGGTGAAATATGCACTCTGCGGATAAAAACTGTCGGGCAGGTCGTCGGCACGACTCCAGGTAACGCCACTGTCAGCCGTCAGTAGCACCGTACCGAACTCACCGGTCGCAACGCCATGCTGCTGGTCAACGAATTGTATCGTGGTCAGATAGATATCTTCATCGAGAGACCAGGTCTCCCAACTCGCTCCCGCATCGGCTGAATGGAGAATAGTGCTGAAGCCACCGATCACCCAGATAACATTTGAAGAATCGCAGGTCATGGCCTGTGGTTCGGTCATTTCAGGAAGCGCTTGCCGTGCCCAAATGCCGTCGGGCTGGATGGACCAGATTCCATCCGTCTTGTCGATGGCATGGAAACTACCATCGGGGCAGGCAGCGACATCCACCAGAAAGGGTTTATCGGGCAGAGTGGTGCGTTGCCAGCTGTTGCCTCCATCCGGTGATTGCACGATCACACCCATGCCACCTACGACAATCACGGTGTCCTGATGCCGTGCGGCCGCCTGGAACAGGTCGGCGCGCTGTGTGGGTTGGGATAATTGGGAATTAACTCCCGCAAGGTCGAGCGGGGCCTCACAGCCGGCCAGGATCGATCCCAGATATACCAAGCACAGGCAGGTTGAAATGGCACGATACCTGGTGCGCGGCCAGAACGTCTCCCTTGATCCTGTGCAATTTCTCATGCTTATTATATCGCCGGTTTCTGGATGGCTGGATTCAAAAAAGGCATCGGAGTTGTTCCGCAACCTGGAATCCAAAATTTTGAATAACATACATCATCAAAGTTAATACAATTTGATCTGAATCAATTAATGTATTCATTCAGTTTATACAATACACTAATTAATTCATTTGTCGTATTACAATGGGTCAGTAGTATGCGCAACTAAATCACTGGCTTAACGGCTCATGTTCGAGGCCGATAAGCTTAGTGTGCAGCCAGTTTATCCTCTTTGCCCCACTGAAATTTCTCATACGAGTTCTATTAACAGTCTCCTGAAAGTCAGATTATAAAAGGCATCAGAGTTTCTCTAAAAACTGGAGCTGAGGATGCTAATCTGAATGACACAATAATGCCGGTTTTGTTGCCGTTCTTGTCTACGAGGGCAACTTGCATACCACTGCTCACGAGGAAAGTTTGATCATCAGACGGTTCAGGGTTCTGTGCTCGGACGGATTCAGCTTTTCGGCAAAATAATGCTCAACTGCACCGATCATCCGAGGTTTTGTTTTTGCATGAAGTACCTCACCTTTTTTTGTCAGGTAGACGGTTACGACCCGTTCAGATGATAGCCCTGCAGATCGAAGCGAAAGTACGAGCTCCTCCTCGAAACCAGTTTTTTCGGTCGTGATCGCACTAATTTCCGCCAAAGACTTCATCCCACAACTGGTCCACGTGGGCCTCGATTTCGGGAACCGGTAGCACCCGCGCCATTACCTTTTTCTTCAATCCCAGTGGTACGGTACAGTCCACACCCATGAAGGAACGCACGTTCAAGGGCAGTTCGGGGTAACCGTCATACACACCCAACTTTGAGTTGGAGCCAGCCACGCCCTGGGCCATCGGTTCAAGGATCATTCCCATGACATTCGGGATGATCATAAGGTCGCGATCAGGAATGAATCGGTGAGCAAGCGCCCAGGCGCGTTCATTCGGATCATATATATCGACATCATCGTCGTAGACGAAAACATGCTTGCAGAAGCCCTGCAGCGCCGTGTATGCCCTCATCATGGCGAGTTTGGGTTCACCGACCCGGCCCTTCCTGATCGACAGGTGAATGGTGAAACCGATACCGGCAGACGGGTCCATGTACAAGTCATGGATGTTTGGCAAGACGGCTTTGACCTCGTTGTACACATGAATACCGCGAAAGATGCCGGCGATTGAGTTGGTTTCGTTCAGAGGCCGACCGATGTGCACATGCTGATAGATCGGTTTTTTACGCATGGTGATCGCGGTAACATCAAATATAGGTCTGCGCCGTGGCTCGTCGTAGGAACCATTAAATGATGCGAATTCACCCTGCCGGGTCCAGTTGAAAGGTTGCATAACGCCTTCCACGACGATCTCTGCATCGGCAGGGACATCAACGTCGATGGTCTCGCATTTGACCATTTTTACGGCTTCATTCCGGAGCCCGCCGATGTAGGCATAATCACTGCCTTCGTGGGGTAGCCCCTTGTTGGCGCCTGCCAGCATAAACTCGGGTGTCACGCCGAATATGAAAGCGAGTGGATACGGCTCTCCCTCGTCCGGTTTGTAGGTCTCCTCGGGATCATCCATGAGTGCACCCCATGCGATTTCCATACTGCGTGCATCGCCCGTTCCGCGGAATATCCAGATTGAGCCGCCGTCCTTGCGGGTGATTTCAAACCGGTGATACGAGAGGTTCTGTGAATCAGGGACAGGCTTGGAAACTGCCAGGCTGGTAATGAACCGGCCTTCTTTGTAATCCGGTGAGCCCAGTCCGTCCCGGGGATTACAGCGCGGAATTGGCAGTATGTCGAGGTTCACGTCATCGCCCGTCATAATGATCTCCTTGCAGGGCGCATTGTCATTATCGACACGTATTGGAGGGATTCCGCCGGACTTCAGAACGCTCATCATCTTGTGTGCAATATTTGGCAGGGGGCCATCACCATCCATGCCGACTCCGTGCGCTGCAGCAATGGTTTCGATTTTGTGCCCGACCGTATTTGCCAACACCGGGATATCGAAGCCCTTTGGGTTATCAAATATTATGGGCATGTCTACCCCCTGATAGTCACAGCGGGATATGAAGGCGCCCATGTCATCGAGCGTATTCACCTCTGCTCCTACCCTGAGCAACTTTCTGTTCTTTTCCAGGCTGGCTATCCAGCCCCTGAAATCCAATGCGCTCATTCTCGGGTCCTCTACATGGGTTTGCTCTGCATGTTTCTAATTACACACAAAAAAATAGTACAGTGATAAACATTTCAATAATGTACTATTCTATGCTAATATAAAAACCGGCATTAATCAAGTTCGGTTAATCTTTTCGGTTAATCTTTTGAGGATGATGCAGGAACAAAAGTAAGCATTCATTGCTGAGGAACAGGAAATGGCACAGATTTTCGCGATTGACAGGGACGGAACGGAATACCAGCTCAACGGACGGGAGCGGGCGAGCTTCATGGAAATACTCAAACAGGGTGGCCTTGCAGTCGAGGCGCTGTGCAGTGGTTGCTGCCAATGTGCCACCTGCCATGTATTCATCGACGAAGACTGGATGGATAAATTGCCACCCATGTCGGAAGGAGAGCAAGCCACGCTGGAGGGGGAGGCGGAGGAAGAAAACATTCGTGAAAACTCGAGGTTGTCCTGCCAGCTCCAGTGGAAGGAGGAACTGGACGGTATTCGTCTGACTGTGGCGCCGGAAATGTAGATGTCAGGACAGGTATGAAAGGTTCAGCCGGTTGATTAGGGAACGAAAGTCATGAATTCCATATTGATTGCCGGGGCGGGTCAGGCCGCCATTGAGACAGCAGCCGCTTTGAGGGCCAGGGGTTTTGAGGGTCAGGTCTGCCTTTTTGGCGCCGAAAGAAAATTTCCGTATCAGCGGCCGCCATTATCCAAGCAGATTCTGACCGGGAAAATGGACCTTTCAGCTTTAGATCTAAGGGCGGAAGCCTTCTACACCAATAAAAACATTAAAGTGCGTACCGACACCCAGGTCACTCATGTCGATCCTGCAGCCCGGACCATCCAACTGGAGAGCGGGGAAACAGCAAGCTACGACAAGCTGCTGATCGCAACCGGTGCACGCCCCCGGCCCCTCCCCATCGAAGGATCTCATCTTAAGGGTGTGTGCTACTTGCGCAGCCTGGAGGATGCCCTGAACATCCAACAGCAACTCCTGCCCGGCAACCGGCTTGTCATCATCGGCGGTGGTTACATCGGTCTCGAAGTTGCGGCATCTGCACGGACGATGGGTTGCGAAGTATCGGTATGCGAAATGGCGCCGATGGTCATGTCCCGTCAGGTTGATGGAGAAGTGGCCAGCTTGTTCGAGGAACGTCACCGGGCGGAAGGAGTGAATATACGCTGTTCAGCCCGAGTTTCTGCCATCAAAGGGGTTGACAGCGTGGAAGCGGTTATCGTGGATGGTGAAAGCGTTCCGGCTGACCTGGTGATTATCGGCGTAGGCGCCATACCCAATACGGAATGCCTGGCAAATACCGATCTGCTTACCGATGGCGCTTTGTGGGTGGATGCAAACTGCAGGTCACGCGACCCGCACATATACGGTGCCGGCGACGTGACTACCCAGTTGCGGGCCAACGGATTGAATATGAGACTTGAATCGGTGCAGAATGCGGCACACCAGAGCAAAGCTGCAGCGGCAGCTATGCTGGGCCAGGAGCCCCCCCGGGATGAAGTTCCATGGTTCTGGTCAGAACAATACGATATGAAATTGCAAATCGCCGGTTTGCCGGCCGAGGGCGATGAACCTATCGTGCGCCGCTTTGATAACGGCATCTCGGTGGTTTACCTGAACAGGGATATCGTGAGCGCCGTCAGCGTGGTGGGTAATCCCAGAGAGTTCATGGCCGCGAAAAAGTTGATTATCAAAAAGTGCCCCGTTAAACGGGATCAAATAGCTGATTCGGGAATAACGTTAAAAGAGCTGATTCAGTTCAAAACTGGTGATGAGGTGGAAGCACATGTCGACAAGCTCCGGGCAAAACTCCAGGAAGACTAATACTTCTGTAGAGGTTGCAATTGAGTTATCCGAGTTTCAAGAGCAGAACTGTACTATGGTGTTTCACGACGTGATGCGTCTACGACAGACCCTGCACAAGATGGCCTTAGAGGTTGCAACAACGCTCGGGTTACAAAGCACCGAGATGAGTGCAATAGACACGCTTGGGAAGCTTGGTTCAATGACGATGGGCGAGCTGTCGAAACATGGCTTTATTTCTCCGACCAACACGACGCGCACCGTGAAGATCCTGGCGGATCGCAATCTTGTTAAAAGACGGCGATCTCCAAAATCAGATCGTGAGGTTAATGTCATGCTGACCTCAGCGGGCGAAAAGCTCTTTAAAAAAAGCTACCCAAACATGATTCACTATGTGAACGACCTCCTTGCATCAAGACTGAATCAAACAGATCGCAGGAATTTCGCCCGCCTGCTCGAAAAGCTCGTTCAGTAGGTAATGAACACGACACTCGCAATCCAGCAACGCATAAACGAAGGCCCGATGTCTTCCTGTCAGATGAGGCAATGTCAATACAATCAGCGGCTAGACGGTGTGATATGGACAACCCTTTAGTCGAAATCTTCGGGACTAAGGCGATGCCCCCAACTGGCCTTGGCAATGAGGTAGCGACGATTGCTGTCTTCCACCCCTACCACGTGCTTTACAGCGGTTATTCGGGACAACCCAGAGGCCTGCAGATCCACAATTTTTTTTGGATTATTGGTTAATAATCGAATGCGCCTGTCACCCACAAAATACCATAGCAGGGCAGCCGCATCGCTAAAATCGCGAGAGTCATCCGGTAAACCAAGCGATCGGTTTGCCGAATAGGTGTCCTCACCCTCATCTTGCAGCAAATACGTTGCCGCCTTGGCCCACAAACCAATACCACGGCCCTCATGCCCCGCCATATAAATCAGATATCCTCCGCCCGGGTCCTGCGCAATGCGATCGATTGCCGCTTCCATTTGCGGGCCACACTCACACCGGCGTGAACCAAAAACATCGCCGGTTAAACAACTGGAATGCACACGTACCAGGGGCGACTCCGAACCGGCCGGGTTACCGATGACCAGCACGCTGTTTACCGCCATTGATGACGCCAGGCTCGAAAACAGATGTTGACCGCCACTGTCACTCAGCGTGCTGGCCAAAGCCTCAACCTCTGTTAATTCGGTACTGCGCACCGCTGCATACCATCCCACGGTGGAATGGTATGCAGC
>PVMK01124922.1_pt1 | contig 11497 bp, 9 predicted proteins | sample 1853481 | NCBI WGS metagenome assembly PVMK01 (sample SAMN08533507, study PRJNA380276) | Marine sediment metagenome, whole genome shotgun sequencing project. | reverse complement strand
GCTTGATTGCATCATGGATGCCGTACTCGCGCTCCAGTTCCTCCAGCGGTTTCCCCGGCTGATAAGGTGTCAGTTCACAAATCGCATCGGCCGCTAGTGCGGAGAAAGAGCGTACTCCGGACATAGATTACGCGACGGGCCCTAGAGGACCGATTTCGGATAAGAGCCCATCACGCGAAACAACTGTGCACCTTCCTCAAGGTGTTTTAGTGCTCGTGCAACATGCTCTTCGTCTGCATGCCCGTCGACATCAATGAAGAAAACGTAATGCCATTTGCGCCGCCGCGACGGGCGCGACTCTATACGGGTCATGTTTACATTCTCATCAGCCAGTGGCTTGAGTAATTTATGCAATGCACCCGCATCTTCTGTATCGGCTGCCGATAGCAAAATACTCGTACGATCATCACCACTGGGCGGAATTATTTTGCGGCCGATGACGAAGAAACGTGTCGTGTTATCGGGACGATCTTCTATATCGGCTACCAGTTTATTCAGCCCGTAGACTTCCACCGCTGCATCACCCGCTATCGCGGCCGTACCAGCTTCGTCACGCGCACGGCGTGCCCCTTCTGCATTGCTGCTAACCTCTTCCAACTCAGCATTGGGCAGATATTCACGCAGCCAGGCACGACATTGCGCCAGTGACTGGGGATGGGTTGCGACACGAATAACTTTTTCCAGACCGTCCATCGTGCCCAGCAAATGCTGCCGGATGCGCAGTTCGGCTTCACCACATATTTTTAATGGCGAACTAAGAAACATATCCAGAGTGTGATTGACCATGCCACCGGTGGAATTTTCAATGGGCACCACGCCAAAGTCGGCACTACCTGCCTCAACCTCGTGGAAAACTTCTTCAATCGTCGCCAGCGGCAAAGCCCGGACAGAATGCCCGAAATGTTTGAATACCGCAGACTGGGTGAAGGTACCTTCCGGCCCCAGGTAGCCCACTTTCAGGGGTTCTTCCTGAGCCAGGCAGGCAGACATGATCTCGCGGAACAGGCGGACCATTTCCTCGTCTTTTAGCGGCCCTTCATTACGCTCGGCAACAGCACGCAGCACCTGTGCCTCTCGCTCGGGGCGGTAATAATTGACGGTGTCACCCGCCTTGCCATTATTTTTGACAATGCCAACCTGTTGCGCGTAACGCGCACGATCGTTGATCAACTCCTGTATACGCGAGTCGACAGCATCGATACTGCGACGAATTTCATCGAGATCGGTAGAGTCCGGATTTTGATCTTTGTCAGCCATGGCCGCGCATTGTAGCGGAAACCGCGTTTAACGAGGAGACTGATGTCCCGATTTAGCTCGCAGAGCAAAGAAAGTCAGGCGCCAGCGCCCAGATTACGCACTTTAAGTACGCCTTCGATGCCGGCGATCTGTTCCACCACCGAATCAGGAACCGCCGCATCAAGATCAACGATGGTATAGGCAAGTTCGCCACGAGATTTGTTCAGTAAATCTTCGATATTCAGCCCCGCATCGGCCAGAAAGGTAGAAATCTGCCCCACCATGTTGGGCACATTCGCATTTGCAACCGTAATACGGTGCGCGGCCGTACGTGGCATATCTGCTGCAGGAAAATTTACGGAGTAGACTACATTGCCGTTTTCCAGGTAATTACGCATATTTTCAGCAACCATAATGGCGCAATTGACCTCGGCTTCATTTGTAGAAGCACCCAGGTGCGGCAACGTGATTACTTTGTCATTGCCCAGTACCGGGCGGTTCGGGAAATCTGTGACATAGCAGCCCAGGTGGCCGGCCGCCAGGCTGGCAAGTGCAGCCGCCTCATCAACAATCGCGTCTCTGGCAAAATTCAGTATCACACCACCTTGCGGCATCCGTGCGATCCCTTCGGCGCTGATCAACCCTCGCGTAGCATCAAGCAAAGGTACATGCAGCGTTACCATGTCCGACTTGGCCAGCAAGTCATTAAGACTGCGTGCCTGCTGCACCCCTGAATGCAGCTGCCAGGCATTTTCTACGCTGATCATGGCATCGAAGCCGACGACATTCATGCCAAGGTCCAGCGCTGCATTTGCCACCCGCACACCAATAGCGCCCAAACCGATGACACCCAGCGTGCGCCCGGGAAGTTCATAACCGACAAACTTTTTCTTACCTGCCTCGACGGCTTTAGACAGCGCATCGCCCTCGCCCTCAAGTTGCTGGGTATACGCCCAGGCCTGCGCCAGATTACGCGCTGCCAGAAGCATGCCGCCGATAACCAGTTCCTTTACCGCATTCGCATTGGCGCCCGGCGCATTAAATACAGGTATGCCACGCTCCGATAATTTATCGATAGGAATATTGTTGACACCGGCACCTGCACGGGCCACCACCTCAAGACTTGCGCCCAGTTCCATATCGTGCATTTTGAAAGAACGCACCAGGATACCCGCCGGGTCTTTCGCATCGTCGGAGACTGAGTACTTGCCGCCAGGCAGGCGGGTAATACCTTCTTCAGAAATATTGTTCAGGGTGAGAATGTTGTACATCTTAAATACCAGCTTTAAATTATTGGCAAAACGCAAGAACGCCCTTAGGCGTTATTGGCTTCGAACTCTTGCATAAATGCGATAAGCGCATCGATCGCTTCCATGCGTACCGCGTTATATATGCTTGCGCGCATTCCACCTACCGAACGGTGTCCCTTCAGGTTCACCAGTCCTGCCTGCTCCGCCTGAGCAAGAAACTCGCCATCCAACTCGGGTTTCGCCAGCGCAAATGGAATATTCATCCATGACCGATAATCCAGAGCAACCGGGTTCGCATAGAAGGCAGAGCCATCGATTGCGGCATACAGCTTATTAGCCTTGGATTTATTGAATTCACCCATAGCCTCGAGTCCGCCCTGACGCTTGATCCATGCAAACACCAGACCAGCCATATACCACGCAAATGCAGGCGGTGTGTTCATCATCGAACCACCTTCTGCATGCGCTGCATAATTAAGTATGTCGGATGCGGGTCGGCCGCGTTTAATCATATCTTTACGCACAATCACAATCGTCAAACCTGCCGGGCCGATATTCTTCTGGGCACCTGCATAGATCAGTCCGAATTTATTCACATCGATCGGGCGCGACAGAAGGGTTGATGACATATCGGCTACCAGGGGCACATTGCCAACATCTGGCGGCTCATGGAATTCGACACCACCAATGGTTTCATTTGCACAGTAATGAAAATAAGCCGCATCAGAAGTCAGCTTCCACTGATCGCGTGCCGGCACATCCGCGTAGTTAGAATCGCCGCCATCAGCCACGATATTGACGTTACGCAGATTTTTACCTTCCTTAAGTGCCTTCTTTGACCAGCTACCGGTAACCAGCTGATCAACAGTCTGACCTTCATCCGATAAATTCATCGGGATCAAGGCGAACTGCTGGGTCGCCCCGCCTTGCAGGAACAACACGGCGTATTCATCCGGAATATTCATGAGTTCACGCAGATCAGCCTCGGCCTGTTCCGCAACCGCTATAAATGCCTTGCTGCGATGACTGATTTCCATCACTGACATGCCGCTACCCTGCCAGTCTGTTAAACCTGCCTGCGCTTCTTCCAGTACCTCAAGCGGCAATGCTGCCGGACCCGCACTGAAGTTAAATACTCGTGCCATCTCTATACCTGTATCTATATTAAGTGTGTCGTGGGAAGCGCCGAACTATACCGGCGCCTATAGTTGATTTGTACCGTGATTTGTACTGTTAGTAGCCTTCTTTTCGACTTTTATTCTTCAGCTTCATTCTGAATTTCTTCGCCCTGAATCTGCTCAATTCGATCGAGTCCGACCAGGCGGTCGCCCTCGGAAACCCGAATCAGGCGTACACCCTGAGTATTACGGCCCTGGATAGAAATATCGCTAATACCCGTGCGTACCAGCGTTCCAAGGGAACTAATGAGCATCACTTCATCATCATCTGTTACCTGAATCGCACCCACCAGGTCACCATTTCTTTTGCTGGTCTGGATGCCAATCACACCCTGACCGCCACGGCCCTGACTTGAGAACTCATCCGCATGGGTGCGCTTACCATAACCGTTGGCCGTCGCAAAAAGCATGTCGCCCTCACCCACGATTATCAATGCGATAACCTCTTGTCCGGTTGCGATTTTGATGCCACGCACACCCGCGGCACCACGCCCCATCTCACGTACGTCCTTTTCATTGAAGCGTATGGCCTTGCCGGAACTGGCACCCAGCAGAATATCCTGCTTGCCATCGGTTAACGCCACGTCGACAAGCTTGTCGCCATCACGAATATCAATGGCAATAATCCCGTTGGTACGCGGTCGCGAGAATGCCTCCAGCGAGGTCTTCTTGACCCGGCCATTACTGGTCGCCATGAAGACAAAATGATCGGCGTCGTATTCCCGTATGGGCAATACAGCGTTGATCCGCTCGTCTTCCTGCAGCGGCAACAGATTAATGATCGGCTTACCGCGTGCACCCCGGCTGGCCCGCGGCACTTGGTAGACCTTAAGCCAGTAAACCTTGCCGCGACTGGAAAAACACAACAGCGTATCGTGACTGTTCGCCACAAATAGCTTGTCGATGAAGTCTTCATCTTTAACTTTGGTGGCTGAACGGCCGCGACCACCCCGTTTTTGTGCCTGATAGGTATCGAGCCCCTGAGCTTTGGCGTAACCGCCGTGAGACAGCGTCACGACCAGGTCTTCTTCCGGGATAAGATCCTCGGTCGTCACATCTGAATAGTCTGCAACTATTTCTGTGCGGCGCTCATCGGCGTAGTTCTCGCGAATCTCCAGCAGTTCCTCACGAATCACGCGTATAAGTTCATCCGGGTTGCTCAGAATCTCAACTAAATACTTAATTTTATCAAGTATATCTTTGTATTCATTGACTATTTTTTCTCTTTCAAGCCCGGTTAACCGATGCAGCCGCAGCTCCAGAATAGCCTGTGCCTGATCAGGTGAAAGCCGGTAACCCTTTTTCGTCAGACCGTATTCACCCTCAAGACCGTCGGGCTGTGTGCTGATATCACCCGCTTTTTCAAGCATGCCGGTAACGTCGCCTGGCTCCCAGACTGCCTCGACCAATGCCAGTTTCGCTACCGCTGGTGTTTCTGATTGCTTTATCAACGCAATGACGGGATCGATATTCGCTAAAGCGACCGCCTGCCCTTCGAGCACGTGGCCGCGCTCGCGCGCTTTACGCAATTCATACACCGTCCGCCGGGTAACAACCTCACGGCGATGACGCAAAAAGGCTTCGAGCATCTCTTTTAGAGCAAGGAGTCTTGGCTGGCCATCCCTGAGCGCAACCATGTTGATACCAAACACCGATTGCATCGCTGTCTGCTTATACAGGTTATTTAACATGACTTCGGTCAGCACACCGCGACGCAATTCAATCACCACCCGCAAGCCATCTTTGTCAGATTCGTCACGCAGCTCGGTGATGCCGTCGATCTTTTTCTCCCGCACCAACTCCGCAATTTTCTCGATCAGACGCGCCTTGTTGACCTGGTAAGGCAACTCAGTAAGAACAATGGCTTCCTTGCCCTTGGTGTCGACCTCCTCAATATGATGGCGGGCCCGCATATAAATCCGGCCTCGGCCGGTCGTGTATGCCGAGTAGATACCCTGCGCCCCATGGATTAGTCCCGCGGTCGGGAAATCAGGCCCGGGAATTATTTCCAGCAATTCTGCCACGCTGATATCCGGGTTTTCGATCAGCGCCATCGTCGCGTCAATCACTTCGCCCAGATTATGCGGCGGTATGTTGGTCGCCATGCCTACAGCGATACCGGATGACCCATTAATCAGCAGATTTGGTATGCGCGTCGGCATGACCGTGGGTTCGCTTTCAGAACCGTCGTAATTCTCGGCGAAATCGACTGTCTCCTTGTCGATATCGGCAAGTATTTCACTCGCCAGACGGGTCATGCGTACTTCGGTGTAACGCATGGCTGCCGGGGCATCGCCATCAACCGAGCCAAAGTTGCCCTGACCATCAACCAGCAGATAACGCAACGAAAACGGCTGCGCCATACGCACGATGGTGTCATAGACGGCCGAATCGCCATGCGGATGGTATTTACCGATGACATCGCCCGACTACACGGCCGATTTTTTATATGATTTGTTGTAGTCATTACCCAGTTCACGCATAGCGTAAAGCACGCGTCGATGCACGGGTTTCAGCCCGTCACGAACATCGGGTAACGCACGACCAACGATTACGCTCATCGCATAATCGAGATACGACTGCCGCATCTCATCTTCGAGATTAACGGGCAATACTTCCTGTGCCACTGCTGTCATGGGTGGTATTCGACTGGTTCCAGAGAGGTTATACGGCCTGCTAAAGCCCCGGGATTTGCATGCTGTTCAAGCGCGTGTTTTCCGTGTTGGACAGGTATCCCGATTACTAAAGAAAGCGGTGCTGATTAAGCCGGTAATCTTAACACAGGCAGCGGGTTTAGAGCACAATGAAAAGGGGTTGAATAGGGGCGAATAGTGGTGTCGCAGAGAGCCGTGTTTCACCTGACTGCCGCTTCAGGCATTATCCCGCGACAGACCAGAACCCCAACGGAGCTATAGATGACCCAGGCCGATCAAATTGGCAATCCTGCCCCCGACCAGAATGCTGATTTGATACCCGAGCTGATCATCGCCCCGCGCTGGCTGATACCGGTCGAACCTGCCAACACAGTTTTGACCGGTCATGTCGCCGCCATCAGCGGTGGCAAAATCCTCGCCATAGAGAAACGCGAGCGCGCCCTGACGGCCTGGCCCGACGCTGAATGGCTTGAACGCCCTGAACACGTCCTGATTCCGGGCCTTATAAACGCGCATACCCATGCGCACCGATGAGCCTGCTGCGCGGATTCGCCGATGATCTGCCACTCGAGCAATGGTTGCATGAATACGTCTGGCCCGCTGAGCAACGCTGGATAAGCCCCGAATTTGTGCGCGACGGTGCAGACCTCGCAATCCTGGAAATGATTCGCGGTGGCACCACCTGCTTTCACGATATGTACCTGTTTCCGGATGAAGTAGCCGCGGTCGCTGCCGAGCGCGGCATACGTGCCGTCATTAGCATGATCGTGATAGAGGCACCTACCGCCTGGGCAACCACAGTGGACGAGTATCTGGACCGCGGCCTCGAAGTTCACGACCGCTACCGCGAACACCCTCTTATAGATACCTCATTCGGCCCACATGCCCCCTACACAGTTAGTGACCCCGCCATTGAACGTATCGTCACGCTGGCTAATCAGCTGGACGTGGTTATGCAGATGCATATACACGAGACCAAAGCTGAGATCGCTCAGGCTGTTGCAGAAACCGGAATACGCCCGCTGGCACGCCTGGAGAAACTGGGCGCTCTGAGCCCGCTATTAATGGCCGTACATATGACGGCACTCGAAGCGGATGAAATCGCGTTACTGAAAGAACGCGGCGTCTCAGTTATCCACTGTCCTGAATCGAATATGAAACTCGCCAGCGGCATTTGCCCGGTCACCGAACTCACCACCGCCGGGATTAATGTCGCCATCGGCACTGATGGCGCCGCCAGCAATAACGACATGGATATGTTTGGTGAGATGCGTTCGGCAGCCTTGCTGGCCAAAATAAGTTCCGGCGATGCCAGCAGCATCCCGGCAGCCACTGCGCTGGAAATGGCAACAATAAATGGTGCCCGTGCACTCGGACTGGATAACGAAACAGGGTCACTCGTTGCAGGAAAATCAGCTGACATGGTATGCGTCAGCCTCGCAACACCTGCCTGCCAACCAGTGCATAATGCGGTGTCACAACTGGTCTACAGCGCAACCCGCGACCAGGTAACCGATGTCTGGGTGGCCGGACGACAGCTGTTTGGTGCCGGCGAGTTTATGACGGCTGATGCCGCCGAGGTCATTGAACGAGCCAATGCATGGCTGCAGCAGATGCAAACTGTTTAAAACCCGGGTTAAACCGGAACTACCTGGACCACTGATTGATATCTTGGCATGAATACTCAGACACAAAATGTTGACCCACTTGAGGTGCAAAAATTTGATGAACTTGCGAGTCGCTGGTGGGACCCGGAAGGCGAATTCAAACCCTTGCATAAAATCACTCCGATACGGATCGATTACGTGGAACAACGCGCAGAACTTGCCGAAAAGCGCGTACTGGATGTCGGTTGCGGCGGTGGTTTACTTTCCGAGGGTTTGGCGGCCAAAGGCGCCGATGTAACGGGTATCGACATGGCAACCGGCGCACTGGCAGTGGCCCGGATGCATCTGAAAAAATCAGGCCTGGAATCGGTGCGTTATCTGCAAAGCTCAGCTGAAAGCCTCGCTGCAACCGAAGCTGGCCGCTTCGATGTCGTGACCTGCATGGAAGTTATCGAGCATGTGCCCGACCCGGCGAGCCTCGTGAAGGCCTGTGCTCAACTGGCCAAACCCGGTGGGGAGGTATTTTTCTCCACCCTTAACCGCAATCCCAAAGCATTCCTGATGGCCATAGTAGGCGCTGAATACCTGATGCGTCTGTTGCCCAAAGGGACCCATAATTACGAGCGTTTTATCAAACCATCCGAGCTACGCCGCTGGGGTATAACGGCTGGTTTACAGTTTCGCGACCTGGCAGGTATTAACTACAGCCTCCTGACCGGCAACTTCTCCCTCGGTGAGGATGTAGCGGTTAACTACCTGATGCACTTCTCTGTACCCGAATGACCATCGCAAGTACTCGTTTGCTGGATTATGCCGAAGCCGTATTGTTCGACCTGGATGGAACCTTGCTCGATACCGCCCGGGATCTCGTCAATGCACTGGAGATCATCTGTGCCGAAGAGCGGCACCCTGCCCCGGAAGCCGGGGTGGCCGCTCACTATGTCTCCACCGGGGGGATCGGGCTGGTACGACTGGCATTTCCCGAGCACGATGCAGCAGCACAGGAACTGTTACGCCAGCGCCTTGTAACCACCTACGAGCAGAATCTTTGTATCCATACGGATGCATACCCTGGCATCCGCAAAGTGCTGGATGAACTGGATCATGCCGGGATCGCCTGGGGCGTGGTTACGAATAAAATGAAATACCTGGCTGACCCTATACTCGAGCAACTCGACCTGCGCCGACGCTGCGCCACTGTGGTCGGCGGCGATACAGCCGCTCAAAATAAGCCTCATCCCGCCCCGATCCACTTTGCCCTGAACGAGATGGGCGTTAAGCCAGAGCAGGCGGTATACGTGGGTGATGCAGAAAAAGACGTTATCGCGGGCAAAGCGGCCGGCACTGGCACGATAGCGGTTACCTGGGGTTATATTATTCCTGGCCATGACCCCTATAGCTGGGATGCAGACTATACAATTGACGAACCGGAACAACTTCTGAACCTGTAACTCTTATATAACCCTTGTAACCATTGGCGACGGCCCCTGATGAATTTTTTTCTCGAAAACCAACCCTTTATTCTTATCAGTGCTGCTGCTGTCGGCGGATTTCTGCTTGGCCTGCTGATCCAGTATCTCATTAGCCGCGGCACCCGCATTCGACTGGAAAGTGAAATCACTATTCGCAATGCAGAGATAAAGAATGAAGAAGCACGCGCGGCTGAACGCGAAGCCGCATTGGCCGGCGCTCAGGACAGTCTGGCGGCAGCCTTTAGCGAACTCGCACATGAATCACTGACAAAAAACAGCGAGACCTTCCTGCAACTGGCCAACCAGAAACTTCAGGTACATCAGGAAAAAGCAAAAGCAGAACTGGGCGAACGCCAAAAGGCGGTTGAAACATTAGTTCAACCCATCAGAGAAGCACTGGACAAGACCAATCAGCAGATCCATGAAATAGAAAAAACCCGCAAGGAAGCCTACGGGGGCATCACCTCGCAACTGGCAGCGATGACACTCGGTCAGGATAGCCTGCGTGCCGAAACCAGCAAACTGGTCGGCTCACTGCGGCAGCCCAATGTGCGTGGCCGCTGGGGGGAACTCACCCTGAAGCGCCTGGCCGAACTCGCCGGCCTGGTGGATCGCTGTGATTTTGCCGAGCAGGTGCATGTTAAAAATATTGATGGCGATACGGCTTCCAGACCCGACATGATTGTTCACCTGCCAGAAAATGGCCAACTCGTCGTGGATGTCAAAACACCACTGGATGCCTATCTTGATGCTGTTGCCGCCACCGACGAAGATATTCGTAAAACCTACCTGGAAGCCCATGCACGCAGCATGGGTGAACATGTAAAAAAACTGGCCAGCAAAGCCTATTTTGAGCAGTTCGAGCGCAGCCCCGAATTTGTTATTTTATTTGTACCCGGCGATCAGTTTTTGTCTGCCGCACTCGACGTAAAGCCCAGCCTGCTGGACGATGCATTACGCAACAAAGTTTTACTCGTAACCCCCACCAGCCTGGTCGCGCTTCTGAAAGTAGTTGCCTACGGTTGGATGCAATTCAAACTTGCAGAAAATGCCGGCGAGATTCGCGACCTGGCCATAGAACTGCAACGGCGGCTGGGCACATTCACCGGACATCTGGCAGCCGTGGGCGCAAAACTCGACAGCAGCGTGAAATCCTATAACAGCGCTATTGCTTCACTCGAAACCCGGGTCATGCCAAATATGCGCAAGATAAAGGAATTGGGCGCCGATCCAGGTAAAGATCCGGCAGCCCCACAAACCATAGATATTACCGCCCGGGAACTGAAGCTGATCGCGGATGACCTGGCGCCCGAAGAAGATGAAAAACACTTAAAGGGCGATAACAACACTACGGGTCCGGAAAACTTGCCTGCCTGACTGGCCGAAGACACTCAGCTGGAAACTATTTTGTATTCAGGTTTAATCCAGCCTGTCTGAATCGACAACAACTACTGTCCACTACATATAGATACTCATGAACACCGAAATACAAAACTATAGCCCCGCTCCCGATCTTCTGCATGATCGAGTAATTCTGGTTAGCGGCGCCGGTGCCGGTATCGGTGCTGCGGCCGCACGCAGCTTTGCCAGCCACGGTGCGACAGTTGTTCTGGTCGGGCGAACCCAAGCCAAACTTGAGGCCGTGTACGATGCCATTGAGGCAGAGGGAGGCAAGAAGCCGGCTATTTTCGTCATGGATTTTGCTAAAGCACAGGGTGACGACTACCAGAATCTGTTCGATGGGCTGGACAAAGAATTTGGCAAACTGGACGGACTGCTGCATAACGCCGGAATACTTGGCAATCGCAGCCCGATCGAGCATTACGACATCCCCACCTGGCTGGAAACAATACACGTCAATCTGAATGCACCTTTTATATTGACGCAAACACTGCTGCCACTGTTGCGGAAGTCTGCAGACCCAGCGGTGGTATTCACATCAAGTGGGGTTGGTCGTAAAGGACGCGCCTACTGGGGTGCCTATGCTGCATCCAAGTTTGCCACCGAAGGGCTGGCACAAACACTCGCCGATGAATGCGACAACATCCGGGTCAATTGCATTAACCCCGGCCCCATTCGCACCGCGATGCGCAAGCTCGC
>PVMK01156096.1_pt1 | contig 11500 bp, 12 predicted proteins | sample 1853481 | NCBI WGS metagenome assembly PVMK01 (sample SAMN08533507, study PRJNA380276) | Marine sediment metagenome, whole genome shotgun sequencing project. | reverse complement strand
CAGTTCTTCGGGGTCCAACTACAGCTGACTGAACAGGCGTCCTTGCCCGACAAGTAAGTGACATGCAGGCTCAGAAGCTGTAGGTGAAATCCACCCCGCTGACACGACCGGCGGTATCGTGCGAGAAGGAGCCGCCGAACTCGGGTGCCGGGATCACCTCTTCCAGGTAGTCCTCATCGGTGACGTTCAGGCTCCAGGCCATGATGGACCAGTTCTCACCGGCGATACCGGCGCGCAGGTTCATCTTCCAGAAGTCATCGCGCTTGGCGGTGTTAAAGTTGCTGGTGCCAAAAAACTCCGTAAAAGCATTTACCGTGCTGTCGTTCTGCACCGTGTGGAACCAGGTCTCTCCTACATATTCGTAATCCAGGCGGGTCAGCAACTCCAGGTCACCGAAGATCGGCATCTTGAAGTCCAGGCTCAGGGCGCCACTGCCCTCTGGCGCGTAGGGCAGGTCGTTGCCCTCGGTATAGGGCCGGTTATTGTTTTTCTTGACCTCCGTATCGATTATGCCATAGCCGCCGGACAAGGTGACGTAATCATGCACGGCCCAGGCGAAATCAAATTCCGCACCGCTGATTTCTACCTCGTCGATATTGTTGACTACCCTAAGGATACCGAAGCTGCCGGCGAAGAAGTTGAAGAACTGGTAGTCGTCGATCTCGGTGTAGAAGGCAGCGGCATTAAAGCGCAGCCGGTTATCGAGCCACTCGGACTTCATGCCAACCTCGAACGTATCGGTCACTTCCTTATCGTAGTCGTCCCTAATCTCCTGCGGCGCCGTGGCAAAAGAACCGAAGGCGCCATTGACCGTGGCGTCACTACCAAGGCTATTAAAACCGCCGGAACGGAAGCCGCGACCGTAGGAGGCGTAGACATTCATGTCGTCTGTCAGACCCTGGGTGTAGGTGATCTTGGGCTGGAACTCGTCAAAGGTCTCATCCCGGTTGGGAATGGTGTCCGTAAGGGAGCCGTCATAGGCAGGGTTGATCGGAAAGCCGCCGCCGTAGTTCTGGGCACTCAATACATTGGGCACCTTGTTCTTGACCTTGCGGTCCTCCTCGTCGTAACGCGCTGCCAGTGCCAGTTCGCCGCGCTGGAACACATCCAGTTCAATCTGCCCGAAGACGGAGTAAACGTCTGTATCGAAGTCATCCCAGAACAGTTGGTCAGTGGGGTTGGGACCAGAGGGTGGCACATAGGGCGCCTTGTTGAAGCCCAGTCCCAGGTCTGCGCCGTAGGCCACAACCACTTCACGCTCGATCTGCGCATAGTAAACACCGCCCATCCAGCGCATACGACCTTCGCTGGTGGAGGCGAGACGGGCCTCGAAACTGCTGCTGGTCTGGTTGCGTTCCTGGTACTGGTAGCCGTCACAGCTGTCGGGTCCATAAGGAGGTAGTAAAGAGTTGACACCGGCTATCGGCGGACCCCCATCCGGGGCGGCGAAGTTAGGTGATTGCAGCAGGTCGCCATCGGGGCCACCATAATACTGGACGGTGTTGAAGGTCTCTATACACTGATCCTGGGCTGCAGAGGGTACGCTGGAATAAACCGCAAAGGCGCCGCTGGTGCCATCGGAGATCAGGTCTTCCTCCAGGTCGTCGTAGGCACCGATAAGGGTCAGGGTACCTATCTCCATCTCGTAGTCTGCCTTTAGCGAGAAAAACTTGGTGGTCTGGCTGTTCTCTCCCTTCACATTGTTGATATACCTGAAATTGTGATCATTTACATCCTCAGCAAACTCTGGAATGCCTGTGAAACCAGCGGCCTGGTCGAGGGCGAAAATGGCATTGAAGTTGATCGCTCCCGCATCCACGTCGCGATAACTGGCGGTGGCATCCAGGGTCAGCTTTTCGGAGGGCTCCCAGATCATGCGGCCGCGGACGTTGGTTTCCTCCAGGGGGTTGACGGTGTCGTCATCGCCGGTGAATCTGTTCTTGAACTGGCCGTCGGTATCCCGGTAGCTTACGGCAATACGACCGTATAACTTGTCCTTGATTAGCGGGCCGCTGACCATACCCTGGCCCTTGACCAGGCTGTCGTCACCCACACCGGCCATGATCTTGCCGGTAAAGTCATTGTCAGGGCGTGCTGTAGTGACCAGTATCGCGCCGGCGGCGGCGTTACGGCCGTACAGGGCGCCCTGGGGTCCCTTCAGGACCTCGATCTGCTCCACGTCGAACAATTCGCCGTTAAAGCCATTGGGGTTGGTGATCAGCACACCATCCACCACGTAAGCAAAGGATGATTCCGCATCCCGGGTGGAGTACTGCCCGCGGATGGTCACCTGGGTGTCGCCGGCATTGGCGGTATCGACGATGGACACGTTGGGAGTCAGGCTGATAAAATCCTGCGGGCGTTCTATGCCAGCGTCCTGGATATCCGCCGCGGTGAATACGGTCACCGCGATGGGCACATCCTGCATACTCTCCGTGCGTTTTCGGGCGGTAACAATTACCTCTTCCAGCTGTAATGCGTTTTGTGCCAGCGCCAGCGAGGGCAGGGATAGTAGTGATCCGAAAATGGCGGAAGTTACTGCGGTTGTAATGAGGTTTTTATACATTGTTATAGCTCCATACAAGTGCGTTTCCCTACTCTACACCGGGAGGGAGGGAGGTAAAATAGGTAAAATTCACATATATGGCCCGCCATTGACAGATCCGGCACCGCCCAGTGTCAGGGCATGCCCGGCAGTTGCCGCATCTGCGGCTCTACTACCGTAATCTGCTCTTCGCTAATGCCGCCGGCATTTATCTGATCACCCCGGCCTGAAGCAGGTCGTCGATGTCATCGTCAGCCAGGTGCAATATGCCTTTTAATACAGCAGCCGTATGCTGGCCTAACAATGGCGCTTCCGAAAAGCTCTCATCACCAGTACGCGAAAGTTTGATCGGGTTGCCAGGACCAAAAGTATGCTCGCCTGCCGGGTGATTCAGTTGCACCACCATGTTACGGTGCCGTACCTGTTCATCGTTCAAAGCCTGACTAAACTTGTTAACAGGCGCGCAGGGAATGCGCTTTTCGTTCAGGCGATCCAGCCAATACTGTGTGGTATTACTCGCAAAGGCCTTGTCCAGCATGCCATCGATCATATCTTTATCAGCCAGACGTGCCGGCTGGGTATCATACTTCTCGTGTTCAAACTCCGGGCATTGCATCACTTCTTTGAGATTCTGCCAAAAATTATCCGTAATAACCGCAACCACCAAATGTCCATCCTGCGTGGCATAACTGTTATAGGGCGTATGTACAAAATGGCCGTTACCAATTGGCCTGGGATCTTCACCAGAAAGGAAGTGCATGGTGGCCATATAGTTCAACATGGAAATCTGGCAGTCGAGCATTGAAATATCCACATCCTGCCCTTCGCCACTGCGATCCCGCTCCATCAAGGCGGCAAGAATTCCCATCACGGCGAACATACCGCCGCCCAGATCACCGATCGGTATGCCCGCACGTACCGGATGATCTTCATCCATACCCGTGATTGACATGCCGCCGCCGGTGGCCTGAGCTACCTGATCGAAAGCCGGCCGCTTGTAGTTGGGCCCACTTGAACCAAACCCGGTGACCGAGCAGGTAATAATTCGAGGGTTAATCTTGCTGAGGTTGTCATAATCAATTTTTAGCCGCAGGGGTACTCCGGCACTGTAATTGTTGATCACTACATCCGACTCTTTCACCAGGTCATAAAAAAGCTGCAGGCCCCGCTCGCACTTCAAATCAATACACACGCTCTGCTTGTTCCGGTTGAGGGTGATAAAGTAGGCGCCCATACCGTCCAGCGAGTGCCTGGGATCGGTAGCCAGCAGCTTGCGCGTACCCTCCCCCCCTATTGGTTCTACTTTAATCGTTTCCGCTCCCAGATCTGCCAGAAATCATTGACCCGTAAGTCCTGATAACATATGGGTCAAGTCAAGAACACGAACACCTTGCAATGTTTTAGCCATTTTTCACTTCCATATAATTCGCAACCTTTCTATTCTCAAGAGCCCGGAGTTTTCACCCTGGCACGATGCGGAAAACGTCAAGTCTATCAAGGTCTGGTCTTTGAGCAATGTGTTTCGCAAAGCTAGACAAATTACGTACATATTGCGTAACTTACGGGTCATGGAGGAGATCACCTTATGCCCATATTACCTGCGCAGCCACACAGTTTCCGGGTGTTGGCAATGCAAGTTGCGGTGTCGTCATCACCTGTATACTCAACAAGCAAAGACCAATCGGAGTCACCAGCATGAAAATTGGCATGGGGTTACGCAACATGGGTGCTGTCGCGGATCGCGAGACACTCACACAGTGCGCGCAGGCAGCGGAGTCGGCGGGGAGGGCAGTCACGCGATCAGGCGTGCACTGGAACTGGGCGACGGCTGGATCCCCATCGGCAAGACACCGGATGAACTGACACCGGTTATCAGTGATTACCGGGCGCGGGCAGCAGATGCTGGCAAACCGGAGCCTGAGATTGTCACTTTCTCACAACTCAACAGTGATGATCTGGCTGAGGCCAAAGCCACCGTCGATGCTTTTGAGCATGCTGGGGTAAATCGGCTGGTATGGATTTGTCGCTACGAAGATGCAGATCACTGCCGGGCGGAGTTGGACAAGATACAACCGCTGCTTACCGACTGATACTGACGAACCGGCACTTGACACCAGGGTACCGGGAGATAACGATACGGTGCAATTCCTGTTGCCGGCGCGGGAACCCATTCAGGAGGAGCTGCGGGCCGCACCTTTTGTCGCTTTCCGCTGGGAAACACCGCCGCTGACGTCCACCAATATCAATCAACCGTTCGAATGTCTGTTACACGACAGCCCTGGCCTCGATGTACGGGCTGACCCGACAGATTTCAAGGCCTATTTTCTACCCGGTGTCGAGGTGGTCAAATTCCAAAACCTGGGTGCAGATGCATTGTTGATAGTGCCTTACCCCGTTTCCAAGTCAGCCAATTACAGCCACATTGGCGCTTTTCACCGCAGTGCACCGTATGCGCAGCAACACGCATTTTGGATCGCAGTGGCCCAGACCGTGCTGGCGCGGATTGGTCTCGTGAAGACGATGACCCTTGCCGTCGACTTTGAAGCGGGCGACAAACTCAACGAAGCCGGTATCGTCATCAGGCCCACCTGCTTCCGTGGCACGTATGCTGAGTCCAAGCCAACGCTGCCGACCGTCCAGGCGCATCTTACTCGGGCGTGTATCAGGGTGCCAGGTGGCCAACAGATAGGGCTCGTCGCAGAGCGCAAAACCACAGTAGCGCGAGCGCATCAGTTGTTCAGCTGTTTGAGGGAGCTCACCGCCATCTAGAAAGCGACCACAGCATCGGACGAACTCGACCTTGATGCCGCAGGGGCAGGTGGCTTCATCGGGACTCAGATTCCTCATAGTCATGAGGATCAGACTAACACAGCCTGACCGCTGCCGGCGTCACGACGATCCCTATGGAATTGCTGCCGAACTCCTACGGCAACTCAGCCAGATCTACAGCAGTGATTAGCCCAGGACTTCAACTAGGTAGTCGATCTCGGCATCACAGCCATCTTCTACCTGGCTCCCTAGCATCTTTTCCAAGATCTTCCCTACGATCGGCATGCTTACCTTGGGTTTGTGGGTGATGCTATACACGCAGCCGTCATCCGTGGGATAAAGATTAAAGTCTGCGGCGATACAGCCCGGTACTCCGTCAAACTCGATTATGTAACTTCCAGACCAGCCATTACCATCGGGTTCCCATGACTCCCTCATGGTGAATTTCTGCACAGATCCAATCACTTTCGCGGCCACCCTGGGCAAGTCGCGTCTCGCAGCGCGCTGCAGCTCAATTTCCACCTTCTTGCCTTTCTTGCTGATCTTTATTGTGGGCGAATCCTCACCCACCGCCTCAATGCGTTCAGCAAGAAACTTCTTGTCTGTCAGAAATTCATAGACCCGGTCGGCGGGGTGTTCCAATTCATATTCGATTGTCATGTTCTGCTCTCTGTACGTGCTCGTGTCACAGCGGATTCAGTCGATCAACGCCTGGATACCCTCTTCCATAATGACCTTCTTCACCTCGGTCAACGCAGCAGTATCGGTGGGGAACGAGTCATCCCACGCCGTCGAGTTGCCATGCTCATCGACGACCTCGAGAAACCAGCCTCCATTGCCATCTTCGTAGATATCTACTTTCACGGTCTTATCGCCGCTGGAGATTTCCTGGCAGAGAGGCGACATCTTTACTTCAGGATCACCGCTCATGGATACTCCTCCTGTTCACCCTGAATACGCTCCAGCAAGACACTGGCAGGTTCGTCGTCGTGGTTCTGTGACACCGGCGCAATGCACCACCTCAAGAATCAAACTATACCAGAAACCACCACACAACCCGACTCACCCGACCCCTTCCACCAAATCACCGACGTCGAGTACGTCAGGTTCGTCGAGTGTTGGTGGAGTTTATTCCCCGGGTATGGCCCCCTTTCACACCAGTTCCGGCGAATATTCTGCCCGGGAAATTTTTGGATTTACTTATAGCGCCGCCCTGCCCTGCTCCAACTCACCACACAAGCTATCCGCTACTGGCGCGGCATCATGAAGCTGCACGGTGGTTCGGCAAAATCAATAACCAGTATGCTAATAGCCACGGGCCAGTGGCAGTCTATACTTCGGTACGGACGCTCTCGGAGGACTGTGCTATGCCCATGCGCTCAGAATTACCCAAACAAGACGAAATCATCTTCAAACTGAACGAGATCGTGGAGCATGAACTGGCTGGAGTGGTCAGGTATACACATTACTCCTTCATGATATTCGGCTATAGCAGGATACCGGTAGTCAGTTGGTTCCGCGATGCAGCGACTGAAACCCTGGGGCATGCCACGCAAGCAGGGGAAATGATTACAATGCTCGGCGGGCACCCATCGCTCGGCATCGGTAGCCTACTGGAAACCCATAAGCACGATATGGCCGAGATACTCAACGAATCCATGGAGTTCGAGATCTTGGGTGTGGAGTTGTATCGGGAGCTCCTCACCCTATCCGAGGAATCGGGTTCCATCACACTGGAAGAGTATGCTCGTCGCCTGATAGCCGAAGAAGCGATACATATCAGCGATATTGACAAGATGCTGCGCCGACCTGGTGACGTTGCCCAAGCGGTCAAGAACGAGGCACCCTGAGAACCCATTGCTGCTTTTTGGGGTTTTCTTTTACTTGGAATCACCTGGCAGAGGGTTCTGAATCCAGGCATGTGAGTTCGGCCCTGGCTCGAAGTTCGGTTTCGAAAACCCCTTACCCTTCTTCAACTTACTGCAACCCGGCTCGGTATTACCCCACACCCAGTTTCGGCATAGGTTCGGTTTCGGTCACCCTGCCCCGCTCAATCAGGATTTTCCGCTACCTTTCTTCCAGTTACTGCCCAGTCTCACCACAGACCCTCCTCCTCATAATCCTAGAAAAATCACCACACTACCCACCATACGTATACCTCGTCGGGCAACAGTTCATCGACGAATTCACACGGTTCATCGACAATTCGCCGGCATTCGCCGCATAGCCATTTTATCGTAACCGGATAACACCTAAATTAGTTCCCAAGCCAAACGCATATATCAGTGAGTTTGGCAGGCAACCGGCAATATGGCCGTCTTAGACAAGGTAGGGAGATATCACCATGAAAACATCCGCATTCAATACCGTTATTGCAGCCGCGGCATTCAGCCTGGCCGTGGGCCTCTCAAGCCATGCAGCCGCTGAACAGATCCAGGGGCAGGCAACGGCAGCTGATTTGTCCAGCGGGCAGGTCCAGTTCGGCACTGCCCAGCCTAATGGCGCGGCGAAAACGCAGGAGATCTTTTCCGCGAAATTCACTAAGGCCAGCAATAACCAGGATATGAAAGTGAATGTGCAGGCCCAAAGCCGAGCTGAAGCCTTATATCAGCGTCACAGCACCAGTGGCTCGCAGCGTGAGCGTCAAACCGGTCTTGTGTACAAGATGAGTGCCAATAGCCTGGCAATCGATGCCTAGTGGCTCAGTAAGATCCGTTTGCTCGCCTTCCCGGCCGAGGGTACTGACAAGTCAACTTGAGGCCCGGGGCTGGCGCTACAAAAACTGCGCTCGAGTGACCAGGAATGCTTTACCTGGTTCCGGCAAATTAACTTCTTGTGGACGCAGAAATCTGACCTCTTCATTCAAGCAACTGCCCTACTCCATTCGCTGAACGCACTGATCCTGAGATTTCGATAGTGTTCAGCCTTGACCAGACATCCTGGTCTACTGTTTGCCATAGATAGTGCTGTTTGCCATTGATTTTCACGAAGACTTCATCAATGTAGAAGATATCTCCGTGGCCTCGATGTTTACGCTTCAATCGACGTGTATAGAGAGCACCGAATTTGATGCACATCCGACGCCTCCGTCCAATGAAGAAGTAGAGCAGCTGAGACTGGGGAGCTATCGGATGTTAATCAAGAATCACAAGCGTACCGCGATGCAAGAGCTGACTCGCACCACCATCGTTCTCCTTGTCTCCTGCATCCTATTCTTCGTGCACTGGCGGTTGATCCATAAATACGATAAAGAGATCGCCAGAGGCCAGGGGAATCAGATCAGCCGTCCCATATATGCTACATCGTGAACTTGTCAGTACCCTTACTAGACAATATTCACCGCTTGATCCATTATGACTGCAGTAATCGCGGGGAAATGAGCCAAATAATGTCCATCCTGGGTGAGATGAAATGATCAAAATACAACTGCTGATTCTCACTCTTGGCCTGAGTGTGTTTATTGCCCAGGCCGCTACCGTAGAAGAAGCCATGAGCAAGCCGGGCCGGTTGCAGAAAGACATAGAGCGCGATACGCGCAGCCACCCCGAGGTGGTCATCCCGCTGCTGCAACTTGAGGAGGGCGACCGGGTTGCGGACATCTGGGCAGGCGGCGGGTATTACAGCGAATTGTTGGCGGACGTGGTGGGTGATCAGGGCGAGGTTCTGCTGATCAACAACGCCGCCTACAAACAATTCGCCGCCCGCGGCCTCGCCGAACGGTTCGAGGGGCGCGACCTGCCCGCGGTGCTTGTCCATGAGCGCGAAGCCGAAAATCTCGACCTCGGTGAAAACCAGTTGGATGCCGCGATTATCATCATGTCCTATCACGATATTTACCATGTCGATGAGAAAAACAGGTGGCGGGCGATTGATCCCGCGAATTTCCTGGGTCAGATCTACACGGCCCTGAAACCCGGTGGCCGCTTCCTGATAGTCGATCACGTGGCTGAGCCCGGCAGCGGTATGCGCGATGCCCAGGACCTGCACCGCATCGACATAGAGTTCGCAAAAAAAGATATCAGTAGCTACGGTTTCAAATTCGTCGGCAGTTCCGACGGCCTGCGCAATCCCAACGACGACCACGCCGTCATAGTGTTCGACCCGAAGGTGCGCGGCAAGACAGACCGCTTCATCCTTGTTTTCGCCAAATCCTGAACAGCACATATCGACTTCCGCTATTGGCGTAGAGGATAGATGGCGTTTGTATGTATTCATCGGCGGTTTCGCGGCGCGGCCGGTTGACTTTTCAGCACCCGATTGTATAAACCGTCCAATCCCTCATAATAGGGTGGGGACGCTTCTAACCTACGGAGAAACCCGATGAGCGATCAAGGCTCCGCCGATAAAAATCAGTTTAACCCGCCCAAGTGGATCTTAAAAACCATGTCCCGCACTCACATCTTTCTCAACCGCATCACGCTGGGCAAGATGTTCAATACCTTGTCCGGCGATGACGTGTGCTTTGTGACGATGACCGGCGCAAAGTCAGGCCGAACCATCACGATGCCACTGATGTATGTGCCTTATAACGACGGTGTGCTGCTGGTAGCGTCTCTGGGCGGGTCGCCCAAGAATCCGGTGTGGTACTACAACATTGCCAAAAATCGGGATATCACGGTGAGACACCGCGGCAAAGAAATGGCATTGCGCGCACGCCTGGCCACGGCTGATGAAAAACCGGATATGTGGCCAATCTGTGACAGCCACTACGCGCCATACGCTGACTATCGGACTCGTACCGATCGGGATATCCCCATCTTTGTCTGCGAGCCCGCATAAACTCCGTGCCAGCGAAAGCTATCTCTGAGTATCGGATAGCCTCTCCAACGCCACACGCCTTATTTAATATGGCCCAGCCTCTGACCCTGGGGGTTACTTGGCGCCCACCTGCGAATCAAAAATATCTCAGCTCCGATAATGATCCTTTGTTTCAATATCATCGGTGGAAAGCCAATCTGCGCGTGCTTGATATTGAAGAAATCAAATCGGTTCCACATGTGCCGATGTCTCATCCGTTTGTCGAACGACTGATCGGCAGCATTCGGCAAGAGTTGTTGGATCACACGTTGTTCTGGAGCGCGACTGACCTGGAGAACAAGCTTCGTGATTATCAAGCCTATTACAACGAGGATCGAACTCATTCTAGGCGGGACGGCGGGACTCCAATCGATTCAGCAAACAAAAAGTAATCGAGATTTAGCAGGCAGGAAATGACGCCCTGGAACGAACGGTTAATGCTTACCGATGCAAACACGATTTCAGCGAGGTAGGCCAACTGTTCGCGAGATTTTCAGATCCAACAACTCGACTCCCAGAAGGAAACCTATTCTTGACAGCCCGTTTATCTCTACTATGCTTTACGAAAACATGGCCAAAGCGGAGCTAAACATGAAACGCGTAATCATCGTTGTGGCGCTGCTAGCGGGGTTTGCCACTACCGCAAAAGCTAGCCAAGTTGTTGTTGCGGGACCACTGTCCACGACGGCCATCTCCGGTCCGTACAACATATTGCTCTGTATGGCTACGAACCTCTCGAGTCACACCCAGTTGTTCAATTGGGCCGCCGTTAACTTTAGTGGATCAGTCGTCGGTGGAATAATGGGTGAAGACACGGAACCGCTGGCGACTACTACGCTGGCCGGCCCGCAAGCTGAACTGTGCATTTGGGAGATCACTGGAAGCCCCGAAAATTGGAGATTCACAGCATGCACTGGTCAGAACCCGAATATTGCATGCACCGGCGGCGCGGTTCAGGGAAGAGTGGCTCCTGGCATGAAGTTTCCTGAGTAGAAGTTCCCGATTCGGACTTGCTTGGTGTCGACGTAGAGCCTAACGAGTCACCTGTTGCCAACGACTATCGCTGGGCAGCCGTCTTCAAGAAAAGCGGTCAGCCTCCATCGATTGCATCCCATCACCCACCGCTGTCAGCCAGAAATCTTTTAGGCCAATTCCCTGTCCTGTGCTTAATGCAATTTTAGCGATGAAAATTGTAACCTGTTCCGGACGGCCGCCAAGACCTTACGGATCATTGCCCGTGACCCCAAGCGTCTGGGGGCCGATATCGGCTTTACCCTGGTCCTGCATACCTGGTGTCCCTCCCGAATACTAGATCGTATTGATTTACTTGACATGTTTGCCATCCTTTATCGGTGGCTAAAAATAGTCAAGTAAATCAATACGATCTAG
>PVMK01119494.1_pt1 | contig 11500 bp, 13 predicted proteins | sample 1853481 | NCBI WGS metagenome assembly PVMK01 (sample SAMN08533507, study PRJNA380276) | Marine sediment metagenome, whole genome shotgun sequencing project. | reverse complement strand
CCCAGGGTCGTGATGGACACGAGGCTGAAGTACAGCATCGAGCTAGCCAGCTCCGCCCGGTGGCTGTGGCGTTGTCGGGGACGCCGAGAACGAGCCCGGCTGGCGCAGCTCGATGATCTCGAAAACCAACGTGAAGGCGACAGCCACCAGCAGGTAGGTCACCACGGCGCCGAGGATCGTATCGACGGTGACATCGGTGCGCTGAAACAGGTGGCCGATGAGGATCGAGACGGCAAGACGAGCCAGATCACCGTGATGAGGAGGGCGCCGACGTCGAGCGCTCCCACGCCAGCAAAGTGCTCACCCCAGCGAACGGCGAGGGTCACGACGGTCAGCGCCAGAAACGGCCATCGATGTCTGCCCGCCCCGACGGAATGCACGCCGGCCAACAGAATCGCGTCGAACGCGAGCTCGAACAGGAATCCCGGCTGTCAGTCGGAATCGAAGGGCTCGCGACGATCAGGATGAGGAGAGCGACGAGGAGGGCCGCGTTTCGTGGGATGTGTCGAATCCGATGAAGCATGGGCGAGTCGCGCAAGGCTACATCAGTTTGAGGGAATCGCTAGCGACGCAAGCGGTGGAAGCTCCAGTGCTGGCCCTTCTCCCGGTGGGTGGCGGAGGTTTCGCTGCGGAACATGCGACGCGCCTCGGAAAGCTTCACCAGTGGCGCCCCCTGAGCGCGTTCATCGAGCTCGGGCTCGAGGTAGACCGACGCCAATAGCTCCCTGACGACCATCGGGCTTTCGTACAGTGTGCGGGCGGTCGACGCGCCGGCCTCGATCGAAACGCATTCGCACTCGCGCGCGACTTGCAGATGCCGATCGCGCGCCGGATGTCGGGGGCCGCGTCGGAGATGACGGGGCAGGGGGCCGCCGCCAGCTTGCGCGACGCGGCGCGATCGGTCGTGAAGATGACCGGCCTCGCCCATCCGCGAAAGATCAGGTGGCGAAAATCGAGGTCGCGGCCGCTGGTCAGGATCAGCAGCCAGGGTGGATCGCAGAGGCCCCACCCGCGCTCCCGCCAGTCCACCAAGGCGTCCCCCCCAGCGAGGGTCGGCGCGGAGGTCGTAGGTGAGGGTGGGTTCTTCGCGCAAGATCTTTCCCTGTGATGATGATCCCGTCCGCTCGCGCCCGCGCAATGTGAAGCGCGAGGAAATCGAGGTCGCTCTTCGGGCTGTACTCGTTGATGCGAATCGACGTGACCGGCTCGTCCTCGGCGGCCCTCCAGACCGCCGCGCTGTGCGAAACTGCCGGTCTCGTGTCGAGCGGGCTGCCAAACAAGGCGCGCGCGGCGCGATCGACGCTTGCGGCGTCGCTGAGCTCGACGAGGGAGGCGGCCATCCGGCGATGGAAAGGCGGATTCGCGATCAAGTCAACCCGGCTTTGGGCCCAAAACTCGCCCCGGCGATCCGTGCCTGTTAATCTCGCCCGATGGGGCGTTGGCTTTTGATCATGGTGGCATTCGGGGTTGGTTGCGCTGGCCGGCAGACCCCTGACGGGCAACAAGAGGTGGTCGTCAGCCCGATTCCGATCCCGCAGCCCGTGTATCCGCGCGCAGAGTTGAGCAACGATCTACAAGAGCTCTGGAATCGCGTGGAAGAAGCGGTGGCGGTTCGTCCGCCCCAGCCGCCGGACGGCGCCACGGCGGAAGTCATCGAAAGTTGGGCGGAGGGAGCATTCCGCGATTGGCTCGTCCAGCGCGCAGCGGCGACAGACCGCGCGCTCGCGGCCACCCACGCGCTGCGCACTCATCCCCTGTTCGAACGGGGCATCGGCACCGCCCTCTTCGGCTACATGTACGAGGACCTCGCCAGCAGCATTCGCGGCGCTCCGGTCCCCGAGCACATTGCCGAAGACAAAGAGCTACTCGAAATCTACACCGGCGCCCTCACCGAGCACCTCACTCCGTTCGCAGAGCTCTCCGCTCGCGCCTACTACGCCTGCCTGGCCCTCTTCATCAAGCTAGACGATGTCCAATGGGGCGAGTGGGCCTACTACTGCGACCAACGCGGCAGCGAAGTAGTCGACACCTTCAACTTGGAACCCCCCGAACCCACAGACCCCAACGCGCCGCTCACCCAGCTCGTAACCCCTCCGTAAAGGAGTCAGAACCCTTCTTGGAAGGGCTAGCCGTGGAGGTCGCGTGCTTGGGCTCGATGAGGGTCATGGCTCGCTCGGCCAAAGTCGTGATGGTCAGCGATGGGTTGACGCCTGGATTGGCGGAGATGGCCGAACCGTCGATGACGTAGAGGCCAGGGTAGTTGAACACTTCGTGGTCGGCGTTGATGACGCCCGTCTCGGCAGAGTCTCCCATGCAGGCGCCGCCCAGGATGTGAGCGGTCGAAGGTACCCCGAGGAGTGTTTCGGTCATGAGGGTGGTGGTGACGCCTTCGGTCTTGTCGGCAAATCTCTCGGCGAGGTCGGTGGCCTCCTCCATGAAGGCGGAGGGCGCCTGGCTCGGATCATCCAACTGCGTCACGAGGCCGCGCCGATAGCCAGTCCTCCACTCTCGACCGAGCCGCATGCGGAGGGTGCCCTCGAGCGTGCGCATGTAGAGCAGGACCTGTGAATGCTTGGCCATATCGCTCACGAAGAGAGCCCGTAGCCAGCGAACCGGCTGACGCATGAAAGCCACGATTCCTCCCCAGAGGCGCGCGAGGACAGTCGGCCCTGGTGAGTGCGGAGCGAGCATCGTGCGGAAGAACCCTGAGCCTGCGCCATACCGCACCGGCTCCATGTGACTGTGCTCATCGGTGTGCAGAATGGAAGTGATCGCCACGCCCTTCGAAAAGTTGATGCCCTTTTTCGGCGAGAGGACGGCGATCAGCGATTCGCTGTTCGAGCGAACGAAATCACCGACGCGGTCGGAGAGCCGAGGCAGGCCTGAGGCCAGCTCCTTCATGTGCAACAGGAGCGGCATCGTGCCCATCACCCCGCCGGCCAGGATGACGCGGTCTGCCGTGAACACCTTCGCGCCCGCTTTCTCAAACGTGGGCCGGGTTTCAATGCTGTAGCCTCCGCCGTCGAGAGGCCGCACGCCGGTCACTTCGGTTTCTGGCAGCACCTCTGCGCCATTTTTTTCAGCAAGGTAAAGGTAATTTTTGACGAGGGTGTTCTTGGCCCCGACACGGCAGCCGGTCATGCACGCACCGCAGAGCGTGCAACCGACGCGGTCGGGTCCCTCGCCGCCGAAGTAAGGGTCAGGCACTTTCTTGTTGGCGTCGCCGAAGTAGACCGCCACTTCGGTTGGATGGAAGTGTTCCTCACGCCCCAGGTCTTTCGCGATCTCCTTCAAGACGTGGTCGCCCTGCGTCACGACGGGATTCGGGGTGGCTCCGAGCATTCGCTTCGCCGTCGCGTAGTGGGGAGCGAGCTCGGTCTCCCAATCCGCAAGGGTGCTCCACGACCCCGATTGGAAGAAAGCGGACTTCGGGGTGGGCAGGGTGTTCGCGTACACGAGCGAGCCGCCGCCCACTCCAACGCCGTGCAGCACGGTCATGTGCTTCATGAAGGACATCTGGAAAATGCCCTTGAGACCGATCGCCGGGTTCCACATCCACCGCTTCAAGTCCCAGTTGGTCTTCGGGAAGTCTTCGTCAGCGAAGCGCCGCCCCTTCTCGATGACGAGGACCTTGTAGCCTTTTTGCGTTAGACGGTGCGCGGAGACGCTTCCGCCAAACCCCGACCCGACGATAGACCCAATCATAGTGCTGCTCCCGCATTCGGTTACTCTACGCCGAGACCCGGACGAGATCGAGTCGGCTCAGCTGCCGGCGCCACCGATGGAACGGTGCATGCCAATCAGGGTCAGCAGCTCCATGCGTGCCGCTTCGTCCTCGAGGAAACAACCGGTCAAGCGGCTGGTCGTCGTCCAGGAGCCGGATTTGCGCACACCGCGGTAGCACATGCAAAAGTGCTGGCATTGCAAGATGACGGCAGTTCCCTGCGGGGAGAGCGTCTCGTTGATCGCGTTGGCGATCTGCGCAGTGAGCTTCTCCTGCACCTGGAGCCGCTTGGCAAACGTGTCCACGACGCGCGCGATCTTCGATAGACCCACGACCTTGCCGTCGGGAATGTAAGCCACGTGCGCTTTGCCGACGAACGGCACCACATGGTGCTCGCAGTGGCTGTAAATCTCGATGTCGACTGATCAGGACCAGCTCATCGTACCCTTCGACCTCGCTGAAGGTTCGAGACAGATGCGCTTCCGGGTCCTCGTGATAACCTCGAAAGTGCTCTTGCATCGCGCCGAGAACGCGACGGGGCGTGTCCTTCAGGCCTTCGCGTTCCGGATCGTCGCCGAGGTAGGCCAGGAGCTTCCGGACGCACTCTTCGGCTTCTTGCGCGCTCAATTTGTCAGTCATGGCAGGTAGCCACCCTTGGGCCGACGAAGGCGCCCGTCAAGTCAGCGACGCGGGCTCAGGGAGCACGCTTCGGCATCCGCCCCGCGCTGCGCCGATGACACACGCGCGGTTCCGCCGGGACGCCGAATCGTTCGGTTCAGCGATTGACGCGGGTACGGCCCGTCACGGCGGGTGCGGCGCGAGGGCCCTCCATGTGCTTCGGGCGACGGGTCGGCGACCTGAGCTTGATGGCTCACGGGAAGCTCCTGGCCGGCCTTCGCCTCGATCGGCGGCGTCTGCACCGGGGTCGGCACGTCCTTTGCTGCGTACATCTCGCCTCGGGCGGCCGCACCGCCGGCACGACGGCCGGAGTACACACAGTCCGCGATCGACAGGCCGCTCACGTACTGCCGAGAGCACACGCCTACCGCGTTGCGTCCGGCCGCGTACAAGCCCGGAATTACCCCACCGTCTTTGCCCTTGACCTGGCCGGTGCGCTCGTCGATGACGAGCCCGCCAAGCGTCAGCGTTGGGCACGGGAAGCGCTTGCTCTTGATGCCCGCGTTGATCGCGAAATAGGGCCCGGTGCGCATCGCGTGCATCCGGTCGGTGCCCTTGTCGAAGCGGTCGGTCGCTTTGCCATCCGCCGCATCGTTGTACTCGTCGAGGGTCTTGCGCAGTGTCGCCGCGGGGACCTTGATGACTTTCGCGAGCTCTTCGACCGACTTGGCTTCTTTGCTGTTGAACCACAGGTTGAGGAGCGCCGGCGCCCGCTGGAACCACTGTGCCTTGCCGGGCTTGCACTGTTCGCGGGCGAGCTTCTTGAGCTCAGCGTTGATGATCAGGATGGCGACGCCATCATTGTGCTCGACCATCGCCTCGCCCACGGCTGCGCCGTACATGAACTCGTTGATGTACCGTTCGCCCTTCTGGTTGATGATCATCCCTTTGGCGAACGCCTCCGGCGGGTTGATGAATCGCCACGCCGAGATGCGGTCCATGAGGTCGGCTTTACCGCCCACGCTCTGCCCCAACAGGATGCCGCTCCCGTTGTCGGACGTAGTACCGAGAGGCATTCCGTGTCGATATTTCGGGGCGAGCTCTTTCACCATGTCGCGGTTGTAGATAAACCCACCGGCCGCGAGGACCACGCCGTTCACCGCTCGAACGCGCCTGACCGCCGAGTGGTCGCGCTCGATCTGAAGCAGCGCTCACGCAGGTTCGCGGCGAGCTTTGGGTTGTACTTGACGATGGCGATCTCGGCCTGGTGGAGCCGCCGGTAGAGCTTGCTCCAGAAGCCCTTCTGGATTTGGCGGAACTCGACCCCGAGGACTTGGTTACGGCTGTCGATCACCAGGCGAGTCACGCGGGTTTCGTACTCGACCCGGATGCCCGCACGGTGCGCAGACTCGCGAAGGGGCTCGTAAAAGCTCTCGCCTGGGAGACCCGCGCCTTTTGCACGGTGACCGCGGGGGGCGGGCTTGGCTGCTTCCTTGTAGGGCGAGAAACCTTCGTTGCCGGAGTAGTAGAGGTAATAGTCGTCGGTCGGGTAGCTGGTCTTGTAGGGACAGAGCGACGCCTCGAACGGGACGCCTTGCTCTTCGAGCCACGTGAGGTTGTCGACGCTCTTCTCGCAGAAGTCACGAAGCGTTTCCTCCGAGACCACGCCCTTCACCTCGAGTGAGAGATAGCGAAACATCTCTTCGGCATCGTCGGTCACCCCGGCTTCGGTTTGGATGTGCGTACCGCCGCCACCGTAGAAGACGCCGCCGCTGATCGCGGTCGCGCCGCCGCCATGAAAACGATCGAGAACCAGCACGCGCGCCCCGTTGGTGCTTGCCTCGAGCGCCGCGCACGCCCCCGCGCCGCCAAATCCGACGACCACGACGTCGGCCTCATCGTCCCAAGCCTTGTCGTCGGCTTTGGTAACGACCAGCGGCGCTTCGGCTGGCTTGGGAGCCAATGAATTCTTCCTTTTCGCCATAGGGAAGAAATAGAACATGTTTCACTTGGGCTGTCGAGGCGATTTCAGAGGAGGGCTAAAGGTCTAATTTTGCTTGGCTATGTGCTTGCCCGACCTGGCACCGGAGGTCCCACGCGTCCAGGTGCGTTCCCCCCGTGCTGCAGCCGCGTGCGCAGCGTCTCCAGAACGAGTTGGACTGGGCCCACACACGTGTCTCCTGGTCTTTCCAGTCCGCGTCGAGTCCTTCCGCCTCGGCGAGCCGTGACGCTTCGGTGAGTGCAACGGCGATCTGATCATAGACGATTGCGATCCGCCCGTTCGCCACCGAGTAGACATCGAGCGGCCCAATGCGGATTGCCTTCAACAGGGCGAGGGCCCGCTCGACGGCGGTGGTTTGCTCTTCGAGCCACGGCGCGAAGTCTTCGAGTGCGCCGTTCCACTTCGCGGCGTTCGCGGCGTTCACGACCTCGACCAGCCTGGCGTACGCGGGGCTAGCCGAGCCGAACGGATCACCTGGAACGGAGGTGGGGCTCATGGGCATGGCGCTAGGATTGATGACGACGGCTTGTTCCTTGCCGCGTCCGCAGCCGAGCGCCACGCACACGAGGCATCCGAAGACGATGGTAGGAGCGATGCGCATGACGATGCTACTATAGCCCCCGATGAGCGAACGGTTTCCGTTTTCGATCCCCCACGGTTGGTTTCAGATCGCGTATGGCGACGAGTTGGGCACAGGTGACGTGCTGTCGCTTCACTACTTCGACCGGGATCTCGTGCTTTTTCGTGCCGAGAGCGGCGATGTCGCCCTGCTCGACGCTTTCTGTCCCCACCTCGGCGCCCACCTGGGGCACGGCGGCGTCGTCGACGGAGACCGCATCCGTTGTCCCTTTCACGCTTGGGAGTTCGATACACGGGGCGTTTGCCGTAAAGTTCCATACGCGAAGAAGGTTCCCCCCAAGGCTAAGGTTGCGCCTTGGCACTGCGTCGAACGCAATCAGATCATTTGGGCCTGGCATCACGGCAAGGGGGCGTCGCCAACTTGGGAGATTCCGGAAGTCACCGAGGTATCGAGCGACGATTGGACGGCCCTCGACCGCCACAGCTGGACGGTACGAACACACAATCAGGAGATCGGCGAGAACGCGGTCGACCGCGCGCACTTCCGCTACGTGCACGGCGCCACCAAGGTGCCCGAGTCCGAGCTCCAGCTCGACGGCCACATCCGCCGCGCGGTCCAGCACCTCGACATGCATACGCCCCGCGGCGAAGTGAAGGGAAAAATCACGGTCGAGGCTCACGGCATGGGCTGCACGATCACTCGCTTCACCGGTATCTGTGAAACCGTCCTGTTGCTCTCACACACGCCCATCGACGGGGGCTCCGTCGATTCGCGTTTTTCGTTCACGCAGCGAAGGGCGGACCAAGGAAGTGGTGTGGCCGCTGCCGTGATCAACGAGGTCGTGCGGCAGATGGATCAGGACATTCCAATCTGGGAGCACAAAGAATACTTGCCGAAGCCCATGCTCTGCGACGGGGATGGTCCGATCGCCGAGTATCGCAAGTGGGCGAGCCAGTTCTACTGCTGAGGGGGTACCGCGCCTTCGAGGAAATCGAGGTATCGGGTGGCAATCAGGCCGACGAGGAGCATGTCGTTGTGGTCGATGCGCGGGACTTCGATGTACTGGTCGGCATGAAACATCCTGGCGAGCTCTTTGCCATGGTGCACGTCGATGATCGAATCCGCTGCTCCGTGTACGACGAGCAACGGGCATGACACCTGTCCCGCAAAGTCCCGCGTCATGAACCGGTGCTCGAGGAGGCGGCCAATTGGAAGCCAGCGGTAGTGTTCTTTGGCGAGGTCGACGACCGAGGTGAAGGTCGATTCGAGCACGAGCGCCCCTGCGCTCACCCTCGCCGCCAGTTGCGCCGCCACGCCGCCCCCGAGGCTGCGCCCGTGGATCGCGATGCGGCCGGGATCCGTGCGCAGCTCACCCATGACCCATTGCCACGCCGCCGTCGCATCTTTGTGCAGACCCGCTTCGCCCGGCACCCCGGTGCTTCCGGGGTAGCCCCGGTAGTGGATACCGACGAAGTCCCAGCCCTCGCTGAGCAACAAGTTTTGCAGCTCGACCTGAGCGAGTAGCGAGGAGGCGTTGCCGTGAAAGTAGAGCAGGACACGCCGAGGGCCGGTGCGAATGGCAGCACGATGCCATCCGTAGAGGGTCTCTCCGTCTTGGGTCGGGATACGGAGCTCGGTAGCGTCCACCTGTGCGGCGACCTCGCTCAATAACGATTCGTCGACGCCCTGAGGCCCCGGGAACACCATTTGTCGTTGAAACTGTGAGAACAAGCTCATCGCGACCCACACTGTTGCGACTACGCCCACCGAGACCAAGCCGAATTGGCGCGCCACGAAGCTTGAATTACCATGCTCCGCGATGACAGGAAGTATGAAATCAGTCGCCGTAGGGCTCGTGTTGCTTTTGGGGGCCTGCGGCGGGTCGAAGTCTACGACCGGGACAACCGGCAAAGTGAGCGCCATCGAGGCTATGGGGGTGACTCCGCCCGACTCTCCCTGGGAAGACATGAGCGTTGAGGACAAAGAGTTCTACATGATCGGTAAGGTGAATCCGATCATGAAGGAGCTCTTGACGGCCCATGATGCCGAAGAGTTCGCCGAGTTCGACTGCGTCGACTGCCACGGCGAGGAGATGCGCGAGATCGACTTCAAGATGCCCGCGCCGTCGATGTACATCGTTCCGCCCGAGGGGACTCCGGGGCACCGCGGGATGATGTCGACCTTCCCCGAGATGGTGAAGTTCATGCAGGAGACGATCACACCGGCAATGGGCAAGCTCCTCGGCGTCGAGAATTTCACCTGCGCCGGGTGCCATCCAAGCACGTCGAAAACCACGAGATAACGAGGCCAGCAGCCGTCTTTGACCGAGCTGGGAGCCCCTGCTAGCGTTCAGCCACTTTTTTCCGGAGGGAATCCGATGACCTGGGTCATTACACGTCTTTGCCGCGACTGCCTCGACATCTCTTGCGTCGATGTGTGTCCGGTCGAGTGCATCTACGAGTACAAGGGCGACGATCGCAAAGCGTTCCCGAACCAGTTGTACATTCAACCGGAAGAGTGCATCGACTGCGGCGCGTGCGAGCCGGAATGCCCCTGGGAAGCCATCTACGAGGACGCGTCCGTTCCGGAGGTTTTTGAAGCGGACACCCCGCTCAACGCCAAGATGATGGAAAGCCAGGACGACTTCGAGGTGCCCGTCAACGAGGGGTCTGACCAGCCCACTCCCGAGCAGGTCACCGAGAACAAAGCCAAGTGGAACCTGACCACCTAGGTCAACCGTCTGAAAAAGGCGGCTGTCCCGTCTTGCGCTGGATGAATCGGTAGGCTGCGTAGCTGTAGGCGATCACCAAGGCGGCGAGGCCAAAATAGGCCACGTTGAGGTAGAAGTCGGCTAGCTCGTTGGCGCTCCAGCCGTGCTGCTGGACTAGGCGATTCATGTCGCCGTCGCTTTCGCTGCCGACAGCGGATCCCCACGGCATCTGCGACACGTCCGATGAGACGGTGCGCCACAGCATGACTGCTTGCGTGAAGCAGAGCCCCGCTGGGATCAGTATGATCCACCGCCAAAAGTCCCATCGCAAGCGATCGGGGAGCGCGAAGTGGAACGCAACTAGGATGAAAGAGCCGAATACGATCTCGCCTAGTGCGCCAGAGAGGATCTGCCACATCCGGGTCTGCACGGGCGGAATCAAGAAAGTCATCACCGCCCACGCCAGGGTCACCACCGATACGCTGCCGAGCATGAACCAGTTCTTCTCGCGATAGGTGTGGAACAGCAGCCAACCGAGGACGCCGGCCACGATGATCCCCATCAACACCGACTGGTCGTCGAACCAGAACGTGAAGAATGGGAGCGGAATGGCGATGCGGCTGCTGATCCATGACGCCGTCGCATGTCCCATTTCATGAAAAGGCATGCCTACCAGGAACGCGAGGAGGCGGCCGAAGCCGGTCGAGCAGAACAACAGACTCAACAGCATCACCACCGGCACGGCGATGAGATTCTCCATCCCTTGGTCGTACAGGCTACGGCTGTGGGTCAGCCGCGCGCCTTTGGAGACGCGCGGCGAAGGGCTGGCCGTCGGTGGAGCGAGGATCCGTGGTGCCCGGCGCGATGTGCGAAGCGCGCTGGCGAGGTGGAAGAACGCCCCGTCGCCGAGCCACAACCCGCCGCAGGAGCGGCACTGCCACGAACCGACCTCGTCGGCGCCCCTCACCCGAAGCGGCTGCATCACCGGGTCGACGCACTTCGGGCATCGCATGCCCATCTCGTCTCCGAGCGACACGGGCACGACTTCGGTTGCTTTGGCGAGTGACCCGCCACCGACGAGCTCACGGATCTCGTGACGATCCAAGAAGAGCCCACGGCATTGTGCACAGAGCTCGACGCTTACGCCCGGACTCGCCTCGTACTCCGACAGAGGCATCGAAATGCACGTTGGACATGGCCCCACAGATTCAATGTACTATGACGCCCCGCATGCGACGAACGCTGGCTGAAAATGGCGTGTTCCTGCTCCGTGTTTCGGTGTCTTTGCTGATGCTCAGCCACGGGATTCCCAAGGCATTGGAGTACGAGTCGCTCGTTCAGACCTTCCCGGATCCCCTCAACGTGGGCACCGAAATCAGTGCGATGCTGATCCTCTTTGCAGAGGTCGGGTGTTCCGTCTTGTTGCTGCTCGGTTTGTTTGGTCGCTTCGCGTCCGCGACGCTGTTCATTGCGATGATGGTGGCGGCGCTCGCGCATCAGTTCGCTGACCCCTTTGCGATGCGGGAGCTTCCACTGCTCTATGCGGCGGTCTATGCGTGTCTCACGTTGACCGGCCCGGGCTCGACCTCGATCGACGCCTGGCTCAAGCGGGTGATGTTTGAAAAAGGGGAGCCAGCTTCTCGAGAGCCGCTGTAAGCCGAGCCGGGGGGACCGATGTGAAGCACAGGCGTACCCATTTCGCGTAGTCGACGCCGCACGAGCGCCCTGGCGTGAGCAACACCCCTTGATCGGCGCAGCGGTCCAAGAAGGCCGCGCAGTCCGCGTCCCCAGGGCTCAATTGTTTGCTGACATCGATGAAAAGGAACGTTCCGCCGGCGGGCCGAGGGACTCCGAGAGCATCTGCAG
>PVMK01119018.1_pt1 | contig 11501 bp, 11 predicted proteins | sample 1853481 | NCBI WGS metagenome assembly PVMK01 (sample SAMN08533507, study PRJNA380276) | Marine sediment metagenome, whole genome shotgun sequencing project. | reverse complement strand
GCATGCCCTTGTGCGATGAACTGCATCCCCCCACACCGTCACGCTTTCCCGTCTCTGCGCGCATCCTCTCGCGCAACCACCACCCCCGTGCCTTATGGAGTTTTTCCGCACCCCACCAACGCGCGAAATGGGGAGTTTCGACCCGGCCAAACTCGGCTTCTTCTGGGTCGACGTGTATGCCGACAGGCATGTGCCATACCTGATCCGTGCCAGCGATGAACTTCCCTACCGCACCCATTCATGGAACAGTACCGGATCAACGGTCACCCTGGATTTACGCATGCCCTGGTGCGATGAAGTGGATATCCCCACACCGTGGGGTTTGGAAGTTTTTGAACGCAAAATCGTGCGCAATGACTATCCCCTTGCCGCCATTTGGGAGATGGGGGTTACGGATTTGAGAATCCCCATTTTCGACCTTCTGAATCCGCGGGTATCGAACCGGGTAAAAGAACTAATGGCGCTCGGACACCGGTTCACCGTCGTCATGTTTGGCCTGCCGAACGAAGAGCGCCGTGCCGCACTCGTCGACCACGCGGCAGGCATCAAGGAGATTGAGGTGGTCGCCCTGTTCGAGCAGTGGCCGGAATTTACCGCAACCTTGAAAGAATTACGCCAGGGATCGGACTTTGAAGTATACCTGCATGCCGTTCGCCCCGAAGTTGAAGGTTGGACCACGCATCATGGCATGCACGCAGACCTGACGGATGAAGTGGATTGGGTGCTGGGCCAGCCCGACCTGACGGATGCCGTCGATGGGTTCGTGTTCGGTATCAGGCGCCATGTGTCGCCGTTTGACGGGTATGTGGCTGTACGGCGATGCCTTGCTGGCACGAACTACAAAGCCCTGCTGCATGTGCCGTGCGTCGACATGTTCTGGGCCGCGGCGTCCAACAATGAAGCAGCCGAGAAAGACGACCTCGCCCGTGTGGCCGAGGCTATCCTGCTGGCGCGGGCAAACCCGGATCTGTCGATCGTCATCGATAATTTCGTCGAACTGGATCGCGGTTACTGCAGTTGCTGGGGTCTGGTAGACAGGCTGTACAACCCGAAGGACGGTAGCCGGGTGGTAACGACCCTGAATACTCTGCTGCCACAACAACTGCGGGATCTGACAAGCCAGGAGACCACGGGTGGCCGCGTTCTCTTTGCCGAGTGCGATGACGGTATGGTTTTGTTGATTTCGCCGAACAGTTGTCCGGCGTCAAGTGAGTTCAGCGACCATTTCCCCGACGGGATCGCCGACAGGCAAGGTACATTGGTTGACCTCGTCAGCGGGACGGAGATGGCCACGACTCTTCGCGAGGCGATTGCAAAACGGGCCGGGCAAGATACACCACAGTCACCAGTACTACTCCTTCTCAACGATTGATGGCGTTCAATCCGGGAATAATGCGAACACCTTAATTCTATTTGCTTCACTTAGACGACCCAAGCAGAGGACTTCATATGCGCCCAACACTCTACGGTAACCGCCATGCCGTTTCCGCCGGTCATTATCTTGCTGCCGCAGCCGGAAACGAAATTCTGGAGACGGGGGGAAACGCCATCGATGCAGGGTGCGCTGCAGGTATGGCCCTCGCCGTGCTACACGCCGATGAGGTCTGTTTTTCCGGTGTTGCACCTATTATCATCCGTATGGCTAGTGGTGAGGTTATTACCATTGCGGGGCTTGGACATTGGCCCATGTCCATACCAGCCGATATTTTCATGCGCGAGCATGGCGGTGAAATTCCAGTTGGGGTACTGCGGACTGTTGTACCCGCCGCACCGGATGCCTGGATTACAGCGCTGCGTGATTATGGAACGATGTCTTTTGGCGATGTGGCGGCAGCGGCGATAGAGTACGCACGCGACGGATTTTCTGTTTTTCAGTATCTTGCGTCGGCGCTTGAACACAATGCGGAACGGGAGAGCCACTGGCCCGCCAACGCAGCAATTTTTATGCCGGATGGTAGACCACCACGCCTTGGTGAGCGGTTCGTGCAGACCGATCTGGCCGCAACAATCCAATACATGGTCGATGAGGAAAAGGCAGCGGCGCATGGCGGACGAGAAGCCGGACTGGAAGCGGCGCGGGCGGCATTTTATGTGGGCGATATCGCCGAGAAAATTGTCGCATTCATGCAGAGCGAAGGCGGTTATCTCTCTCGCGAGGATCTCGCCAATTTTCGCAGTCAAATCGGACCAGCCATTCAGGGCCGCTGGCGCGATTTCAACCTGTTCACGTGTGGACCATGGTGTCAGGGACCCACCTTGATACAATCCCTGCTCATGATGGAAAGGGCTGGCTTGGACGGCTTGAAGCAAAACAGCGCGGACTATCTCCATTTGCTGATCGAAGTCATCAAGTGCACCTTTGCGGACCGTGAATTTTACTATGGCGATCCGGACTTTATCGACGTTCCGCTGGAACGCTTGCACGGTCATGCCAATATTGACGCGTGGCTTGAACGCATCGATCCCAAACAAGCTGTATCACACATACCGCTACCAAACGGTGTAAACGAACCTTTTGATTTTCCGGCAACTGAAGGCCCGCCGGGGCGTGATCCCGATACGTCCTATCTGTGTGCCGTCGACAAATGGGGTAATGCTTTCTCGGCAACACCGTCAGACGGGATGTGGAACACACCCGTTGTTCCCGGGACCGGTCTCATTCTGTCGGCTCGTGGCTGCCAGTCACGAACAGATCCTAATCATCCCAGTGGCATCGCCCCGGGAAAACGTCCCCGCCTGACCCCCAACCCGGCACTCGCTCTACGCGATGACGGCACGGTTATGCCATTTGGCGCGCCCGGTGGTGATGCCCAGGTACAATCCATGCTTCAGGTGTTTCTGAATATATTTCACTTTGGAATGGATGTGCAGGATGCAATCGACGCGCCGCGTGTAACCTCACACAATTTCCCATCGTCATTTTATCCTTATAATTATTATCCGGGATGTGTCAGTTTGGAGGGCCGCATTGGCGAAGCGGTGCAAAAGGATTTGGCTGCTCGAGGCCACCGCATAGACATTTATCCAGACTACACCAGGCGTGTTGCCGCAGTTGAAGTCATCGTTGCGGAACCAAAGCCGGGTTTTCTGCGCGCCGGCGCTGACCCGCGCCAGCCAGCCTATGCGATTGTACGTTAGAGCCCCTGGTTCCCTGGCATGTCTAACGAGCAATAATTGGAAGAAGGAGCGTCTTCGAAAATGTTAAAGAAACAACCTGATATTCTGCTGATTTTCGTCGACAACCAACCTGCCAAAATGCTGGGTTGCTCTGGAAATGAGGAAATCCATACACCCAATCTCGATCGATTGGCAGAAAATGGGGTTCGGTTCAGTGAAGCATATAGCCCCAATGCAATGTGCTCACCCGTGCCGTGCATCTGTCTTGACTGGGCTCATGCCTTCGCAACATGGCGTTCATACCTGGCTCAATGATAATATGATCGCAGCGTGGCCAAAGGACTGGAACACCCTTGATGAACTCCCCACCTTACCAGAACTTCTGGCCGATGCTGGCTATGACACGGCTTTAGTGGGGAAGTATCATCTTGGTATAGCTGATAGACCGCAAAATGGTTTTAAAGAATGGATTACACTGCAAGTCGGGCATGTTCAGTCATTTTACGACAACCAAATGATCGTCAACGGTGATCGCATAACATATCCGGGACATTCCGTTGACTTTTTCACCGAACAAGCAGTTGATTATATTGCTCGACGAGATGGGAATTCAGAAACCCCCTTCTTTATGTTCCTGACCTATCCCGCCCCTTATGGTCATTGGCCGTCGATCAAGGGAGAGCCAACAAATAAATTTGCCGGTTTCTACAACGAAACACCATTTCAGTCCGTGCCCAGGGAGGGAATCAGCAAGGAATTAATCGACTGGTTGCTTGTCCGGCAGAAGAAAATGCCGGACTATCCAGATCCGGGTGAACTTAATTGTCTTGCGCAACTTCCCAATGATCTTCCGACTTTGCGTAATTACTACTCTCAAATGAGTGTTGTCGATGACGGTGTTGGCAGGGTGCTGGCCGCCCTGGATGATCGGGAAATTGCGGACAATACCCTGGTGATTTATACCTCGGATCACGGAATGTCATTAGGCCAGCATGGCTTCTGGGGGCATGGCGAAGACACATGGCCCTCCAACATGCACAGAGAAGCCAACAACATACCGTTGATCATCCGTCCGCCCGGCAAACGACACCAGGGAAAGGTCCGACAATCACTTGTTGGGACGACGGACATTTTTGCGACCATCCTGGACTACGCCGGCCTGCCGTTACCCTCGTTCGAACCGTTGCACAGTCGAAGCATGCGACCGCTTGTTGAATCTGAGCAATTTCAATGGGGCGATGCTGTTTTCATGGAACAAGAAGAAACACGCGCAATTCGCACCGAAAAATGGTTGCTGATGCGCCGCTTTAGCCCCACATCCTACGATTTCACAGATGAACTATACGATCTTCACGACGATCCTGGTGAAAGGCAGAACGTCATAGGCAGGGCTGAGCATAAGGATGAATTGGAATCCCTCATAGCTCGCCTGGATGTATTTTTTGAAACACACTCAAATCCTAAATGGAATCTGTGGGAAGGAGGGACCGTGAAGGGCAATTCAACGAGGCCCTTCCTGTGGCAGGAAATTTGGGGTGAGGATTGGAAACCCACGTATTTGGCTTAATGCCGACGCAATTCCGCAGGAGGTTCCCGGGACTCCAGTTTAGCGGAGCGACCACAAGAGCACCGCTCCAAGAGGCATTGCATGAAGCTGTGGACGTCTGCCTCAAAGCCGATAAACTGGAGGGGCGATATCATTGTTGGAAAATGGCCAGTGGTGACATGATCAAATTGTAATTGTAATTCGCGGTGAAGTAATAAGCGATAATGTAATGGACTGTGGAGTAATGATATGAGTAATAGTATGATATTGCGCTGCCGCTAGAAACACAGCCAATGAAAAATATAATCCGTCTACTCCTCAGTATTGTACTTGCCTCAGGCGTTTCTGTTGCCACCACGGTTTCTGCGGATGTCCCCAGAAATTTCAAGGTTTGTTTCGACTTTAACTGTAAAAATAATCAATGGATTACATTCAGTGAACGCGACTGGAGCCAGGTAAGGGGTCTATTTTATTTAAATGCTGATGCCGAAGAAGAAAGAAAGCGAATTATGGAAGCCGTAGCGCTAATGGAAACACTGGTGGGGCAGTATGCACCAACATACCGCGATGTTGGCAGGAACTGGTCGCTTGTCAGTGAGCAGCTTTCCACGCAGGAAGGGCAAATGGATTGTATCGATGAGTCACTAAATACCACAACCTATTTGCAGTTGCTCGAGGGCGCGGATTTATTGAAATATCATCTGGTACGCGAGAGAGCATACCGGCAATCGATGTTGATTCAACACTGGGCCGCGCAGATTGTGGACACAGGAAGCGGTCAGTACTATGTGGTAGATTCGTGGTTCAGGGACAATGGCGAAATGCCCTATTTGGTGAAAGGCGAGTCCTGGCACGATTTATCGAGATTTTAGTTGTATCTATACTGAGGTAATCTGGTATGAAAGCGCACGCAGATTTTTGTATTATTCCCTTGGGTGACGGTGTTTCCGTGTCGGAATATATCGTTGCCTGCCAGGAAATTCTGAATCAAGCGGGCCTGAACGCCACACTGCATGCGTACGGCACTGGAATCAAAAGAATTCTACCCGTTGCCCGAGAGCAGGGCACCGCCACACCAAAAGTAGGCGCCATGAGGCGAGGGAGTTTGTTCGGGTAGCCGACGAGATCCGTCTGACTCAGTCAACTCACCAAATTGCTGCGAGCAAAAGTAGCGGCAGGTAATCGGTATGCCTGGTGGCTGAAATTTGACAGGATTGACCGGCGGGAAGGAGCACCAACAGTAGGCGCTTTAGGCGATATTGGGCGTGCCAGCGGAAATCAGTCAGATTTCGGATGCCCCAGGGCTGGACGGCGTCGTTAATATCTTTCTCTACTTGGTGGAAAATGGAAAATAGGGTGTTAATTCTTCCTATGCCTTTTTTCTCTTTTATATCCATTATTGCTTTATTTTTCTAAACTACATTTTACACATGGGTTACTTAGTTTTGCTGGATACAGATCAAATTCAAGGATTTCAATTTAAGCTAGTGACTTTATCACTCATGCAATAAAAACAAACAGGTAAAATGATGTATGTAAAACGTTAACCGCCCCAAAGAAGATTGGTTACTCATGTTGCCAGACACGCAATTTTCTGGAACACTGTAACTCTTAATCACGAAAAGGGGAATATTGAAATGCCCAAGCAACCCGTAAGACGTAAAGATACCATCTTTTATTCGGATGGCTCACGAACCGAAACTTCAACTAAATATTATAAGAATGGGAAACCGCGCAGCGTCGAAGTTATTGAATATGACGCAGCGGGAAACGAAACTAAGAACACGAAGACTTGGGTAACGTCCGCAGGCAAGATAACCCATACATCTGTGACAGAAACCGGGTATCACACTAATGGAGAAAGGTCAGTAACGGTCACTAAAGAATCATCCGGACAGGATGGGAACTTGGACCGAACAACTGAAGACCGATACGATAACAAAGGCGAAATTCAAAAAAGAACAGTAGAAGCTCATTTTCGAGACAGACGAGGTCGGAGAACCAACACACGGACCACTACATTTGAGAACAAAAGCTGGGAAACATACGATCAGAAGTATGACCCTGAAACAGGCAGAAAGGTTGGCATACCAGAGGAAGTAATTCTAGAAAAGTGGGCCGGGCTCCACCCATTATGGCATTAAAGAAAATTGGAGCCTAACAAATCTCCTAGCGCACCTACAAAATTTTAATGGCGTTGAAAGCAGAAACTCGTACTATTGTGTATCTGCCAGACAGTGAACTACATTCGAAATTCATCGACCGCTATGTCTACAGTACTTAGCCGGAAAAAGAAACAGAGAGTCTAATCAACAAGTGGATCGCAAATAAGAAGTTGGGATTAAACTTACACTCAAAACTCTGTGCCCAAGGCTTCTTTTAGGCAAAAAGAAAGCCCCGATTAGGAGCTAACTTGTTGATTTAATTGGTAGGCACGAGTGGATTCGAACCACCGACCCCCACCATGTCAATGTGATGATCGTTAATAGGATATGTGTTTGATTTGTCTAGGAAAGTATAGGGGAAGTAAGCCAGAAAATTGGCTATTTTGGAAGGGCTAGAAGCATAGGAATCAAATACTTACATGGGGGTTTGAAAATAATTTGTAAACACTCAGACTTGATCTGGTCAATAAACGACACCAGGGAAAGGTCCGACAATCACTTGTTGGGACGACGGACATTTTTGCGACAATCCTGGACTACGCCGACCTGCCGTTACCCTCGTACCAACCGATGCATAGTCGAAGCATGCGACCGCTTGTTGAATCTGAGCAGTCTCAATGGGGCGATGCTGTTTTCATGGAACAAGAAGAAACACGCGCAATTCGCACCGAAAAATGGTTGCTGATGCGGCGCTATGGCCCCACATCCTACGATTTCACAGATGAACTATACGATCTTCACGACGATCCTGGTGAAAGGCAGAACGTCATAGGCAGGGCTGAGCATAAGGATGAATTGGAATCCCTCATAGCTCGCCTGGATGTATTTTTTGAAACACACTCAAATCCTAAATGGAATCTGTGGGAAGGAGGGACCGTGAAGGGCAATTCAACGAGGCCCTTCCTGTGGCAGGAGGTTTGGGGTGAGGATTGGAAACCAATATATTAGTTTAAATATTGGCCCAGTTCTTGGGAGCACGTCGGGATTTCATTTTCGCGAAGCGACTAAAATTTTGAAAGTACCAGTTACAATGAGAGGGAAGAAAGCATCCGGTAAAGACGAATTTGGCTGATTAACAGTGATATTATTCCCCTGAAACTCCACCGGCAAAGTAGTTTAAAACCCTGCCGATACCCAGACCCACAACTATTGATTGATATTATTTGATGACAGCAACCCAACAGCACATGGCCGGAGTTTGTACTCCTGTCTGTACCATATTCAACAGCGATGGCAGTCGCATCGATGAAACGGCCCAGCGCAAACATATTGACCGGCTTATAGAGGCCGGGGTCCATATCATCTGCGTTTGCGGGGGTACCGGCGAGTTTTCATTTCTGACCCGTGCTGAAAGACTCAGCCTCACCGAGCTGGTGGCAAAGCAGGTTGACGGACGGGCCCGGCTGATTGTCCATGCGTCTGCGGTAATGACCGGGGAAACCATCGAGTACGCCAGGCATGCCGAGGGGGTGGGCGCTGACTGCCTGCTGATCCTGCCGCCGTATTTTGAAGGCCCGACACTGGAAGGGACTTTCGAGCATTATGAAAAAGTAGCCAGTGCCGTTGATACCGACATCATGGCGTACAACATTCCGGTACATTCCGGCATCGACCTGGAGCCGGATTTCGTGTCCCGCCTGATGGAAATACCCAACATCAACTATCTCAAGGACAGTACCGGTGACTTTGTGCGCATACAGCAACTGTTAAAGGCTGGGGTGGCAGTATTCAACGGGTCTGACCCTCTTATGCTGTATAGCCTGATGGCGGGCGCAACCGGGTGTTTCTGGGGAACGTCCAATGCCATTCCCGAGCAGGCGGTGCGGTTGTATGAGCTGAGTCATGCGGGGCAGTGGGACCGTGCCCTGGAACTGTGGGAAAAGATGTACGCCGTGAATGATTTTATCTGGCATAACCCCTTCAACCCCGCAGTAAAGGCCCTGGGTAACATGCTCGGTCACGACCTGGGTGACTGCCGGCGCCCGGTCCAGCCCCTCACCGATGCCGAAATGGAAGGACTCAGGGCGGCAGTCTCCGATCTCGGTGAATCGTGATCCGCCCGCCAGGCCAGCCGCGGCCACCTGAAAACTGATTCCGAAGCCCTGATGCAACCTGCAGATAAACCGGACTGCGCCGTAGTGGGTGCAGGAATCATCGGTATCTGTTGCGGTATCTCGCTGCTGCAGCGTGGTTACGCCGTTACCCTGTATGACCCCGAGCCCCCGGGCAGCATGACCTCATCGGGCAATGCCGGCGGTTTTGGTTTCACCGATGTCATGCCCATGGCCGCACCCGGCCTGGTGTGGCGGGTGCCGCGGTGGCTGCTTGATCCCTGTGGCCCGCTGTTCATTCGACCGGGGCATCTTCCATCGCTGCTGCCATGGCTGGTTCGGTTCCAGGCCATGAGCAATCGCAAACAGGTCGAGCGCCTGTCCGCGGCGCTGTCCACGTTGCTGAGGCAAAGCATGCTCGATACCAGGGAGCTGGTAGCCAATGCCGGGCTTGAATCGATTTTTACCGAGAATGGCGCGATTACCGTATACAAAACCCGTGCAGCCTTTGAGAGGGATGCACTGGAGTGGCAGGCAAAGATTGATTGTGGAGTGGATGCCAGGGAGCTTGGGGTCGAGCAGATTCGAAGCATGGAGCCGGCCCTGGAGAATGCCAGGTATGGCTGGTTTACGCCACAATGGTGTAACACCACAGATCCCCATGGCTTCGTAACACGGCTATGGGAATACTTCGTCGAGCGGGGCGGCGATGTTGTAGATTCCCGGGTTGCCGGATTCAACCGCCGTGACCGCCGGTCCATTCGCTTACCATGGAGGGCGGCCAGGCGGTGGATGTATCGAGCGTGGTCATCGCCGCCGGCGCGTGGTCGGGCAGGCTTTGCAGCCAGCTCGGTGAACGGGTCCTGATGGAATCGGAACGGGGCTACAATACCACGCTGCCCAATCCGGGGTGCAAATCGGCACGAAATCATATCGGCGAGGAGAAGTTTGGCATCACCGCTGTCGGAATGGCCTGAGAATAGGGGGTGCAGCGGAGTTCGCCGGGCTGGATACGCCGCCAAACTACAGTCGCAGCGAAAAGCTGGTGGAAATCGCCAGGCGATACCTGCCGGGGCTGGACGATTCCGGGGGCGAGAAATGGATGGGACACCGCCCTTCAACCCCGGATTCCCTTCCGGTAATCGGCCGCTCGGCCAGGTTTGACAATGTTCACTACGCCTTCGGCCATGGTCACTATGGCCTGACCATGGCGGCAACCACCGCGAAGCTGGTGGCGTCGTCGGTGCACGGTGACAGCCCGGCCATTGACCTGAATCCTTACTCGATACAACGCTTTGCCTGACTCAACGCCTGGCATTTTGGCGGGATTTTTTACAGGCAAAGACGTATTATTGGCGTGTATCCACTAGTTTTCCTGAATATGGCGCGCTCTGTCTTCAAATGTATTGACTCTCACACCTGCGGCAACCCGGTTCGCGTGGTCACCAGCAACTGCCCGGCGCTTGCGGGCGCTACAATGAGCGAAAAGCGCCAGCACTTCCTGGCGGAATTTGACTGGATTCGCACCGGCCTGATGTTTGAGCCAAGGGGCCACGATGCCATGTCAGGTTCCATCCTCTATGACCCGGTTGAGCCGGACGGTGACCTCGGGGTCCTGTTCATCGAAGTGAGCGGCTGCCTGCCCATGTGCGGGCACGGCACCATCGGAACGGTTACCGTGGCGCTGGAAGAAGGGCTGGTATCGCCGGCCACACCGGGCCTGGTCAGGCTGGACACGCCGGCGGGCCGGGTCGACGCAAGGTATGAATTGAATGACGGCCATGTGGATTCGGTGCAGCTGACCAATATCCCCTCCTTCCTTCACTCCAGCGATGTCGCTGTGGATATTCCAGGGCTGGGCCAGTTAAAACTGGACATCAGTTATGGCGGCAACTTCTACGCCATCATCGAACCCCAGGACAACTACTCCGGGCTCGAGCAATTGAGCGTAGATGATATCCGCCGCTACAGTCCCCAGGTCAGGACTGCGCTCAATGGCATGCTTGATGTGGTGCATCCTGAAAACGAGTCCATTCGCGATGTCAGCCACGTCATGTGGACCGATAACGCCAGGGACCCGGCGGCTGACCAGCGCAACGCGGTGTTTTACGGTGATCGTGGCATCGATCGCTCACCCTGCGGTACCGGAACATCGGCGCGGGTGGCCCAGCTGGTGTCCAGGGGCGAGCTGGCGCTGGGCCAGGATTTTGTTCATGAGAGCATTATTGGCAGCCTGTTCACCGGCTGCGCCATCGCCACGGCCGAAGTGGGGGACTACGCCGCCATCGTACCCACCATTTCCGGTTGGGCCCGGATCACCGGCTACAACGAAATCAGCATCGATGATCGCGATCCCTATGCCCACGGTTTCCTGCTAGGGTAAATTGGTGACAGCATGAATCAGAAGGAATTAAAACAGTTATTGGTTTCCTCTATCAATGTGTGCATTAATTCCGTTGCCGGCATTTCGCGGGTAATTGCAACTGACTGACCCGAGAGAAGGTCTGTAAATTCCTTATCACCGGATTTCCCCAGGGGAAGTGTGAGGCCATATTGTGCAGGAAAGGGAAGAGGTTCCAGCCCTTTAATTGATAGTTCTTCAACCAGCGTATTTTTGATAAA
>PVMK01129900.1_pt1 | contig 11502 bp, 13 predicted proteins | sample 1853481 | NCBI WGS metagenome assembly PVMK01 (sample SAMN08533507, study PRJNA380276) | Marine sediment metagenome, whole genome shotgun sequencing project. | reverse complement strand
AGGAATGAATATTAAAGAGGAAATCCTAAATTAAGCTGAATGACGCAGTGAATCCACCAGCTTCAATAAAGTTATTATTTTCCTCTTCGATTAAAACATTAAATAAACTGGCATCACCTTCATCAAATTTTAGTTTTTCTATTGTTAATCCAGTGTAACCAGCAAAGCCTTCCAGGCTAATGTAATCTTTTATAAAAAAATTATTAATCCTGTTCCAACCGAATAACCTATACACCCGACTCGCTTATATACTTGCTGACATCAGTACCTTCAGAAGAATTAATTGTATTGGTAAGCGATACATTATTAAAATTTATGGAACCATCAACTATTTTCCAGCTTAAAAAGCTCGTTATTGCATAACCGAAATCTACTCCAACAGCCCAGTTTTTTAAATCAAGTTCAAACGTATAATTAGTATTGCCATCTTACTGAAGATTCGGATGCTTCCCTGGTTCTTGATAACGATTGATAATAACCTTTTGCAGTTAAGATAAAACCACTTTCCCATGTTGCTCTGAAAAAATTAACTCCAACACGGTAACCAACTGCTCCGTAATATTCCTGTAATGGATCATCAAGCGTGTTGAATTTCATCTCATTAAAGTATTTAACGAATTGGTTTAACCCGTCTGCTTTATAAGATTGATATACTACTCCTCCGTAACCACCAAAAAAGCCGAGGCAGCCAAAACCAAATGTTTGTGAATTGATATTCGTGTTGAATAAAACAACAGAGAGAACGATTACTGTAAAAAAGAAATTTTTCTTAATCATATCAGAAAATAGAATATAGATATTTTAACTTAAGAATAAATTTAATTAAATGGAATTCCTATCGTAGCACAACCATTGCAAAGAAACCACCGCAATTAACAAAAATCAGTATTTGATGGAAAGGTTTCGCGGTCGTCCAATTTCATCTTTTCAACCTGGAACATTTTGGTAATTTCTCACATTAGGATATACATATTTTGTACTTGCGGTTATTATAAAATAGTAAGTTAAATTATTGCAAGGTGCGTTTTAGTTATTTAATTATTTATCTTCTCAGGAAAAAGTAATTTAATTATGGTAAAAAGTTTTAGGGATCCTATTAGCGGTCTCACTCACTGTATTGGAATTATTTTATCTGTGATAGGAACAATTGCTCTTCTTACTCGCAATGACGGGACGTTCACTGTTTATCATACAATCTCTTTTTTTATCTTCGGTTTCTCTATGATTCTTCTATATACAATTAGCACGTTATATCATTGGTTACCTCTTTCTGAAAAGAAATTAATTATTTTCAGAAAAATTGATCATATAATGATCTTTGTTTTTATTGCTGCTTCATATACTCCCGTGTGTCTTATAACATTACGTGAAAGCTGGGGCTGGGTTATTTTAGGCATAGTTTGGGGATTAACTCTTGCCGGATTTTTTCTAAAATTATTTTGGCTTAAGGCGCCGCGTTTTCTTTATACTTCAATTTATTTATTAATGGGCTGGATAATTGTTGCGGCTATTTTGCCTTTATCAAAAGTAATGCCTTCACAAGGAATGTTGTGGCTTGCTTTAGGAGGAGTTTTTTATTCTGTAGGGTGCTGTAATTTATGCAATTAAAAAGCCCGATCCCCTCCCAAATGTATTTGGTTTTCATGAAATATTTCATCTATTTATAATGGCTGGGAAGTTTTTCCATATTTTGGATGATATACAAATATGTTTAAACACTTAGTCCAAAACGAACACCTTAACTGATAATTATTTCGAACGTAATTCAAAATCTTTTGATCTATTAGAAACAAGTTGGATCAGGTGTATCTATCAAGCTTAAACTTTTCTCCGAGATACAATTTTTTAACTTCTTCATCGTTTGCCAGTTCATCGGCACTGCCTTGTTTAAATATTACCCCCTCAATTAATATGTACCCCTTATCAACAATGCTTAAAGTTTCGTGCACATTATGGTCAGTTATTAATATACCAATTCCCCTGTTCTTCAGGTTTGCAACTATGCTCATAATATCTTCAACTGCAATGGGATCAACACCAGCAAACGGTTCATCCAACAAAATAAAACTCGGGTCAGTTACGAGTGCGCGAGCAATTTCGGTTCTTCTTCTTTCTCCGCCGCTCAATTGAAATCCCTTGTTCTTCCTAATATTTGCAATTGATAATTCCTCAAGTAGTTGCTCAACCTTTTCTTTTCTTTGCTCAGAATTTAACTTAGTCATTTCCAAAACAGCCATAAGATTATCTTCAACCGATAATCCACGAAATATGGAATTTTCCTGTGGTAAATATCCAATTCCCATTTTTGCTCTTTTATACATCGGTACTTTTGTGATTTCATCGTCATCTAGAAACACTTTTCCAGCTTCAGGTTTTATCATTCCCATTATCATATAAAATGTGGTAGTTTTTCCTGCACCGTTCGGACCGAGCAATCCGACAATTTCACCTTTCGATACCTGCGCAGATGCTTTGTTAACTACCCTTCGCTTTTTATATATCTTTACTAAATCTTCGCTGCGTAATGTTTTTGCCATAAAAATTTTCTATTGTATGTTTTTCAATAAATCTGATTTATCCGGACGATTCTGATAAAAAATAAATTTTGGTAAAGTGAATGCCCGTTCATTTCCGAGCTACCTGATTTTCAGGATGATATTCACTCAAAGGTGATCCGTATAATCGTACTTCAGTTACTCCATTATCTTCAAAAATAATGGTTACATTCTTTGCACTCGATTTTGTAAGCCCGTTAGCTTCTTCCTCTTCGTAAAGATAATAGATACTTAAAACATTTTCTTCAAACTCCGCTTTTAACAGATTATTGTCTGCAAAGAATAATCTAACATTTTTAGATGATGTCTGATCAAATCTTTCTTTATACTTACTGTTTTGAGAAAGCATAAATGCTTTACCCATTACATCAAGCTGTTTTATATTTTTCTCTTCAATATAAATGGTGATTGAATCGCCGGTTAACTGAGAATTTTCATACCAGAGAATCGGCTGACCCTTCGTCTTCGGATAACTTTTGCGTGATAATCGTTTCACTATCCCTGAAGATAAAGAGTGAAATCGTTTACTGATGCAAATCCGCCTTTAATAATTTTTACTGAATCAACTGCTTTAAAAATATTTGAAGTATCTCTGAAAGCTTCCATTAAACCAGCTTTGATGATAAGCGTATCAATCTTAAATTCATTCTCAGAAACATACGATGTATCGACCTGTATTAAAATAGGGTTTTTATTTATCAGGGTATATTTTCTTTCAGGATAATCTTCAAGATGGTCGCCGAAAATAGTTGTATTATTTTCCAAACTTCTTATTCTAACATTATTATCCGCAAAACTAATTTTTGTATTTCTGAAATGCTCCAGTTTATCTGCAATTATTTCGTTACTTGAATCCACAATTTTTACATTACCAATTGATACCGCTCTGTCTTCTTTCTGAAAGTAAGTAAGTTCATCTGCAAAAAGAGTCATCACCGAATCGAACAAAGTAACATTTGTTTGAAAGAATGCTCGGTCTTCATCAAAAAAATATTCGCCGCTGTCTGCTTTTAAAATAACTTTCCGGTCATCCAGCAAAATCCCCGCGGTACTTTTTGTTCGCCTCTCGTTTCCGAAATAAAATCCTTCATCGGTTATTATAGTTAGAGAGTCTTGCTTAGCAATTACATTGCCTTTTAGTATTGCATTATTTTGGGCTAAATACTGTACGGCTTTATCGCACGTAATAACCACATTGCCCTGAGTAAGCACAACATTACTATAAATTTCCCTAACAGATTCGCTATTAATAACTTTACCTATAAGACTATCACCCACAACTTTAATCATCACAGTTCTTTCCTGGGCTAATATAATTGGTGAAATTATAATCAGGCATAGTATTATTTTTTTTGCAAATACCATTTCTAAAGACTATCGGGAGTTGTAATGTAAGTTATGTTATATATAATGTAGTTACGCAAATTCTGGTCAGATTCAAATCCGTACCCCTCTATTTTTTCTTTTGGCGAAACGATTGTAACATATTTATCGGAAACAATTTTTCTGTCCTTATTTCTCCACATCATTTCATCACTCGTTATAACAATCCCGCTGTCGTTAACTGCCACCACACTGTCGATTGCATAAAGGTTATTGGTTTTTTCATCAACCCTTCCTCTTTTGGCAGTTAAAGTAGTGGTGTGTATTTCTTCATTATTATAAAATTCAATTCTTATATTACTATCAAGTAATGTTTCTTTGCTTTTTGAAAACACTCTTAGATGACCGGCGATTAAGATGGCTTTGGTTCTTCCTGAATCAGTAAAAAATATTGTTGAATTCCAGCTTTCCTGATCCGGTATTTTTTCTGCAGTTAATTGTACATTTACGGTGGGTTCAACTTTTTCTTTCGTGCAGCCGTAAATAAATAACCAGATTATTATTGGGAAAATTATATATTTCACCTGCTTTGCAAACCAAGTTTAATTAAGTCGTGAAGATGAACTATGCCGGCGGGTTTATTTTTTTCATCAATAATGATGAGCGTAGTGATATTGTAGTTTTCCATTTGCTGAAGAGCAAACGATGCTAGATACTCCGCCTGCAAAACTTTAGGATTTTTGCTCATCACATCTTTTGCAATTAAACCGTTTATATCCATTGTTCGTTCTAACAGCCGTCTTAAATCTCCGTCAGTAATTACTCCTTTTAGTTTACCTTCAGCATCAACAACAGAAGTTGTACCCAATCGCTTCGACGTCATTTCAAAAATCACATCTTTTAATTCTGCATTTTCTTTAACAATCGGGACACCATCACCGCTTATCATTATCTCTTTAATTTTAAGTGAAAGACGTTTGCCAAGGCTTCCGCCGGGATGAAGAAATGCAAAATCTTCTACAGTAAAATTTCTTTTTTCTAACAATGCAACCTCAAGCGCATCGCCCATTGCCAACGTGGCGGTAGTGGATGATGTTGGTGCGAGGTCGAGAGGGACAAGCTTCTTCCTTTACACTTATATTAAGAAAAATATCACTCTCAACAGCTAAGTCAGAATCACTTTTACCTGACATAGCAATTATTTTAACACCAAGCCGTTTGAACATTGGAAACAAGCGAGCTAATTCATCGGTAGTTCCGCTTTTTGAAATAATTATGACAACATCTTCTTTTCTCACCATTCCCAAATCGCCATGCAAAGCATCTGTCGGATGAAGATAGATTGCTGCTGTTCCGGTAGAGTTCATCGTTGCTACAATTTTTCTGGCTATCAAACCAGATTTTCCCATTCCGGTTAAAATAACTCTGCCTTTACTTTTATAAATTACCTCAACAGCATCTGCAAACTCCTTACCAACTTTCTCAATAAGATTAGCTACAGATTCCGCTTCAATTCGGATTACTTCTTTCCCCTTCTCAATTATCTCTTTTCTTGTCAATTACCTTCACTCCTAAAATTTTTAACTCTTGTATCTATTTCTTTTACCTGAATCAGCAGGTCCTCTAATTGATCAATCGGCAACTGGCTTGCTGCATCGCTGAGGGCATTTTTGGGATCAGGATGAACCTCTAAAAAGAGCGCATCAATTCCAACTGCTGCTGCTGCACGTGCTAATGGTTTTATGAATTTCGGTTCACCCCCGCTTGTTGCATTCTGGCTTGGCAATTGAACAGAATGAGTAGCATCCATAACCACGGGATAGCCAAATTCGCTCATAATAACTAAGGAGCGCATATCAACCACAAGGTTGTGGTAGCCAAAAGTGCTTCCTCTTTCAGTTAACAATATTTTTTTGTTTCCGGTCGATTCAACTTTTTCAATAATATGTTTCATATCCTGGGGCGCAAGAAATTGTCCTTTTTTTATATTAACAACTTTGCCGCTATTTCCTGCTTCAAGTAACAATTCGGTTTGCCTTGATAGAAATGCAGGTATTTGTAAAATATCAGCAACATCCGCAGCTTTATTTATTTCTTCTTTTGTATGTACATCTGTTAAAATTGGAAGACTTAATTTTTCTTTAACATCATTCAATATCTTTAATGCTTCATCATCACCAATTCCTGAAAATGAATTGAGATTAGTTCTGTTTGCCTTCCTATAACTTGATTTGAAAATGTAAGGAATATTAAGCTTAGATGTTATCTGACGGATTGAATCTGCTGTCTGCATTATCATCTCTTCATTTTCAACAATACAAGGACCGGCAATTAATACAAAGGGATTACCATTACCTATTTTTATTTTATTTACTTCAACCATCAATTGCTATTATAGATTAATGTTATTCGTAAATATAAGAAATAAAGGAAATAAAATAGGTGGAATTCAAAATGAGTAAACAATAACTTCGTTTGAGTTAACCATTGAGAAATTTATTCACACATTCATCATAAATATATTGTATTTATAGAAAATAAATTTTATTATCAATCCGATTTTAATATCACTAAGTCATTTATCATTATTTAATAAAGAAAAAGTTAATTTGAAAAGAAAATATCATTTTACCATCAAGCGAATAGCAATTTGTTTTTTAGTATTCGTTCCTTTCATTTTAAAACCCCAACCTGTAAAAACCTACAACGCAGCAGAAATTAAACTTGCATTAAAAAAACTAAATACTCTCGGTAGCGTATTGTATGTTGGTGCTCATCCTGATGATGAAAACACAGCATTTTTGTCCTATTGTTCATCTGGGAAATTGTTAAGAACCGGTTACCTTTCTATAACAAGAGGTGACGGCGGACAAAACTTGATCGGTAATGAACAGGGGGATTTACTTGGTGTTATACGAACACAAGAATTATTGCAGGCAAGAAAAATTGATGGCGCCGAGCAGTTTTTTTCACGCGCAGTTGATTTTGGCTACACTAAATCTTTCGAAGAGACCTTTAAATTTTGGAATAAAGAAAAAATCCTTTCCGATGTTGTATGGGTGATAAGAAAATTCAGACCAGACGTAATTGTAACAAGGTTTCCTACAACTGGCGAAGGAATGCACGGACAACACACAGCATCGGCAATTTTGGCTCTGGAAGGTTTCAAACTTGCAAGTGATCCAAATGCATTCCCTGATCAATTAATATATGTGAATGTATGGATGCCCAGAAGAATTTACTGGAATGGCTGGACACCGGCTTTCAAAAGAATGGGTGTAGAACCGGACACTCTTATCAAAATTAATTTAGGCAGCTATAACACTTTGCTCGGTAAATCTTATACAGAAATTTCTGCAGAAGGCAGAAGTATGCATAAAAGCCAGGGCTTTGGAGATTCGGGTTGGAGAGGAAACCACCTGAATTATTTTATCTATATGGATGGCAATCCTGCAGAGAATGATTTATTCTCCGGTATTGAAATTTCATGGAACAGAGTAAAGAACAATGATGATGTAAGTAGTCTGCTGAACGAAGCTTATGAAAATTTTGATGCTGAAAATCCTTCAAGGATTATCCCGCTTCTTTTGATGGCTTATAATAAGGTAAGCAATCTATCAGATGAATATTGGTCACAGATAAAAGGCAGAGAGATTTTAAATTTAATTCGAGCTTGTGCGGGGAATATGGATTGAAGCTGTCACGGAAGAAAGAATACTTACACCGGGCAGTAAATTCCTGGTTAAAGCAGGTGTGGTTAACCGTTCGGATTTACCGTTTAAACTGGAAGGTATTCATATAACTCACCAGGTTGCAGATTCGTTGATGGACAAAATATTAATGAAAGGTGATTTTACTGAAGTCGAAAAAGAAATTCATCTACCTGAAAGTATTGATATTACACAACCATATTGGTTAGAGAATGAACGTAACGGAGCGATTTATAATGTTGATGATCAGTCCTTAATTGGAATTCCGGAAAAGAGACCTCCTCTATTAGCTCATTTCAGATTATCATTCAATGAGACGAAATTGGTTTTTAGCACTCCTCTTCTTTACCGCGAAACCGATCCCACACGTGGAGAAGTTTACAGTCCGGTGTCAATCGCTCCGCCAGTTACTGTAAACTTTGAAAGTGATTTGTATTTATTTCCCTCAAACAATAAAAGAGAGTTGCGGGTTACATTAAGAAACCACAAAGATAATACTTCGGGAATAGTAAGATTAAATGCTCCTGGTAATTGGAAAATTGAACCTTCGGAAATCGATTTTGATTTTGAAAACAGGAACGAAGAAGAACAATTCAGCTTTTTTATCTTTCCTCCAGATAAAGAAAGCCACAATGAAATTACAGCCGAATTAGTGATTGATAATAAAAAATATTTCGAGAGTTTTGTTTCAATAAGTTATGATCATTTACCTTTGCAAACAGTGTTTCCAATAGCGAAAGTAAATTTTGTTAGGTTAGATATCGGCGAAAAACTAGTTGATAAAATCGGTTATTTACACGGTTCAGGAGATAAGATTCCCTATTATCTTCGTGAGATAGGATTCGATGTAAAAATATTGACGGACGGTGATCTCTCAAACGGAAACCTTTCACAGTATGATGTTATTATTTCGGGAATTCGTGCATACAACACTAACAAACGGATGGATATTTACCAGGAAAAAATACTTGAGTATGTTAATAACGGCGGAACGTATATCGTACAGTATAATACTCTGGGAAAAAGATATGCAAACCCCGGACCTTATGAATTGAAGATTTCCAGAGACCGGGTAACGGAAGAAGATGCTGTAGTTAAAATTTTAAACCCCGATCATCCATTAATGAACTTCCCAAATAAAATTAGTGAAATAGATTTTGATGGCTGGATTCAGGAAAGAGGTTTATACTTTCCGAATGAATGGGATGATGAATACGAAGCATTATTGGAGATGAACGATTTTAGTGAATCGCCGAAACACGGTGCACTTTTATATGCAGAATACGGCAACGGAATATTTATTTACACAGGATTATCTTTCTTTAGAGAATTGCCTGCAGGAGTACCGGGAGCTTACAGACTTTTTGTAAATTTAATCTCCGCAGGTAAAAATGCAAAGTGAAGAAAAGAAAATAATTTCAGCAGAGGAATCCACTCCTCCAATTTTAGGCTCCTGGAATAAAGTTTACGCATTAGTTTTTGGGAACCTAATTTTTCTCATCTTATTGTTTTATTTTTTCACAAGGGTATTTGAGTGAGCTACGTAGATTGGATCGTAATGCTTGGCTTTCTTGCCTTTGTTGTTATTTACGGTATTATAAAAACCCGCGGAACAAAAGATGTAGATTCATATATTCGTGCCGGCAGAAAAACTCCATGGTGGACAATAACACTTTCCATTATGGCAACGCAAGCGAGCGCTATTACTTTTCTTTCAACACCCGGGCAAGCTTATGTAGATGGAATGCGTTTTGTACAATTCTATCTTGGGCTCCCTATTGCGATGATAATTTTATCCATCACAGCAGTACCTCTCTACAATAAGTTAAATGTTTACACAGCTTATGAATACCTTGAAAAAAGATTTGATTTAAAAAACAGAACATTAGGCAGCATTTTATTTTTATCTCAAAGAGGTTTGGCGGCTGGCTTTACAATTTATGCTCCGGCTTTAATACTTTCTGTCATCCTCGGCTGGCAATTGGATTTAACAATATTGATTATAGGATTTACCGTAATACTTTATACAACAGTAGGTGGAACTATTGCGGTTAACAAAACTCATATTCTTCAGATGAGCATCATTACAGTAGGAATGTTTTCTTCATTCGTTATAATTTATTTTCTTTTACCCGATGATATTTCTGTAATTGATGCGGCTTATGTGGCAGGAAAATTAGGCAAACTTAACGCAATAGATTTCTCATTTGATTTGAGTAACCGTTATACTTTCTGGTCGGGAATAATCGGTGGTACATTTTTAATGCTATCATATTTCGGAACCGATCAATCGCAGGTACAGCGCTATCTTGCAGGAAGTTCCATTAAAGAAAGCAGGATGGGATTGCTGGTAAACGGATTGGTAAAAGTTCCGATGCAGTTTATAATTTTATTTATTGGTGCGATGGTATTTGTTCTCTACCAGTTTGTTACTCCCCCACTCTTTTTTAATCCTGTTGAAGAAGAAAATGTTAAGAATAGTATTTATTCCGAAGAGTATATTGAATTAGAAAATGATTACGACAAAATATTTAAAGAAAAACAAGTAAAAATAAGAGAGATGCTTGGTGCAATTGAGAGCGGCAGCGAAATTGAAATAACTGAAAAGACAAATGATGTTTTAGCCAAACAGGAAGAAGCGACTGTTATTAGAGAGCGAGCAATTGATTTAATTAAAGAAACAAATCCTGATGCAGATACAAACGATACGAATTTTATTTTTATAACCTACATTACAACCTTTCTTCCCATTGGATTGATTGGGTTAGTCCTGGCAGCTATACTTTCCGCCTCAATGTCATCCACATCTGCTGAATTAAATGCGCTTGCTTCAACAACTGTTATTGATATCTACAAACGAATGATAAAAAAGGATGCTGCAGATTCTCATTACCTTAAAGTTTCAAAACTCTCAACAATACTATGGGGCTTTTATGCAATCGTCTTTGCTTTGTTTGCCAGCCAGCTTGGTTCTTTGGTAGAAGCGGTGAATATACTCGGTTCCCTGGTTTACGGAACAATCCTCGGAATTTTTCTCGTTGCATTCTATCTCAAAAAAATTGGCGGAAACGCCAGTTTCTACGCTGCACTTGTTGCAGAGTTGGTTGTTCTTTACTGTTATCTTTTTACAAGCATACCTTTTTTATGGTATAATGTAATCGGGTGTTTGTTAGTAATAATTCTCGCTTTAATTCTTAATCCATTTTTATCAAAGAAGGCTATAATATAGTTACTCAATAAAAATTATTATTCTTAACTTTAGTGCGTTAAAATTTTTATGGAATATGGCAAAAGAAAGAAAACAACAAATAATTCGTGCGGCTGTAAAACGCTTTGCGAGACATGGACCCGGCAAGACAACTCTTGAAGAAATTGCCCGTGATATTAGAATAGGTAAAGCAACCATCTACCACTACTTCGAATCGAAAGATGAACTTTTTTATGCATCTCTTAAATGGGAAACCGATCAATTCGTTGAGGATATAAAAGCAATTTTTAACAATGAAGATTTGGCAGTCGGTGCAAGATTACTTGAATATATAAGCTATAAAGAGAATATTGATACGCGTTATAAACTTCTTTTCGATCTTATACTTCAGTTAGTTGAAGATGATTCTTTTGAAAAGGAAAAAGAGATAATGAAGAACATGTTAAACAGAGAAGAAGAAATAGTTAAACTTGTATTAAGTTCAATTTACCGCAGCCGGCTGGAAGGAATGAACGAATCTTTACCAAACTTTATAGTTACATCAAGCTGGGGAGCTTTTTTCGGAAACCGAATCAATCATATCTCTCATCCCGATATAGTTTTACACACAAGAGAGATTTGGCAGTCCGTGCAAGATTGCTGGAATACATAAGTTATAAGGAGAATATTGATACACGTTACAAACTTCTTTTCGATCTTATACTTA
>PVMK01146129.1_pt1 | contig 11503 bp, 7 predicted proteins | sample 1853481 | NCBI WGS metagenome assembly PVMK01 (sample SAMN08533507, study PRJNA380276) | Marine sediment metagenome, whole genome shotgun sequencing project. | reverse complement strand
GATCGCCAGCCCGCAAATCGAGAAGAGAGGCTTGGACGTCCATCATCTGCCGATACGCACTGCCACTTGCGAGCAATTCACTTTCGAACGTACGGTCTCGCCCGATCAGATAATCCCGCCAAAATTCTCTAAGAACTGGATCAATGGGAGTGATCCTCTCTTTTTCCTTGGTGCCTAGAATCCGTAATTCACGTGTACTTCCCTTGCGAGGCGGGAGTTCCCTCCCAATCGCGAGCCTCGCGACCTCGGTTGCAATTCTTAAGAACACGTTACTCGCTTTCCTACTAATGCCCAATCGATGGCCGGTTGGAATGACCGTTAGACGCCGGTTACTCACGTTACCTTGCGAAAGTACATCCCGCACTCGATCAAATTCGACCCACGCATCATAGCGACCATGGTACCAAGTAACGGGTATCTTGATTTTCGCTAGGTCACTTCGAGATTCTTCAATAAATGTCATGTTATTCTTGTCGGCGTCAAACGCAATGCGGTCGATATCTACCACGACACCAAGAAGTTATTGAAAGCCAAACCACAGGCTTCGTTCGTAACCAAGTGAAAAATCTACTCCGCCGGAAATCGAGCGAGCCATCGATTGGAGATCGGGTGAACCCACTACAGAAATCCAGGCATCGATCAACCCTTCTCGATCACGTGCAAGCGCTTTTCTTGCTTCGATAGCCGCTGCGCTAAAGCTCACGAACACTACCGACGAAACCCGATAATCGGACAATTCTTTCAAGAATCGCGCAACCTCTTCAATGTCCTTCGTGCACCTTGCGAAAAAACATAATGGAGATATTCGCGACCCGGTATGCGGCAAGGCGGATCATTATGGGATTCCCATCTCTTTCGAATTCCATCGAATCTCACAATGCAAATCGGTTCACATGCCGCGCGAAGGTCGCAACGATCGTTCGGCCAGTGGAAGTAGCACCTCCTTGGTTTGCCCCCAACCGTTCGGCATAACAACGGCTGTTGAGCCGCGAGGATCCCCCCAAGAGTCGACCAAACCGACGATCTCTTCGCCCTTCCTGTTCGGGAATCGCAAGACGAACGGCTCTGCAGAGCCGAGGTCGCTCTCAACTGACTTGGCCTCTCGGGCCTCACTCGCCCATCCATGATTGCTGTCCAGTACTCGGCTTCGATAGGCTCGAACATCTCAGCGGTTGTCCGGAGGATTCCAATCCGCACCCACCCCGGATGCTCGGCTTCATGTCGCAAATTCCGCAGCTGTGCGCGCGCCTCTGAACCAGCCTCGGCACCGTCGAGGAATTCTAGTTTTGAAAGTTCGCTGAAAATCACGATCGATTTGCTCCGAATCAGCAGCCCCAACCCGCCCGGCGAGACATCTGTAACGAAGCCCTCCACAGCCTCGCCTTGATCGAACCCGAGCTTGACTCGATGTGGATCGCCGGCGCGCCCATCAGGGGCGCGCCGCAGGCGATCGCGACGTTCGCTGTAGAATATTGTCTTCGGAATTCGAGTCTCCAATCGACCCTCATTGGTCGGACCCGTTCGTGTCGTTGCAAAAAAAATACGGACGCCCCTCAAGACTGAAGTTGAGAAAGACCTGGGCTCGGGAATCCTTCTCGAAATTGGAAGCCATGAAAATCAGCTCGTCGTCGTCAATCCGTTCGAGCTGAGCAGATTCCAAGTCGACCTCTGTATTGAGGCCGCGGTGAAACACGCATTGATTCTCGCGGGCGCACTCAAGCAACCGGCGAATCTTCTCGGAGCCCTCGATCGAGCGCGGGTGGAGCCCTCGCAGAGAAGCGTCAGCGATCGGAGTCAGCCGGTTGAGCAATTATTTCTCCTATCACCAATTGTGGAACCCCGCAGCCAGCAACTCGCAGCCATCGACTTTCCATTGACTGAGCCACCATGGCGACGAAGGGCGTCAGGAACAGAGGGCCTGCGCAGTGCGTCTCATCCCTCACCGACCCACCGCGAATTCCAGCCCTGGCCAAGCTACGGACGCTTATATTTCAACATGTTATATGCGAAGTTGCAACTATGTTGCATTTCAGGGAAGAGCCGCAGAGGGAACACCAACGAGCAAAGCCGGACAGATTCGAACCCGTCAGCCGCCACGAGTCTCTTGGCCCTCGGCCCACGTTTGCACGCTCGGACCCACCTCGGCGCATTCGTTGATGGTTTTTTGATCGAAGCTTGGCGGTTGGAGATCACCCATCCACGTAGGATGCGTAGTGTCGCTCTCGAGTTCGGATTCACGTTCGCATCGAAGTTGATACTGGAGACAGATTTTGGACGATCAAACAGCACAGCCTCCTAATAACGTCGGGGGAAAAGAGACCAACACACTCACAACTCACTTCGAAACTTTTCGACCCGTCAACCACCAATCTACTAGCCGCGATTGGCTATTCGACTCCAATCGCAGCCCCCAGAAAACAGCACCAACCAATCGCATCGTGGGTGGGAGCCAGATGATGACTGACCTCCGCGAGCGAATCACGCGATATGCGAAGACTGAGGAAACTGTCTTGATTTCCGGAGAGACAGGAACCGGAAAGGAGTTGATTGCAAAGCTCCTCCACGATCTCAGCCGTAGGTGCAAATCCCCGTTTATAGCCGTGAATTGCGCAGCCATTCCCGGACAATTGGCTGAAAGTGAGTTATTCGGAAGTACGCGGGGCGCCTATACAGGGGCCGTTCAATGCCGCAGTGGGACTGCTTTCGCGAGCCAACGGTGGCACCCTCTTTCTAGACGAATTCGGCGAACTTGCGCCCGAAGTGCAATCGAAACTCCTTCGTGCATTGGAACTCGGAGTCTATCGCCCCGTGGGAGCGAACCAAGAGGAGCGCACAGACGCCCGGATCGTCGCAGCCACCAACCGTGATCTAGAAATATCGGTACATCGAGGAGAGTTCAGAGCCGATCTCTATTACCGTATCAATGTGCTTCAGATCGTTGCGCCACCCCTCCGAAAGCATCGTAGCGACATCCCTCAAATCACCGGTGAGATTCTGAGCGAACTTCTGCCCGAGACCTCAAAGGTTCGAGTAACCGAGTCCGTCATGACCGAACTTCTCCACGCACCGTGGCCAGGCAACGTTCGAGAGCTCAAGAATGTCCTGCGTCGCTCGCTCGTAATGTCGAGCGGGGGCGTAATTGAACGCCTTGAAGGCGACCCTCACCCCTGTGGGCAAAATCTTGCGACTGTGCGTAAGCAATGCGAACTCGGCGGAAGACTGATAGATGCGCTAGTCCGCAACAGGGGCCGCCTCGAAGCGGTGGCACATGAGCTTGACGTGAGCGTGCGTACCGTTCAGCGTCGAATGAAAGAAAGCGGGCTGCGGCTCAGAGATTTTCGAGGCGTCTAGGCCAGTCAAGCGCTGCCGCTCGATGTGGCACATCCTTCGATCTAGATGCCTTATCCGCCACGCCAGGCTCCACCAAAACGGTGTAGAGCCGAGAATTACGGTTTGAATTTCAGTAAAGAGAATTCGGCGCCTCTGCACTAGAATCCAGAGGTAGAGATCTGGAGACCTCCAAATGCCGCTCTATAGATTTGATGTCTTCGAGCTTGATGTGGGCCTTTACCGTCTTTCTCGCGCCGGCGAGCCGGTCGCCGTCGCTCCTAAACCCTTTGACCTTCTTCTCTACCTGATTCAGAACGACCAACGGACAATTCCCAAAGTGGAGCTGATCCGCGAAGTCTGGCAAGCCGAAGCCATCAGCGATTCGTCCATACCCACTTGCATCACGGCCGTTCGGCGTGCTCTTGGCGATGATCCCGACAACCCAAGATTCATTCAAACTGTCAGGGGGCGAGGCTATCGATTCATAGGGGACACGGTCTCGGCGCACGAACCTCCCAACAATTCGGATCGACACCCCATTGCGAATTCGAGTTCGAAATCATTCGTTGGTCGACGTTCTGAAATGGCGTCTCTCTCCGCTGGGCTTTCCCAAGCGCTGGGCGGTGACCCACAGACGTTTCTGTTGATGGGCGAGGCTGGGATGGGAAAAACTAGAATTATCGAGGAATTCGCCCACCGCGCAACGACACAGGGGGCTTCCGTACTCGTTGGCAGGTGTCGAGAAGAAGAAGGAGCTCCCGCTTTCTGGCCCTGGATCCAGATTCTGCGAACACACATCGAATCAGGCAGTCAGGAAACGCTGAGTAGCCTGGAGCCCTACGCAGCAGTGATCTCCCAAATGCTTCCCGAATTTCACAAGCTCTTTCCGACAGTTGCCCCGTTACCCGATGTCGACGCTGAACAGGCGCGCTTTCGGCTTCTCGATGCCATCACGAGATTCTTGCAGGTATCAGCGAAGCAGAAACCCCTTGCTCTGATGATCGACGATCTACACCGCGCCGACACGTCCTCACTTCTTCTTCTGGAGTTCCTGGTACGCGAGCTACGTGACTCACCGATTTTCATACTCGGCGCGTACCGCGACCTCGACATCCTCGGCGATACGGCCCGAGAGCAATGCCTGACACGTGTGGCTCGTACTTCCGCGAGCCGATCCATCCAGCTAAATGGAATTTCTCGCCGCGCGGTCGGCGAACTCGTCGGGCAACCCGAAAATGCCGAACTCGTATCCGCGCTCTACGAGCAAAGTGCAGGCAACCCTTTTTTCCTCACCCAGCTCGTCCAGCTACTCGATGTCGATTCCACGGACCTCCGCAATATGTCAGCAGACGAGTGGCGATTCTCTCTACCCACCGGAGTCAGAGATGCGATCTCGTCACAGCTCATTGGATTGCCGCCTCAGACGCGCGAAGTATTAACCCTCGCCGCCGTTATCGGTCGAGATTTTGCAACTTCATTGGTCGCGCGAGCACTCGGCCTTCCTCTCCCAGAAGTTCTCGAGCAGTTGGAACCCGCACTCACAACTCGGTTAATTGAGGATGTTCACCACCACTCTCGTAGTTACCGATTCTCTCACGCGCTCTTGCGCGACGTCGTATACGACCAGATACGCAAACTGGATCGCGGTCAATTGCACAAGAAAATCGGTGAAGCACTCGAAGCGCTTCACGAATCCGACCTCGACACTTGCATTGCCGAACTCGCATTTCACTTTGCAGAGAGCGCCGGCATTGGTGATACCGGAAAGGCAATCTCTTATTGCATCGCTGCGGGTGAGCAGGCAGCTTCAAGGCTGGCACATGAAAACGCGACAGAGCACTTTCGAAGCGCTCTTCGACTAATGGACTTCCAAGACGTCGCAGACCCACGCAGACGCTGCGAACTCCTCATTCGCCTTGGTGCGGCTGAGATGCGGACCGGCGAAAGAGACGTAGCACGGAAAACTCTCCTTCACGCTGCAAACATCGCCCGAAAGATCGAGGCTCCTGAACTATTGGCTCGAGCAGCGCTTGGACTGGCCCCCGGGTTTTTCACGATCGAAGTTGGCACTTATGACCCCGAACTCGAGGCACTACTAAACGAAGCTCGGTCGGCAATGCCAAAAATGCAAAGCGACTTGCTAGTCCAATTGACGGCACGCCTTGCCATGGCAGCCGTATGGTCTAATTCGATTGACAGCTGCGACAAGCTGAGTGTAACCGCGCTAACTCTCGCCAAAGACGTTAAAAACCCGGTTACGAAAGCATATGCGCTCCGTGCTCGACATGGCGCACTTTGGGGCCCTGAACGATTCGAAGAGAGGCTAGAGCTAATCTTTGAATTGGGCACACTCGCAAGTGCCTCCGGCGACGCGGAAATTGCCCTCATGTACAGAATCCTGAACATAACTGCTCTTCTTGAGCAGGGAGATATTCCCCGTGTCGATCGCGAAATTTCGGAATACACAACCTTATCAAACAATCTTCAGTTACCGCACGCCCGATGGTATGTCAGCTTGTACCGCGCCATGAGAGCCTTGCTGGAAGGTCGATATGAAGACGCAGCAACTACCGCAAACCAATTTCTCGAATTAGGCAATCGCGTACAGGATTCTAATGCACCACAAAGCTTCGGCGCACAGCTGATTTTGCGCCTTTGGGAAAATAACCAACTGGAGGCGATATCGAATATACTCGGCAGCTTTATTGAAGAACATCCGACAATGTCAGCTTGGAAATGTGCAGCTTCCTTCTTCAACAGCGAGAGCAATAATGCCGAGGGAGCTCATATCTTCAATTCTTTCGCTGAACTCGGATTTGACAACGTCCCCCTCGATGAAACATGGGCAATTACTGTTCAAATGCTCATTAATACATGCTGCAACATGGGAGATTCGGTTAGAGCCGAGCAACTGTACGACTTATCCCTACCAGGAAAAATGCACCATACGATTGTTGGATACGGTGTAATGTCATGGGGGTCTCGTGCTAGAGAACTTGGGAACCTTGCGAGCCTCATGGGGCGCTTTGAGGAGGCAAAGGAGCATTTCGAACTAGCAATCGATCAAAACCGCAAAACTGGGGCTGCACCATGGATGGCGCGATCGCAGTATGACTACGCGCGCATGCTCGCGCAGCAACGTGATCCAGCCAACGCAGACCGGATTCGCGAGTTGGTGGATGGCGCTCAGGAAGTCGCTCGACGGCTTGGAATGGTGCGCTTGAAGCTCCAGATCGCCGAGTTGATCAAGCAGATTTAAGCCACATCGATTCCTTCCCGAAGTCGTGACCCGGCACACTACATCACACCAAGTTTGAATGCGGTCGGGCCAAGACGACAAGGCTGGCGCTTATTGTGTCGCAAGTGTCGCCGTTTGACGTAAAGCAAGAAAGTACGGCGTCAGCGCTGAGATCTAGGCCCCACAAGTTCGTCCGTGCTTGTGCAAAAGGTTTCGTAAGTGCCTGATTCCTAGGCTCTATAGACGCCGAAATTCTTGTTCTTGGTACTTCGATCTGCGTCTTGCGATTCGGGGCAACACACCCAGGGTTGGCACGGTCGTTGCTCATTCCATCCCAATGGTCGCACATCAACATCTCTCTTCTTTGTAATGACCGGGCACCGCGGCGCGGTGCGACAACAGGAGCACGTTTTGGGAACTCTCAAATGAAAACAACCCCTCGCCTCCTCTTGATCGATGTCAGCAGTCACTATTGTGAAGTGTTCGCAAAATGGGCCGCTGACCAGGGCGTCGAGGTCGTCGTTTGTGGGCCACAAACGATCGCGGGATATTCGCGTGAAACGGTTCTCTGTGTCTATCAATCCTCTCGCGGGGAAGGCATCGTTGACTATGCGTGCGATCTGGTGAGTGAGGCTCGCTCGATGCCACTGGTGATCCTCTCACCTGAGATCAGCATCCTCGAGACAGCCCAGATCATCGAAGCCGGTGTACGGGACGTCATTCGAATTCCTGCAGCGCCCGAAGATGTACTCGCGCGTGCGGCGGCCCGCGCAAAACGTTCCATCCCCAAGAGCTTCGATCAGCGACTGATTGGTGAGGGAGCCGCCATCTGTCGTGTTCGGCGAGAGCTCCACGCGGTCTCGGCAATTGACTCGACGGTCCTCATTACCGGCGAAACCGGCACCGGTAAGGGCCTCGCCGCTCGTTTGCTTCACGACCTCTCTCCGCAAAGCCAGCGTGCATTTGTTCATGCGGACTGTTCCGGGCTGGCCGGGTCGCTGATCGAAAGCGAGCTCTTCGGGCACGAACGGGGCGCCTTCACGGGCGCAATCACGCCGCGCGCGGGGCGGTTCGAAGCCGCGGCCGGCGGAACCCTTTTTTTGGATGAAATCGGTGAATTGAGCCTCGCGTTGCAGGCAAAGCTGCTTCGCGTGCTTCAGGATCAGGTATACGAGAGAGTTGGAAGCAACCAGTCCCGCGTGATGTCGGCCCGAATCATCGCGGCGACGAACCGAGATCTGGAATCCGAGATGAGCGCGGGGCGTTTTCGGCAAGACCTCTTCTTTCGACTCAATGTGATTCGTGTCGAAATGCCGCCGCTTCGGGATCGACCGGAAGACCTTGCGAGCCTGATCCGAACCCTGCTTCAGCGCCTCGCCAGCCGGCTGAGAGTTGGCGTTCCGGCCGTTCCCGAAGCGTTGATGAGCGAGTTCACCCGCCACGAGTGGCCGGGAAATGTCCGGGAACTCACGAATGTGCTCGAACGATTCCTCGTTCTATACCATGCGGGCCTACTTGATCTTTCGTTACCGAACAGGCTGATCGGTAAGCCGGCGAGCATTCCGATTCAGGTCGACTCCGAGTTTCGAGCGTTCCCCCGATCAGACGCAGCGGGAGAGAAGCGTTTCCTGGAGGCCGAACTCGCAGCGGCGGGCGGAAATATCGCCAGCCTGGCTCGAAAGCTCGGCATTGCGCGGAGCACACTGCGCTACCGGATTTCCCTCCACAACATTTCGCGCTGAATCCCACCGTACCGACCCGGATCCTCAGCATCAACTCTTCGCCAAGGCACTTTCGATGGCCTTTCGCCAATGGTGGCCAACGCGTGACACCCCATCCGATTGTCAGCCCTCAAACTGAGGCCGACCACCGGCAGGTCGATCGTGTATCTTGCCCCCGCCTCCCGCGGAAGTGACGATGCCCAAAGCCGATCCTGAATCGACGCCTTCAGACAAGAACACGCTGTGGACCTATGTGTTCTTCCTGGGCGTGGGTGTCATCGCGATCGCGCTTCGTACCCCGGAGCTCTCTTCGAAGGGGCTTTGGCTGGACGAGGCCTACAGCGTTCTCGCGGCTCGTCTCCCCGTCATGGAGATGCTCGAGAATCTGAACCGCGACGCCACGCCTCCGCTCTACTACCTCAGCCTGGCACCCTGGATCCAGCTGTTTGGCTCTAGCGAGGCCGCCGCGAGGGCCCTCTCCGTGGTCTTCTCGGTCGGCGGGATCGCGCTGACCGGGTGGATGGCGTACCGGCATTTCTCACTGCGGATCGCGTCGGTCGTGACGACTGGCGCTGGCCTTCACCCCCATGCACATCTATTACGCGCAGGAAGCGCGAATGTATTCGCTCGTGGCCCTGTTGGGAATCGCACTCGTCTTCTCCGGCCTGGAGTATCTGACGCGAGGGTCTCGGTTGGCGCTGATGCTCGCCGCGTTGTTCAGCTTGTTGATGCTCTTGACCCACAACATCGCGGCGTGGTTCGTGATCGGCGTGAACGTCGCATTCCTGTCGTTTTGCGAAGATCGAAAACTGCGGATGCGGTGGCTTGCCGCACAGTCGCTTGCAGCCCTGTGTTACTTGCCGTCGCTGTTGGTTGCCATCCAGCAGGCTCCCGAGCAAGGCGACGTCCTCGCGTGGTTTCTCCGCTACTGGAACGCGAAGAGCCTCGTGGGTCACTTCATGACCTCGATCGGCACCTATGCACTCGGCGACTTCCCCTCCTACCTGGCGATCCAGAGCCCCCTATCGACTGCTCCGTTCCTGCGTAGCGGCGCCCTGTTGCTGATGTGCTTTGGATTGTTCCAGTGGCGCCGATCCACCGGCGCTCGCTTCGTCGCGGTGACATTTTTCGTCGCGTTCGTTCTAAGCCTCGGCTACTCGGTTCTCTACCAGCCCGTGCACATCCCGGGCCGTACCGATCAAGCGTACCTTCCCTTGTTTATCCTGCTTCTGGCACTCGGAATCGACAGCCTGAAGCCCCGCTTCCTGGGGGGGGTCGTGCTGGTCGTTGGGATGGTCGGCTCGCTCACGATTCTTCAGATCTATCACGACTATCCGGCGAAGAATCAAAGCAGAGACTACCTCTGGGAACTTCAAGCCAACCTGACCCCGGGTGACATCGTCATCACGACCGGCTTGACCTGGGCAGAGACCGCTTACTACCTCGATCGCTGGGCGGCTCCTGTCACCGTTTTGCCGTTTCCCAAATCAGTTGAAAACCACCCCGGCTATCTCAACTACAAGACGATGATGCAAAACCCCGGACTCCTCTACGCAGATGCAGACAAGCTCGCCGAGTACGCCGAAGAAAACCTGGGGCCCGATAACGCGATCTACCTGCTCTATCTCCGCCCACTCAACGTCAACGGAATCATCGCCGAACGGCTGATTCGCAGTTTCCCGAACGTGATCGAAATCGGTGCACGGCCATTTCGGCAAAGCGTCCTGGGTCACGGAGTGCGGATCATCCGCATGCAGGCCGAGCCACCCGAGATGGGCTCGTATCAATAAACGATCGTTACCACGTCGTCTGAGGAGGCAACCCGGCTCATCCGCGATTACAATCCCAACTCCATGTCGCCCGATCCGATACCCGACACCCTGACACTCGCCGACGTGCGCGCTGCCGCTGCGCGCATCGAGGGGCGCGTCCTGCGTACGCCCGTACTGCGTCGCATGGTGGGCGGCGCCGAGTTGCTGTGCAAGGCCGAGTCGCTGCAACCGACGGGGGCTTTCAAGCTGCGCGGGGCCTTCAGCCTGATGACTGCGCTGCCGTCCGACACGCCAGGTGTGGTGGCGCACAGCTCGGGGAACCACGCGCAGGCGGTGGCCTGGGCGGCGCGTGAACTGGGGCTGCCCGCCGTGATCGTGATGCCCGATGACGCACCGGCCGTGAAGCGTGCGTGCACCGAGGCGCTGAGTGCCGAGATCATCACCGTTGGGCCCGATAGCGATGAGCGCGCGCAACGCGCCGAAGAGCTGGCGCGAGAGCGCGGCCTGGCGCCGGTGCCGCCCTACGACCACCTACTGGTCGCAGCCGGTCAGGGCACGGCGGCACTCGAGTTGGTGGAGGAGGCCGGGCCGCTGCAGCGTTTCTACGCACCCGTGAGCGGCGGTGGGTTGATGGCGGGCTGCGCGACTGTCGTGGCAGCGCTTTGCCCGAACGCAGAGATCGTCGGCGTAGAACCGGACGACGGCGACGATACCCGCCGTAGCCTGGCCGCGGGTGAGCGGCTCGCCGTGGCGCCACCGCGCACGATTGCAGACGGTCTGCGCGTACGCAGGCCGGGTGCGTTGACCTTTCCGATTCTGCAAAAGCACGTGGCGCGCATCGAGACGGTAACGGACGAGGAGTTGCTGGCGGCCATGGGCTGGGCGCTGATCCAACTGCGACTGGTGCTCGAGCCGTCGGGCGCAGCCTCGCTTGCCGTCGCGCTACGCGAATCCGAAAAACCTGCCAGCCCTTCAGCCGGCGTCGGAGTACCGCACTGGGGCGTGCTGCTTAGCGGCGGAAACGTCGATCCATCGCTGCTCGCCAGTAGCCATGGGCTGGGCGCTGGCCCAGCTGCGGTTGGTGCTCGAGCCCTCGGGCGCAGCCTCGCTTGCCGTCGCGCTACGCGAATCCGAAAAACCTGCCAGCCCTTCAGCCGGCGTCGGAGTACCGCACTGGGGCGTGCTGCTTAGCGGCGGAAACGTCGATCCGTCGCTGCTCGCCAGCGCCCTCGCAAGTCGCACATCCTAACGGCGCCTTCCCCGGTGCCTTTCGGCCGCAGACAACGAATGCCCGTTCTCTTACACCCCCGGTAGCCAAGCCATTTCCGCCGGGTTCAATTCGGCGTACCCGCTCGGCGACACCCATACCATTGCGGCGTCTACCTCAGAGCCAACCCTGTCGCGTGTAAAAACTCTTGGCTCGGTCGGCGAGTTCCTTGGCC
>PVMK01124074.1_pt1 | contig 11505 bp, 6 predicted proteins | sample 1853481 | NCBI WGS metagenome assembly PVMK01 (sample SAMN08533507, study PRJNA380276) | Marine sediment metagenome, whole genome shotgun sequencing project. | reverse complement strand
GCCCTCGTGTCCGGAAATGAGCCCCTCAACGACATCCGGGTCAGCTTCGACGGATTCCCTTCATCCTGGTTCGACGTCCTGACCTGCTTCAATTGCGGCGGCACCGACGAGAAGGGAGTGCCGTTCACGAAGGAAATCCACGTTCCGGCGGGAACGGTCCAGCCGCTGTGGATCGGAATCTGGATCCCGGACGACCAGCCGGCCGGAGAACTGGAAGGTACCGTTACCGTTTCGTCCAGCAATCGAGGGAGAAGGAGCACCCTTGTCCGGCTTGATGTGCAGGAAGGCCGGGCGATCAACAGCGGGTTCGACGAGCCGGAACTGCAGACCCGTCTGTTCTGGCTCAATTCCATCGCCGGACGAGACCCGGACTTTCTCATCGAGCCATTCGAGCCGGTCTCGGTCGAAGGTCGGTCGCTGTCGATCCTCGGACGCCGGGTGGAGCTGACCGAGTCGGGGCTCCCGGCCGACATCCTGAGTTACTTCACGCCCGAGCTCACGGGGTTCGCCGATCAACCGGAGTCCATCCTGGCCAGTCCTCTGGAGCTGGAGGTGACGACTGTCGGTGGTCAGTCGGGGGCCAGCCAGGCCGAAGTGTTCGACCACGCCCCGTTCGACATCCAGCTCGAATCCCGCGGCCGGGCCCGCTGGACCGTCGAGAGCAGCTCGGAACATTTCAGTATGACGGTGGAGGGCACCCTCGAGTACGACGGGATGCTGGACTACCGGACCTCGCTGGTGGCCCTGGCTGACGTCGACGTAGAGGAGATCGCGCTGCCCATTTCTCTGGTGCCCGGCGCGGCCGAGTACATGCTGGGACTCGGACACAAAGGCGGGAAGCGCCCGGCCGAGATCGACTGGAGCTGGAACGTCGAGAATCACCAGGAGGGAGCCTGGCTGGGGGGCGTTCACAAGGGACTCCAGTTCGTGCTGCGGGATGACAGCTACGTCCGCCCGCTGAACACGAACTTCTACCGGAACCAGCCGCTCGTCTTGCCCACCTCCTGGTTCAACGAGGGGCGCGGGGGAATCCGCATCACCGAGGAGCCCGACGGCGGAGTGGTAACAGCTCTCAACTATTCCGGCCCGAGAACGCTCTCCGCCGGCGACACGCTCCACTTCAACGTCCGCTTCCTCATCACTCCGTTCAAACCGATCGATACTGCCGCTCACTTCAACACCCGGTTCGTGCACCAGTACGTGCCGGTGGACTCGGTGCAGGCATGGGGCGGGACGGTGGTGAACATCCACCACGCCAACGAGATCAACCCGTATATCAACTACCCGTTCTTCAACCTCGAGCAGCAGGCGGCGTACATCGACGAGGCCCACGAAAAGGGCATCAAAGTCAAGCTGTACAACACCATCCGGGAGCTGACATACAAAGCCAACGAACTGTTCGCACTCCGGAGCCTGGGTGACGAGATCCTGAACGACGGCGAGGGCGGCGGGCACTCGTGGATGCAGGAGCACCTGCAATCCAACTACCACTCGGCGTGGCACGCGTGGCGGGTGGACGACGCCGCCATGCTGAACAAGGGCACGTCCCGGTGGACGAACTACTACATCGAGGGCGTCGCCTGGCTGGCGGCGAATCAGCAGATCGACGGTCTGTACCTGGACGATATCGCGTTCAGCCGCGCCACGGTCAAACGGCTGGTGACCGTCCTGCACGAGCACCGCGACGAGGTGGTCATCGACCTCCACTCCGCGAACCAGTTCAACGTGCGGGACGGCTTCATCAACAGCGCCATGCTCTACATGGAGCACTTCCCGTTCATCTCCCGCCTGTGGTTCGGGGAGTACTTCGAGTATGGCCTGGACGAGGACTACTGGCTTACCGAGGTGTCAGGCCTCCCCTTCGGCCTGATGGGGGAGATGCTGCAGGACGGCGGCCATCCCTATCGGGGTATGCTCTACGGGATGACGGCCCGGAAGTACGGCGATGTGGATCCCCGGCCCGTGTGGGCCATGATGAGCGACTACGGTATCGCCGAGAGCCGGATGCTCGGCTACTGGCTCGAAAATGCGCCGGTGAGAACCGATCACCCCCGGGTCCTGGCAACCACTTACGCGCGCTCCGACGCCATCCTCATCGCCCTGGCCTCGTGGTCCGACACGGACGAGGTGGTCCAGCTGTCGGTGGACCTCGAAGCTCTGGGGCTCGGGCCGGACGTCAGTGCCCGAGCGCCCGCGGTGGAGGGGCTGCAGGCGGAAGCGGAGGTGGACCTGTCGGCCGTGCGGGTCCCCGCCGGGCAGGGGTTGTTCGTGGTGGTGGCATCGCCGTCACAGTAATCAGCAGCATGCCGACCATCCCCTGGATGCACGAAAGCCCGCTACGCTGCGGGCTTTCGTGGGTTGGGATCCGGTCAGTATCCGGACCCGATCCGATCAGTATCAGTAGAAGTACACCTCCGCGATCGGCAGACTCGAGTCCGTTACATCAGTACCGCCTAGAACCACTACGTGCGCTTCGCCCGAGGCGTCCACGTATTCCAGGGCTGCATGGTTGAAGAATGGGACTCCGCCGGCAGCGGCGATTGTCTGCGACCCCGTAGCGCCACCGAAGCTGCCGAGACTGCCGTCCACGTCGATGGTGGCAAAGGAGTGCTCGGTGGCCGATGTAGCGGCCCCGTTGTACAGCCCCCCGCTCACCAGCACCCAGCCACCGGCCGCGACTGCCGTGTGCTTGGAGCGGTTCTTGATGAGCGTGCTCGAATTCTGTGTCCACGAAGCGCCAGCGATTTCGCCGGTCCGCAGGTCCAGAGGCGCGTAGACGACATCGCTCGTGCGAGTTCCCGTCAGCGCAGCATCTCCCGGAGACACGGCGGCAGTCTCGCCGCCAAGCACGTAGAGCACTCCTGCCGCCTGTGTCAGCGGCGCGTAGGCCAGCGGAACAGGAAGCGACGTCTGACTCTCCCAGGACCCGAGAGAGCCGTCCTCCTGGATGCGGGCCCGATAGACCTCGGCGCTGGGCGCGTTCCCCGCCCCGGCACCACCGGCCACGTACAGCCACGAGCGGAATACCGACACGCCCATGGAATGGAGGGGAACGGGAAGCGCTGACTCCGCGGCCCAGACCGCGTTCGTTCTGTCCAGCTCCACCGCACTGTGAAACACGCTCGTCGTGGGTGCGCCCGTGTCATCGATTCCGCCAACTACGTAGAGGTGCCCCGCCTGAAGCGTATCCACGAAGGCGTTGAACGGCGTGGCCAGGGCTGAACCATGGAAGGCCCGGCCCGCCGGAAGTGATTGCCCGTCCGTCCACCCTGAGAACTCGCCGGCCGCATTGATCTCCGCGTACCGGATCGTCGTCTTAGGAGACAGGGCGCCATCGGCTCCACCCGTAACGAAGACGAGCTGGCCGGTAGCCGGGCCGGTCTCGATGGGCAGGAAAACGGCACCCAGGCCCTGGAGAGCCTCGGGAAGAGGAGTCGTCGCGGTCCAGTTGATCAGAGATGGGCTGAAGCTCGCCGACTGGGTAAGCCCGAAGGTGATCGAATCAGTCGCTCCCGTGGGCGTTTCTATCCATACCGGGCCCGTTTCGGCGCCTGCCGGCACGATGGTGACGATGAACTCGTTCGTCCAGTTCTCAGGCAGCGCCACAGTCGCTTCGACCGGCTGTCCAGTGGCATCGCTGAAGAACACGTGACCCCGGCTGGCGAGATCGCCGAACGACTTCCCCTCGAAGATGACCGTACTGCCCGAGTTACCGGTCGGCCTGGACACGCCGTTCACGACGAGAAGCACCGGGCCGACTGCCTTGTACGCGTCGGCCAGGACATCGCTCTTTCCGCCCGGGTTGATCACGGTGACGTCATACAGGAAATCAGCCTCCAGACCGTCGGGCGCGAAGGCCAGAAGCGTTGTGGCGTCAATGAACTCCGCTGTTCCGGCAGACAGGCCGTCAAATGCGACCCCGGCCCCCGACTCGAAGTTGGAGCCCGTGATCTCGACGCGAGTCCCGACATTTCCGCTGTCGGGCGACACCGCGAGAACTTCCGGCTGCAGCCCGGAGACGGGGCCTGTACCGTTGTCATTGCCGCACGCGACAGTTCCGACCGCGGCAAGCAGGCTGACGAATACAAATGCCCCGCATCGCAATCTCTTCTCCTGCATTGATCTACACCTTCCGTTGAACGGTCCGTTGACCGTTACGTCCCCGCGTCGCAACAATCATCGCCCGAAAGTGCAACGCATCTTCGCTAGCAGATGATTGTGATGAGCAACGATCATGCCGAGCGTAACTCGCTGTTATTCCGATCGTTGCGCGACTCAATGCTGGGCGGAACTCTGCATTCCTGCACGCTGTCGATCCATTTTGCATGGTAGCGAATTGATCCAGGGAGTTCCTGCTGAGAAGCGGCATCCCGGTTCTTGCGCTCCGCCAACGCAACCGGGAGACCTTACGAGGGTAAGAATTCACGAACCGGATGTGATCCGGCTTAGCCCTGCTTCAGGAGTGGAACTAGCGCTACAAACGACAGAGGAGTCACGGTGAGCCTGCCTCGGCGGAGAATGCAGTTCTACTCGATCCGCGACATCGAGAGCCTTCCTCAGTTGTCTGTTCTTCCGGCCGAGGATCGGTTCGCGATGCGCGTGGTCGCCCACGTATTTCCGTTCAGAACCAACAACTACCTCGTCGAAGAGCTGATCGACTGGTCGCGTGTGCCGGACGATCCGATGTTCCGCCTCACATTTCCGCATCGCGATATGCTGAAGCCCGCCGAGTTCGGCAGCCTCGCCGCGGCCGTAAAGGACGATGACAGACCCGAGATCGCGCGGATCGTGGCCGCGATCCGCTCCCGTCTCAATCCGCACCCGGCCGGCCAGGCCGACGCAAACGTGCCCGTCCTGCACGGAGAGCGCGTTCCGGGCATCCAGCACAAGTACCGGGAGACGGCCCTGGTCTTCCCGTCGCCCGGGCAGACGTGTCACGCCTATTGCACGTACTGCTTCCGCTGGCCTCAGTTCGTGCGCACCGAGGCGCACAAGTTCGCGACGGACCGGGAGTTCACCTTCCTCACGTACCTGCGCCGCCACGACGAGATCACGGACGTGCTGCTTACGGGCGGTGATCCGCTCATCATGAGCGCCAGCCGGCTCGGAACCTACCTGGAGCCGTTGCTCGGGCCCGGCTTTGAGCACATACAGACAATCCGGATCGGCACGAAGTCCCCGGCCTATTGGCCGTTCCGATTCGTCAGCGATGGGGACGCCGACGACTTACTGCGCCTGTTCGAGCGTACCGTGAAGTCCGGCAAACACCTGGCTTTGATGGCCCATTACAGCCACTGGCGGGAGTTGTCGACGCCCGTCGCCCGGGAGGCGGTGCGGCGCATCCGTGACACCGGCGCCGTGATTCGCACACAGGCTCCGCTGATGCGTCACATCAATGACGATGCCACCGTATGGACGCGCATGTGGACGGAGCAGGTGCGCCTGGGCCGTGTTCCGTACTACATGTTCGTCGAGCGTGACACGGGAGCGCACCACTACTTCTCGGTCCCGCTCACACGGGCGCTCGACATCTATCAGGCGGCATTCCGGCGCATGTCGGGAATCGGCCGCACGGCGCGGGGTCCGGTAATGTCAGCTCGCCCGGGGAAGGTGCTGGTTCAAGGCGTGGCACACGTGGCGGGACGGAAGGTCTTCGTTCTGTCGCTCATCCAGGCAAGGGATCCGGAGCAGGCGGGGCACGTCTTCCTCGCGCGCTACGACGCTCGAGCCACGTGGCTGACCGACCTCGTTCCGGCCTTCGAGGAAATGGGCCACGGGTTCGGTGACGTGGCTGCGGCCAGACTGAGGGCCGGGGCGCATAACGACCCTCTCAAGGGCTACGCTCGCTTCCAGAGGATTCTGGAGCGCGCCTGGCAACGCGATGTCTTGAAGTAGCGAAGCTGGTCCCTTGCTACACCTGGCCTGAGACCCGTTTCACATCCCGAAGTCGAGGGCCCACCTGGCGAGTCCGAACAGAACCAGGGCCAACCCTTCCAATCGTGACAGCCGCCAGCCGGTACGGGCGAAGACGACCACTAGAATCACCATCGCCGTGAGAGCGATGAGCGAGGCCCTCGCGCCGGGTCCCACCGCCTGCGGATACACAACGCCGGCGACACCCAGGACGCCGAGGAGATTGAACAGATCGCTCCCGATCACGTTGCCGACGCTGATGTCGTATCGACCGCGCAGCACGCCGACCAGGATGTGGCGAACTCGGGGACGGACGTGCCCGCCGCGACGACCGTCACCCCGATCACCCAATGACTCACGCCCGAAGCTCCGTGCGATCGGAATGGCGGAATTCACCAGCAGGTGGGAACCGACGGCAAGCAACGCAATCCCGAATGACAATCCAGCCAGGGCTCTCAGCGCTTTCAGGGCATCTTCACTGTTCAGCCTGTCGCCTCGCACCGCCACCGCCAGGCCGGGCTCGAGCCACTGAAGCCGGCCGATGGCGAGCACGACTCCCAGGTAGATGGCCAGACCCACCAGGAGAATCGCTCCATCGACGCGACCGAGGGTGAAGTCCGATGCGACCAGAGCGAGGAGCAGCAGAGTGGCGAGGATCAGGGCCGAGCCATCGCGCCGGATGAGCATTCGGGTTGTGGGGATCGGTCGGATGATCGCTATGGTTCCGAGGATGAAGCCCAGGTTGAAGATGTTCGACCCGACCACGTTGCCCACGGAAATGTCCGGGTGCTCCTGGAACGCGGCGACCAGGGTAACACCGAGTTCAGGCAGCGATGTCGCCGCCGCCACGAGCGTCAGGCCGACGATCAGCTCCGAGATCCGCAGCCGCCTCGCGATCCGGGCTGCCGTATCCACGACCTGCTGGGCGCCTTTGCCGATGAGAACGATCGCGATCGTTGCAAGGAGCCAGTTCGCCCAGAGTGGAAGGGCGTCGATTCGAAAGCCGCCGAGATCAAACAATGCGACTCTCCATGACGCGGTGGAGGGGGGTCCGGGACCTGCCGCTAACAGGTCTCGATGGCGTCGAGCAACTCCGATACCATGCAGTGACCCTCGACGGGATGCCTCATCGGCCTGAGCGTGTGGACGTCGTAGTGATTGCGACGGCCCCGCCGTTCGAGCGAAAGATACCCGGCATCCCTCAGGTCAGCGACAATGCGCTGCACAGCACGCTCGGTGATCCCCACTTTGTCTGCAAGGTCTCGCATGCGCATCGTCGGATCACTGGCGATGCAGATCAGTACGTGGCAGTGGTTCGTGAGAAAAGTCCACTGGTCGTTCGTGCGTTTCGACATGGCTCCCGTTGTGGCCATGGGATCGCCCCCTATACCCGCTATTGTATTCGCGTTATCTATTTCGTATAATATATATCGTGTATGGCGGGGTCAAGAGATGCCTGGGAGGGAGCCGATGCAACTACAGGAACTCCAGGGTCACATTCGCCAATTGGCATCTCTGCCCGAGACCCGGGCCCCGGTGGTCAGCTGCTACCTGCGGGTCGAGGGCGGACGTCTGAGACACCGCCGGACATTCGCCAACCGGGTCGAGGAGCTCAGGCGGAGCTTTGCAGGAGAGGCCGCGGAGTTGTTCGAGGAAGCTCTCGCGCCGGTCGAGCGGTTCCTTTCGGGGGAGTTGCATCGAGGCTCGAAGGGCGCGGCCGTCTTCTCACGGGCCGGGCGACAGCCTCTCTTCCTGCCCCTTCAGTTCTACGTCCCGCTGCCCACGTGGATAGCGGCGGACACCCTGCCGAACATCTACCACCTCGTCGAGCTCAAAGACACGTACTGGCGGTTCGTCGTGCTGGTTTGCTCGCAGGACACGGCCCGCATCGTTTCGGTGAACCTGGGCGCCGTGACACTCGACCTGCTCCGCGAGAGACCTGAGCTGCGCCAGCGCGTGGGTCGCGAATGGACCAGGGAGCATTTTCAGAGACACCGCACGACGCGCACGCAGCAGTTTGTCGACGACTCGGTCAAGGCGCTGTCCGAAGTGATGGCAGCCGGCAGCTACGATCACCTGATCCTGGCAGGAGATCCGAAAATGACGGCGATTGTGAGACGGGCGCTGCCTGCACACGTGGCTACGCGACTCTCCGGCGTCATCCGAAAGCCAGGACGAACCGGGTCGCGAGACGTCGTGGCCGAGAGTATCGCGTCCTTCATCGAGGCGGAGCACAGGGAATCGCAGGCTACGGCGGAGGAGCTGCAGCGAAAGCTCCGCACCGGTGGTCTCGCTGTCGCTGGAACACGCTCATCATTCTTCGTGCTGAAGCGAGGCCAGGTCGAGACTCTCGTGATGGATGCGGAGTACTCACCGCGTCCGGGATGGTTGTGTCGGGGATGCCGCCTCGAGCGGACGGTTGAGCAGTGGCCGAGGAAGTGCCCGGCGTGCGGTTCGAGCTCGCTGGAGGAACTCAGCATCAGAGAGGCCATGCTCCGGCTGGCCGAACAGCGCGGATGCCAGGTGGAGCTGGTGCGTGACAGCGCGACGCTGAGGCGACTTGGCGGCGTCGGGTGTCTGCTCCGCTTCCGTCCCGGGCAACAGGGCAGGACCCGGCAGCAGGGAAAGACCCGGCCCCAGCACGGATGGCGCGGGACCGCTCGCACTCCGACTCTGGTGTAGCCGACGTCGAATTCCACGAGGTGGCCGTCCGCCGTCACGTGAGCACCTCGAGCACGGACAGTCATGGATCTCTGGGCGGCACTTCTGAACATACTGATTCTGCTCGCCGCAGCCATCGTTCTCGGTGGGCTGTGCGAGCGCTTCAGGCTGAGTCCGCTGCTCGGATACCTCCTGGCCGGCGCATTGCTCGGTCCCAATGCGTTCGACCTGCTGCCGGGCCACGAGACCGTGACCGCGATTGCCGAGCTGGGCGTCGCGCTGCTGCTGTTCACCATCGGCCTCGAATTCTCGTGGCGACGACTTCGAGCCATCGGTCCAGTGGCCCTCGGCGGTGGCACCCTTCAGGTCGTGCTCACGGCTGCGATAACGGCGGGGATCTGTCTGATTGTCGGGCTCAGTCCACGCACCTCGGTCGCTTTCGGGGCCGTGATCGCCTTGAGCAGCACCGCCGCGGTGCTGCAGCTTCTCACGACCCGCGGCGAGCTCGACTCGGTTCACGGGCGTTACTCGGTGGGAATTCTCCTGTTGCAGGACATGGCAGTCGTGCCGCTCGTGCTGCTGATCGCGGTCCTGAGCAGCGGCGGGTCGATCGCCGAGGTCGGCTGGGGTCTCACCCGGGCAGTCGGGTCGGCAGCGATCCTCATCGGCGCCCTCCACCTGCTGCTCAGCTATGCACTGCCGGCACTTCTAGGCGCCAGGATCGCCGAGCGGTACGGCGACCTGCCGATCCTCCTTGCGGTTGTCACGCCACTGGGGGCGGCATGGTTGTCGCACCAGCTGGGATTCTCACCCGCACTCGGGGCTTTCGCGGCGGGCATGCTGCTGGCCGAATCTCCGTTTGCTACCCAGATCCGCTCCGACATCATTCCGTTCCGAACGCTCTTCGTGACGCTGTTCTTCTGTTCCATCGGGCTGCTCAGCAATCCGGGGTGGGTTGCCGAGCACTGGCTCCTCCTGTCGAGCGTCGTGGCCGCAATCGTGATCGGGAAGGCGGTGGTGACCGCTGGAGTCGTCCGACTCTTCGGCGGACCGATCGGCCCGTCACTCGCGACCGGAATTGTCCTCGCTCAAGTCGGAGAGTTCTCGCTGGTCATTGCCGTGCTCGCCCGACAGGGAGCGTTGATCGGGCCTGGAGAATTCGATCTGATCGTCGCTGCGATGATGACAACGCTCTTCCTCACGCCGTTTCTCGTGGGCCTCGCGCCGCAGATGGCCCGGGTCGTCGGCAGGCACGCATCTCTCTCCGCGAGCATGGCAGAGGATTCAAACGGGAGAGTTGGTGTGCCGGAGACGTGGCGCGATCACATCGTGATCGTCGGTTTCGGACCGGCCGGACAGAGAGTCGCCGAACTGATGATGGCCGAGCGCGGTGCCGACATACTCGTGGTGGAACTGGTAAATCGCACGGCGGAACTCGCCCAGGGCTACGGACTTCGGACCCTCATTGGAGACGCCACGCGTGAAGAGGTCCTCACACGTCTGCATGTCCGGACAGCCGCAGTCGTCGTGATCACGATCCCGGATCCAGGGACCGCCCGACAGATCATCCAGCAGGTGCGCGCTCTCGCTCCCGATACGCAGATCGTCGTGCGCGCCAGGTATCATATCCACCGCTGGCAGCTGGAGATGGCCGGAGCAGATGCCGTCGTCGATGAGGAACAGGAGGTCGGCGTCCAGATCGCCGAGGAGGTGCGCCACCGGCTCATCGATCGAACTGACTAGTCTTCCAGCTCCGCGAGCTTCGCCCGAGCTACCTGCGCGGGGATGTACTCAGGATCGGCGTCCTTCCAGATTTCCAGAGCCGCCTGGAGTTGCTCGATCGCGTCGTCGGTGCGGCCCATTTCCTGGTATACGAGGGCAAGCTGAAAGCGAGCCTTCGGGTAGGCCGGGGTCACACGGAGGATCTCCAGGAGGGTCGCCTCCGCTGCGGACACGTCACCCAGGGCAAGCTGACAGCGGGCGGTCCAGACACGCGCCGTCCGAGCGTTTGGATTGAGTTCGACGACTTTGCCGTAGCTGGCAATCGCCTCGGAGCAGTCTCCTTCCATCTCCGCCACACGACCGGTTCCGAGAAGTAGATAGGCGTCGAGGACCTCCAGCCCCAGGGCATTGATCGCTGTGTCGAGTCGATCGATCCAGACCTGGGTTTCATCTTTGTTCCCGAGGCCCTGGTAGATCTCCAGGTAGGCGAACGCCAGGAGACCGTCGAACGGCGGCGAGACCTGCTCCGCGATCCTGTCGAGCTCACGCAGAGCGCTCGCCTCTCGGCCGGCCTCGGGTGCGTACCGGAGCAGATCAGAGCCACCCAGATTGAGCATGCTGTTTACGGGAACCATGAACTCCGTCGCTGCCGCGACTCGTCGCTCATAGTCCTTCTCCAGCTCATCGAATCGGCCCTGCCGGTAGTGCAGAGACTCGTCGAATCCGTAGATGGAAAACCGGTCCTGCGGGCTCCGGCTGGCCGCGTGGGCCTGCTCCCGATACTGGACCGCGCGCTCGAAATCACCCAGGTCCATCTCGAGCTCCGCAAGCTCGAGCTGAATGCTCCCTTCATCAGGGGCGATCACCTGGGCATGCTCGTAGGCAGCTCTCGCCTGGTCGTGCTCGCCCAGGCCGCTGTGTGCGCCGGCAATCGCGGTGAACGACCGATAATCAGCCGGCAGGAGCTCCGCGTAGCGCCCATAGTAATTGAGGGCTTTCTGGAAGTCGCCCATCCGCTCGTGGAGCTCTCCGATTTGCCGAATGTAGTCGAACTGCGACGGATCCAGCTCCAACACGACTTCCAGCTCCGCGATCGCCTCTTTCCACTCCCCCCGGGCGGAATGAAGCCGGACGAGTTGCAGGTGACCCTGAATGTCGTCCGGATAGAGCTCTGTCCAGTAAGTTGCCGTGCGGAATGCTTTTTCAGAG
>PVMK01124040.1_pt1 | contig 11505 bp, 4 predicted proteins | sample 1853481 | NCBI WGS metagenome assembly PVMK01 (sample SAMN08533507, study PRJNA380276) | Marine sediment metagenome, whole genome shotgun sequencing project. | reverse complement strand
ATGAAGAGGATTCATCCGCAGGTACAGGATAAACGAAAATACCCCCCGGCGCATCCCTCCCCAGGAGGATTTCATATCATTCACCTGTATGATATTGAAGGTCAGTCTACGAGGTTGCTTCGCACTGCGAGCACGATCGCTTCGGCCCGGTTTGAGACATGCAGCTTCTGCAGGATATGGCTTACGTGTGAGGAAGCTGTGGCGCGGCTTATGGTCAAGCGCTCGGCGATCTCGGGATTGGTTAAGCCTTCCACCATCAAGGCCAGCACTTCTAATTCCCGGGGTGTGAGATCATCGCCGATTTTGGAGGGTTGATCGGAGGTGATCAAGGCGTGGGTGACTTCAGGAGACAAGGTGCCGCGGCCTGCGTTGGCAGACCGGATAGCGGCAGCTAGATTATTCCCATCTACATTCTTCAGCAGGTAGCTGATCGCCCCGGCCCGTATGGCTTCCTTGACTATGCTCTTGTCCTGGAAGCTGGTCAGGGCGATCACCCGGATGTCAGGTTTTTGTTCGCAAATTTTACGTGTCGCTTCAATCCCCCCCATTCTCGGCATGATCAGGTCCATCAAAACCACGTCCGGCAGCAGCTCGAGACACAGCTCCACACCCTCTTCCCCATCGCCAGCTTCTCCAATCAAGGCGATGTCAGGGTAGGTCTTGAAATAGGCGGCCAGGCCGCGCCGCACCATGTCGTGGTCATCTATGACAATTACTTTGATCGGTTCTGGATCTGTCATGGGTTGCTGTCCAGCTTGATGATACCAGTATTATTAGCTATCATCGCTGATTTGTCTTGCCGGTCATCGATTAATCTTGTGCTTCGAAACCTATTACCAGCAAAGTATCGCAGACCATTATCAAAAACACCTTTTTTAAATGAAGAAAGCGGGACTCATAGAAGAAAAATACCCAAATGGCAATGCAAATGCAGTCAAGTATTTTATTCGGATCACCTGGGGAGTTGGAAACTAATTCCTGGATGTTCTGCCTGATGCACGTTAATCCGCAACCTGGCTTTGAGAGCTTTCCATTTGAACCGGATCTTGAGACTTAAGTTTAAACATGCTGATCACATAACCGGCTAGCATGATAATCGATCCAGACCAGTACGGGTAGCTGAGATTAATATCATAAATGAAGCCTGCCGACAATGGTCCCACGCTGCGACCCAGGCTCATAAAGGCATTATTCAAGCCCATGGCAACACCCTGACCCATGGCGCTGCCCCCCGTTCCAAATTCGATGATATAGAAGGGCAGAATGGGGATGATCATGCCAAATCCCATCATCACCACCACCATGGTGAAGAAGAGAATGGCGAGATTTCGGGGGTTATTTTGCATTGAGGGTAGCTAATCTCACGCGATTTGCATCAGGATTACCCGATCTTGTCCTGGAAATTAGGAAAAACGGGAAATTAACCTGGTTATTATTACGGTAATTCTATCGGGTGATTTTTTGTGACTAATGTAGTGATTAGCATGTGGCGGTATTGACGGGGGTGGATAAAAGTTTATAATTTAGACTAGATTTATCCTTTATGTTGCCAGTGAGGAAACTAAATGACTTGAAACCAATGCCTTGGTATTGAACAGGAGTTCAATGAGAAGTATGTCAGAAAGGAATTGGCACGCTATAGAAAAGAGGGCGTGTCAGGGACAACGCGCCAACTGATAGATGCTGTCGCCGAGGGGGGTGTTGAAGGAATGACCTTGCTGGATATAGGAGGGGGGCCTGGGCGGTATCCAGCATGCTCTACTTGATGAGGGTATTGCTGAGGCGACACACGTGGATGCTTCATCTGCGTATATGCGGGCCGCCCAGGAAGAGGCAGAAATTCGAAACCAGGCTGACAATATCAACTTCCAAAAAGGGGATTTTGTCGACATCGCGGAGGGTATTCCACAGGCAGATATTGTCACCCTGGACCGGGTGGTGTGCTGTTATGACGATATGGAGGCGCTCGTAAAATTATCCGCTGAGAAAGCCCGCAGGAGGTATGGATTGGTTTTTCCACGTGATTTGTGGCTGTTTCGGATGTTTGCACCCCTGGCAAATTTGGTCCTCAGGCTGCGCGGATCGTCATTCCGGATGTTCCTGCACAGTACAGAACGGGTTGAATGGATAATCCAGAGCAGGGGATTGACCCCCAGAATTCACAAGAAAAAGGGATTTTGGCAAATTCTTGTATACGACCGAATATAAATGGTAACCAAATCAAGGTTATAAGAAAACAACATTAATTCATGGCTGCATTTAAGGATGTGAGTGGATGGATAAAAAAAAGAAGAGTGTTAAAGCTGAATTGGAATCAAACAGCAGCCAGGAAAAAGTAAAACCCGCGGACCTATTTGAGCAGGGATCTCAAGCCCAATCTGTTTTTGATTACCAGAGAGCGATTGAGTTATTCTCATCTGCCCTCGAGGAGAAAGGTGTATCCCCGGAACTGGCATATGAGATGCTCGACCAGCGATCGGAGTGCCACGGGCGGTTGGGGCAGTTCAAAGAGGAACTCGAAGACCTGGATCAAATGGTGTCCATCGCCCAGGAAATTGGCGATGCGCATTTGCAGACAGATATCGTGTTTCGCCAGTTATTCACTGCGGGGCGTATGGGAGCCAACGACAAGATTCATGCCATCGCAGAAGCAACCAAAATCGCTGCGGAAAATCAAGATGACATCTCGATATCTGCCGCAGTTAGTTTGGCCATCGGATATGATTTCTGGCGTTCTGAGGAAAGGAAGGAAGCACAGGAAAATTTTGAGCAGGCCTTGCGACAATATCGAGCAGCGGGTGACCGGGAAGGAGAAGGCAACACACTGGCAGCTTTAGGTTCCGTGGTGTTGGATGCCGGAAATCAGGAATTAGCGGGAAAATATGCTCGTGATGCCCAGGATATTTGGCGTTCGCTCGGCAACCGGAAGAGAGAAGCCAGCTCAATCAATGCCTGGTCACTAACCACCAGCGACTACGCCAAAAAAAGGGACGCAGGTGAGGAGGCACTTGAGATCAATATCTCCATTGGTGATCGCTGGGGGCAGTGCCAGATGTACAACAACTTGAGTTTACTTTACGGGCATCTGGGTTTATACAGTACGGCTCGCAATTACGCGCAGAGAGCGGTAGGAATGGTGAGGGAGATGGGGGCTCGTTATGGATTAGCCCTCTACCTGGATAGTTTGGCACGCGCCGAAATGAATTTAGGGGATTTTTCTGAAGCAGAAGCGGTTTTCAAAGAAGGCCAAGAATTAGCGCAGGAGATCAGCAGCAAAGGTATTGAAGGTTTTGACCTGTTTGGCTTGGGAAGGGTTGCCTTGATGTCCGGTCAAGCAGAGAACGGGCGTCTCGGGATCCAGGCAGCCCTGGACAATTTTCGAGAGATAAACCTGGGATCTGATATTCCTTCGGTTATTGCCTGGTTGGGGGCAGCTTACCTTGCGCTTGATGACCCTCAATCTGCCAGAATGAATACGGCTGAGGCGATAACAGAACTGGACGCGTTAGGATATGGAGGATCTGAATATCCACCGCAGGAGATTTGGTGGTGGCACTACCAGGCTTTAACTTATGAGCTGAGACAGGATACATCAACGCAAGAGAATGACAAACAAGCATCAGATATTCCCGATGGTGCCTGGTCCGCGCTGCAAAGGGCGCGTGAAATCACGATGGAAGGCATCGCTTCTCTGAGTGATGAAGGATTGCGGCGCAACTACCTTAACAAGGTCGATATCAATCGCAAAATAATTGAGGAATGGGCTAGGCAATCTGCCCATCGCTATTTGAACATCGAAATGGGAGATGCTTCATCCGGCGATGTTCAGGCACAGCTTCAACGTCAACTGGCGATTGGTGTGCGCATGAATGAGCGGCGTGAAATACAGGCATTGACTGATTTTGTGATGGACGAGTTAATCGAGTTGAGCGGCGCTGAAAGAGCCATGATAGTGCTGGTAGATGAAGCTGGAGAGAGAGAGGCAGCTGCCAGTTATGGTTTTGCTGATCAAGAAGAAGATTTTCTACTACAAGCATCTAAATTGCTTGACCAGGTGGAAATCTCCAGTATGCCCATTCTGCGCCAGGATGCGGATGTGGAAGACATCAATTCCACAACCCAAGATATGCGAAACTCGCTTTCAATCTTGTGTGTTCCACTTCTCTCAAGAGGAAAAACTACGGGCGTCATTTACACAGATAACCACTCCATTTTTGGGAAATTCGGGGGTACAGACGTTGATCTGTTGGCTGCATTTGCCAACCAGGTTGCTGCTGCCCTTGAGAATGCCCAACTCTACCAGGGCTTGGAACATCGTGTGGTAGAACGTACGATGGAATTGAGCAGATCGAATGAAGCTTTGGAGCAGCGAAACGCTGAACTGGGGATTATCAACAGCGTCCAGGATGGCCTGGCAACGAAGATGGATTTTCAAGAAATTGTTGATCTGGTCGGTTCAAAGATCCAGGAAATTTTTAAAATTCAAAATATGGGCATTGCTATTCTTGATAAGGATAGAAAACAGGTTGAGGTTCCTTTCTTTGTTGAAAACGGAAAAAGGTTTCCCACTGATCCATTCCCATTCGAAGAAAATAGCGGAATCACCGCCCATGTGTTAAAGACGAAAAAACCTTTGTTAGTCACAAGTGACCTCGAGAGAATTGCCGAAGAACTTGGATCAACTAAGTCCCTGGGTGATTCAGAAGCTCCGATGGCACAATCTGCAGTTCACGTTCCAATTCTGATGGGGGATCAGGCGATTGGAACTATCGGCATGTTCGATTATGAAGATGATGCCTTCAGCGAGGTTGATCAACGCTTGTTGACAACCCTCGCCAACAGCATGGGGGTTGCCCTGGAGAATGCGCGTTTGTTTGACCAGACCAACCGCTTGCTTGAAGAGACGCAGCAGCGCAGTGCTGAACTGGCGATTATCAACAGCGTCCAGGAAGGTTTGGCGGAAGAATTGGACATCCCCAGTATTTTTGAACTTGTGGGAGAGAAAATTCGCGAGATATTTGACGCTCAAGTTGTGCTCATTTCAACATTTGACTTTGAAAAGAAAATTCGCTTGCATCCTTATCATATTGAAAAGGGGGTGCGGTCGGACATTGATCCTTCGCCATTCAATAAACTGACATACCAACTTATTGAAAGCCGAAAACAGGTGGTTATAAACCAGGATATGATTACCCGAGCTGAAGAATTGGGAATGTCGATAAATCCGGGAACAGAAGCTCCTAAATCGCTTATTTTTGTACCCATGATTGTGGGCGACTCTGTGATGGGATCGGTAAGCCTGCAGAATGTCGATCGGGAAAACGCATTCCCTGAATCCGCTGTCAGATTATTGAATACAATGATCAACAGCATGAGCGTGGCTTTGGAGAATGCGCGCTTGTTTGACGAAACAAACCGTTTATTGGATGAAACACAACAGCGCAGCGCTGAATTGGCGATCATCAACAGCGTCCAGGAGGGATTGGCTGAAGAACTGGACATTCCCAACATCTTAGAGCTGGTGGGTGAGAAAATTAGAGAAATATTTGATGCCCAGGTTGTGATGATCTCGTTATTTGACACTGAAAAGCAAATGAGGACTTTCCCATACAATTCTGAAAAGGGGAAACGGATTGATATTGAACCCGGTCCATTCAATAAGCTTACAGACAAATTGATAGCCAGCAGAAGACCAATAATCATTAATGAGAACATGGACGTCCGCGCAGTCGAGCTGGGGATGGCAGTTGCGCCGGGGACTGAGGAAGTTAAATCCCTGGTATTCGTACCAATGGTTGTTGGAGATTCTGTGATGGGATTTGTCAGTCTCCAGAATGTGGATCGGGAGAATGCATTTCCAGAATCAGCTGTCCGCTTATTGACTACCTTGACCAGCAGCATGAGCGTGGCATTGGAGAATGCCCGTTTATTCGACGAGACCAATCGTCTACTGGAAGATTCTCAACAAAAAGCAGCAGAGATGGAAACAGTCAATACGGTCGGTAAGGCATTAACCTCCGAATTGGAACTCGATTTATTAATAGAATTGATCGGTGACCAGGTGAAGAATATTTTTGATTCTGATATTACCTATGTCGCCCTGTACGATCGGCAGACAAACCTGATTGAATTCCCATATTCAGTTGGGGAAGACCTCGAGTCACTGCAATTCGGTGAAGGATTGACGAGCAAGATAATCGAAACTGCAAAACCCTTATTAATCAATGAAGATGTTAATCAACGTGTTGACGAGATCGGTGCTACGCACACGGGGGTAGACGTTGAGTCCTACCTGGGTGTCCCGATCCTGGTTGGTAAACAGGCCATTGGTGTGATCAGCGTGCAAAATATGGATCGGGTTCAGCATTTCGATGAAGATGATGTACGTTTATTGACCACGATTGCAGCCAACGTGGGTGCTGCATTACGCAACGCGCAGCTTTACCAGGAAACACAGCACCGTGCAGATGAAATGGCCGCCCTGACTGAAATTGGTCGAGAGATATCAGCGACGCTTGAATTGGAAAACGTTTTGGAACGCATCGCTACCCGTGCTCAGGAATTGCTTAATGCCCGTACTGCCACAATCCGGTTGGTCGAAGAAGATGGGACCATGCCAACCGTAGTTGCAATTGGTAAATATGCAGAAAAACATCGCGGAACGACAATCAAGATGGGGGAGGGTATCACGGGAAACGTAGCAAAAACTGGCAAGGCGGAAATTATCAACGATCCTCGTCAGGATTCCCGCATTGTACATATTCCGGGAACTCCCGATCAAGAAGAGGAAATAGAGGCGATCATCTTTGCTCCACTAAGGATTGGGGAAAGGGTGATTGGGGTCATGGGTCTGTGGCGGGATAGACCAGTGGCAGGACCTTTCTCGCAGGACGATCTCAATTTTCTAAAGAACCTGGCACGGCAGGCCGCCAACGCAATTGAGAACGCACGCCTCTTCGAAGAGGTTCAACGTCAGAAGCTGTATTCCGAGGCATTATTACAAAACAGTCCAGTGGCGATCGTGACAACAGATTTAGAAAATGAAGTTGTATCCTGGAATCCGGCTGCTGAGAGTTTGTTTGGTTATCGGGGGGATGAGGCAATCGGAATTAATGCCATTAAACTGATTTCCAATGATCGTGTCGATGAAGAGATGTTAAAAAATTTCAAACAGCTTGTGGACGGGGGCCGGGTGAGTACAGTCACCCAACGCTATCGGAAGGATGGGAGTTCAGTAGATGTAGAGCTGCTGGCCCTGCCGGTTGTAATGGATGGCACACAAGTTGGATTGGTTTCAATCTATCATGATATTACTGAGTTATTAAGAGCCAGGCACGAGGCTGAAGCGGCGAATGAGGCCAAGAGCGCTTTCCTGGCGACCATGTCGCATGAGATCCGTACTCCAATGAATGGCGTGATCGGTATGACCAGCTTGTTGCTGGATACTGAACTGGATGCCGAACAGAAAGATTTTACTGAAACGATCCGCAACAGTGGTGAGGCACTGCTGACGGTGATCAACGATATTCTTGATTTTTCAAAGATTGAAGCAGGCAAGATGGAATTGGAGGAGCAGCCCTTTGACCTGCGTGATTGCCTGGAATCCTCGCTTGATTTGCTAAAACTCAATGCCTCCGAAAAAGGAGTTGAGCTGGCATACCAGATGAATCCTGATGTCCCATCCGTGATAGTGGGTGATATAACACGATTGAGGCAGGTTCTGATCAACCTGCTCAACAACGGTTTGAAGTTTACCGAACAGGGGGAGGTGGTTCTATCGGTTGCCACCGAAGCGGTACCAATTCAATCTGATGGTCCGTATACCCTGCACTTTTCTGTTTGTGATACGGGTATTGGAATACCGCAGGACCGGGTGGACAGGCTTTTCCAGGCCTTCAGCCAGGTCGATGCTTCGACCTCAAGGAAATATGGTGGCACCGGATTAGGTTTGGCGATCAGTAATCGATTGAGCGAACTCATGGGGGGCGAGATGTGGGTTGAATCAATTGAAGGTGAAGGCACAACTTTCCATTTCACAATTGCTGCCCCATCAGGACCGGATATTAAAGGTAGAGAGGATCTGCTGGGAGAACAACCTCAGCTAAGCGGAAAAAGAGTCTTGATCGTTGACGATAATTTGACCAACCGGCGAATCTTAACCTTGCAAACTCGAGCCTGGGGAATGCTGCCTCGAGACACGAGCGATCCTCAAGAGGCACTGGATTGGATCAGCCGTGGGGATCCGTTTGATCTGGCAATCCTGGATTTCCACATGCCAGAAATGGATGGTATTGAACTTTCTCGAGCGATCCGGGAACACCGGCAGGCGGTTGATTTACCCCTGGTTCTATTCTCCTCGATCAATGCCCGTGAGATGGCATTGGAAGAAGAACAATTTGCAGCATTCTTAATGAAGCCATTGAAACCTTCAGTGATGCTGGATACGCTGATGAACCTCTTCGCTGGGGAGGTAAAGCGGATTGAACCAGTGGATGGATCTGGTAAGGAGAAAATTGACAGTCAAATGGCAGAGCGCTTGCCTCTGCGAATTCTCTTAGTCGAAGACAACGCGGTCAACCAAAAATTGGCATTGCGTTTGCTGGCGCAGATGGGCTACAAGGCCGATCTGGCTGGCAATGGGCTAGAAGCCATCCAGGCGGTCGAACGACAAAAATATGATGTTGTGTTGATGGATGTACAGATGCCGGAGATGGACGGCCTGGAGGCCTCGCGGCGGATCTGTGCGCGCTGGCCGCGTGGTGAAAGACCATATATCGTGGCCATGACTGCCAATGCCATGCAGGGTGATCGTGAACGCTGCCTGGAAGCAGGTATGGATGACTACGTCAGCAAACCGGTCCGGGTAAATGAACTGGTGACGGCCATGGGGAAAGCTGTCCCGATCGGGGTACCTGGGGAAGAGAGAGCTTAGGTGAGGAGCACTGGATGGTAGATAAAGTAAGGGAAACGAAAAAAACCAAGAATAAACGCGCAGAGCAGGAAATTGCGAGTTTGATCCAACAGGCTTCGAAAGCAAAGGCTGGCTATGATTATCCAGCTGCGATCGAGATTTTTGATCAAGCTCTAGCTGCACTTGAGCAGCTGTCGCGCAAAAATGGGGTGGATGAAACCAAACTGTTCGAAGATCGTTACAACATCCATAATGGACGAGCGGAATGCTACAACTGGATGGCTGAAACCACCCAAGAAATTGCTGAATTAAAAATATTGGAAGGCTTTGGAACGCAATTTAATGACCAGTCACGCAGAATCGATGTCATCAACCGCCAGGCTGAATCTATGTTTGTTTCAGGAGATTCTGATGAGGGGGAAAGGTTGAGTGAACTGGCTTTAAAATTAGCCAGGGAATTTGGAGAGCAAAATGGGGAGGGGCAAAGCTTAATGCTGCTCTCCCAAATTCAATTTCAAAGGAGAGAGTCCGGTAAGTCAAGCCGCACCAATAAACAAGCACTGGCAATTTTCAGCGAGACCGGGAATCTAGCAGGTCAATCGCGCTGCCTGCGTAATATGGCATTTAATGGGATCCGGTCTGGAGAACCAACGAAGAATGTCCAGCGTTATGCCGATCAAGCGCTTGAATTGTCTCGCCTGGATGGTGATCATCGATCAGAGGCGGATTCATTAAATGTAATGGGTGTCATCAGCATTGATGTTGCTCAAACCCGCGATTATTACAAACAGGCTTTGGAGATATATAACACAATTGGTGCTGTCAGTGGACAAATGAGAATTGCCAACAATCTTGGTATCTTATTCTGGAGGTTGGGACTCTACGGTCAAGCCAACTATTATTCGAGTCAATCTACCCAGGGATCACGTGCCATTAGAAATAATAGAGCACTGGCTGTCAGCCTGGATGGACTTGGGCGCAGCTGGTTTGAAATGGGTGATCTTGACCAGGCAGAAGAGGTATTTCAAGAAGGATTGATTTTATCGAAAGAATTTGCTGATGCGTACGATATCGCGGCTTGCCTGATGGGATTAGCCCGGATAGCTTACGCGCGCGGTGAATATCAAGCTGCTGTTGATTACTACAAGGAGCAGATTGATTTATTAGAGGGACAAGGTGAAGTTCCAGAGACAGCAGTTATTCTTGCATGGATGGGAGCCGCTTTTCTTAAGTTAGATGATCACATCAATGCCGAACAAGCAACTTCTAAGGCGGTTGCTCGTTTGCTTGCTACACATCCGAATACGGATTTACTTGACCAGGAAGTGTGGTGGTCGCGCTACCAGGTATTAAAAGCTCAGTCCACAGCGGATGCGAAGGAAAATAAAGACAACAGTGAGAACGAGAATGCCTGGTTAGTACTTGATAAAGCTCGAGTGACCATGATGGATAATATTGCCTCGATCAGCGATGAAGGCTTGCGGAGAAATTATTTAACCAAAATTGCAGTAAATCGCAAAATCACCAATGAGTGGGCACAGCTCTTCCATAATCGCCCCGAATTTAATGAATTCACCCAACCAGGTGTTACATCTGGCAACCTGCAGGAGCAGTTTAAACGCCTTTCTGAAATTGGTTCGCGTTTGAGCACCCAACGCGATCCGGATAAACTGTCTGACTTCATTATGAACGAAGTGGTTGAGCTGAACGGAGCAGAGAGAGCGTTTCTCGCCACCAGAAAATCAAATGGCAAGTTGGAAGTTGTCAGCCATAATGGATTATCAGAATCGCAGGCAGACGAGATCATTCATGATGATAATTTCATGATCGATCAAGCGATTGATACCCGCTATCCAGTCCTGAATGGGAAAATGGGCGAGGTGCCAGAGGGGAAGGTCCCTGAGCTATACCAGCGATCAGTTCTCGTGGTGCCATTGGTCTCACACTCGCAAGTTTTGGGGGTCATATACACTGATTTGAGGCACATCTTTGGCAGCTTCAACCAGAATGATATCGATCTGCTGACGGTGCTTGCGAACCAGGCGGCATCTGCACTGGAGAGCGCCCAATGGACGCGAACTCTTGAAGACAGGGTGGAAGAGCGCACATCCGATTTGGGAGTAGCGAACACCTTGCTGGAACAGCAGAACGCTGACCTGGCGGTGATAAACGAAGTCCAGCAGGGATTGGCCGCAAAGCTCGATTTTCAAGAGATAATTGACCTGGTAGGTGACAAGCTGGTCACAATATTTGCAGGCCAAGAGCTCTCCAGCATGATTTATGACGCGGAAACAAATTTGTGCAATTGGAGCTACGCCCACTGGGCGGGAAAGCGAGTGTATATAGATCCCTTGCCACCAGCAGGATTTTCCGGGCACATCATTAAAACCGGTGAGATTATCATAGTCAATGAAGATATGGAGCAAGCCATGATGGAGCATGGTTCGCACTTGCTATATGATGTCGATATGCAGAAATCGATGGCCTATGTACCGATTAAGGCTGAAGGACAGGTGATTGGCCTGATCGGATTATCAAACTTGGAGAAAGAAAATGCATTTGATGCTGCCAGTGTGCGCCTGATCGAATCAATA
>PVMK01122254.1_pt1 | contig 11506 bp, 8 predicted proteins | sample 1853481 | NCBI WGS metagenome assembly PVMK01 (sample SAMN08533507, study PRJNA380276) | Marine sediment metagenome, whole genome shotgun sequencing project. | reverse complement strand
ACCGCGCCGGACGCTTTGAGCGTCTCGATCGTCTGGTCGAATACGGCTTCCGCTTTCGGATCGTCGCCCGCACCCCAGTAGTTGCGGAGCACACCGATGCGCTTTCCTTGGAGTGCATTCGCCGACAACTCGGCAGCGTAATCCGGAGCGCCATCGGGCCGGTTTAGAACGCCGTTAGGTCCGTTTTCGGTCGCCGGGTCGGACGGATCGGCACCCGACATCGCGGTCAACAGGATGGCGGCGTCCGTAACCGTGCGCGCCAAGGGGCCCGCCGTATCGTAGCTGTGCGCGCCGGGAATGATGCCGTCGCGGCTGACCAGGCCAAGGGTTGGCTTGAACCCGACAACACCATTGATGCCGGCTGGGCAGACGATCGAGCCATCGGTTTCCGTACCAACCGCCAGCACTGTCAGATTCGCAGCGACGGCGACCGCAGAACCGCTGGATGAGCCGCAGGGGTTGCGCCGCGGATCATACGGATTCTTGGTTTGTCCACCGAGGCTGCTCCAGCCGCTCGAAGAATGGGACGAGCGGAAGTTGGCCCACTCGCTCAGGTTGGCTTTGCCCAGGATCACTGCGCCCGCATTGCGCAATCGCGTTACCAAAAATGCGTCATCGGCGGCGCGGTGCGTGGCCAACGCCAGCGAGCCGGCAGTCGTATGCATGCGGTCACCGGTATCGATGTTGGCTTTGAGTACGACGGGGATCCCATGCAATGGCCCTCGCGGCCCCGACACAGCGCGCTCCCGATCGAGGCTGGCGGCGATTTCCATCGCATCGGGATTGATTTCAATGATCGACCGCAATTCTGGGCCGGCGTGATCGATTCGGGCGATTTCCGCAAGGTAGTAGCCAACGATGTCCTGCGATGTGAGGTCGCCGCTTCGCATCGCAGTCTGCAATGCGGCAATGTCAGTTTCACGTAGGTCGACTGGTGGATGTTGCGTGGAGACAAAGAATTGTCCCTGTGTGCAGGCAAAGAAAAGAACGCCGAGCAGTGCAAGCGACTTGAACGGTTTCATATTGGCATCCCTAGCCGTTGATTCTATCCCTAGCCGTTGATTCTAGTTGAGCGGGTGCTCGAAACTCCACTTCCTCTCCAATGCGCTCACGCGGATCGCGTCGAGGCAGCGCACCTATCATCTCTCCCGCTGCGATTCTGAGCCCGGCGCGTTCTCGCCATCCTTTCAGCGCGATTCACTTCTGTCAATCTTGCAGGGCGATTCACTTCGGTCCGTCTCCCGGCAGTTCTCGCGATTGGGTGCAACCGCGCCCCGGCGGTCGCATGGCGCCATCGGCGCCGCGATCTGGCTATGCTCGCATCATGCCCGGCCCCGGCGAAGCGGTCTCGTACTGGCCTTTCTTCGTGTTGGTGGCCAGCATGGTATTTCGTCGCGGTGGCAATCGTCGTGTTTCGCATCCACGCGTTTTTCGCACTGATGCTCGCGGCGATGCTGGCCGGCGCACTCGCCGAAACGCTTCCGGGCTCGCCGGGGCGGAGCCATCTCGTCAACGCGATCGAGCTTCCGATGCTCGAGTTTGGCGCCACGGCCGGCAAGATCGCCTGGGTGATCGCGCTCGCCTCGCTGATCGGCGTCTGCCTGATGGAGAGCGGGGCCGCCGACAAGATCGTGAGGAGCCTGCTGCGGGTTCTCGGAGAGCACCGAGCCGCCTGGGCATTGCTGATCTGCGGCTTCGTGCTGGGCATTCCGGTGTTCTTCGACACCGTTTTCTTTCTGCTGATCCCGTTGGCACAAGCGCTGAGCCTGCGGCTCGGCAAGAACTATCTGCTCTATGTCGTCGCCATCGTGAGCGGAGCGATCATCACACATTCCATCGTCCCGCCGACGCCGGGCCCGCTCTTCATGGCGGAAACCCTTCCCGGGGTGGATCTGGGGCTATGCATCCTGGCCGGTGTGGCCGCGGGTGTGATCCCCGCAATTGCCGCCATCGCGCTGGGCGGCTGGTTGAACGCGCGCTCGCCGATCGAACTGCGAACGACATCGGGCGCCGCGCTCGCGGAATTGAAAGCGATCGCGGACAAAGACGAGCGCGACCTCCCTCCCCTGCTCCTCTCCTTGTTGCCGGTCGCGCTTCCGATTTGCTTGATTGCGCTGGCCTCGGTTGGAGCCGCCTTGGACTGGCGGCGTTCGATCGGGTCCACCTATGCGGTCATCGAGGTCCTGGGCAACAAGAATTTCGCGATGTTTCTCGGCGCCGCGATCGCGCTCGCCGTCCTCGCGAAACAGAAACACCTGAACCGCGACAACTGGGCCGAAGTCATGGTCCAACCCCTCGCCACGGCCGGAGTCATCATCCTGATCACCTCGGCGGGTGGCGCTTTCGGCGCGATGATCCAACACGCGGGCGTGGGCGCCTCCCTCGACGCGTTGATGTCGGGCAAGAGCGTCAACCTGATCTGGGTCGCGTGGGCGGCCGCTGCCGTGATGAAGATCGCGCAGGGATCGGGCACCGTCGCGATCATCACGACTTCGGCGATGATGGCGGCCCTGATCGGAGACGGCGCCGCGCTGCCCTATCACCCCCTGTGGATCTACCTCGCGATCGGATTTGGATCGATGATGATCTCCTGGATGAACGACAGCGGCTTCTGGGTGGTCTGCAAACTCAGCGGATTTACCGAGAGAGAAACCCTCACGAGCTGGACACTGAGCCTCGCGGTCATCTCGCTGGTGGGACTCGCAGAAATCCTGATCGTGTCGCGCTTGCTGCCACTGACCGCTCAGTAGGCGTCGCCCGCCTCAGATTTCTCTGAGCTGCCCGCCCCTTTATGCATTGGGCAATCCGCGACGCTTGATGCATCGGGCAATCCGCACCTTGATGCATCGGGCAATCCTCCCCTTGATGCATTGGGCAATCCGCCCCCTGATGCTCTGAGCACCCCTTGTGCGAGCCGCGATGAGCGCGCCTTGCCGCTTTGAGGGCATCCCTACACGCGGAAGAGACTTTCTCGCGCTGCTCTTTGAGGCACTGCTTGCGGGACCAGCGATCGTCGGCCTCCGGACACAAGGCCTCCAGATCCGCCTCGCAATCCTCCAACAACGCTTGCTTCCAGCGGCCCCGCGAATCTTCTCTGAGCCCCGTCATCTCCTCGCGCTGCTCCGGAGTCAACAGTGCGCGGATCTTGAGCATCGTGTCGAGCCGGTGCTTGTGCATCGCAGTCTCGGCCGCTCCGATGGCGTCGACTTGCTGCATCACAGCGGACTCATCGGGAGTGTCTTGCGCGAGAAGCGCCTTCATCCCCTTGTGCAATTCGCGAAGCTCGGAGTGGAGCTGATCCCCCGTGCCTTTCGATTCTTCGACGATGCTCCGAATCGCGCCGAGCGTTTCGTCATCGAGGCCCAGCGCTTCGGCGTTTTCCTCGATGAACGCTCCGGGGTCGTGGTGGGAATCACCAGACTTGAAAGGCGACCGAGCAAAGCTCGCTCCGGAGAACATCAGTGCGGCCACCAATGCGCCAAAGAATCCAGCCCGCTTGAATCGATGCATCTTTTCGTCCCCCTGTGTCGTCCTGAACGTTAGCCCCTCGTTCTGAACTTTAGACCCTCGAAATCGAGACTCGGGTTACATCGCAAGCGAATCCTTCGGATTCGCCCACCAGGGCGCGATCCCATTGGGGATCGCGCGACGCCGCAAAGGGAAGTCGAAGACTTCCCCAGCTAGCCGTCCAAGAAGAGGCTGGCGATCGCCAGGTAGTCCTCGGGAAGCGCTTCGCTGTCGTCGCGGTCGTCGAGCGGGCTGACGTCACTGGAAAGGAACAGCTCGCTTTCCCAGACACTCGCAACGACAGGGTTGTCGTCCCCTGCCGGAAGAAGCGAAAAGCTGACCCAGACGAGCGCAGCGACTGCGACAGTCGCAAGGGCCGGAACCGTGAACTCGCGACGCTGAGGTCGTTCGATACGGGCCCGCAACGCTTCGTCGAAGCCGACGCGTTTGGCGGAAGTCCACGGCGGCGGTGCGTAGTGATCCGCTAGCCGGTCCGCGAAAGCCTTGTCGTCGGGTCGATGCGCGGTCGCTCATCGTAGTGCTTCATGGCTGGCTCCTTGCGGTGCGATCCTGCAGGTCCGCGAGTTCGATCCGCAGCGCCTTCAGGGCGCGGTGGAGGTGGCTTTTGACCGTGCCCTCTGGTGCGCCGAGTAGGTCCCCGGTTTCGCGGACCGTGAAGCCTTCGAAGTGAACGAGGACGAATGCTTCGCGCTGCCGGCGCGTGAGCTTGGCGAGGGCCTGGGAGATCCGACGTCGGAGCGCGGGGTCTCCGGCGTCGACGGACGAAAGGGCACACTCTTCGTCCCAAACGGCGCTCCAGCGCTGCCGAACGGCTCTCCAGCGCCGATGTTTGTGCGCCTGATTGACGAGAATTCGGTAGAACCAGGTTTCGAGGCTGGAATCCTCCCTGAAACCACCCAGCGCCCGGTACGCTTTGACGAAGGCATCCTGGGCGACGTCCTCGGCGGCGTCGTCATCGCCGCCAATCAGACGCCAGGCCAGGCGTCGCGCCCGATCGCGGTGGGACGCCACGAAGTCGCTAAAACGCTCTTCCAGACCCACCGGCACTGCGGGGAGTTCCAAAGCTGCGGCCCCTGTCACAATCGCGCCCCTTTTGGCGTTCATGGGTTAGACCCCTGATGGGGGCAGCTGGGTTACGCGCTCAACCAGGAACGGTAAAGAACTGGGCGCAAGAATCGAGGTGGCAACAGTTCGCAGCCAGCCTTTGAACTCGCGGGCTCCACCCCGCTGACCGACACTAAAAAGGGACCCCTTCATCGTTCAGTGCGGGCCCTTGGGAATTTCCCTTCGCGGGATCTGCCCAGGCGGGCAGCTTCCGTTGCTTCTCGCCTCCGAGCTTGAGCCTCTTCTCGGCCACCGAGACACCTCTCCTGTCAAAGGCTTCGATCGACAGGTTGTATCCGCCCCCGCCAACGCCACCGGTGCCCATAGTGTGGATGATCAGGCTGTGGGGGTTCTTCGCACCGCAAGGTATCGGCCCCAGCGTGGACGGGCATTCGAAAGGCCCAGGGACCGCGCAGACGATATCGTCATCGCCGGTAAAGAGAACGGTGCCGATCCTATCGACCACGTGCATGATGGGATCGATGTTCGAAAAGAATTCCCCGGTGTCATCCATGCGCTGCACCGATATGTCCACTGTCCCAGAGGCCGGGCACTTGAACGTCCACATATCGCCCAGGATCGAAGAAAAGTCGTGGGTGGGAACCCAGTTCGCCCGCGTGACTTCGTCACCTAGCGCAACGCTCGCTATACCCAGCGTGGCAATGACGGTGGTGATGAGAAAAGTGGTGTATTTCAACATGAGTGAGTCTCCTTTTATCTCCTGATGGTTTTCGGTTGACCGAATGTCTACTCCTCGGACCTGCCAGAAACCCCGCTGCTATCTCCTGTGCTCCACCGCTCAAATCAGTGGTGCCGTGTGGCCCTAGCTCGCTTTCGGGAGAACGCGCCGAGCAACCCCATACCGGCAACGAGCAGGAGCGGCTGCTTCGCCTCTGGCACAACGGTGATGCCGATGAGCCCAGCGAAGGGAGGGCCGCTTCCGTTATCGGAGGAGCAGGACGGATCTACGCATCCAGAAAAGACCATGCGGTCGCCACTGATCGGGTTCACTCGGAATACTGCACCCAATCCGTAATCGGTGACGAAGATCTCGCCGCTCGCGTTTAGAGCCAGCCCGGTGGGAATGGAGAAATCCGGTCCGGCCCCCACGACCGACAGGCACCCGGGCTGCTTACAACCCGAGACGATGGTCCGAACGCCGTTGTCCGGGTTGACGCGGAACAGCGCGCGAAATTCTGTTCCGTTAAACGAGCCCGCTTCCGTGACGAGAATGCCGCCGTCCGCCTCGACAACAACACCATAAGGAGATTCGAAGGCGACTCCGGACCCCACTTTCGAAGAGCAGGGCTCATCAATGCAGCCGGAAACCACGGTTCGGTCGCCGCTCGTCGGATCGATGCGAAGCACCGACCCAAGAGCCCAATCGATCACCAGAATATCTCCGCTCGATTCCACGGCGATTCCGGTTGGGCTGATGAACTCGGGCCCTCCTCCGATCACGGACGAGCACGCGGTATCCGAACAGCCGGAGAGGATCGTTCTGTCTCCAGAGGCCGCCTCGACGCGAAAGACGGACCGCTGAATGGCGGTAATCAACGCGTCACCGCTGCTCTCCAGCGTGAGCAGAGTGAGATCGCTGAAGTCGGGACCGAGGCCGATCGGAGCGGAGCAGTCCAGAGTCGTGCACCCGGAGAAGATCATCCGGTCTCCGGTCTGCGGATCCACGCGGACCAACGCTCGATTGCGACGATCGGTCATCAGGATCTGCCCGTCTGCCTCCAGCGTCACGTCGAATGGCTGGCGAAGAGAGGGCCCGGATCCCACGCCCTCGGAAGAGAGGACTCCCCGATCTCCGCTTGAATCCACCCGAAAAAGTTCGCGCGTCGCCGTGTTCGCAGACAGGATGTCGCCGGGCTGCACCGGGGGAGCGAGGCCGAGCTCGGGGGGATCGGGAGCCGTGCAGGAGGCTCTCCAGTTCGCGGCGATTTCCTTGTTGAGGTCGAAGGTGGAAGCGTTGTCGGCGCCGCTCGGGTGGCCACCGGGGACGCCGGTCGGAAGCCCACCGAAGGCTAGGGTGGGATTGGAGTAGAAGGGCATCCGCGGGCAGTACGAGCACTCAAACCAGTACGCCATGACCGTTCGCCACTGATCGGGAACAATATGGCCATAGGAATAGTCGTAACTTCCGACCAATTGCTCCTTGGTCGGATCTCCCGCGCAGCAGAGGTCGGTGCAATCGCCAGTTCCGCAGGAGCTCCCGCGATTATGCCGAGCGCCCAGATTGTGACCGAGTTCGTGCGCAAAGGTAAGACCGCGAAAGGCATAGTAGGTGACGACATGCACGGCACGTGGTGCGAAGTCATACGGTGGGAGTCGGCTCGCAGACATGACGTACGCATACCCGGCCCAATCTGGATCGAGCGGATCGAGCATCAAAGAGATGACATCTGCGCAATATTCATCTCGCAATGTATGGGCGACGTCCAGGCCATGGGTGCCGTCCCGAAGCCTGCTGAGGTCCGTCGGCATGCTTCCCGATTCTTGGTAGTCGATCTCCTCTTTGTGGACGACACGAATTCGCGTCGAAACCTCGCTGTTCTCGAAGGATAAGTTCGCCTCGGCGACCCCCAGCTCGATGGCCGCATGAACCGCGGCGATCCCGCCGGCTGTCGCCAGCGCGCTGGGCGTATAGACGACCACGACGTCCAGCTCCGAGCCATCATCGACGAGGGTCTGGAGATTCTGAGTGCCCACTACGGGGTACAGTGCGGAAAGGGGATCGGCCTCGTTCTCGACGCCGCACGGCTTTTGCAGGCTCTCGTCCACCTCTTGAATGGCATGGACTCCCTGTCCGAGATATTGGAGTTGGTAGTACCCCTTCCCGGACACGCGGATGTTCGCGAGGACGACGTGCTCCTCGACCACCAGGGCGAAGAATCCCTGGTCGGCTCCTGCGATCCTTCCGGTGAGCGTGTAAGCCTGCGGCGATCGTCTCCTGAGTCTCTCGACGCCCAGTGAAACGACCGTGTCATCGAACAGCTCGAGGACGAGGGCTCTCCCGACGAGACGCTCCGGCTTTGCCAGGGCTTCGCGGACGATTCGGACCGGCCGGCTGCGCACGATCGCGGCGTCGGATCGGAGGGGCGTGGGGATGGGCGGATCGACGGGCACGAAGAGTTCCGTGGGCCCCTGAGCCGGTATTCCGGAAATACTCGGCTGCCCGTCAGAGGAATCGGCGACGACCAACACAGCGACGACGCTCACGAAACCCAATAACGTGTCTCTGTGTATGAAACTCAGGTCCAATGTGTCACCGTCCTATATTCGCCCCATTGTTGTTGTGTCCCTTGCTACGCCCGGTGCAATATTGTGTGGGCCTGGCAGAAAAGTGGAGATGAAGAGGCCAACAACGAACCTGCGGATATGCAGCCTACTCGCGGTGAATGCACGCTTCATGGCGCGCCTCCTTCTCACTGCCAAGGGCTTCGGGGCCCCTGTGGGCACCTCCTACACCGCGGAACGCGGGATGTCTGTCCCAGCGGTACGCCTGTTCCTTTGGCATGTCAACACTTTTCTTTATCATATTTTTTTACATATCCGTTAAAATCAACACGCTCTCGACACATCCGTTCAGTTTGACTTCGGCACCGCCGGGCGACCCGAGTTCGAGTTGCCGCTATTGAAACCGGTACGACCCGCAGAGCCGGCGTTTCCACTGCTGCTACCGCCCGAGAAGCCGCCGCTCGTAGTGCCGACACCGCCGGTGTTAGAGAATCCCTGCAGGAAATCACCGGGGGGCTTGTTGGTCTGCCGCACGCTGACGTAGCCGCGCCCGCTGACGACCTTGCCGCCGCGGTTTTTGTTGTGATGTCCACCCCCGTGCCCGTACCGGTGGTGGTAGTAGTGTCCGTATCCGTAGTATGGGTACCAGGGCGACCAGTAGCCCCCGTAGTACACCTCGGGCTGTCGGGTGACGGTGCCGCCTTCGACGGAGAAGTAGTCGGGAAAGGACAACGCCACCATCAGATCGATGACTTCGTTTGGGACGCCCACATCATCGAGTTGAAGCAGGAGATCCGAGTCGATACCAAAGCTGGCATCACTCTCGAGCAACATCGCTTCCACCACTGCCGGGTCTACGACACGCAGCGCCTCGATCACGTCTTCGACGGTAAGTCGGGCTGCGGCGGCCCGTCTAATGGTGTGCATCGCGGTCGGCAATGCACCCGGAAGGCGCGGGATGTCCGCGTCGACCGGGCGGTAGCGCTGAATCAGGACCTCGCGCTCGCCGTCGGCCCACAGTGCGTGAATATCAATCCAGCGTTCGCCTGCCACCATCATCGATGCGCCGGTGAGATTCTTCAGGCCCCCATCGACGCAGGTCGCTTCCGACTGCAGGTAGAGTCGCCGCCGATCTTCGGACAGGACGCTGCGTATCCAGCCATCACATCCTCCGTCGCTGACCGGCTGCCGGCTGCCATCGGTGACGATCGTTTCCTTCGAGACGATCTCATTGTCGACGAGCACCGTCATGTCGAGGGCTTTTGGGGTGTCGCCCTGTGCCACGCAGATCATCTGCCGCTCTCGGGGCGACTCCTGCGAAGCGTCCTCGGGATCTGCGAGCACATCCCAGCAGCCGAGCCACGCGGTTGCGTCATTGGATTCCGGCACCCTGCGCGCAAACGGTTGCCCCAGAGCGGGTACCGTTAACGCACCGATCGAAAACAAACACACAATCGCGGCGGCTGCGGCGCGTCCCGGTTCGGGTCGAATCGACATGGGGGTCTCCTCAGAGCTTCCAGTTGAATCCGATCATGGCCCGCGCCCCGTCGAGATCGATCGGATTGAAGCCCACGTAATCTCCTTTGAGATCGGCGTCGGCCCAGTAGTAACGCCCCTCGAGGATCAAGCCGAAGCTCCGGGTGAGCTTGATGTCGAGGCCGACAAATGCGTGCTGCGCGAACGCCCAGCCGTCAGAAATGAAGGTGTCCGAGAAGATGCAGGCGGGGGGATTGGGTGGGGGCGGGAGCGGGCAAGCCCCCGGGTCCGGGTCCTGGTCGACGAAGTCGCCCTTTTGTTTGAGTTCGTACCAGGTGCCGCCGATGCCGCCGCCGATGTAGGGAACGACGGTCTTCGGGATCCAGGCGTACTGACCCACCTGTTCTCCGCGGCCGAGCGGGTAGATCTTGAGGCTGACGGTCAGCGGTACCTGAGTGAGGCGGGTTTTCTGTTTGATTGGGTTGCCATTCACTTCAGTGAAATGGCGATCCGCCGATTTCTGCTCGCGCCCGCCGAACTCGACCCCGAACACCACATCCAACCACGAGATCAATCGCCAGGAGAAGTCGAAGGTGAAGGCGGGCGCGTCGAAGTCGGACTTCGAAAGCGTCAGCTCATCGGTCAGGAAGTCGTAGATCTCCCCCTTGGAGCGGTTGAACGCCCAGCCTCCGCGGAACCCCAGGCTCATTCTCGGCTCGTCGAACTGGAAGTCGAGACGAGGCAGAGGCGCCTCTTCGAGTGGCTCGCTGGCCTCGCTCGAGTTCTCGCAGAATGCCGTGGCCGGAAGCAGATCCAGAAACGCGAGGAAGATGGCGGGTACCCATAAGCGGCGTAACAGCATCGCTTTTCCCTCCTTCTCACGACGATGGTCGGATCACTCGATCTTCTGGCTGGCCTCTCTCCCGCCTCCGGGTGCGCCTCTACCGGCTTGTTCCAAACTCGCTTTTTCCCAATCTCGATCGCATCCGGCGGCCGCGATCCATGACGATGAGTTTTTACACGATTTGTTGGTTTTGTCAACAAACATGATAAAATAGACTTCTGCTGTATTTCTCATTCACTCCGCGCTACTCTGCCCGAATGGCGCGGGACAAGACGCCCGATCGGCGCAAAAAGACGCGTAGTATCGGCTGGTTGGCGGAGATCTACTTTCGCGATGGCCGGCTGGCGGCGCAGGCCGCCCTCGAGGCGATATCCCCGGGGGATCTCCTCCAGAATTATCGGTGGTGCGCAAGGGCGAACACGCGCTGCGTACGACCGCCGAGCAGCAGGACCGCATCCGCTACGAAACCTTCGCCCCTCCCCTATGGGCCTGGCCGTATTCGATCCTCCGGGTCCGCTTCGACCCGGCCGAGAAAGACCGATTCATGCATCACGGAGGCGAGGAGATCCTGCTCCCGATCGAGGGCAGCATCGCCTACCACTTCTTCTGCAGCGCAGGGAGCGGCGCGCCCACGCGAACGCTGCTTCCCGAGCCCCTCAAGCCCGGCTCCGTCATCCGCATCGACCCCCAGGTTCCGCACCACGCCTGGGCGACCGGGGAAGAGCCGGCGGTGGCCTGGATGGTCATCCGGGATCTCACGCACACCACTGCCAGCACCCATCTCGACCTGCCGCGGGACGTGAGCCTCGAGGTGCAGTCCTCAGGCCGACAGCTCTCCGCGGACGAACTCGAGCAAAGCGAGCGCTATGCGCTGATCGCCTGGGGGATTTCCGACAACATCCGAATCGGCCGACTCGGCGCCGGCCTCACGATTCGACAATTGGCCGCCGCCTGCGAGATCGATCCGGCGCAGCTGTCTCGAATCGAAAACGGATCAGCCGCCTCGAACGTATCGCTCGAGGTCCTGCTGCGAATCGCCCGTTGTCTCGGGCTGGAGATTCAGCAGTTGCTCTCGGCCGAATTCATCGACCACCACAACCCCTTCAAGGTCGAAACACTCGATCAAGAAGGCAGCTCGGGACAGGGAAGCCCGCTGCTGTGCATGCCCCAACAGCACTTCATCCACCTCCGTCACTGGAAGGTGTCGGAGGGTGAGACCATCCGCCTCGAAAAAGATCGGAGAGGTGCGGGGGCTCAGAGGAGCTGGATCGTCTTGAATGGGGAAGCGATCTTCGAAATCGCTGACCCGAT
>PVMK01122855.1_pt1 | contig 11508 bp, 13 predicted proteins | sample 1853481 | NCBI WGS metagenome assembly PVMK01 (sample SAMN08533507, study PRJNA380276) | Marine sediment metagenome, whole genome shotgun sequencing project. | reverse complement strand
CCCGTTCGGTGGCTTTTCGTAAGGCCTTATTCACTTTAGAGGCGCCCAGATCGAGATTCTCAGCCCTCTGGCCATGGATGACAAGACCCAACTCCACTCCCCGTTTCGTGCTGACGATGCAGCGATCTCCGACCCGCAACTCGACGTCACGGGCCAAGAGCTTGGCCGTGGACTTATTGGTCTCAAACTTGACGGTGACGATTTCCAACATTGCTAGTGTCCCTTGAACTGATCAGCCAAAGGGTCTCGAAACACATCAGCGGATTCACGTAATGGTCGATGTCCCATCGGGCTCGGTCCACATGGTAGAGAAACTCTCTAACCCAATTCAACTCTACACCTTCTGAGAGTGTTTGCAAGTCGTCCAGCCGATCCTGATTGACGATCCGTTCGGGAGTGTCCACCTGCAGGAAATAGAGATCTTCACCGAGGCGTTGGAGGAGATTCAGATAGCGCCGAACGCCCTCGCGGGTTTTGAGTTCACTTCGCAGGGGAAGCTGTTCACATTGCTTATATAGGGCTTCGAAGGACTCCTGCCTACACCAGGAGGTCAACAACTCCAGCATACGGTCCCTTTGCCCGAGCGTCTCTTCAAGATCTAGGCTTAGGGCTGCCGCGATGCTTCCTTCGGCCAAGGAAGCCCTCATCTCCGGATGATCCTCCGTCAGATGGTTCTCCAGGTAGCGTAGGATTTCTTCCCGGCCCAAGGGGTGAAATGGGAAGGCTTGGCAGCGCGACCGAATGGTCGGGAGCAAGCGGTGCGGGAAGGAAGTGATCAGGATAATCCGAGAGGTATCCGGAGGTTCTTCAAGTGTTTTCAGAATGCAATTGGCGGCTTCTTCGGTCAATGTTTCCGCCTGATCAATGATAAAACACCGAAGTCGCCCTTCGAAGGGTCGGAATCGGACTTCCCGATTGAGCTCCCGCATGGTGTCAATTTTGATGAGATTCTTGTGGGGCTGGAAAAGCCTGATGTCCGGATGATGACCGGCGGCTTCCTTGACGCAGGAAGAACACGTTCCACACAGTTCGTCCTCGGAGCCTTCCTTGCAATTAGCCAGGGCAGACAGGCTCAACGCCAGCGTCTTCTTTCCCACACCCTCAGGGCCCGTAAATAGGCTGGCCCCGGGAAGCCGGCCCCGGCGCAGGATCTCAACCAATCGCTGATTACCAACAAAGTCTCTCAGTCTCACGGTAATGCGCTAATCGATGATTCCCCTCTCCTCAAGAAGCCCCAAAAGGTTCTTAAACACCTCATCTGGAGTGCCCGAAGCGTCCACCATCAGGACACGATCGGGCTCCCTTTGGACCAATAACTGATAGCCTTCTTTTACCCTGCGATGAAAGTCCAGGTCCTCGGCCTCGAACCGTCCCCAAGTCTCGCTGTTTTCTTTCTGATTCCTCGCTCTCGCCCGCTTGAGGCCAACTTCCACCTCCAGGTCCAGAAACAGGGTCAGATCGGGAATCCGTAGTGCCAGAATTTTGGCCAATTGATCGACCAATGGGAAACCGAGGCCACGCGCATGCCCTTGATAGGCCAGGGTGGCGTCATGATAACGGTCGCAAAAGACATGAAGGTCCTGGGTCAGGCTGGGCTCGATGACTTCCTTGAGGTGCTGATAGCGATCGGCCAGGTAGAGCAGTAATTCGGCCGTGGGTTCGCGTTGGGCACCCTCTCGTTGCAAAAGAATCTGACGAACCTCCTTGCCAAAGGGCGTCCCTCCGGGCTGTTGTGTGATCAGGAAACGAACTTTGCGCTTTTTCAGCTCCTCTTCCAGCAGATGCAATTGCACGCTCTTACCCGAGCCTTCGATCCCTTCCAATGTGATGAACTTTCCAGGCATTGCTGAGTGCATCATCCTACCATAGGTAAGATATACTGACGCTCATGGTTGATATCGCCTCCCATCTTGAGCAGCTGAGCGAGGAAATCGAATCCATCTCCCTGGGTTGCGGCCGCGATCCTGCGGAGATTCGCCTTCTGGCGGTTTCCAAGACCTTCTCTGCAGATTGCGTCAAAGAGGCCCACCAATGGGGACAGACATTGTTTGGGGAAAACCGCATTCAGGAAGCCGAAGAAAAGATTCCCTCCGTCGATCTCAGTGGCTTGGAGTGGCACTTCATCGGGCCCCTTCAGTCCAACAAGGTCAGGCGTGCGGCTCAACTCTTCGACGTGATCCAAACCCTGGACCGGCCCAAGATCGTCCGTAGGCTCAATGCGTGTGCCGAGGAGATTGGAAAGATCGTAGGGGTGTTTGTTGAAGTGAAGCTTGGAGTAGAGCCTCAAAAACACGGCCTCCTTCCTCAAGATATTCCGGGTATGGTGGAGCTGGTGGATTCGATGCCCGGGCTTCAGATGCAGGGCCTGATGGCCATACCTCCCTACCAGAAAGAGGCGGAAGGCTCGCGCCCCTATTTTCGGCAGATGGCCGACTTGTTGGCCGAGATCAACAGAAGTCGCCAACAACCCTTGAAGGAACTGTCCATGGGAATGAGTCATGACTACCGGATCGCCATCGAAGAAGGGGCGACCCTGCTGCGTATCGGAACTACCATCTTTGGGCCGAGATCTGCCTAGCCCGGATTATACATAGGTCCTTGTAACGAAGCGACGTAGGGGCGAGCCGGTGGCTCGCCCGAACAGTAAGGTTGGCAAAACCGAAGCCACACGGGTAAAGAATGTGCCTCTCGTTCGGTTCGGGTCAGCCACCGGCTGACCCCTACGCCCCCGCCCAGAGAAACCGTGCCAATCGACACCTTCTGGAGTTTTTGGCCACCACTCTGAATGTACCTGCCAAGAATCTCTCCCTGAGCCAAGGACGGTCTTCTCGGAACAAAACGGTTGAAATCCAAGGTCTTTCCAGGGAAGAACTCACCGTCTTGCTGAGGAGCCTGTCCGAGTAATTAGTGGTGCCGCCGTAACGCGATCCCACCTAGTATTGGGCAGGCTCCTAGACCCCATATGGAGTATAATCAGGACACCGAAACCTCCATATCCTGGGATTGGAAGGGGTTATCCGGAGTAGGATGCAAGGTCCACCCGGATAGTCAGGGTGGGGATCTAGAATGGGCTCCGCTCCATAACTTAAAACCTATCCTCGGAAGGGAAGAACGAACATGAAAAAGCCGGCTGGAAAAGCGGAAGTGTCGACGGGTCTCCACATTCAACCCTACTTTTCCCAAAAAGGAAAACACCCGTTTGACGAGATCCGGTGGGAAAGTCGGACCGCCGAAATCAAGGATTTCACGACGGGTAAGGTCGCTTTTCGGCAGGAGGATTTGGAATTCCCTGAGTTTTGGTCTCAAAGAGCGACCGACATAGTAACCAGTAAATACTTTCGCGGGCATCTGGGAAGTACCAAGCGGGAACACAGTGTCAAGCAGCTTATTGGGCGTATTGTGGACAGCCTGACGACCTGGGGCCAGGAGATGAAGTACTTCGCCTCCAAGGAGGATGCTCAGACTTTCAATCATGAATTGTCCTATTTGCTGTTGCATCAAATGGCCGCCTTTAATAGTCCGGTACAGTTTAATATGGGCATCAAGCAGAAACCTCAATGTTCGGCCTGCTTCATCAATAGTGTTGAAGACACGATGGATTCCATCATGAACCTGGCCAAAGTCGAGGCCACGATTTTCAAAGGGGGTTCCGGCTCCGGTGTCAATTTGTCGAAGATTCGTTCTTCACTTGAGCCTTTGGCTGTAGGGGGGATCGCTTCAGGACCGGTCTCTTTTATGAGAGGGTATGACAGCTTTGCGGGGGCCATTAAGTCGGGCGGCGCTACGCGCCGCGCCGCAAAGATGGTCATTCTCAATGCCGATCATCCTGATATTCGGGAATATATCTGGTGCAAGGCTCTGGAGGAACAAAAGGCTCACAAACTGATCCAGCTCGGGTACGATGACACCATTGATGGAGAAGCCTACCGAAGCGTTCAGTTTCAAAACGCCAATAATAGTGTCAGCGTGACCGACGAGTTCATGGAAGCTGTCGTCAATGACGGGGAATGGGCAACTCGTAAAGTCACTACCGGTGAGGTGGTTGAGACTTACAAAGCTCGCGAAATGATGGAATGGATCGCGGAAGCGGCGTGGATTTGTGGTGATCCTGGGTTCCAGTTTTCCACCACCCTGAATGATTGGCACACCTGTCCCAATAGTGGACCCATTAATGCCAGCAATCCCTGCTCAGAATACGTTTTCCTGGACAACTCAGCCTGCAATCTGTCCTCTCTCAATTTAGTGAAGTTCCTGAAGGAAGATGGTCAATTCGATATCCAGGCCTTTCGCCGAGCCGTTGAAATCATGATTCTGGCTCAAGAGATCATTGTGGATAACTCCTCCTATCCGACTCCGGAAATCACCAAGGTCAGCCACGACTACCGGACCCTGGGACTCGGATATGCAAATTTGGGAGCACTCTTGATGGCCTGCGGACTTCCCTACGACAGTAATCGGGCCCGCAGTCTCTCAGCCGCCATTACAGCTCTCATGACGGGCCAGGCCTACTTGACCAGTGCCGAAATTGCCGAGCAGGCGGGTGCCTTTGCAGGATTCGATAAGAATCGGGTTCCCACCATGCGCGTCATGCATAAGCACCGGGAAGCTCTCTCGGACATCGACTCGGCCCTGGTTCCCATGGATATTCTGCACGCCGCCATGGAGGTGTGGGATCAGGCCATCGTCAAGGGCTCCGAGCATGGATTCCGAAACGCCCAGGTCACACTCCTGGCTCCCACCGGGACGATTGCCTTCATGATGGACTGCGACACGACAGGTGTCGAGCCAGACTTTTCACTGGTAAAGGTCAAAACTCTGGTGGGAGGAGGAACCCTGAAGATCGTGAACAACACGATTCCTCGAGCCCTCAGGAGAATGGGTTATCCGCAAGGGGACATCGACGACATCTTGAGGTATGTCAAGAAGAACGAAACGATCGAGGGCGCACCCCATGTCAAAGACGACCACCTGGCTGTCTTTGACTGCGCGGATCGGCCGGTGAATGGAACTCGATCCATTGATTATCTTGGCCACATCAAGATGTGCGGAGTGGTACAGCCTTTTCTGTCGGGAGCGATCTCCAAAACCATCAACCTCCCTAACGAGGCCACGGTGGAAGAGATCCTGGAGGCTTATATTCAAGGCTGGAAGCACGGGATGAAATCGGTGTCCGTCTATCGGGACGGATGTAAAATGGTGCAGCCGCTTTCCAACAAGGAGAAAACTCAACCCGTTAGCGGACCTCACCATCGGAACATGCCCAAGGATCATCCCGCCCTGCAGCACGAGTTCCGGATCAAGGGCTTTAAGGGTTTTCTGACCATGGGTCTGTACCCTGAGGACAAGGAGTTGGGTGAAGTGTTCCTCAATTTTGCCAAACAAGGATCCACCCTTCAAGGGATGGGCATGGCTTGGGCAATCGCCATCTCGATGGGTTTGCAACGTGGTGTGCCACTTGAGGATTACGTCCGAATGTTCGCTCATATGAGCTTTGAGCCGGCTGGGTATACCGACAATCCTCAGATCCCTTTCACCACCTCCATCCCCGACTATATGGTCCGTTATTTGGCAACCAAGTTCCTCAGTCCTGAGGTTCAGGAGGCTTTAGGCATCCACAACGTGAAACCGAATGGAAGTATTCAGGACGGTGTGCAGGTGAGCTTCTCCGACCAGGCAAATCGGCCCAAGAGCACCAGCGCTACCGAGCGGCTGCTGCAGGAAAGTAACCGGGAAGCCCAGTCCTGCGTCATTTGTGGGAATCTCAGGCAGCGAAACGGCAACTGCCACGTGTGCGGTGTTTGTGGAGCCACCTCAGGCGGTAGCTAAATAGGTTCTAGCACGAAGCGCGTAGGGGCGCACTGACGTGCGCCCTTTAAGCCTTTGATGAAGCGGGGTTTGCGGCGGACGTCAGTGCGCCGACAGGGCTAATCCAAATGCAGTTGAGACAGGAAGGCACCCGCTCGCGGGTCATGCGCCTCGTATCCACAGCTATCTCCACCGCCGCGCTACGATCGCGTGTGAGGAGCGCGGGCTTCAATTCCCGAAGAAGGGAAGCCGGAATTCTTTCGACACACCCACCACCAGGCCTGAGGAAGGGTCGGTGTCGCGAAATCCCAGAAAGAGGGCCACATCCCAATAGAGTCCAGCTGCCTTGATCTGAGTCCCCAACCGCAACCGAGACTGCTCTTCGGTACCGATCCCTCCCGCCCCCACTCGGCCATAGGCGTCGACCACCAGATTGATCTGGTCATTGAGTGGGTGCATCAAGGCAAAGCGTAAGTGAACAGGTCGTCCTGAGCTCCAGGGCTTACCGGATCTCCCAAAACGGCCAGACCCAATTCCGTGAAGAACTGGAGCCGACCGAACTGTTTTTGAAGGAGAAGACTGCTGAAGAAGTTGGTTTCATCATTACTCAATCCATTTTTGTTTGAGGCATTGGGCATCTGAAAGCCAAATGCGACGATATGGCCGGCCACCGGTTCTTCTCCTTCACAAGGAGTACTTTGGTGGCCATGGTAAAGTCTCCAAAGTCGCTCGTTGAATTTCCCGAAAAGTCGAGACTTGGCGTGTTGGGGCGTCAAAGCGATTCTTAATGCTCAAGATGTTCTGGATGGTTCCCAGAATCTGGATTTCAACGTTGTCCGCCGCCCCAAAACGCACTCCCACTACCCCGATTCGAGTCAGATCACCTTCCAGGCCGGAAAAGGCGAAAACGGCATCTTGAAGGAACTCCATGCCGATATCGAACAGGAGAATATTCTTCTTGACCGTCTCCGCCCGCTCAGTGATGAGAGGGCGCTGTTGAGAAAAAAGCAGCGCAGGTTGGAGAAGTAAAAGAAGCAAGGGCAGGTATTTCACGGGGAAAAACTCCCAACTGATTCTGAAGAACGAGACACTAGTGGCTCGTTTCCTAAATAACATAGCAATCGTTGCGAGCGCGACGGCTCCGATTTTCGCGAAGCGACGACGAGTCAATGTCTGTGCATTGGCAAGGAGGAGCGACAATGGAAGCGGGGCCGTCTCGCCGCAACCCTTCGGGCCGATGGGGTTGCGGCCGAACTCTTTGTCGCTCGTCGTCGCCGATGTTAACACATCGACTTCTCCTCGCTTCGCGATTTCGGCGCGAAAGCCTCATCGGCGATTGCCATGCTATTTAGGAAACGAGCCACTAGGTTAGAATCTCTTTAACCTTCTCAAAGAGACTACTGGATTCTTCAGCATCTCCTGAAATTGCAGCTAGTTGTTCGAAGAGTGCCTTTTGTTCCTTGGTCAATTTCTTTGGGGTGGAGATCTTGACTCGTACCAGCTGATCCCCTTTGCCGTACCCGTTTAAGCTGACAATCCCGCGTCCCTTTAAGCGAAAGACCGTATCGGATTGGGTTCCCGCTGGAATCTTGATCTTTTCGGGCTTTTCCAGGGTGGGTACGGTCGTTTCTCCGCCCAGAGCCGCCTGGGAGAAACTGATCGGTATCTCGCAGTAAATGTTGTTGTCCTGGCGTTGAAAGAAGGGATGCTCTTCGATGGACAGATCCACATAAAGATCTCCCGAGGGACCGCCCTTCGGTCCCCCCCTCGCCTTCCCCCATGATTCTCAAGCGAGAGCCCTGGTCCACTCCCGCTGGAATCTTGATCTCAAGTACCTTTTCTTTTCTCACTTGTCCCTGTCCCCTGCACTGGGAACAGGCTTTGTTGATCAACTGCCCAGTACCTTGGCAGGTCGAGCAGGTTCTGCGAATGGTGAAAAAGCCTTGTTGGTATCGAACGCTCCCCTGCCCTTGGCAGGCGGTACAGGTGCTCAAACCCTCTTGAGGATCTGCTCCTGTACCCTCACAGGATTTGCAAGTCTCCTGGCGGGGAATCTTGATTTTCGTCTTCACTCCAGCCACAGCTTCCATAAAACTGATCCCAAGATCGTATCGAAGATCCGCTCCCCGCCGAGGTTGGTTCGGCTGTCTTCGGGAGCCCCCAAAGACATCCCCGAAACCGAAAAAATCACCCAGGATGTCACTGAAATCGGAGAAGATGTCGGGATCGAATCCTTGAGATCCTCCCGCCGAGGAACTGACGCCGGCATGCCCAAAGCGATCGTATCGAGCTCTTTGATCAGGGTTACTCAAGACGCTGTAGGCTTCGGCTCCCTCTTTGAACTTTTCCTCCGCCTCTTTGTCCCCGGCATTTTTATCGGGATGGTGCTGGATGGCCAACTTCCGATAAGCACTCTTGATTTCCTGTTCACTGGCGTCTTTTCGGACGCCGAGTATTTCGTAGTAGTCTCTTTTCTGCAAAGTACTCTCCTGAGGTACGACCTAGCCGGGAATACGGGTAAGCCCGGTTAGAGACACTAGGGTGATCATAAGATCGCTTTGGGCCGCTGACAAGCTGGCGGTGGCTTGCTTATTCTTCTTCTCCTTGCCCTTTCTCTGGGGCCGCGGACGGCTCCACCGGGTGAACGGCAACCTTAACCTGCGAAGGGCGCAACAGGCGGTCCTTGAGCTTGTAGCCCTTGCGATATTCATCCAGAATTTCACCCTCTTTGTACCCGGTGGTGACCTCTCGGAGCACCGCTTCATGGACGTTCGGATCAAAAGGCGCTCCTACCCCGGGTATTTCAATCACAGCGAAACTTCCGGAGCACGGACTGAACCTCCTTGAACATCAACTCGTAGCCCTCTCGGTAGGCTTCCAGCTCGGAATCACCGGGTGCTGCCGGTAAGCTGTGGAGCCCTTTCTCGAGGGCGTCCAGGACGGGTAACAATTCCTCAAGGACACTGGCCTGAGAGGTGAGACGCAACTGCTCTTTTTCTTTTGCCACTCGTTTGCGATAGTTCTCAAACTCGGCTTGTTTACGGAGGAGTAAATCGAGCTGCTCCTCTTTCTCCTTGCGCAGGATCTCAATGGTTTCTAGAGAGGAGTCCGGTTGGGGACTTTCAGACTCTCTGTCTTCAGCACCTGGATGGGCCTCATTGTCCGGGGCGTTATCTTGTTCCTCCAGATTTCCTTTCTTCTTCCCCATAATGTTCTCGAATACTCTTGCGGTGAGTGGAAGTGGATCAGTCGCTGTTCAGTATTTTGCCGAAGAGTTTGGCCACATAGTCCACCAGGCTGATCGCCTTGTCATATTCCATGCGCGAGGGCCCCAGAATGCCTAGGCTGCCGATGGCCTGCTGATCACAAAGATAGGGGGAGGTGATCAGTGCCCAATCGCGCATTCCCGGGATGTGTTTCTCAAGACCGATTCTTACTGTTGGGCCGGAAGGGTTGGCCTTGAGACATTCGGTAACGATCTTGACCAGGCGACTCTTTTCTTCGAAGGTCTCGAAGAGAACCGTCATTTTGTTGATGTCGGCAAGCTCCGGCTTTCGTATCATACCGGCCGTACTTCCTAAGTAGACTTCGGATTCCTCGTCCTCTTCACCTTCGTACCGCACGAAGGTAGCAGCGCCAAGCAAGGTCACGTTCTTCAGCATCTGATCGTAAAGAGATTTTTCTTCCAACATGAGACGAAGCAACTCCAATCGAATTTCGAGTAGAGTCTTTCCCTCAAAATGGGCTACAAGATAGCGACCCGCTTGATTCAGCTCCCTTTGCGAAAAATCCTGATCGATTTGAATGAGTCGATGTTGAACGAGTCCTGATCCAGTCACCAATACTACCAGGATTCGTTTTTTGGAAATCCTGACGAATTTAATGTGTTTCATCGCAGCACGGGAGATCGGCGGGGCCAACACGAATCCCACATTGTTCGATAAGGTGGAAAGAACCTGAGAAGTCTTGCTCATCAATTCCCCGGGATCCGTTTCCTGCTCCAAACTCTGTTTAATGCGATCTACTTCCCGAGCCGTTAGCGGTCGGGTATTCGAGAGGGAGTCCACATAAAAGCGGTAACCCTTGGTGGTGGGAACTCTTCCCGCCGAAGTGTGGGGTTGGGTGAGAAAACCCACTTTCTCCAGATCAGACATGACATTGCGGATGGTGGCTGAACTCAGTCTTTCCCAGTAGCTCTTGGCCAGGCGACGAGAACCAACCGGCTTGCCATCCACGACGAACTCCCGGATTAATGTCTTGAGAACATCCTGAGCCCGCTCGTTCAGTTGAACTGTAGATCCTTGTCTGGCCATCTGTAGAGTTTATAGTATAACCGTCTAATAAGAACCCATTCTATCGCATCTTAGAAAATCGCGGCTTGGCTTCATCCGGAGGGCGTACTCTCAACTGGACCCGGAAAGTCATCTCAAATCCTTCCTTGAGTGCTTTACAAAGGGTTTCAAATGCCACCTGTTGGCCACTGGCCCGGGACACGGAAAGAAGGGTCTTCCTGAGCACCTTTTCCTGGACACCCAGGGCTACAGCCATTCTGGGATAGTCGACCTGCAGCGGAAAGCAACCTTGCTGAAGAAAGCTTCTTCTCAATCTTCTTTGAGCGCTTCCCGCTAACTTGTAACCACCCAACAACAGTTCATGACGAGAAGGAGTCATGAAACAAGGTTTCTTTCCTCCGTTGGATGATGCAAGAGGTGGCGATGCTCGAGCACCCTCGGCGAGTTGGGCGTCGATGCCCAGGCTCTGCAAACCAGTCCGTAGTGCTGTGGCGATCGCTCGATAGGTGTCCTTCACGCTCTCCAACGGAAAGTACCGGGCATGGTTGGAAACCAAGGAATAGGTGAGCTCATGGTCGTGAAAAACGGCCCGGCCACCGGTCGGCCGATGGACGATCGGAATAGCCGCTTGCTGGCAATAGATCTGATTGACGGCCTCCTCAACCTTCTGGTGTTTCCCAAGAGAAATGGTGGGAACCGTCCACCGATAGAACCGAACCACGGTGAATTGGTCCGAGCACTTCTCCGCCCAATCAAGAAGTTCTCGATCGATCCTCATGTTCTCGAGGCCCGACCTGGGACCGTCAACAATGTAGGCCCAGCTGTCACAAGAGCTCATCGAGGTCATGGTAGGGTAAATCGTGAGAAGTTGCTACAGGCTCAAAGGTCACCTGACCTTTGTAGACGTTCACGCCATCCTTTAACAGGGGATTCTCTCGGATCGCATCCTTTATTCCCAAGCTGGCGATCGTGCGAATGTAGGGAACCGTTGCATTGGTTAGGGCAAAGGTGGAGGTTCGTGGCATGGCGCCTGGCATGTTGGTGACGCAGTAGTGCACGACTCCATCGACCGTGTAGACGGGGTCGCTGTGGGTCGTGGGGCGGGTGGTTTCACAACACCCCCCCTGGTCCACCGCCACGTCAACGATCACCGATCCCGGTTGCATTGAGGAAATCATCTTGCGGGTAATGAGTTTGGGAGCGTTGGCGCCGGGGATGCGCACCGCCCCAATGACGAGATCGGCGTCCTTGATCAATTGGGCAATACTATCGGAACTGGAAACAACCGTGTTGACCTGGCCGAGAAAGAGATCGTCAATGAACCGCAGCCGATTCACATCCAGGTCCAGGATGCAAACCCGAGCTCCCAAGCCGCGTGCCATTTTTGCAGCGTTAATTCCAACGGTACCTC
>PVMK01123950.1_pt1 | contig 11509 bp, 10 predicted proteins | sample 1853481 | NCBI WGS metagenome assembly PVMK01 (sample SAMN08533507, study PRJNA380276) | Marine sediment metagenome, whole genome shotgun sequencing project. | reverse complement strand
TGCTGTTGATGCCGGAGGTGGTCCTGCCGCGTTCAGTCAACGCGACAAACAGGCGTTCGCGAATAACCTGGATCGATTTCTGACCAAGCATGCTCAAAGTGGCTAGATCGGGTTAAACAGCATCAATAAACGATTGCCAGCCCGGCACGTCCTTGCCCAGAACGATGATGACTGGATACTGCTGGACGAGCCGCTGATGTAAGACTATTCCTGCTTCGCAGGCGGCAACTCAGTCAGCGGCTCAGTCCAGTCTGCCCCAGTGGTATCCGTGACTCCGGTGCCCAGATCATCAACATTGCCAACATCGAGCGGTCCAGCCCAGTTCTCGGGGGCGACACTCAGCTCGATATCCCACAGCCGCCATTCCTCGACGCTAATCTCTTCCAGATCTCCATCAAAGTGCTGGATCTCCACGGTGCCAGTCGCTTCGTCGGTTGCAGCGACGAAAAATCGTTGTCCCTTATCGATGTGTGAGTACCATTGATTACAAATCGGGTCGAGTTCGTTAGGCATCATTCGTCCTCAGTTTCGGCATATCAAAACAGGGGATTTGGCCCCATTCATCGATAATGGGGCGGGTCCCACAGTATCTAAATAAGTGTTTGCCGTAATCCAGGAAGGTCGCGGATTTATTTTTTGCACATTAGATCCATTACCTGAGGAGTCTATACTTCTGTCCGTAGTTCTACTGATTCATGCCCGTCTTACCCGATGAGACGATGGTTTTAACTGTCAGGAGCCTGCATTGCGAGACGATATAAGCGGACTAGTCCAGAGCTACGTACATGGCGGCGGACAGCAGCCGTTGCTGGGCATGTCCGTCGGCGATGTTCTCGATCAGGCGGCGGCGCGCTGGCCGGACCGCGACGCGTTGCTCGTCCCGCACCAGGGAGTCCGCTGGAGCTGGCGCGAGTTGCACAGCAAAGCCCGGGATCTGGCGGCGAGCTTGTTGGCACTTGGACTGCAGCCCGGTGATCGCATCGGTATGCTGGCGCCGAACCGTGCGGAATGGGTGCTGGTGCAGTTCGGCACTGCATATGCAGGCCTGATTCTCGTCAATATCAATCCGGCCTACCGACCACCGGAACTCGAGTACGCGCTTAACAAAGTCGGCTGCCGGGCACTGATTACCGAGACAGCACTCAAAACCAGTGACTATATTTCAATACTGCAGTCGCTATTACCGGAGCTAACGAGCGCCGTCCCGGGCGAGCTCCATGCAAAAAGTCTGCCCGACCTGCGATTCGTCATTCGGCTGGGGACTGACAAGACGCAAGGCATGTTCAATTTCGACGATGTAATCGCTCTCGCAGACGACGAACACATCGAGAAACTGCGCGCCACAGCGGCCAGCCTGGACTTCGACCAACCGATCAACATCCAGTTTACGAGCGGCACGACGGGGACGCCGAAGGCTGCGACGCTGACACATCACAATATTGTCAACAATGCGCATATCTCGGCAGAACTCATGCGATTCACGGTTGAGGATCGGCTATGCATCCCTCTGCCGATGTATCACTGTTTCGGCATGGTGCTCGGCACACTGCTCTGTGCGACACACGGCGCTGCAATAGTATTCCCATCGGCCAGCTTCGATCCCGCTGCAGCGCTCGACGCCATCGAAGCGGAACGCTGCACCGCGGTGCACGGCGTGCCAACGATGTTCATCGCCATGCTGGATGATCCGGATTTCGAACAACATGACCTGTCCTCATTGCGTACCGGGATCATGGCCGGGGCACCATGCCCAATCGAGTTGATGCAGCGTGTTATTGAAGACATGCATATTCCCGAGATCACAATCGGTTACGGCATGACAGAGACCGGCCCGTTGTCTACGCAAACCCTGCCGGATGATCCGGTAGAGCTGCGCGTCGGTACCGTTGGCCGTCCCGTGCCGCATACGGAGATCAAGGTTATTGACAATGAAGGGCACATCGTCGCACCCGGCTTACCGGGCGAGCTGTGCACCCGGGGCTACTGCGTCATGCGCGGCTACTGGGGCGATCCTGAACGGACGGCCGCGGACATCGACGACGCACACTGGATCAAAAGTGGCGATATCGCGACCATGGATGAGGACGGCTATCTTCGCATTGTCGGGCGCATCAAGGACATGCTGATCCGCGGCGGAGAAAACATCTACCCGCGTGAGATCGAGGACTTCCTTTATACGCACCCAAAGATCGATCAGGTCGAGGTGGTCGGCGTGCCCGACCCGAAATTCGGAGAAGAGATTGCCGCATGGATTCGCCTGCGCGATGGCGAGCAGTCAAGCGAAGAAGAAATCCGCGAATTCTGCCGTGGCAAACTCGCGCACTTCAAGATTCCCCGTTACGTTCGGTTCACGCAAGAATTCCCGATGACGGTGACCGGAAAAGTCCAGAAATTCGTACTCCGGGAACGGATGACCGAAGAACTGGGACTCGAACAATGATGCCCACGTGATGCTGGAGACCTTATATGGATGATTCTACTTTCCGTTTTTGCGATGAACTGGGCCCAAAGTCCATTCTGCACTTGCACCAGCCGTCTATCGGACTGAAAGCAATTGTCGTCGTCGATAACGTCGCCGCCGGCCCGTCGATTGGCGGCGTACGCATGGCGCCCGATGTCTCTCTTGAGGAATGTTTCCGGCTCGCCCGCGCCATGACATTCAAGAATGCCGCGGCGGGCCTGCCGCACGGTGGAGGCAAGTCGGTCATCTTTTCCGATCCATCCATGGACGCGGCGCTAAAAGAACAGCTTATCCGTGCATTTGCGAAAGCCATCGAACCGATCACCGACTACATTCCCGGGCCGGATATGGGCACGAACGAAACGGCGATGGCCTGGGTAAAGGATGAAATCGGACGGTGTGTCGGTTTGCCGAAAGAACTGGGCGGCATACCACTCGATAAAATTGGTGCCACGGCATTTGGTGTGGTTGCGGCCACTGAGATTGCTGGCCAAAAGCTCAAGCTCTCACTGCATGGCGCGCGCGTGGCCGTGCAGGGATTCGGCGCTGTTGGCAAAAACGCGGCCCGGTTTTTCGCCGAAAAAGGCGCAGTGCTGGTGGCGGCGGCGGATTCCAGCGGCACGGTATTTGACGCCAACGGCATAGACGTAACCGCTCTGATCGCGCACAAGCTGCAAGGGGATTCCATTCGTGAATTCTCCGCCGGCGCCAAACTCGACCGTGAAGCAGTCATCGGCGTTGACTGCGACATTCTCATCCCGGCCGCAAGACCGGACGCCATTCGTGCCGACAACCAGGATACGGTCAAAGCAAAACTGATCGTACAGGGCGCAAATATCGGCATCACCGAGGAAGCAGAAGCGTTGCTGCACAAGCGCGGCGTGCTCTGCATACCGGATTTCATCGCCAATGCCGGCGGTGTGATCTGTGCAGCCGTCGAGTATCGGGGTGGTACGCAAGTCCAGGCGTTCGAGGTAATCGATGAGAGCATCCGGGCGAACACCGCCGAGATTCTCCAGGATGCGGAACGGGAAGGAATGTTGCCGCGCCAGGCCGCCGTGACGATGGCGAAGGAGCGTGTCCGAACGGCGATGCGGTTCCGCCGCTGGCATTGACGATCAGCGCTTAAGCGTCGGGAAGTATGCCTCGATACGGTCGAAAGCAGTATTAATGACGTCCTCGGCAACACAATATGCCATGCGTACGTGATGTTCACCCTGATGACCAAATGCCGCACCCGGTGTGACGGTCACTTTCGTCTCTTCAAGCAGGCGCAGCGAGAACTCCAGCGAGTCCTCGTGCTCCACGAGTATCCTCGGGAAGACATAGTAAGCACCCTGGGGTTTTATGTAATCGAACACATGGTCTACCCGGTCCAGCCTCGCACAGATCAGGCGTCGGCGATCAGCGAGAATCTGTCTAAACTCGTGCACGGGCGCGCGATCTCCTTGCAGTGCTGCGAGGCCCGCCACCTGTGAAATGCGCGGCGCGCAGATCATCGTCGCATCATGCACTTTCATCACTTGCTTTTGATCGCCTCCGGCAAAATCATGTACCCGAGCCGCCAACCGCTCATCGCAAAGGCCTTGGAAAACGTGAAGCAATAGGCAATGCGGTCCTGGTGCCTGTTCGCGGCGGCGAGATTGAAGCAGTCGCCCTGGTTTTCGTAGATGAGAAAACTGTATGGATCATCCAGGAGTATAAGAAGTTCGTGCTCGGCCGCGATTTCGGCGACGCGGAGCAGCTCCTCTTCACTGAATATGCTGCCGGTCGGATTTGACGGGGATACCAGCAATATCGCCTTGGTTTTGCGGGTAATCAATTCAGGTAATGAGTCTACGCCGAGCGACCACCGTCGGGATTCATCCAGCGGCCAGGACACGGGCTTCCCGCCGCAAAGTTGGATCTGCAAGAAGTGGGACGCGAAACCGGGATCGGTCAGGATAATCTCGTCGTCTTGGTCGAGGATGGCATGAAATAGCGAGTTCAGGGCCTGCATATTGCCGGCCGAAATCATCACATTTCGATCGGCATCCGCCACGACGCCGGTCTTACGCTCGTGCTCCCCGGCGGCCGCTGCCCGAAGTTCCGGCAGTCCGTCTGGCAATGAATATTTTCCGATATCCAGGTCATTGTCGAGCGCCTCCTGGATCGCTTTGCGTATGTTCGCGGGTGTTCTGAAAGACGGCAGCCCCCAGGCGAGTGACGCGACGTCGGGCACCCGCGCGCTGAGAATCGACATCTCCTTGATGCCCGATACGGCGATGCCGGCAACGTTTGACGAAATCCACCTATCGGTAGCGGGTTTATTCATCCCGGCAAATGTCCGATACGACTATGCATACTGCACGCATTAGAACATAGCGGCACCGAGTCCGATATTCGGCTAATCCCTATGTCATTAAGTGCATCCGCTGTGCTGTCATAGGTACCCGGCAACTTTTGTCGTCAGAACTTCGCAACATGACCGGTGATCCAGGCAACACGTTCAGCGTCCCGTTCGCCGACTTGCGCAAGGTCTGCGATTCGCTAGCGCTTGAATTCGAGCGCAGTGACCAGCTCCCCGCAGGCAAACCGTATCTCGGGCAACAGCGCGCAATCGATGCCGTTGAATTTGGCATCCGGATGGAACGTGATGGCTACAACCTTTTTATCCTCGGCCCCAATGGCAGCCATCGACACGGGCTTGCCGAGGATCTCGCGAGGGAACGGGCAAAAGAGCAAGGCGCGCCGAGTGACTGGTGCTATGTAAACAACTTCGCCGATCCCGAGCGACCGCGCACACTGCGCTTTCCGGCAGGGCGCGGGACGGAGTATCGCGATGATATGCAGGACCTCATCGAAGAAATGCGTCTCGCCATCCCTGCCGCCTTCGATGACGATGATTATCGTAACCAGCTTAAAGCCCTGGAGGAGACCACGCAGCAAGAGGTTCAAGAGCAGTGGAAATCTCTCGACGAACAGGCGGCAAAGGCCGGGGTTGCCGTATTGCAGACGCCGACCGGGGTCGTACTGGCCCCCGTCAGAGACGGCGAAGTCGTAAGCGATGACGAATTCGAAAAACTACCCAAAACTAAACGCAAGAAAATCCAGGCGGCCATTCACCACCTGAGTGAGGAGCTGCAGGCGCGCATCGAGCAGATGCCCACGCTGCGGAAACGGCACCGCGAACGGCTGAAGGCATTGAACCAGGAAGTTACGACGCATGCCGTCGGCATTCTCCTCGCGGAACTGCGGAAGAAATATGAGGATCTGCCGGATGTTGGTACCTATCTCGATCAGATCCAAAAAAATATCATCGACAATGCCGAGGACTTCCTGCAACCGCAACATTCGACTGTGCCGTTTCTGACACGTGATTCATCACGGTTGTTCGCTCAATACGAGGTCAATCTCGTGGTCAGGAATGAACGGGATGCGACGGCGCCGATCATCTATGAGCCCAATCCGAGCTATTCGAACATTATCGGCAAAATAGAGCACCGCGCCGAAATGGGCGCATTGGTGACCGACTTCCGCATGGTCCGCTCGGGCGCCCTCCTCCAGGCCAATGGTGGCTACCTGATACTGGACATTCAGCGAATTCTCAGCCGCCCATTCATATGGGAGGGGCTAAAACAGGCGCTATTTGCAAAGCGCGTGCGCATCGAGTCTCCGGGCGAAATTTACGGGTTCGTGAGCACAACCACTTTGCGACCCGAGCCCATTCCCCTGGATGTCAAAATTGTGCTGATCGGCGAACGCTGGCTTTACTACCTGCTCTGCGTCTACGATCGTGAATTCACTGATCTTTTCAGCGTCGCCGCTGATCTTGACGATGACCTCGAACGTAGCGATGACAACGTCGAGAACTATGCCTTACTGATTGCCAGTCGGGCCAGTAACTGCGAGCTTCTGGCATTCAGCAAACCCGCAATTCAGCGCGTGATCGAACAGCGCGCACGGCATGCGGAAGATGGCGAGCGACTTTCGATGCATATGCGTTCGCTGGACGATCTGCTCATGCAGGCAGATTACTGGGCGCGACGACGGGACTCCGATCTGGTCGAGGTTAGTGACATCGTCAAGGCGATCAAACAACAAGAACGCCGCTTGAATCGCATGCAATCGAAGGTGTTGGATGCGATTAAGCGGGACATCCTGCTGATCGACACGTCGGGCGCGCATGTCGGACAGGTTAACGGGCTATCAGTCGTCGGCCTGGGAGAATTTCGCTTTGGGCACCCCATGCGGATTACCGCCACAACCAGGATCGGGACCGGCGACGTTGTGGATATCGAACGCGAGGTCGAACTGGGCGGTGCCATCCACTCCAAGGGGATGATGATCCTCTCAGCAGCGCTTTCCTCCCGCTACGCACGTGATAAGCCGCTGTCAATGCAAGGTAGTGTGGTGTTTGAGCAGTCCTACGGTGGTGTCGAAGGCGACAGTGCATCAGTTGCTGAACTGTGCGCATTGATGTCGTCCCTGTCAGGCGTGCCCATAAAGCAAAATCTCGCCGTAACCGGTTCGATAAACCAACACGGTCGCGTACAGGTCGTCGGCGGCATCAACGAGAAGATCGAAGGTTTCTTCGAAGTGTGCAAGACGAGGGGACTGGACGGCTCTCACGGGGTGATCATTCCGCGAGAAAACGTCAAACACCTGATGCTGCAAGAGGAGGTTGTCGAGGCAGTTCAGCAAGGACTATTCAATGTCTACGCCGTGCAAAGCATCGATGAGGCTGTCACGATTATCACGGGCACGGAAGCCAGCGAACGGGACGAGGACGGCAAATTCGCTCCGGACAGTGTCAATGCCCTGGTAGAAGCGCAGCTGATCAAGTACGCAACACTACGCAAGAAACACGCAGAAAAAGATGAAAAAGACTGACGACAGACCCCGCGTGGTGATCGCGGTTACCGAGTCCAGCCCACTGTCGGCGCTATGGCGCGCGGCGATGGATCTCATGAGCGAATCTCCCGCCGAACTCCTGGCGCTTTATGTCGACGATGATCGCTGGCGTCGCGCCGCAAGCCTTTCATTTACACGTGAGATCTCCCGAGTCAGCGGTGCGGTGACCGATTTCACCGTGCAACGTGCTGAGCAGCTTAACAAAGAAGCAATAACACGAACGCAGCGACGCATTGAGAAACTTGCTGCAAAAGCCGATCTCGCGCTCGCGTTCGAAGTATTGCCCGAGTCCGATCAGAATCGAATCAAGGAGCTCGTCGGTGCCGGCCAAAACGTCCTGATCGCGCCTTCTTTCATCACAACGCGGCCCATCTACGCCCATCTGACCCGGCTTGACTGCCGGATCTTGCTCATTGAAGCCACGGAGGAATATCAACGTAACCACTAAGAAAGTGAAATCGGTAACCTGCCCTGCATAAGGTGACGAGTAACACTTTGAAGTTCAAGCTACAGGCGAGTTCGCAGCGCATCGACAGCCGCGTCGATATCCTCACTCTTCGCCGAGTAGCTGAATCGCTGATAACCGGGATCAGTCCCGAAGAAAGAACCTGGAAAGGTCAGAATGCCGGTCTTCTCGAGAAGTTTTCTCTGTCCAATTTCGTCATCGCCGAATCGTGAGAAATCGGCCAACACAAAAAATCCACCCTGCGGTTTGACGTAGGATAATTCCAGGTCGTCGAAACACTGCATCAGAATATCGCGTTTTTCACGGTAGTCGCGCACCATGCCGTCGATAACATCCTGTGGCGTATGCAGTGCCGCCAGGGCGGCCTTCTGGCTGATGACATTGGTGGCGAAAGATAGAGCGGTCTTCAGATTGACGATCTTGTCCAGCACTGACCGGGCGGCGCAAAGATAACCAACGCGCAAGCCACTGAGTGCGTAACCCTTCGAGAAACTGTGCAACGTGAAAACGAGCTCAGGCTCTGCTTCCGCTGCACCGGCAGAGAAGTGTGGCATCTCGAACACCAGCTTTTCGTAAACCTCATCCGCAAGCAGATAGACCTGGTGCTTCTGGCAGGTTTCGACAATCCTGCGGATTTCATCTTCCGGAAAGACGATGCCAGACGGGTTTTGCGGGGTGTTCAGGAAAACTGCCTTGGTCTTGTCGGTGAACAGTGTGTCGAAACCGGATAAGTCGTAGCTCAGTTCATCCTCATAATCGGGCATCACGTAAATGACTTTACAGTCGAAATACTCCGCCATTGATTTATACATCGGAAAGTCGGGTTTAAAAATAATGACCTCGTCACCGGGCTCCAGCAGTGCCGCGCACGTCAGCCCCAGCCCCTCATGCACACCATTGGTGATGAGAATGTTCTCCGCAGTGCAGTTGATCCCGTTGACTCGCCTCAGGTTGTCCGCGGCTTTTTCCCTCAGCTCCGCAATGCCCCGAAGCGGAGTCATTGTGTAGGCCTGGTCAGCAATTGCGGCGGTGATGGCTTCCTGAATATGGGGAAATACCGGCATTATCGGCTCGCCGAAGGTCAGGTTAATAAGATCCTCAGGCAGATTCTCAAAATATCTCGACGGGTCGATGTCAGACATTCGACTGATGGCTTTGTTCAGCATGGCTCTGTGCTCCTTGCAGCTTCTTGCCAGCTCTGCGTGCAATCAAAACCCGTTTTCAAAGCGGTTACGTTTTTCTGCAGCGCTTTGGCCGGCGAGAGGTCTCGCACGGCTTCATCGACGTCGTCCAGTGACAGTGGGATCGCATCACTGCCGATCAGCCCACCCACCATGATCATATTCATTGCCTTTGCGTTGCCTAAGTTTTGTGCCAGTGAGGCTGCGTCCAGCAGGAAAGTATCCCGTGCCCGGATACGTTCGAAATGCTCTGCAAAAGCATCTCGGCTGCATCTATTATTGATCACCAGCGGTGTACGAACCCCGGAGTCTATACTGTCGGCTGTGATTGTGGGCAGCAAAAAGGCACCTGGACGAAGCCAGCGACAGCCCGCTTCGACCTGCCTTTTTATTGCGCAGCGACAAATTTGCGTTCGAGTAGTTTGCTGGCAAATCCACTGCCGGTGACTTTATTGATCCCGGCGAGTGAATAGTCTGCACCGGTGGTAATGGCTCGCGCTGCAAGCAGGCCGCTTTTTACCGCCGGCCCGATACCCTCGCACATGTCGCGGGTCGCGAGTCCGACAGAATCGCCAACGATATAGGCATTGTCACCACTGATGACATCGACATTGCCGCGCAGGTAATAGCTGTAACCCGTTGGCTTGTAGTGCTCGTAACGCACCAGGCCGCGGTTTTCCAGTCGCTTGATAAACTTGCGCCAGAACTCTCGCACGTGCCCGCCACGATGCCTGAGCTGATCAGCCATGCCGCCCAACCCGACGTTGATATAACCGTCCGCTTTGGGCACGTACCAGGCATAGCCAGGTAAGCCATCGTCGAAAAACCACAGGTGACAGCGCGCATCTTCCCAGTCGTATGAAAATTCCTCCTCGAAGGTTGCCGTCTGCAGAATGCTGCTGCGTGGATTGCGTTCGTGAAACAGCGTCTTGTAGACCGGGCAGGCGGTACCGCCGGCGCCGACCAGGTACTTGCAGCGGAATTGCCCATCGACGATGTAGTCGCTGCCGTCGCGTCGGATTTCGCGAACCTTGTGCTGCAGCACCCGGGCGCCGGAACGCTGCAACAGGAACTCATCGAATTCGAAGCGCCGAATCGAATGCTGTTGCGCTTTCAGCTTGACGGTGAGCGCCTTCCAGTGCAGGTGCAGTTCATCGAAGGTCATGATGCTGCGCGGATAATCATGCGTATCAAGTTCGAGGTCCGCGATGGCCTCCGGCGTCACCCAGCCGGCACACAGCTTGGTGCGCGGGAACGCCATGCGGTCCAGCACCACGACGTCGAGGCCCGCATCGTGCAGCTTCCAGGCGCAGCTCGAGCCCGCGGGCCCGCCGCCTACGACGATGGCGTCGGCCACGTTCACTTCAATGGGCCCCTGCATCCTCCAGGTATTGGTATGCGCGTGTCCACGGTACATTGTTATTGGCACGTGGTGCGAACAGGACCTGGTAAAGCTGCAGCGAGCCGGACCGGAAGCCAGCGGATGAACCAGCAAGATACAAGCGCCACATTCGCACGAATTCCGCGTCGTACATTTTTTCTACCTGGTCGGCAACGGCATTGAAATTGTCGAGCCAGGTTTCACAGGTGCGCGCATAATGCGGGCGCAGGTTTTCAACATCGATAACCGAGAACCGGTCCGGTTCGAAGACTTCCATCAACTCGCTGAGACTCGGCACGTAACCGCCGGGGAAAATATGTTTGGTGATCCACGGATCCATGCTGCGTGGATGGCTGCGACCGATCGAATGGACCAGGCCGAATCCCTGCGGCTTCAGACTGCGTTCGATTAGCGCGCCCAAGGTTCTGAAATCGGCCCGGCCGACATGCTCCAACATGCCGATCGATACGAACGCGTCGCAGCGTTGGTCAATATTGCGGTAGTCGTCCTGCACGAACGTCACGCGATCATCCAGGCCCAATGTCGCCGCACGCTCCCTGGCGAAAGCGACCTGCTCGCTTGAATTGTTGTAGGCGATAACGTTAACGCCATGATGCTCGGCCATGTGCAGTGCCAGCGCGCCCCAGCCACAGCCGGCCTCGATGACTTTCTGTCCGGGCCGCAGTTGCAGCTTGCGGCAAACGTGTTCGAGCTTGGCGACCTGCGCCGTCGCCAGCGACGCCGCAGGTGTGTCGTAGTAGGCACAGGTGTAAACCATGCGCTCGTCAAGCCACAGTTTGTAGAAGTCGTTGCCAAGGTCATAGTGGTGGTTAACGTTGTGCCGCGAACGGGTGAGCGAGTTGCCGCGAAAGACGTTTAGCATCGATCGAATCCTGGGGCCGTAGTAGCTGCGCCCGCGTTTTCGGGTAAGCGCCGCAGTGACCTCATTCATGAATGCCAGCAGATCGCCGTGGATCTCGATCAGTCCGTTGCTGTAACACTCGCCAAAACCCAGGGAAGGTGACCGCAGGAGTTCGAATACCGCGCGCCGCTTGCGAAACTCCATGCAGGCGACGGAACGTTCATTTGTTACCGGGAACTCATCGCCATTCCAGAGCCGAATCGAG
>PVMK01117501.1_pt1 | contig 11509 bp, 12 predicted proteins | sample 1853481 | NCBI WGS metagenome assembly PVMK01 (sample SAMN08533507, study PRJNA380276) | Marine sediment metagenome, whole genome shotgun sequencing project. | reverse complement strand
GAACCTTTGGCTCCTTGAGGATAACTTCGGCACCATATTTGCGCTTGAGTTTCTCAACCGCGACCTCGACATGCACCTGGCCCATACCGGAGATGATCATCTCTTTGGTCTCCGCATCGCGCAGGAGCTGCAAAGCAGGATCCTCTTCGGTCAACTTTGACAGGCCACTGAAGATCTTTTCTTCGTCTCCCTTGTTCTTCGGTTCTAAAGCAAAGGAGATGACCGGCTTCATGCTGACCGGGCTCTCATAAACAATCGGCTTACCTGCATCGCAAAGTGTATCACCTGTCTCGGTTTCTTTGAGTTTGGCGATTGCAACAATATCACCCGCGACAGCTTCTGCGACTGGCTTCTGCTTCTTGCCTTCCGGTAGCAGGATCTGACCCAGGCGTTCGTTGGTCTCCTTGGTTGAATTATAAACCGTGCTATCTGATTTAACCGTACCGGAGTAAACCCGGAACAGGTTCAATTTGCCGCTAAACGGGTCGCTGACAGTCTTGAAAACCATTGCTGAAAAAGGTGCCGAAGGGTCAGGCTCACGGGTTTCTTCTTCACCAGTCTTTGGATTCGTACCGTACTGAGTCCCTTTATCGATAGGCGATGGGGTGCTGACAACGATATAGTCGAGCAACTGACGGATACCAATATTTGCTGTAGCACTACCACACAGAACAGGAAGAAAGACTCCGGTCAAAACCCCCTCGCGGAGTCCACGCAGGATTTCTGCATCACTCAGCGCATCGGTCTCCAAATACTTTTCCATGAGATCATCATCAGCTTCAGCGCAGGCTTCTACAAGCATGAGGTGCAGACGATCGGCTTCATCCTGATATTCAGCAGGAATGTCTCCCTCATCGTAGGTGCCCTTATCATCAAACTTGAAAATACGGGCTTTCATCGTGATCAGGTCAATAACACCCTTGAACTCTTCGGCTTCACCGATCGGCATATTGACCGCAACCGGTCGACAGCCGAGGGTTTTCTCCATGTCATCAAGAGTTTTGAGGTAATCAGAGCGTTCACGATCGAGCTTGTTGACAAAAGCAATCAACGGGATCTCAAACTCTTCTGTCCATCTCCAAAGGGTCTGGCTCTGAGCTTTGACACCATCAACGGCCGATATCACCATGACTGCTCCACCGAGGACACGCATACAGCCACGGGTATCGTGCAGGAAGTTGGTGTAACCGGGAGTATCAACTATATGGAGTTCATGGTCGTTCCATTCACAGTGATGCAACTTCGAGGTAATCGTGATCCTGCGCTTGGTCTCCTCGGGCTCGAAGTCCATATTGGACGAACCATCATCAACCTTACCGAGACGATCGGTCATGCCGGTGTTAAACAGTATAGCTTCGACCAGGGAGGTTTTACCGGCATCCCCTTGTCCAATGATACCCAGGTTCCGCAACTTTTCAGTTTCGAACTTTGCCATGATCTCTCCTTTCAATGCTCATCAACGTAGTTACGTTCAAAGATGATCCGTAAACCTTCCAGGGTGAGGCAATTGTCAACTTCATCAATAGTCTGACTGTATGGTGCGATCAGGGACGCCAACCCCCCCCGTAGCGATCACACAGGGAGACTCACGCGACTCCTGCTTCATCCGGCCGACAATTCCGTCAACCAGACCGACATAACCGTAGAACAACCCGGCCTGCATACTATTGACCGTATTCTTGGCAATAACCTGCGGTGGGCAGCAGATCTCAACTCTCGGCAGTTTACTGGCCCGTTCGTAAAGGGCTTCGGCAGAGATACTCAGGCCAGGAGCAATTGCCCCGCCCTGATATTCGCCCCGTTTCGAGAGATAATCAAAAGTAGTTGCCGTACCGAAATCCACCACAATCAGGCTGGTCTGCTTCTTTGCATAGGCGGCCACGGCATTGACAATGCGGTCCGCACCCACCTCGCGGGGGTTGTCGTAGTGTATCGGCATACCGGTCTTGATCCCCGGGCCAACCACCAGCGGCTGCAATTTAAAATACGTATTACAGAGGGTCTCCAGGGTGTTCAGCAATGGCGGCACGACACAGGAAATGATCACGTTGCCGATATCAGGGAAATGTAATCCGCTAAGACTGAATAGCTCATGGATCACCATGGCCCACTCATCCGCTGTACGCGCTTTGTCAGTCGTTAAGCGCCAGCTGTGTACAAGGTTCTTGTCCTGATATAAACCCAGAACCGTGTTGGTATTGCCGACGTCTATACGAGAAGCATCAAAAACCTCGGAACGCGGAAAAATCAAAAACAAAGTCACCCCCCTCAATCCCCCTGTCGACAGGGGGGACGCGAGTACAGCGAGCAGCGTTCTGATGGTTTAAGTCCAATGTGCTGGATAGTTACAAATAAAAAAGCTACGACTCGCTTCATCACTCGTTCCTCGTCCCGCGTCCCGCGTTCCAGCCCTTAAGCCAGACGCACAGCCCCTGCATAAATGCTCTCCATCTTACCAGCCTTAGTCCTTACCAGCAACGCCCCATCTTCGGCAAGACCAGTCATCGTCCCTTCAATCTGCAGTTCGTTGCAATCCACCTGAACCAGTTTACCCGCCATGTCACAGAGATCTGTCCAGGCAGAGAAGCTCGGCGCACTACCCTGTTCCAGGTAGGTATATGGTACAAGGCGTCGATTTCCTGCAACAGGGCACGGGTAAAATCAAGGCGTGAAACCAACTCTCCGGTATTAATTGCAAGTGATGTTGCAGGGTAGCGAAGGTCGGCCGGAAACTGGTCGGCGCGCATGTTCAGATTAACCCCGATCCCCCAGAACAACATAATGAACCTGATCGGTCTCAGAACTCATCTCGTTGAGGAGACCGGCAACTTTCGCACCATCTAAAAGGATATCATTGGGCCACTTGACTGTCGGTTGCAACCCCGTGCAACTGGTGATGGCACGGCAAACCGCCACTGCCGAAAGAAAGGTCAATTTGGGTGCTTCAAAGGGAAGGATCGGTGGCCGCAAAAGAATCGAGGCATAGAGGTTGACCCCGCCGGGAGACTCCCACTGGCGACCCATTCGACCTTTACCTGAACTTTGACGATCTGCAATCACCACCAGGCCATCAACCCCGCCATCATCTCCCAGTCGGCAGGCCTGCAGGTTGGTGGAATCGGTCTCATCGAAACAGCACACCTGGGAGCCAACCCGTCGACAATCAAGACCAGCCTGGATCGATTCCGGCATAAGAACGTCGGGAGATTGCAGTAACTGATAGCCTCGTGACGGTACCGCCTCAATCTGGTAACCAGACTGACGCAGACTGCGAATATGCTTCCATACTGCAGTGCGCGAAATCCCCAATTCCACACTGATACTCTCGCCGGAGACAAAACCGTCAGGAGTCTGGCTGAAAAGGGACAGAATGGTTTCGCGCGGCGCCGGTTTCATCATAAGTTACAGATTGCGGATCCTTTAAGTAAACAGCATGGAGATATCAACAGCGCGATAGGAGTGCGTCAGTGCACCGACAGAGATCAGCCGGACACCGGTCTCGGCAATTTCACGAACGGTTTCCAGGTTGACGCCACCGGAAGCCTCCGTTATTGCTCGATCGCCAACCTGCTCTACCGCTGCGATCAATTCATCAAGGGACATGTTATCGAGGAGCAGGATATCGGCCCCGACAGTAAGGGCTTCAGCCACCTCATCCTGATTGCGGACCTCGACTTCTATTTTCTGGGTGTGTGGCACACGTTGCTTGGCACGACTGACAGCAGCCGTAATCCCACCGGCAGCAGCAACATGGTTTTCCTTGATCAAAACGGCATCGTAAAGAGCCATGCGGTGATTACCACCACCGCCCATGCGCACAGCGTATTTTTCCAGGACCCTTAATCCCGGAGTCGTTTTGCGGGTATCAACGACAATGGCATGAGTTCCTTCGACTTCACGGACAAAAGCCGCTGTCAGGGTGGCGACACCACACATACGCTGCAGGAGATTGAGTGCCACACGTTCACCTTGAAGAAGAACAGCAGCATCCCCCTTGATCCAGGCAAGGACATCACCACGCTTGACGGACTGGCCGTCAGTGATAAGTTTTTCAAAGGCGGTTTTTGTGGAAAGCAACTGGAAGACTCGCTGCGCAACATCGATACCGGCAAGAACAAAATCTTCCTTAGCCACCAGCTCAGCACTCGCCTGAGTACCGGGCTCGATAGTCGCCAGAGTGGTCACATCGCCGGTGCCGATATCCTCTTCAAGGGCACGACGCAGAATAGGATCAAGAATAAAGGAGTCCATAGATTAGGCCAGTTCGTTGAGCTTGTTCATCTGATGGGCCAACAGGCTGCTCGTTTAAAGTGTTATTTTATAACATAGCGAAAGTTTGACAAGCAACTGAAAACCCCGTAACCACACCTATTTCCAAGCCTTTACATTTATGTTGAAATCGCCAACAATAGACACTGTCAGACAATCCCAATTTCCAGGCCACTTAACCTCAATTTTCTGCATCACCTTTAAGGAGTCTCTCGTGAAACCTTACTTCAAATTCTGCCTGATACTCACACTTGCAGCGACTCTGTCCGCATGCGTCAGCGAATCAGTCCATCAGCAGAAACTTGATGAAAACAGGTATCTCCAATCTGTCATCAAAGACCTTGAGGCTGATTATGAAAGGCTGAAAACAGACAAAAACCAGCTGGCAGAACGCAATGACAGCCTCAACCAGCGCCTCCTCGAGGTGATCGAACGCAGCAAACTGCTGCAGGAAGACCTCATGCGTGCCAGGGCGGATCTCGACCGGGTGGAAAGGGTTCTTGCCGATCGCAGCGCTGAAGCCGGCGCTGCCATGGTAGAAATGCGACAGGAAATTGACAGACTGACCGAAGAAGGCAATGTATTGCAACAACAGCTGGAAGCCGAGCGACTGGCTCGCGAAGCTCGACTTGCAGAAGTTCAGGGCACCTACGATGAACTGGTCGGCAAACTTGAGGAGGAGATCCAGCGGGGCGAGGTAAAAATATCCGAACTCAAGGGCAAGCTGACGGTGAACGTCGTTGACAATATCCTTTTCGACTCCGGTAAAGCTGTTCTCAAATCGGCCGGCATCAAAGTTCTGCAACAAATCGGCGACATTCTCAAGACAGCGGCGGATAAGGATATTCAGGTCGAAGGACACACCGACAATGTACCTATTCGCGGCACTCTTACCCAAAAGTTCCCGACGAACTGGGAACTCTCCACAGCACGGGCGACCACAATCCTGCACTTCCTCCAGGACAAATCCGGCATTCCCGGCGAACGTCTTTCCGCTGTAGGCTACGGCGAATACCGGCCCATAGGCAGTAACAGCACGGCAAAAGGACGCGCCCAGAACCGTCGCATCCAGATTGTTCTGACAGCGGCAGAGGTGCACTGAGAAGCCAGCTGAGCTGGCCGCTAGAACAGTCCCGCGTCGCGGAGTGTCCGCGCAACTTGTCGACGCCGGGTTACAAAACTACGGTAAGCGGCATCAGCCAGCTGAGTGTCAACATGAGTAGCAAGTTTATTCACCAGAATAAGCTCGCGATAAGTCGCATCCAGTGGCCGACCGGTCATCATCTCCAGCGATTCGACCAGAGACTTACGTCCGTTGAGCTCTACTTCCTCACTCTCAAACAACTCTCCGGCCGTATCATAAAGATGCACCGTCAAACGACACTCGGGCCCGATCAGTCCGGGCCCGTCAATGGTCAGGGCAACTGTGTTGTCCAGGCCGTCAGCATCATACGAGCCATCTGCATCATACGAGCCATCGAGATCATACAGACGGAGAGCACCGCAAATCTGTTTAAAACAGTCCGGATGAATGAAGCCACGTCGACGACTGCGCATATCGAAATAAAAATGTCCATCGCCTGCAAGAGACTGACGGCAGCAGAGAGGACACTCGAGAACCAGGCGACGATGATGACCGGCAGCGATGTTTGTGAGAACATCCCGGGTTAATTCGGTCCGAAGGCCACGCTTATCATCTGGCTCCGTATCAAACCGGGTCAGGACAAACTCGGCCAGGCATTTGAACTGACGATGAACAGCAGTGTTGCGGGCATGGGTAAGAACCGGTCTAAGACGACTGGAGAAGCCAGAAGCCAGACTTTCCACCTTGGGGCTCTTGCTGATGTAGATATCCAGAGACCTGATAATCACGTTCCCGGGCCGCGTAGGCAAGAAATTCATGCACCCGAACCTCGGCATTCAGCCGGGCACGGAAATCAACCAGGCTGGGAAGCAACCAGACCCGATCAACGCGTTCAGCTGCAGTCATAATCTGCCGCAAAGCACTTGCATTGACCAGTGATGCGCGATCCTTGACCGGCACCAACACCAGATCAGCAGCCAGCAGTGCTGCTTCAGTAAACCAGTCAAGAATTGGCCGTGTATCAAGGATCAGGATGCCGGTAATCGCCGCAGAGTGCAATCGCCGACGCAACCAGGCAGGGGGGAAAGCTGGCGACAGCAATCGACGAGCCGAGGGAATATACTGCACGCCATACTGGCCTAAAGTTATCAGCTCTGCAACTGCTGCATCTTCGAACAGCCCGGTAACACAGTGATCTGACCGTGGACCGAGAGCAAACATCTGGTCAATGCTGAAATGGTTATCAAAAGAAGCAATCGTTACCGGCAGGTCTTCACGCAGGGCCTTGAGATACACCGCCAGGTTGGTTGCGATCGTCGTCTTGCCGACACCACCTTTTTCACTGGCAACAGTAATCACAAAGGGGCTCACGGTGCGCCTTCCACGACCAGTGTCGTGTCAATGATGAAATGGCGTAATACAACGCAGTTATTTTTTGTGCCGGCAAGGCATGTCTTGAGTTGCATAGTTGTCACTACGTGGCTTAAGACATAACGAAGCTGGCGCGGAAAAGAACAAGTTGGATGCGTCAGTTTATCGTTGACGCGGCACTAATCTCCTGGAGAGCCTCCCAGTGCTCAAGATAATCATCTAGTTTCGTTTGAAAATCGGCGTGCTTATCGATCAGCTTGCCGAGACGCGCATGATCGACGGCCATAGCCGGATCTTGCATTTCGGTCGTCAGCACTGCCAGTTCCTGCTCAAGTGTTTCAATCCTCCCTTCAACCTCTGTCAGCTGTTTTTGACGCTTCTGTTCCTCCCGCCGTGCCGCCTTGCGCTCCGCATGCGAAGTCGCTCGGGAAACCTTGTTCTCTTCTGGCGAAGACACCTTTTTAGCGGTTGCCTGCTCAACCCGCAATGACGAGTGACTGGCATCTCCTTCGCCGCTTTTGCTGCGCAGGAACTCTCCGTAATTGCCGAGATAAGAAGTGGCCCGATGCCCTGCAACCTCAACAACCCGTTTGGCCAGGGCATCAACAAAGTAGCGATCGTGGGACACGAACACCAGGGCACCCCTGGTAGCCCTTCAGTGCCTGCAGAAGAACTTCCTTGGAAGCCAGGTCAAGGTGGTTGGTCGGCTCATCCAGCAACATAAGATTAGCCGGCTTAAGGAGCAGAATCGCCAGTGCCAGACGGTTGCGCTCTCCGCCGGAGAGGACGGCAACCCTCTTGTGCACATCATCGCCATGAAAGAGGAAAGCACCGAGCAGGTTGCGAACCTTTGGTACCATGTCGAAAGGCGCCGCCCGGGTGATCTGCTCGAGAACTGTCAGTTTAGAGTCAAGAGTGCGCGCCTGATCCTGGGCAAAGTAAACCATGTCCAGGTTGTGACCTTCCTCACGTTCACCCTTGAGAGGTGCCTCCACGCCGGCCAGCAGGCGCATCAGGGTTGACTTGCCGGCACCGTTGGCACCAACCAGGGCGATACGCTCACCACGTTCAACGACAAGCCCAACCTCTTCGAGCACAGACAGGTCACCGTAGCCGTGGGACACTCCCGGAGAGGCTGATCGACAGACGTCCGCCTTTGGGTGGTGGCGGAAAAGAGAAGCCTATCTTTTTTCGTTCCGGCGGCAACTCGATGCGTTCGATTTTTGCCAACTGCTTGACTCGACTCTGTACCAGGGCCGCTTTGTTGGCGTTGTAGCGAAACTTGTTGATGAAAGCCTCGAGACGGGCAATGTCTTCATCCTGTCGTCTTTTAGACTCCCGCAAAGCCATGACGCGTTCATCCCGGGCAGTCAGGTAACGGGAATAATTGCCGGGATAATCGGTCAGTTTGCCATGCCAGATTTCAACGATGCGTGTCACCACCTGATCAAGAAAGAAAGCGATCATGGGACACCACGATCACGGCATGAGGATATGCTGACAGGTAACCTTCAAGCCAGTCGCGGGCGGGCAGGTCGAGATGGTTGGTCGGCTCATCAAGGAGCAGCAGATTCGGTTTTTGCAGCAGTAGCTTGGCCAGGGCAATGCGCATTTGCCAGCCACCGGAGAAGTGCTCGCAGGGCTTTTTCCAGTCCTCTTCAGCAAAGCCCAGGCCTTTGAGAACCCGGCCGATTTCCGCCTCCATGGTATAGCCGCCGCGCTGCCGAAAGAATTCCTGCAATTCAGCATAACGATCGAGGTCGGCCTGCTCCGCTTCGCGGCTGATCTGCCCTTCGAGCAGCTGCAATTCGGCCTCAACGGACAAGAGCTCCTCTAGCGCTGAACGCACCTCGGTAAAGAGATCCCTGCCGCAGTGCTCCAGGCCTTCCTGGGGCAGGTAGCCGATGGTGGTCCCCCGCGCCCACTGGACCTTCCCCGCATCAACCTCTGAGCGGCCGGCCAGCACGCGCAACAGGGTGGTCTTGCCGGCACCATTCTCACCGCAGAGACCGATACGATCGGTCGGGCGGACATGCCAGTCGACATGGCGCAGGATGACCTGGTCGGCAAACTGTTTGACAACGTCTTTGAGCTGTAACATGGGGGCTGTTATAGCACATCCGAACAAGCGTGCGAAATCCCATCTTCACCATTGACAGAAACCCTGAACATTCGCAGAATGAGGATCTATTCATTCGCTTTGAGCTCAAGTCTCAAGGGCATAAATACGGGGAGGTCGAAATGGCACGTAAAGTCTTTATCGCGGCAACAGGTCAGGACTGTGGCAAAACCACCACCAGTCTCTCCCTGCTTCATCTGGCCCTGAAAAAATATCGTCGGGTCGGCTTTATCAAACCGGTAGGGCCGAAACCCTGCCGCTACGATGACTTCTGGGTAGACAAAGATGCTGCGTTGGTTGCCAAGGTCTTCGATCTTGAAGATGATATCCGGTTTATGTCTCCAATAGTGCTGCAACCAGGAGACACGCGCGATGTGCTTGATGGTGTGGTCAGCAGGGATTCGCTCGAAAAACAACTGGTCGAAGCTTGCCGGGAACTTGAAAAACGCTGTGACTTCCTGATTATCGAAGGTGCCGGACATAGTGGCGTCGGCTCGGTCCTCGGCCTGAGCAACGCCCGGGTGGCGAAGCTGCTCGATGCCCCGGTCTTGCTGGTCAGTGGTGGCGGTATCGGCCATGTGATTGATGATGTGTGTATGAACCTGGCTCTGTACAAGATGGAAGGGGCGGAAGTTCGCATCATTATGCCGAACAAGCTGATTGCCGAAAAAAGAGCACGTACTCTTGAATACATGACCAAGGCATTTGCCGACCGGGAATTCATCGTTCACGGCGGGTTCAACTATTCACCAATTCTTGCAGGCCCTACCCTGCAGCATATTGCCAATCTCTTCAAGTTGCCGTTGCGTGCGACCAACGAACAGGCAATGCACATTATAAAGAACATCCAGCTTGCTGCTGCCTCCACCGAAAAGGTTGTCGAAATCCTCAAGAACTCGACCCTGCTGATGGTCAACAGCAGTCGCAATGAACTACTGGTCATGCTGGCAACGCTCTACCATATCCCCGAATATCACGAAAAGCTCGCCGGAGTTCTCATCTCCGGTGTCAGCCCGGTTGCCAAGCTAACCCAGCAAGTTCTTGACGACAGCGACCTGCCGTTCATGCGAACGGAACAGCTTACATCGATGGTTTTTGAGACTGTTACGCGGGATGTTTCCAAAATCACTGCGGATGATCACGAGAAGATCAACTTGATCAAGAAGCTGGCTGAACAGGATCTTGATTTTGATTTGATTGATAAGACTTTAGGCTAAAGGTCAAAGGTTAAAGGTTAAAGGACAACCTCAAACCTCAAGCCTCGCCCCTCTAACCTCGGTCCTTGAGCCTTGAACCTTATTTCCTGTGCAATTCATACTTTATTTGTTATAGTCAGCTCGTATCTACCTTTTTTAAAAGGTTTTTTTCGATCTTCCGGGGCTCTTTAGCCCTGCAGATATACACATTTTCGGCATTTCTCCTGTCCTTGAGCGAGCTCCCAGTTCCGGTTGAGCTAGTGGTCTCGGGGCAGGGTTTGTGCCCCCAACAGTTTAAGGTTGTCGTGCGCGGCAACCGGGAAGAATTTGATGTCTAAAAAAATGATGGTTAACGCCACTCATCCCGAGGAAAACCGGGTGGCTATTGTAGAAGACGGTGTCCTCACTGAACTTGATATTGAGGTCGCAGGGCGGGAACCCACTAAGGGGAACATCTATAAAGCGGTTGTAGTCCGGGTTGAGACCGGCTTGCAGGCCGCTTTTGTTGATTATGGCGCCGAGCGCCTCGGCTTTTTGCAGATCGACGAAATCAATTACACCACGGTCAAGCCGGATTATAAGCCTGCAGAAGATGGCCGCCGACCACGTATCAACGATCTCTTAAACCGTGGGCAGGAACTTCTGGTGCAAATCACCAAGGGAGAGCGCGGCACCAAGGGTGCAGCCTTAACCACCTACATCTCTCTTGCCGGTCGCTACATGGTCCTCATGCCCAGCAGCCAGACGCGAGGAGTCTCCCGCAAAGCCGAGAGCGATGCACAACGCAAAGAGCTCAAGAAAGCGATGGCATCGATCGATCTGGCTGAAGGCGTCGGTTATATTGTCCGTACTGCCGCACTCGATCAAACCCGTGAGGAACTGGAACGCGATTATCGTTACCTGATTCGTCTCTACGAGAGCATCAAAGAACTCGAACAAAAGGCCAAGGCTCCGGCCCTGATCTACAAGGAATCCAACCTGATGATCCGGTCGATTCGGGATTACTTCACCACCGATATGGATGAAGTCCTGATTGACGACCCGCAGGTATTCAAGGAAGCCAAAGATTTCTTCCAGATGGTCATGCCTGACCAGGTCAAGCTGGTCAAACTTCACCAAGAACGTCGACCGATCTTCTCCCGCTATCAGATTGAAGACCAGATCGAGACCTTGAGTCGCAACCAGGTCTCCCTGCCCTCAGGCGGTTCAATTGTCATCGATCCCACTGAAGCGCTGGTTGCCATTGATGTCAATAGTGGCAAGATGGCCTCAGAGAAGGGTGTCGAAGCCACGGCGACCAAGACTAACCTGGAGGCCGCGGCAGAAGTCGGTCGGCAACTGCGTCTGCGTGACCTCGGAGGCCTGATTGTCATCGACTTTATTGACATGCGCGAACGCAAAAACATGCGCCAGGTCGAGAACGAGCTTAAAAAATCCCTTGAAAACGATAAGGCCAGAGTCAACGTTGGC
>PVMK01117180.1_pt1 | contig 11509 bp, 9 predicted proteins | sample 1853481 | NCBI WGS metagenome assembly PVMK01 (sample SAMN08533507, study PRJNA380276) | Marine sediment metagenome, whole genome shotgun sequencing project. | reverse complement strand
TGCTCTTAGTTGAGGTGAAACATAACCCTAATCGAGCGAAGCGCTCAATGTCCGTTGTTCGTTGTCTGTTGTCCGTAGCTAATTTAGAGGAATTAATGTCTTGATTTATATGTCTTCAGCCAAAGCGTTATCATAACGCCGGATAAACCGAGTTAGATTTACAACTGACAACTATCAACGGACATTACCCCAAAGTGAATCAATCGGAACATATTTATGAAAACAGCTGCCGACTTCGTCAAAGTAGCTGCAACGGCTGAAAACACCAAAAACTTGATGAATTCAATTTTTTATGAGATCATTTAAAATGGTATTCTGTCCCATTTTTAATATAGAATAGAGCGTCAGTTTAAAGGAACCTTAAATTATTTCCGACAAAACATTTACAATGGATCTTGCCAGGCTGCTGGTGGCAGCTGCCTGGGTAGATGGTGAATTGTCAAATGAAGAGATCAACGCGTTGAAGGATCTGCTTTTCACCATCCCTGAAATTTCCGGCGAAGATTGGAAGCACATAGAAATATATATGGATTCACCTGTTACCTCCGAAGAAAGAGAGGTCCTGCTTTCCAGGGTATTGACCAATATTACTTCCAAAAAAGACAAGGCCTTCGTAATAGAGACCCTTACCCGGTTATTTCAGGCCGACGGGAAAATTACCGATGAAGAATCTGCAGTACTTCAGGAAATCAGCCAAATCCTTGCTAAAACCCACACAGGAATTTTCTCAAGGATGTCAAGAATGGTAAAAACATCGGTCAAAAGACGTAATGAAACATCCAAAGCAGCCGCCCAAAGGGAGAGCAGGGTCGATGACTTTATCATGAATACTGTTTATTACCAGTTTGAGTCCGAGCTTGCAGCAAAGGGTATCGAAATCAATCTGCCGGAACAGCAGATCAGAAAGCTGTGTTTTGCAGCAGGACTTCTCGCAAGGATTGCAGCAGTAGATTCAGGAACCTCAGAAAACGAACGCAAAACCATCGCATCCATTCTTTCAGAAGAATGGGGCTTATCCGGTCAGGAAGCAGCTCTTGTTGCGGAAATTAGTTGCCAGAGGGCCTTAAAAGGGCTCGACTATTATCGTACAACCAGGGGGTTTTTCGATTGCTCAAATCATGATGAGAGGAAGGCGTTTTTAAAGTGTTTATTCAAAATCGCCAATGCATCCGATATGACCTCGTATGCAGAAGTTGAAGAGATCCGCCGTATATCGACTTCGTTAAAACTGCCGCACCAAGATTTTATTGAAGCCAAGCTTACCATTCCAAGAAAAGATCGGGAAGTGTTATAATTATACGTCTCGTAAATCATACAACTAATTGAAATTAAATACTATTTTTGTTGATCTTTACCAAATTACAAACGGAATGTTGGAATAATGGAATATTGGGGAAAAAGTTGACTATCTTTAGAATAAAAATTATTTTTCGATTCCCACCCTGGCCGCTACCCCTTGTTGAAAGTAATGTTTTATCTCTTTCATTTCGGTCACCAAATCCGCCTTGGCAATGATTTCAGGGTCTGCACCCCGTCCGGTGATGATCAATTCCACATCCTCGGGTTTGGCCGCTATAATGTCAACCAGATCCTGCACCGATAACAGCTTGAGTTTGACGGCAACATTAGCTTCTTCCAAAATAACGACCTGATGCCCGCCCGAAGCCATTACAGCTTTAACTTTTGCAAGCCCCCTTTGGGCGGCCTTAATATCCCCGGCAGACGGCGCGCCTTTTATAAAGCGTCCCAGGCCGAACTGCTCAACGGCAATAAGATCGGCAAACCTTTTAAGCGCCTTGATTTCACTATATTCACCCATCTTGACAAATTGGGCGATGAACACCTTCAGGCCGGCGCCTGCAGCCCGCAATGAAAGGCCCAGCGCAGCCGTAGTTTTCCCCTTGCCGTCTCCGGTATATACCTGCACATACCCCTTCATAGCATTTCCCTTTTCCCCAATTTCCATCAGCCTGTATCCAGTGACCAGTAATCAGTTATCAGTGATCAGTTATCAGTTATCAGTGAATAGTGACCAGTTATCAGTAAGCAGTAAACAGTGACCAGTTATCAATGAACAGCGATCAGTAAGCAGTATCAGGTATCCAGTATCCAGTATCAAGCAACCCGCAACTCGCAACTCGCAACCCGCAACCCCTGCAAGCATCATGCGTCTGTTTCAACTCTTCGAACTAAATCATTACAATCATAATCGCCATTAAGCAATACAGCTACGCGGCTGCCGGGTTGGGCAAAAGGTAATGATCGCCCGTTCTCATCGTAAATGTCGATAATGTTGTCCTGTACGGAAGCGCCCTTTTTGCGAAGTACCTCGATGACATCTCCTTTAAAAACCTTGTTTCTGACTTCAATGGCCGCACAAAACGGCTTCAGCTTGTTGATGACTTTACCGATAAATGTTTGACCGGCAATGTTTTCGGATTCGTACTCCAGAGCGGTCTGGTCCGGATCTTTTAAATAGAAACCGCTGCAGTATCCCCTGCGAGAAATCCTGCTGAGTTCTTCAATCCATTTTTTTTTTACACAAAAGCCTGCGGGGTTATCAAAATAAGCCTCGATGGCTTCCCTGTACACTTTGACCGTTGAAGCCAGGTAGTTGATACCTTTCATACGGCCTTCAATCTTAAAGCTGGTGATACCGGCTGCGATCATTGCGGGAATGTGTTCTATCATACAAAGGTCTTTTGAATTGAACACGTAAGAGCCGCGCTCATCTTCGGCAAACGGCAGATATTCGCCGGGTCTTAATTCTTCAACCAGTGCATATCTCCACCTGCAAGGCTGGGCGCACATCCCTAAATTGCTGTCCCGGTTTGCCAGAAAACTGCTTAGCAAGCAACGCCCGGAATACGATATGCACATAGCCCCGTGAACAAAGGCTTCAATCTCTATACTGCTGCGCCGGCTGATCTCTTTTATCTCTTTTAAAGACAGCTCTCTGGCAACGTTTATCCGGTGTACGCCTGAATTTTCCCAGAATCGAACACTGTTGTAATTGGTAGTGTTGGCCTGTGTGCTAAGATGAATCGGAATTTGTCCGATCAGCCTGGATGCTGCCATGAATATCCCCGGATCTGCAATAATAACGGCGTCCGGGCCGATTTCCCCCAATGTTTTAAGGTAGTCTGCAATCAGGTCCTGCTCATCGTTTCTGGCGTATATGTTGCAAGCCACATAGACTTTAACACCATGCCCGTGGGCCAGTTTGACGGCACTCCGGATTTCGTCAACCGTAAAATTTTCCGAAAAGTTTCTCAGGCTGAATTCCTTACCGGCAAGATAAACAGCATCAGCGCCATAGTGTATGGCGATTTCGAGCTTTTCAAAATTACCCGCCGGCGCCAGCAGTTCAATTTTTTCTTTTGTTCCAGTGGTCGTTGTCATCGAGATATCTCTATCCAGAAAGCTTAACTTCAGTCCTAAAGGCTCCACGAAAAATATCCATCTCTAAATGAATTCGTGACTTTTTACGAGATCATCAATTTTTTGGATACAAAAAAATAGAGTGTGACAAAAGGGATGTCAAGTAGAAAGAAAAATGGAGGTTTAAGGCTTCAATTTTTGTTTCACCTTAAGCAACTCTTTTTTCAGCCTGTGCTGATCTTCTGGACTGATTTCAATGAATTTGATTCCCATACCCAGTGGTTGCTTGACCGGATCACTTGTCTTAGTCCTGTTCCAAGAGACCTCACAATCTATCCTGAGTGCTTCTGGATCATCCGGGAGCTTAAGCTTAAGAAGAAACGGTTCTCCTTTGGCAAGAGGCTTAGTGGTTTTGATAAACATTCCGCCGGTGCTTATGTTTTCTGAAAAAGCCTTGATGAAACCCGCTTTGCTTTTAAAGCTTAGGGCAAGAACTTTAGGTGTCCGGGTACTTTTACGGCGTAATCTAGGGTCGGTTGTGCTTTCAATTGTCTTCTCAAATCGCAAGACAAGATTTTTTAAAATCATTCGGAAGCCGCTAGACAACTTATTATACTCATTGTCTAAGAAATTGCGATCGATGATTCCAACTTTAGTAGCTCCTACAGCACGTGCTGAAACAGTACGACGTATTCCGGCCAAATAAGAGAGTTCTCCGAACAGATCTCCAGGCTGGAGGACATCTACAACTATCTTTTCAGCTCCCACCTGCTTGTAAAGCTCAACAGCTCCACCCTCGATTGTATAAATCCAATCCCCGGAACTTCCTTGTTCAAATATGATTTGCCCATCCTGATATGTTTCTTCTGATGCAATGTGGAACATTGCCTCAACCTCTTATTGTACGAAAAGTTTTAGATATATTGCGGCCTGCCTCTATCGTTGAAGATGCTTGATTGCTTACTTAATTTACACCATAGAATCAATTGAGTCAATTGAAGATAACGCTTCCCAATCACGCAAATTTTGGGGCTTGGTTTTTAAATAGGATCAAGCCAGTACTCTTAGATCGTGGGTATTCATGGCGTATCTTTAATGACGGGGGAGTTGCTGGGGAGAAAGATCACCAAGCAATGGATAATTCCCGTCCTTATCAGAAACAATCGGATCCTTGATCGGCCAGTCAATACCAAGGGCTGGATCGGACCATAAGATGCCTTCCTCGTCATCCGGTGCATAAAAATCGGCGCATTTGTACAAGCAATGGGCGGCTTCACTGAGTACGCAAAAACCATGGGCAAATCCTTCCGGGATATATAGCTGGCGCTGGTTATGTTCCGACAAATGGATACCGACCCATTGGCCGAATGAAGGTGAACCGGGGCGGATGTCAACCGCCACGTCAAATATTTCACCGGTGACGACCTGAATTAGCTTTGCCTGAGGGTGTCTTACCTGAAAGTGCAGCCCTCTTAATGTGCCTTGAGTGGAATAAGATAGGTTGTCCTGAACAAAGGACCGGTTAATACCATGTTCCAGATATCGTTTATGATGGAAGGTTTCCATGAAAAAGCCGCGCTTATCATTGAACACCTGAGGTTCAATAACAAGGACTCCTTCGAGGGATGTTGCAGTAATGTTCACGTTATTCACCTTTTAGCATGATCGAGGCAAAGTCCTATTGTGCGTTATTAGTTCTACTTAACGGTGGAGCATTCGCGAAAAAGCTCGTAGGGGCATTCCGTTTTGCAGTATTCATGGTCAATATCCTGAAAAAGGGTGGCGATGGCTGTTTCCCGCCTCTCAAACATATGCTCGGTATTTAGTTGCTCCAGCAAACCCGAACTTTCAAATACTTGTTTTACGGGCAGATGCACACTTAAAAATGCGAGCCGAACCTCCTGCAGTTTAAGTTCATCCAGCAGTACCCGCAGCTCGTCAGTGCCGGTAATATCAATAAATCCTACTACTTCAAAATTCAGCAGTAAAAACCGAACCGGCGTTGTTTGCTCATCCAGACGTTCGAGCAGATGTTCTATGGTATATTCGGCATTGGCAAAATAGATGGCATTGTCAGAGCGCAGTTGCAGGATCTGCGGGCAGCTCGGTTTATCATAAGTGTCGGCATTAACAAACATGTTCAGCTCGGGATCTTTGGTAATGCGCACGATACGCGGATGCATTGTTTTCCATAAAAAGAACATCAGTGAAATCATTACACCGATCAGCAGGGCATAATCGGGTTTTGTTAAAAGTGCCAGCACAAAAACCGTCACAGCCACAATCCCGTCGTGGCGATTTTTTTTCCAGAGCACAAATACTTCTTTGGGATGAAACAGCATCAGCACGGCACTGATTACCAGCGCAGCAAGCGCCGCCTTGGGAATATAGGTAAACAGGGGCGTCAAAAACAGCAAAGCCAAAATCACACTCAGGCTGGAAATCACACTGGATACACCTGTTTTCGCGCCGGTAGCAAAATTAATTGCCGTGCGGGAGAATGAACCGCTTACCGGATAACTCTGGAAAAAAGAGCCGATAAGATTGGCCAGCCCCTGACCGATAAACTCCTGGTCAACATCCACTTTTTGCTTGGTTTGGGAGGAAATGGCTTTGCCGACAGAATAAGTTTCGGCAAAACTCACCAGCGCGATTACAACGGCCGGGCCCAGCAGGGAGCTGATGATTTCAAAATTCAGCGGCGGCACCATGGGATGCGCCAGCCCGCCGGGAACCTTGCCTATGATGGCTACGCCTTTTAGATGCAATTCGAATACTACAATTGCAATGGTGGCCGCAACCAGGGCAATTAGCCCCGCGGGTAAAGTCTTGCGGAGTTTTTGAACGCCAAATATAAGTCCAATCGCCAGCAAACCGACAGCGGAGGTTGAGATGTGTAAGTCCGGCAGGCCTTTTGCAATCTCTACCAGCCTTGGCAAAACGTATTCATGCCGGGACGCGCTGAGGCCTAAAAAGTGAGGAAGCTGGGTTGCGATGATGATAAGTGCAGCGGCGGCGGTAAATCCTTTTACGGCTGAATGCGAAATAAAGGACATTACCAAACCCATACGAAATACTCCAATGGCAATATACAAAACACCAACCATAAAGGCTAACAGAAAGGCGAGTTCAATAAACTCTTTGCTGCCGGGCTCCGCCATGGGGGTGAGTGTGGTCAGGACCAGCAGGCTCATAATCGCGATAGGACCGGTAGCCAGCTGCCGCAAACTGCCCCACAGAGCCCCAATAAGCGGTGTAACCGCCGCCGCATAGAGTCCGTAAACCGGGGGCAGACCGGCCAGCATGGCATACGCCATTGCCTGGGGAATGAGCACCACCGCAACCGTCACTCCGGCAAGTGCATCACTGCGAAAAAATGATATTTGATACCCCTTCAGCCATGCTAAAAAGGGAAATAAACGGTGGAGCATACCTTGTTGGGATGTCGTCTTGGTCATAATAGATAGCTCTTACCCTAATCGAGTCAAAACTTGATTAGGCGTCTGTGGTCAGTTGTCCGTAGTCAGTGGTTTTGCAGGTTCTTAAGGCCTCTTTTTGTATCTTCTCAATAAGTTAGGATTTAGCCCTGGCGGCCTGTTCAAACAACTTGCTGGTCCTTTCGATCATTGCTGCGGCATCTTCCAGCAAAGATGCTGTTTCATCCCTGCCTTTCTGCTTTGCTTTTTGCGCCCAATCCCTGTATCTTGCGGCATGATCATCATTATGCTTTATCCAGTGCTTAAGAAGTTTGATCATTTTCTCATCAAATGATAAAGTAGTGTGTATCTCATGGTTGTGGTGATGATGGGTCACTTTGATTCTCCTTAACTTTGATGGCGTCGTAAAATTAGATTCCAGTTTGAAAAAGGCCGTTTCCGAATGGCAACTAGGTTGATGTTAGCAATCTATAACAGTAATAGTAAAGCATGCTCAAATTTCGTTTAAATAAAAAAAACGCCGTTATTTTGCTTGTCCTGATCGCCGGAACTGTTTCCGGGATAATAGCCGGCGCCTTTCTTGCTTTCACCCACGATCTCCCGCAGATCCGCAGTCTGGAAAGTTTCACACCCTCCGCTGTCACTCGCATATACTCCGCCGACAAAGTCCTGCTGGCTGAACTGTTTGTCGAAAAAAGAAAACCGGTTCCTTTAAAACTTATACCACATTACCTCAAAGCAGCCCTGATTGCCACAGAGGACAGGAGCTTTTATAAACACAGCGGTGTCGATCTGAAAGGAATTCTAAGGGCCATTATCAGGGATATACAGGCAGGAGAATTTGTCGAAGGTGCCAGTACTATTACTCAGCAGTTGGCCAAAACCCTCTTTCTGACTCCCCGCAAAACCATTGTACGTAAAATCAAGGAAGCGATTTTAGCTTTTCAGTTGGAACGCCGTTATACAAAAGATGAAATTCTGGAATTATATCTTAATCAGGTATATTTTGGCAGCAGTGCCTACGGCGTTGAGTCTGCCGCCGGTATATTTTTTGGGAAAGCGGTTAAAAACTTAGATTTGCCCGAATGCGCTCTGATTGCAGGAATGCCCAAAGCACCTTCCCGATACTCCCCTCTGGTCAACGAAGAGCTGTCCGTAAAACGCCGCAACACGGTCTTAAAGCAGATGAAAGATACCGGCATCATCACTGCAGCAGCTTATCTTGAAGCCTCAAAAGAGCCATTGAATACGGGGGAAAAAGATAAAAATTCGATCAAAGCACCTTACTTTGTGGAATATGTCAAAAAACTTCTCGATGAGACATTAGGGTCATCACTGCTCTATAAAGGAGGACTCACCGTTTTTACAACGTTAGATTTCGAGCTGCAAAAAGCGGCAGAGCGCTCCGTCTCAAAAGGACTGTTAGCCCTTGAGACCCGTATGCAACAAAACAAAATAATAGATCCTGACCCCCAAGCCGCCCTGGTAAGCCTGGATGTACATACCGGAGGAATTTTGGCCATGGTAGGGGGTAAGAATTTTTTCAATAGCCCTTTTAACAGGGCTGTTGCTGCCCGTAGACAACCAGGATCTGCATTTAAATCGATTGTTTATGCTCATGCTATCGAGCGGGGATTTCCCCAGAATACGATCATACTGGACGCACCGGTAGCTTTTAAAGATTTTGACAAAAAAGAATGGCAGCCGCAAAACTTTTCCAAAAGCTATCGAGGTGAAATGACGCTCAGAATGGCGCTTTCAATGTCAAAGAATATCCCCGCAGTCAGACTCATCGAAATGCTGGGACCTAACTCGGTAGCCCGCTTTGGATACGACCTCGGCATTGAATCCAATCTTGCTCCGAATCTGTCACTGGCGCTGGGAACGTCGGAAGTGACCCTTTTGGATTTGACCGCCGCTTATGCGGTCTTCCCCAACAGAGGAAGCCGGATCAAACCCTTTGGTGTCATGGAAGTTCTCGACCGCAAAGGAAGGATTATCTGGCGTGTTAAGCCACAGAAAAAAGTGGCCATGTCGCGGGCGGGAGCAGCGATAATGACAAACATGTTAGAAGGCGTTATTCAGGAAGGAACCGGTAAAAAAGCACGGGTAATCCAGCAGCCGATTGCCGGCAAAACAGGTACAACCAATGATTATAAAGACGCGCTTTTCATCGGTTTCTCACCATCGATTGCCGCCGGAGTTTGGGTGGGGCAGGATGTGTTCAGCACTTTGGGTGAATGGGAAACCGGGGCTAAAGCCGCACTGCCCATATGGATCGAATTCATGCAGAACGCCCCGGCCAAAACACCTTTTCAGTATTTTGATATACCCGATAATGTGGTTAAAGTGCGCATGAACCTGTTAACCGGCCGCCTGGCACCGGATGACTCACCTGATGCTGTCAGCGCCCTTTTCAAACAAGGGACAGAACCCAGAAGATAATACCCTTTAAAAGACGAACTGTATTATATGCCGGCAGTTGACTTTTGTAAAACCGTATAATAATATGTAATACTTAAAGAAAATGAACATCCGGCAACATGAAAGCCACCTGATCCGGAAAGATCTCTTAACGCCTATCTGCGAAAGCTACTGGAATACAGCCATGAAAAAATTTTTCAAATTGAATCCGTATACTATCAGCGTGCTTACCATTGGTTTAGGCATTTTTGCCTATCTCTATGGAGTCCCTTTTTTGGACATCATTGAATTAAAGACCGTTGACTTAAGATTTACCACCAGGGGCGCGCTAACCCCGAACCCTGAAATCGTCCTGGCCGTAATCGATGAAAAAAGCCTTCAAAAGGAGGGCAAATGGGTTTGGCCGCGATCGAAAATTGCCGCCATAGTTAACAAGCTCTCAAAAGCCGGCGCCAAGGTTATAGGATTTGATATCGGCTTTCTTGAACCAGATGATATCAGAATTGTTGATACCATTAACACCATTCAGAATGAAATAAAGAAAATTCATTTTAATAACGAAACTTTTGAACGTTTCCTGGAAAATTTGAAAATAGAATCCGACAACGACAAACTGCTGGCCCGTGCTATCACAAAGTCCAGTGCCAGGGTCGTATTAGGGTATTTTTTTCATATGAATCCTGAAGCGGCCCAGCATTATGGTGAAAAGGATCTTGCCGCCCATCAAGAAAATGTGCGGGGGTCCCGATACAAGTTTGTGCGCTATGCCTCAGAAGCCGCCCAAAACGTGCCTTTGATCGAAGCTAAAATGCCCGTATCCAACATCGAAATAATTTCAAATGCAACCGAATACTCCGGATACTTCAACATGTTTCCCGATCCGGACGGTGTTGTACGCTGGATACCCTCCGTATTCAGATTCAACGATACATTGTATGCGCCGCTGTCTCTTATTTCGGCTGCTGCTTACCTGGACAATCCCGTCTCGGCAGATGTGGCCGAGTATGGTGTTGAAGCGGTAAACATCGGCAGCATTTCTATACCCACAGACGAACTCGGACGAATCTTGATTAACTATCGCGGCCGGGAAAAGACCTTTCCCCACATTTCGCTTACGGACATTCTGCATGAAGATGTTCCCGGCGATATCCTCAAGGACAAGATTGTACTGGTCGGAGCAACCGCCGTAGGAATATACGATCTGCGGGTTACGCCTTTCGGAACCATCTTTCCGGGTGTTGAAATCCATGCCAATATTATTGACAGCATCCTGAAGAAGGATTTTCTACAGAAGCCGGGCTGGGCCTCAATATTTGATGTCCTGGCGATTATGATTGCAGGGCTGTTCTTAGGGCTTGTGCTGCCCCGGGCGGGGGTTGTTCCCGGTGCCCTGGCCGGCCTGTCATTGTTTATCGGCTACATTGCGCTGTGCCAGTACCTGTTTTCCGCCCAGGGATTGATTCTCAATCTGGTTTACCCGCTTTCCGTGATGATTGTTATCTATGTTGCTATTACCGCCTACCGCTACTTAGCGGAAGCCAGTCAGAAAAGATTTATTAAAGATGCATTTTCAACCTATATGGCCCCTTCGGTTGTCAACCAGTTGATCCAATCTCCCGAGAAACTGGTTCTGGGCGGTGAAAAACGCGTTATCACCGCATTTTTCTCAGATGTCCAAGGATTTACCAGCATCTCCGAAAATCTCACTCCTGGTGATCTGGTGGAGATCTTAAATGAATTTTTAACCGAAATGACCGATATTATCCTCGCTCATGAAGGCACGGTTGATAAATTTGAAGGAGATGCCATCATTGCCATGTTCGGCGCTCCCAACCCGCTGGCCAATCAGGCTGAAGTGGCCTGCCGATCCTGTATCGAAATGCAGAAAAGGCTGGCCGAACTGAGGGTAAAATGGAATACAGAAGGGAAACCCGAGCTTAAAATGCGCATCGGCTTATGTACAGGCCCTGCCGTGGTCGGCAACATGGGGTCAAAAAGCCGCATGGACTATACTATGATGGGTGATACCGTCAATACGGCTGCCAGGCTGGAAGGGGTGAACAAGGCCTACGAATGTTTTACGCTTGTCAGCGAGTCAACTTTCAGCAAGATCGGCCAAGGTATTGTAGGCCGGGAAATCGATTCCATTAATGTCGTCGGAAAAGAAGAACCCATAACGATTTACGAACTTATCGGCTATCCCGAAGATGTTGACGCCCTCAAACGCGAAACCCTGGATAATTACGACCGGGGACTGAACGCATACC
>PVMK01126586.1_pt1 | contig 11511 bp, 9 predicted proteins | sample 1853481 | NCBI WGS metagenome assembly PVMK01 (sample SAMN08533507, study PRJNA380276) | Marine sediment metagenome, whole genome shotgun sequencing project. | reverse complement strand
TATGCGGAGACTCCTGCACGCCGGCTGGCGCCTGATTCGTATCCTGCTGTCGAGCCTGCTGGGAGCCCTCGTTGTCATCGTTGTTGTGGTCGTGGTCGAGCTCAACAGCAGGCCCGACCTTAGCGTGTGGCATACGACGGTGCTTAACCAGGAGTTCAGTGCCGATTCCGGACTCAAGAACTTCGGAGAATACCTCGAACTGGAAGAACGCCTGTTCGAACAGCTTGATCAACTGGTCTACCAGAAAATCGAAGCGATCAAGCTGTTCGAACAGGCGTTTTTCCAGTTCGAGGTATTCTCCGAAGTTCTTGAGTCCGGAATCGGCACTGAACTCCTGGTTGAGCACCGTCGTATGCCACACGCTAAGGTCGGGCCTGCTGTTGAGCTCGACCACGACCACAACAACGATGACAACGAGTGCTCCCAGCAGGCTCGACAGCAGGATACGAATCAGGCGCCAGCCGGCGTGCAGGAGTCTCCGCATAATTTTTTCCCTACCAGACAGATTTCAAGTGGTTCACGCAGTCTCTTATAAATGGGTGCCGGTGTTAACTTACTTGACTTATTTTCAGGGCCGGGGATTATATCGCGTCATATGGCTATGACACGACAATCCGGGGACGAATACCGGAGCAGCGGAGACATTCCCCTTTTTAACCCATTACTCCTTGCTCCAATACGTGGGTCGTGATTAAAAAGATGAATGTTCCCGTTAACACAGTGCTTTTTTTTGTAACTTCCGGCTTTTTCCTCGCCTCCCCGGCGCTCGCGGAAGAGCCTGAAGAGAAGGCCGAGTCGCCGCACACGGCCCGCCGCTTTTCCGTCTGGGTCGGCACGCTGTTCGCGAACATCGATTCGGAAGTGAAGCTCAACGGGAGCACTCTGCCGGGCGACGGCCTGGACGGCGAAAACCTGCTCGGATTGGATCCGAGCGATACAGTGCTATGGGGCGGCGCCCGGTGGCGTTCCATAAGCGCAACTCGCTGGAATTCGAATACACGGAACTCAACCGGTCCGGCACGAATGCAGGTATTTCCGACTCGGTGATGATCGGCGATACGATCGTGCAAGTCGACGGCCGCATCGATGCCGCGTTCGATATCTCGCTCGCCCGCCTGACCTACGGATTTAATTTTATCGTGGACCCGCGCAAGACCTTTGCGATCAAGGCTGGAATACATTGGCTGGACACCTCCCTGACACTTCAGCTCAGCGGCGACCTGATCATCGACGGGCAGCCGGTCAACGTCGAATCGACGATACCGATTGTCGAGGATGGAAGCGCTGCAGTGCCGCTGCCGCATCTCGGCATGGCTTTTGCGTACGCAGTCACGCCGAAGTTGTTCCTGCACCTCGAGGGTATCGGATTCGCGGCCAATTACGGTGACTTCGACGGGGCAGTGATCGAAGCGATCGCCGACGTGCAATACTGGCCATGGAAAAACTTTGGCGTCGGCGTCGGCTATCGGTATTTCGAATTCGATATCGAAGACGAGGATATTTCGAGCCTCGATGGCCAGCTCACGTACGGCTATCACGGCCCGTCGCTGTATAGCACCGCCGGTTTTTAAAAAAGGGGCCGGATACATTTCTTTTTAATTGTATCCGGCCCCTTTTTTGTTGAAATGCACATCGAGCTGTGGGAAAGCTATGACGATGTCGGCCTCTTTGAGCCCCCACCAGATTGCCTCGTTGAGCTCAGAAAGAAGTCGACCCCGAATCCAGGGTTCCTCGATCCATACCAGGACCCTGTATATCACGGACGAGTCGCCGAACTCGACCAGTTGTACCTGCGGCTGCTGTTGCTCCGACTTCCAGTCGAGACCGGCGCATACTTGCTCGAGGGTCGTTCGAACCTTTCTGAGATCGGAGTCGTAGGAAACTCCAACGCTCGCATCCAATCGATGCAATGAATCCCGATAGGTATAATTCGAGACCTTGTGCTGCACGAGCTCGGAGTTGGGGATAATCTGATCGCTCTCGTCTTTAGTTCTGACAATCGTGGCCCGGAAGCCTATCTCTTTGACCTTTACCCTCTCGCCGTCTTTGGTATACAGCACGTCGCCGTGATCGATGACTCGCTCCAACCGAAGAACGAGCCCCGAGATGACATTCTCGGACAGATCCTTCATAGAAAATGCGATCGCCACCGCCAACAGTCCGCCGCCGGTAAACACGTGCGTCAAATCGATTCCCAGGGTGTGCAACGCGAGACTCACTCCGATGACCCAGACGAAGATCTGAACGAACCGCCGGTAGACCCTGATCGAACCCTCATCGCTGGAATCGTGTGCCCGCACTCGCCGCACGAGAACCGCCTGCACCACTTTGGAGACCCAGAAAGCGGCCAGCAAGAGGAGTGCGGCGCCCAGGACCCTGAGCGCCATAGCTTCGACGGTGCCGACATTCAAAAGGTCCGCGTAGGGTTCGAGCAGTTGGGCAAGCTGGTCTTTGGTACTCATGAATACTCGCCTTTAAAAGGGGCCGGATACATTTAAATACGATCAGGCCCGATTTAGAGTAATGATTTAAATGTATCCGGCCCCTTTATTTCTTTTATTTTGGTCCAATCTATCACCAGCGGCCAGCGAAATAAACAGGCTGTACTTTTTTCGCAATGGCTTCGTCCAAAACGCCGGAAGTGCCCAATTTGTTGGACTTGTTGCGCCTCTATGACCGCCGCCCGACACGCGCTATAGTTGAACAAGATAATGAACCAGAGGGACATCTGATGAACGACATCGAGATCACGACGAATCTCGGAACACCGGAAGTAAACGTAAATACTTTTTTCAGATGGGCCATCGGTGCCGTTCTCGCGACCTTTCTGGTCGGCTGCGGCTCAGCAATCCAGCGAAACCCGGTACCTGAGTCACTGGTCGAAGTTGCCCAGGTGAAGAATCTCGAGGATGTTCGCTTCTGGGGTGACGTACCGGTCGCCGGGTTGGACGAGGTTTTGAGCGAAGAGCGCTGGGAAAATTTTTCTGAGCGGCCGCATCATTATCTCGCCTTGTCGGGTGGGGGTTCGAACGGAGCCTACGGCGCTGGCTTTGTCAATGGCTGGACGGCTGCCGGAACACGCCCCGAGTTTAATCTGGTCACGGGAATCAGCATTGGCGCGGTCATCGCGCCGTTCGCGTTTCTGGGTCCCGAATATGACGACTTGCTCAAATCACTGTTCACAGAGCATTCGACCGAAAATATGATCAAGAGACGCGGCTTGTTCGCGATTTTTCGCAACGCATCCGTGTTCGATATCTCGCAGCTGCGAGAATTACTTGAGGAGCTCGTCACCCAGGAGGTGGTCGACAAGATCGGGGTCGAATATCTCGCCGGACGTTTCCTCTACATCGGGACCACTAATCTGGATGCCGAGCGCCCGGTCATATGGAGTATAGGCAGAATCGCGGCGAGCGGGGATCCAAGGGCGTTGAGCCTGATTCGGGACATTATCGTGGCGTCTGCGGCCATCGGGGGTACCTTTCCGCCGATAATCTTTGAAGTCGAGGCGAACGGCGAAACCTACGACGAATTACATGTAGACGGTGGCACCGTCAACCAGGTTTTCATCTATCCATTGGGTGCCCATTGGGCGACTATACTCGAACGCTTCGGCGTTGACGGGGCACCCAACGTCTATATCTTGCGGAACGGGTATTTGAATCCGCACTATTCGGCGGTTCCTTACAAGCTCACCGCGATACTTGCTGGATCGCTCGAGTCATTGATTCGTAACCAGGCAAATGGTGATCTCGACAAAATATATCTGCAAATTCAGGCTGACGGGATGGACTATTACCTCACTTATATAGCCGATGACTTCGAGGTAAAAAGCACCGAAATGTTCGATAAAAACTACATGAATAAACTTTACGAGAGAGGCTATGAAGAAGCGCTCAAAGAGGCTCCATGGGACCGGTTCCCACCCGGACTTGAAAGAACGCTAACGGAATAGTCAATAAAAGGGGCCGGATACATTTAAATTTAAATGTATCCGGCCCCTTTTATTGCAGGCAATCCGCAAAAATGGGCCATGTTATGGGCCGTGTGGCCCATGCGGCCCCGCGGGTTCTTTGCTACGGTCATCCTGCGTGATTAGATCGCCGTTATTGGTGCGGGTGATTCGCCAGTCAGGTCAATGGAGATAGAGTAATGAACAATAAATATCGATCTCAACTCGTTTCTGCGGTCGTCGTTTTCGGTCTGATCGCGATACCGGCGATCGGCACGGCGAAGGACAAAACGGAAAATCCGCTGATGCCGACCCCGGTCATGATTTCCGACGACCACCTCGATCCGTTCGCTCACCTGCCACCGGACCTCAGGACAACGGAGATGAAGGTGTTCTACGCGACCAACCGGGATTCCAAGTCGAAGGGGGGCGAGGCGAAATACGGTAAGGGGATTGTCGACGTCATGAGCGTCGGCGAGGCGACGGTCCGATTCGGCGAAAAGGGTGCTACATGGGCGGAGATCGATAAGGCATCGAGGCAATCGGATCCCCGAGATCCCGAGATTCCGATGCATCTCGATAGCGCTGAGGAAATTGCCCAATTTGGTGCCGACCAGGCCACCGGCGACGGAGCGAAGCTGACCGCCGACCAGCAAAAATTTGTCGATGCGATCAACGCGCAGTTGAAGGTTGTCGCGGACAACCAGATCTTGCTGTATGTCCATGGCGCCAAATTCAGCTTTGAAACGTCGCTGACACAGACCGCTGAAACCAACCATTTCGCCGGGCGCGACCTCGTCGGCGTCGGCTATGCCTGGCCGACCGGTAAGGACATTCTGGCGTATGCGGACGGCCGGGACGTGAAGCGAGCAGCTCACTCATCGCCGATCCTTGGTGATCTGATCGAATTGCTCGCCGCACACACCGACGCCGCGGGGATCAACATCATATCCTGGAGTGCCGGCGCGCGCGTGATGTCACGGGCGATTTCCGACCTGCGCCAGAAATACCCCGACTTGAGATCGGAACAGCTCCGCAAAAAATTTCGCCTGAAGCTGCTCCTGTTCGCGGCGGCGGACGTTCCGACCGATCATTTCATCGACCGGCTGCCATCGATGCACGACATGACGGACCGGCTTACGGTGACGCAGTCCGACGACGACGGCACGCTGAAATTCGGCGAAAAAATGATGAAGGGCGGGACGCGCGCGGGTATGTACCTGGCCACGATGGACCCGGACGAGTACAAAAAGCTCGTCGAACCGCTCGACCGGCTCGAGATGCTCAACGTCTCCGCCTTCAAAGATGAGCGCGGCTTCGACATCACCGGGCATCACTACTGGTTCGAGCATCCATGGGTCAGCACCGACGTGCTGGTCAACATCCGCCTCGGTCTCGCGCCGGCTGACCGCGCGCTGGAACCGGTCGGGCTACCCCGCTACTGGGGGTTCAAGAAGGATTACCCGCAGAAAATCGGCGCAGCCCTCGACAAGATCGGCGCTCAAATCTGGTAAAAAATTGGGGGGTCAGACCCCCCCATTTTCTAAGCCGATTTAAGGCCTCCAATTCGAATGCTCATGGGGGGGGATGGCGACTTGGAAAAATCGTACCCCAGATGTGATTTAGATCAGGTTACTGTGCGTCCGTGATTTTAACCACGTGCGACTTAGTCTACTAAAACTACAACTGTCTGCCAGCTGGCGCGATAGCACTCAGGATGAGATGAAGAGCCATTCCGTGGGCACCAGCATACAGATCACTCTCGGCCGAGCTTTGGATGACCCGTCTCAGTCTTCACCAGAGTTTGCAGCATCGGCAATTGAGTGGGCGCAAAGCGCAGCGGCTAATCCTAAAGCAACGGACACGAATGAGGACTGGATGCGGGAGCAATCCATCTTTACGGCGGCGATGATCGCGATTCGTGATGGTGATGCCGAGCTGCGCACTCAACACACAGGATGGGTGCGCAGCATCTTCAGCCAAGCTCTGCAGACCGAGGAGGACCCCGCGCAAAGATTTCGGCCGGGGCTCCGCTACAATCCGATCGCTATTTCATTTGCTGGCATGATCTACGGGCTGAAGGATCGTGCCAACACCCAGGATTTTCGGGCCCTTCTCGAGGTCGCGGCCCGTGACAACCCTGCCGCAGCGCAGGGATTCGGCGCAGCCTTTACCACGTTAGCCGGAATCGACGAGCGATTGCCGCGCGCAATTCTTCGGTGCGCATTCGCAGCACGTATCCTGCCCAATCGTAAATGGGATCTCCCCGAAGAAGAGATTGCAGCTCGGGCTGCGTCTCGCCAGGAACGAATCCTAGAGACAATTAATCGGGAGTTGAAATGGCTAGACCATGGTTGCCCGGAACCGGACTGGCCGCCCTTTCCTTTAGTCTCGGTGCGGCGCCGTCGGCGCCTACGTCTGCCTGGCGGGAACGAGATACAGGAGCCGACGATGGAAAAGAACAGGCCGCCGGACGAACACGTTGACCAACAGGGCGCAGCACTGTGGCTTTCCAACGTCCGGCCTTTCGATGTGAGCGAGCGCCCGTTGCTGCGTGACATAGTACTAACCTATTCCCATTGGACCACCACCGCGAACGGTGCAGAACTGGATAAGAACGAAGAGGTCACGAATGCACCTAGAGAATGGAACGATGTCTACTTTGATCTGCAAGCTCGCTGCCTACCCGAGCTTCCTTTGTCGGAGATCGATCAATTCGTGTTGGCATCGATCTGCTCGCTGCCCGACGAGCCATTCTTTGATGTGGTCACCTCCTTTTTGAGTAGTGTTGATGTCGTGTACTTTAGCGACCTCGGGCTAAAGGAGACAGTCGTCGTTAATATTCGATCCACGTTGGCAAACCGACTGATGGAAAGTAGCGGCTGGAAGCGCTTGCAGAGTAGCCGATCCGCATCCATTGAGATGCATATCGGACCAGCCATCGCCGTACTTTTCTTTAATAATCACGGATTCACTCAGCCCGCAAGATGCTACTTACGTCCGAAAGACGTTGACCGGCTCGAACCATTCTTTCCCGTTCTCGAAAAACTAGTCAAGAGCGGGCCGTCACTTTTTGTGGCGATCCTGACGCTCAATCTGCTCAAAGTGTCGACGCATACAGCACATTTTTCGTTCTTCGTTGCAGCGGTCGAGGCTTGGCTGGAGCACTATCCCGATGACACTGATTTTTGGATCGATAACGGTATAGGCCGCCGGGTGTGTGCGTCGATCGAAAATTTTCGTCTGCTGAACACGGCTTCGTTTGAACCTGAAAATGCGTTACGAGTCGACGTCGATCGAATGTTGTCCGCATTAGTTCAATTGGGTATCGCGGATGCTAGGCGACTAGAGCAAGCACTTGCTGAAGGGTCGGGGAAGGAGACCTAAGATATCAGGCTTCGCCTGAAACTGGCTCTGTGCCAAAGGCAGAGCAGCATCCTTCGAAAGGATTCTTTACTCTCAAATAGGGCCCGATGAGCGTAGGTCAGATTTCACTGGCACGAAGATCTAAATTCGGCCTATTCTGTTGAAAAACTTCCTCCGCTACCTGACGTCTCGGTTCACTCGCAGGCCCACCTGAACAAGGTTGCCAGAGAGCTTAACGAACGACCCCGAAAGACATTAAACTTCGAAACATCAGCAGAGAGATTTAACCAATGTGTTGCATCGACCGGTTGAAATCGCAGCCAAAAGCAGACCCTTGCAACGCAAAAAGAAGCCCCGCCGAAGCGGGGCTTGTACATGATGGAAGTCAGGGCGGCCAACATCGGTAAACGATGGGGGGAACGGCCACCGGACCCCGATGCCAATTGTATCCTACAGTTAAACCGATATTCAAATATTGGCAATCTCGATGGGCATCAATACCTCGGTCTGTTGATTATGGAATTACAGAACTAATTCATTGTCTGCCTACTGGTCTTGCTCAGGTTTCGTGGGCACCTTACGGAGGGGCGATAATGCCCTGGGAGGTGAACCATGGCGAGGAGAAAACGATACAGCGCGGAGTTCAAACGAGAAGCACTCAGGCGAGCAATCTGCTTCAACTGGTTAGGCGGCACACATGCCACTTCATTGTGACGGGAACCCGTTGACGACGATCAGCGTCCCGGGCGTTGATTCGAGCCGAAGGGGCAGAATAGCCTGATAGCCATCCGAGTCGTACCAATCTCGAAAGGCATCACCAGATGGAAATTCGACGATAACAGTGCGGGGAAAATCCACTTTGCCCTCGACAACCTCGGGAGATTCATCGAACCCAAGAATCCGCCCACCGCCGGACTCGATCGACGCAATGACCTTGGAAACATATTCATTGAGCATTTTGCGGTTCTCGATCCGACCCTGTGCGACTGCGTATACAGGCATTTTGAGTATCCTTTAGGTTGCGATTCCTGCCGCCTAACAGCTGAATCTGTGGATAGGGCTATAGATCATCAAGAAATACTGACATACATCGCGCCCGCCGTGAATGTCCGCTGTGTGTCTATTCTGTTGAAAAACTCCAAATCTTATAGACGCAGATTTTCTGCTGAAAGGCAATCACACGGAAAATCCAATGCGTTTCTTGCGTCTGACTTCACCAGCAGTCACATGGCGAATTTTCGACTGTTATTGGTGACCCCACGTATCAAAAATAGTTAAATTCGCCTGAGGAGCTAAGATTTTTTCATCGGCTGCTTAAGTAGAGTTTTTCAACAGAATATGTCGGAAGCAGTCATTCGCCAACAGATTGCGAGATTAGCAGCTTGAGGGTCTATTGAGATAATGCTCAATCGTGTCCAAACTTGTGTTGAAACTGCCCGGGCAAGCGAGGCCGAACGCTGAAATTGGAAATACGGCTGAGGGAAAGAGGGTATTATCAACCCACGGGTTTAATATCGATCTTGGGGGTTAAATGTGAGCCAAGAAGAAACACCTCCGGACCAGCAGTCCGCCGACGAACAAGCACAGAGCACCCATATTGAAGAAAACGTCAAGTCCCGGTCTACGTGGCGGCGGTTATTTTTTATGATCGTAGTGGCCCTACTGTATGCGATCTCTAGAGTTGTCGTGGGAGCGGTTGTGGTTTTGCAGTTCTTCTGGGTGCTTTTCACTGGGGCAACTAATAAGCAACTGGAGCAGCTCGGTCAGTCACTGGCAACTTACACTTACCAGATTATCCGCTATCTGACATTTAATACCGACGAACGACCGTTTCCTTTTGATGCGGATTGGCCAACGCAGCCCCCGGAAGCGTGAAGAATTGGCAGAGTGATATTGGGTAGAAGGGTCCTCGCTGAACGTCTGCTTCGGGTCGGGAGCAGACCATGAGCCAACCCGCTCCTCGAATCAGTCTAATGTCCGCTTTGCGTCCCGAAGCAGACACTTTGCATCAAGAATCGGCATTCTGCCGAATTGACCACCCCTGGCCACCATTTCCAATCAGTCAGATAGGTCAATTCACAGCGACGTCAACGGTCGACTCTACTCCGCCTATGTCTGTCTTGAGCGCCGTCGCCACGGACTGTCTAAGTTTGTCCAGTCCGACGATCATCAACCTAGAATAGACCTGACACTCGATTTCCTGAGCCAGGTCACACTTCAACGACCTCTCTAGTGGTTAATATCCAAGATATCAGGGAGATATACCCCCTGCCGCGCCGTTGTTCGTGCTAAACGAGACACGGCCAAGGAGCCCGTAGATGAACGCGAAGCACATCCTCTTTGCCGTGGCCATTGCTTTCACTCTTTATTCTGCATTTAAGGAAGCCGATACCATCCAGAGCATCGAGTTTCAGGGTGAAACCTACGAGCTGAGTGAAACGCTCAGACGTTTAGGATCGACCGTTTATATGTACTCCCCGGGCGGCGCTAATTTCCTGCGTGCTGGAAAGTACATTCAAGTTGTGCATCTACCCGAGGTCGACATGTCCGCCGAGGAATATCGCCGACAATTCATGGAAACGGTCAAGAAGGGCGATCGCTACAAGAAGCTTTCCGAGAATGCGTTTTTTTACGTTGAGGCGAATACCTCTGTGCACAGCGCGCTTATTCAGGACGGCGACGCCTTTAAAGTCTACGGCTACGCCGAAATTAAATCCGAAGAACAAGCGCGTAATCTGAGCAGCAAACCCGCGATTGCCCGTGAGTTCGAAAAAATGATTCGCGGGCTGCCGTCGCCGCCGAGAGCGATTCAGACCTGGTTCTAGCGCGATGGACTACAAAAAAACCGCCGTGCTGCTGGTCGCCTGTTTCTTGGCGTATAAGTTCCTGTACAGGCCTGCTGAAGTCGACTACGGCCAGTTCACAGGGGCGAGCGAAACCGCTCCTGACCTGACGGGCAAAGAGGTTGTCGGTCGCTTGCTCATCTATTTACCCACCCAAAGCTATTCTGCCGGGCATGGCTTTGTTCTCAAGGCGGAGTCCCAGAAATATGTCGTCAGCGCTTCCCATGTGATTTCTGGAAGTTTTAAGAATGTCGATAGTGTCGATGTGATGTCCGGTAAAACAGCCGTCGTAGCCAATGCCAAACCCGCACTCGGTCCGTCCTACAGCACGTGCAACATGGACGACGCTCGTAGTGACGTCACCTTCTACACAACCGACTCTGTGCCGAGGGGTGGAGATATTTCTCTTAGCGCCGCACCGCCGCAGGCTGGCCAAAAGGTTTGGTTGCTTTGTACGCAAGATCCTAAGGGAGAAAAGAAAAAGCTGGTCCCGGCGGTGGTCACCTCTTCAACCAACCGGGCGTTACAGTATAAGTTTCTATCCGCTGTGAGTTTTAACGGCACTAGCGGTTGTCCCGTGGTAAACAGCGCCAAGCAATTGGTCGGCGTAAACGTCTGCGGTCACGCTCAAGCTGGAGTTGCTGTACCGATTCCGACGATATTGGATAGTTTGGACGCGATCTAATAACGAAATCTTTCGCGGTAGCTGCCCTAACTGGGAACGTTCGGGCTGGTGCCCACTTTGGTGCCCAAACCATGATCACCTACCGTCACTCAAGGTAACCTACGGTGTGAAGAATCTGCTGCTAAATGTCTGATTGGGTTACCGTGAGTCACGATGGATGATGAAATCCGTTCACTGAAAATCCTCGTGTCGGTGGTTCGATTCCGCCCCTGGCCACCATTATTTTCAATTACTTACGACGTCACTCCCTTAACTCTGAGGGAAATATTCTCCGTAGATTCCCATTTGATCCCCATTTCAACACGGCACTAATCGCTGTTGCTAGATTTTGAACGTCTGCTTTCGCGATAAAAGCAGACATGCAGAATGCCCTTCTAACTGTGTTGCCCGAGGTCTGCTAACGGCCAGAAGGAGACATCCGAGACGGCACTTCAAGCGCAAGCCGATTAGCGGGGAAGGTCGCTTGACCCACCCTGGTTTGAGAAGCAAGCCGCATACCGCAGTCACCATCGCCACACCAGTATGCTAACGACGGTCTTCTCGTCCAAATGTCGACTCGATGGATTTCTTTATCTTTCCGGCCGCGCCGTCAACGGCTTTCTCGATGGTTGCTGCCCGATGTGTAACGGCCGTGGGCTGGCGGCCTTCAAGACGGGCCTCAATCA
>PVMK01166937.1_pt1 | contig 11512 bp, 11 predicted proteins | sample 1853481 | NCBI WGS metagenome assembly PVMK01 (sample SAMN08533507, study PRJNA380276) | Marine sediment metagenome, whole genome shotgun sequencing project. | reverse complement strand
GATGATCTGTTCCAGGATTCCTGGAATAACCCGCTCGGTGACATGCTGGTTATCAAATTGCGTTACCGAATAGGAACGTAAACTCAGACTCCCGCCGAATGCGTGGCCAGTAGCGATGCGATATGTTCAAGCGTCGTTTGGTGACTCTTGTAATCCTGAATGACCGCAGTTAACTGACCGTCAAATTCTATCGCCAATGACGGGAAGCCATTGGTAGGAGATTGCCTGGTGAAATTTACTTGCCGCTCAAACTCCTGCTCCGTCGCTGTCGATGCCAGGTCTGTCGCGAACTTCTGTGTATCCAGATGTAACTCGTCTGCAAGAGTCACGAGAGTCTCGACATCCGACGGGTTCATCGCGCGCAGATAATAAGCATGTTGAATTGCTCGAATCATTTCATCTGCGTGATCCTGCGCTCCTGCCGCGATCACGGCCCGACAAGCCGGATACGTCGAGCGGCGTGGTTTGCAGTCGGTCCAGAAAGCGAAATTAAACTCAGTACCGAGCATAGCCTGTATGCGCCGCCAGGCATTGGGGAGCGCTACGCGCAAATGTTGTGGCATTGGTTCATCAGAATCCGGAGCCAGCCCGCCGAGAACTTTTTCGAGGAGTATGTTATGCGGAAGATCGGCGAACAGACGCTCTGCAGTTGGTCGATAGCCCCAGCACCAGGAACACATCGGATCGTGATAATAATAGAGCGTGTACAATGATGAATTGGTCACTTTGCGCCGGCGGTGATGACCACATTGGTCTCTGGATCGACATCCAACCCTGCTCGCCGCTGATACTTGGCCGCTATTGCGCGGCGCAGTTCACCACAGCCATCGCGCCTGGAATAGCTGTTGTGTCCCGCATCAATAGCCGCTTTAGCGGCCAGACGTAAGGGCTCGGGAAGCGCCAGGTCACAGACGCCCTGCGCAAGGTTGACACCGCCAACGCGTTCACATTCAACGCTCATTGCGCGCAATTCCGATTTCGTAACCCACTCATGGCGGGAACTAAGTTTTAGTGTCATAGTTCGAAAACTCACATTTTGCAGTGTCGGCAACACTTGTAATGTGTCGCGACCAGGCTTACATCTGACTGACTAATCAGCATAATATTTAACACGGTGAATGTATCATGATTAAGCAATTGCACTTGTTGGCAATTTCGATCGGTCTGCTAAGCCTTCTCCCGGTTGCGCCGTTACTGGCGGATGAGGTGGAAGTTGACGAGATCGATAACATCGATACAGTAAAATGTATCCGCATTCGCTCGTTGAGAAGCACGAAAATTGTCGACGACCTGAATATTATATTCTCCATGGTTGGCAGCAAGACTTACCACAATATTCTGCCAAGACAATGTCATGGGCTGGCACGTCAAGACCGTTTCAGTTACCAGACAACGACGGGAAGTTTGTGCAATCTCGACACAATCCGGATTCTCTACCAGGCAGGTTCCAGCCTGCAGGAGGGCAATGCTTGCCGCCTCGGGCTGTTTCATCCGATCAGCAAAGAAGACGCGGCCGCACTGTTGGACAAGCCGAACCAACCACTGGAAGCTGAGCCTATTCCACTGCCGGAGCCAGAGGAAATCGGCATAGACAGCGACGAATCAGGCAACGAACAACAAACCTGATAAACAGGGCATCTGATGCTGTTTTCTACAGACGGCGATAGGACTGGAGTCATGTCGGTGAGCCTGTTCAGATGTGGGTTTTTCATAGCCGCCTTATACATAGTCATGGCGCTAACGTGGCACGCCGCCCTTGCTGCACCCGACCCCGGTGAGCTTGCCAATCTTGGCAGGGCTTTGTTTTTTGATGTCAGTTTTTCTGCCAATAGAAATCAATCCTGCGCTTCCTGTCACGATCCGGAGCGCGCGTTCTCTGATGGTCGCGACAGCGGTGTATCAGGCGCCGTTTCCTTAGGCAGTGATGGCTCTTCCCTGGGTGATCGAAACGCACCCTCCACTACTTACGCTTTCCTGATTCCGGACTTCCATAAAGACGACGAAAATCAATTTGTGGGTGGCTACTTCCCCGACGGGCGCGCAGCAACCATGGTTGAACAGGCCGGACAGCCATTCGTTAATCAAATCGAAATGGCGTTGCCCGACAACGCTGCAGTGGTGGATCGTGTTCGTCAGAATCCGGCATACGTTGAGTCGTTCGAAAAACTGTACGGCGAATCGATTTTTGACCAACCTGAGAATGCGTTCAGGGCCATTACAGAGAGCATTGTTGCCTTTGAGCGTACGGACCAGTTTGCACCATTTGATTCCCGGTATGACCGATTTTTGCGTGGGGAGGTCCAGTTAACGGAGGAGGAAGAGCTGGGACGCTTGCTATTTTTCTCATCGCTTACCAACTGCGTTACATGTCATACATTGAATAGACTGGAATCCTCCGCACGCGAAACCTTCACGGATCATCGTTATTACAACATAGGTGTACCAACCAATATCCGGGTACGGCAGATGAACACGCTGGACGAATCCCATCGCGACCTCGGTCTGCTGGAAAACCCTGCGGTCGACGATCCGGCCCTGGCTGGCAAGTTTCGAGTGCCAAGCCTGCGCAATGTCGCTGTAACCGGGCCTTATATGCACAATGGCGTTTTTCAGGAACTAAGCACAGCCATTTTTTTCTACGGAAAGTTCACCCTGAGTAATCGACAAAGCCAGATTAATCCGGAAACCGGGCAGCCCTGGGGTCAGCCAGAGGTCGCTGAAACTGTAGAAACTGATTTATTGAGCCAGGGGCAACCTATAACCAGGGAACGGGCCGAGCTCATTGCCACTTTTCTGCAGACGCTGACCGACCAGCGCTATGAGTCATTGCTGCGATAGCCGGTCAGTCTGGATCGTACGGCGTGGCGTAGTTCTTCCAGCATAAAAGTGCCGGTAACAATGCCAGTAAATTAGTTCAAACCCTTTCGTGCCCTGCCGCATCAAACCTAGGATTCCAAGAAATCTCAATCAGGGGGAAGCTGCATGCTTCAGATGACACAAATCCAGAAGGTTTACCGCACGGAACTGATCGAAACACATGCGTTGCGCGAGCTTAGCCTGACCGTCAAAGAGGGTGAGTTTATCGCCGTAACAGGGCCATCCGGGTCCGGCAAAACGACATTTCTCAACATTGTGGGTCTGCTCGAAAGTTTTGAGCACGGCACTTACATGCTGGATGGCAAGGATGTCAGTCACCTGAACGATGACGACCGATCGGCATTTCGTAATCAGAAGATCGGTTTTATCTTCCAAAGCTTCAATCTGATTCCCGACCTCAATTTGTTTGAGAACGTTGATGTGCCGCTACGTTATCGCGGTCTGTCTGCGACTGATCGCAAGCAGCGCATCGAGAATGCGCTCGAGACAGTCGGGCTGGCATCACGCATGCGGCATATACCTGCGCAGCTCTCCGGCGGACAGCAGCAACGAGTCGCTATAGCGAGAGCGCTCGCCGGCGATCCGAAGGTCTTGCTGGCGGACGAGCCAACTGGAAACCTGGACACCACGATGGCACACCAGGTGATGGATTTACTCGAACAGATCCATGCCGGTGGCACAACCATTGTGATGGTGACCCATGATCCGGACCTCGCCAACCGCGCCGAAAGAAACATTCATTTGATCGATGGCCGTGTGTCCGGCGAGGAATTGGTGTATTCGCAGGATGAAATTCCACAGGCGGTAAAGCTCAATGGCTCTGAGCCGTTAGTAGCCCAACTCTGACCAGGAAACTCACATGTTCAACTACAACATAAAGCTGGCGTTCAAAAGCATGCGACGCAACCCGATCATGACGGCTTTGATGGTCGCGGCTATTGCGGTCGGCATCGGCATCAGCATGACCACGCTGACAGTACATTATATGATGAGCGGTAACCCGATCCCGGAGAAAAGCGACACGCTGTTCGCAATCACGTTGGATAGCTGGAATCCGTTACGTCCGTTTGACGATGATCGCCCGGAGCGCGGGCCGCACCAGGTCACATTTCATGATGCCGAGCGACTTGTCGCCTTGCGTGCAGGCAAGCGCCAGACGGCGATGTTTGAATCCAGCCTGATTATCGAACCGACTAATGAGGACGAGTTGCCGTTCGAGGCGGGCGCTCGTGTCACAAACGCTGATTTTTTCACGATGTTCAACGTGCCGTTTATTTACGGCAGCGCCTGGGACAGGTCTGCCGACGCAGCTGCAGAACCGGTAGTTGTTTTGGGCAGAGAACTCAATGAACGATTTTTCGGTGGTGAGGACAGTGTAGGCGAACGACTAACAATGCAGGGCATGCAGTTTCAGATAGTCGGCGTCATTGATGTATGGGAGCCAACGCCGCGATTTTATGACGCGATCAACGGCGGTTTCCAGGACGTCAACGAGATGTTTATTCCTTTTAGCCTGACACGGGCCCTGGAACTTGGGTCGAATGGCAGCGACTGGGGCTGGAAGTCGGAAGAGACGACTACTTTCGAGCAGTGGCTAAATTCTGAGTCGGTCTGGGTCCAGTACTGGGTTGAACTCGATAGCGGCAACGTCAATGGCCGCGACGAATATATCGCCCATCTCGACGCTTATGTCGGCGAACAAAAGAAACTTGGCCGTTTCGAGCGGCCAATGAACAACAGTATCTTCAACGTCATGGAATGGATGGAGTACCACGAAGTCGTTGCAAACGACGCCAAAGTGCTACTCGGCCTGTCATTCCTGTTCCTGCTCGTCTGTCTGCTCAGCACGATTGCGCTGTTGTTAACCAAATTTATCGGCAAGACAAGTGAAATCAGCCTGCGTCGTGCGCTTGGCGCCAGCCGAAAAATAATTTTCAACCAGCAAATTGCCGAAGTGGCCATCATCGGTATGACAGGCGGCCTGATCGGACTGGCGTTGGCCGGGCTCGGGTTGCGCGGCATTGAATACCTTTACGGTGGTCCGGCAAGCCTGGTCAGGCTCGACTGGATCATGATGTTGACTGCAATCGGCATTGCGATAACAAGTAGCATGATCGCAGGTATCTACCCCGCGTGGCGAGTCTGCCAGATTCCGCCAGCTGCTCAGCTGAAAACACAATAGGAGATATGACATGGGATTTGGACCAATGATGTCATCGCTGCTGCGCAACAAAACCGGCCCGTTGCTCGTGGCGCTGCAGATTGCTGTGACGCTCGCTATCGTCATCAATTCGCTGTTCATCATCATGCAACGGGTGGAGAAGATGAATCGCCCGACGGGCATCGACGTCGATAACGTCATCGTTACTTATGTGCGTGGTTTCGGTGCAGACTTTGACGTTGTCAACAGCATCACCAACGATATAGATCTGATCAAATCGATACCAGGTGTTGTGGCAGCTACGGTATCCAACCATGTGCCCTTGAGTGGCTCGGGATCAGGCACTGGCTTGCGAGCCGTGCCCGATGAAACGATCACTCCTATTGGCGTGGGTCGTTTTCGCTGGAGTGAAGAAGGGCTGGACGCAATGGGCATTGAATTGTCCCGCGGCCGGAATTTTTATCCGGAGGAGGTGAACTACATTTTGCCGACCTCCGAAAACGGCACACCACCGTCCGTCCTGATAACACAAGACCTGGCAGATACCTTGTTCGGCGAAGAAGATGCGCTCGGCAAACCGGTGTATTGGGGCGACATGGAGGCATCAACTGTTGTTGGCATCATCGGCCACATGCATGGCTCCTGGGTTACCTGGGACAAGCTTACCAGTGTTGTCATACAACCCGGCAAACCTGCGTTTACAACCAACAAGTACATCATCCGCGTTGAACCCGGCATGCGCGATGAGCTGTTGCCTCTTATCGAACAGAAGCTGGGCGAATCCAATCGACAGCGTGTCGTCAAGTCTGTGCGGACTCTCGAAGAACTGGCTGCGAGGTCCTATCAGCAGGACCGCGGCACAGCCATCATCCTGTCCATTGTGATCTCCCTGCTAATCGGGCTGACAGCGCTGGTGATCGTCGGCTTGTCCTCTTTCCATGTTACGCAACGCACCAAACAGATTGGAACGCGCCGCGCTCTTGGCGCAAGACGCATAGATATCATTAAGCAGTTTATGCTCGAGAACTGGCTGGTCACAACTGCAGGCGCGTTACTTGGCGCAGTGCTGACTTTTGCGCTCGGCTATTGGCTGGAAGTTTCCTTCGAGCTGCCGCGACTGGACTGGCGTTATCTGCCGACTGGAATCGTAACGCTCTGGGTAATGTCATCGCTGGCAGCTATCGAACCTGCACGTCGCGCTGCGTCCGTGCCACCGGCAGTAGCCACAAGAAGCGTCTGACGAATTGCCGCAAATCGGAAAGTATTCAGGACCGAAAACTAATGTACAATTCGCTTGAATCCGAGCCATGTTCCACTGGCCACGCCTGCGGTTACGCCCAGCAACAAAAGCAACATAAGAAAATCCCAGGCGGGGCGTGATCGGACTGCTGCGTTGAAATCACCGGAATGAAGTGCGTTAAATAACCAGCGATACCAGCGCGCGTTGCTGTCCACTGTTTTCAACAGGACTCCCGAAATTGCACTGATGTAGAAATACTCGCCGCTCGTGTAGGCGATGCGATAGACCGGAAATTCTCTTTCCGTGTGATGGTTGTAATAGTACGCATCTTCAGTAGTCAGCAGGTCGACCGTCGCGGTTTCGTCGCGCAACTGTAAAGCAGCTAATTCAGCATCACCCGGAGCGAGCCCACCGACGACGCCGTCTGCACTAACGCGGGTCTGATTACCGGCGCCGTCATAGGCAACCAGATAAAGGACGCCTAGCCAGGTCACAGATTCGATACGTACTATTCCATCTGGAACGTACGCGCTGCTTGACTGAAGCAGTTCGATGGCTGCGCCAAGCGAGACATTACCACCGTTTAGTATTTCCCTCTCCGCATCGGCACTTCCCGATTCCAATAGCCCCCACGGAGTCATTGAGAACAGGCCACTAAGCAACCAGGTCAACGTCAGCGTGCCAAAAACCAGTCCTGCATAATGGTGCCAGAGAGCAAACCCACGGTACGGCGATCGTCGACCATTCTGGCGCTTGCGAAATTGTCGAACACCAATCACAACGCCGGTAATCGTCAGGAAGAGACCCAATAAAGATAACCAGATGACCGTCTGCGCCCATGCCGTCACATGCTGGCGCAACACGGTCGGATACACCCAGTGAACGACGGAGCCGAACCAGTTCCAGTATCGCTCTTTCTTACTTGTCGCCTGAACCACTTCACCGGTCTGACGCGATACATACCATTCGAAGCCGTCCTCATTGGCGTATTTCAATAAAGGACGATAAGGATCAAACCTGCCCTGCACTGTCCATTGATCTCTCTTTATCTCGACACCCGGATACGGTGAGCTCCAGCCGCGATTGACGGCAAAAAATTCCGCAACGGAGTCCAATTGCTCGATCTTCGGATCGCCCCGGAGATCACCGCTTTCCAAACTAAGGACCCGAAGTTCTCCAGCAGCATTGGAATACCTGAGCACCGTACCGCGTGGCGTCGCCTCTACTGCAAACCGGGATACGACGAGATTTTCGTTGACAGACGCAACTTGCCATTGCTGTGCATCCGAGAATGAAATCCGATCCAGGCCCGCAAGCCGCTCTTCTTTTTCCAATGCCGGATACTGTACATACATCATTACAACGCCTGACAGACACCACAACAAAATGACGAGACTGATCGTAATCCCGACATAACGATGCGCGAGAATCGTGAAACGCCAGAAGTATCCGAAAAAATCAGGAGCAGACATTATTCGGCGGATCGAAACATGTCCACAGAAGGCACAAACGCCTTGCCGGCGTTCGACAAGATTGCCATTGGGCTGATTCCTGGCTGCCTTTAAAGAGGAACGTGACTAAATTCTTCCACAGCATCGACGATGGCAAGAATATTTTCTGGGGGACATCATTCATGATGGTGTCCTTGATTCGCTTGTGAGGCTTCATTTGACGTATTACCAGTTAGGGGATGATCATGCTCACTGTTCCCCTTATTCAGCCGCTTATGCCGCGCGTGTTGCCGATTGGTCGGCCCTCTTCCATTTCCCACTGCACGCCCCATGGGTCCAGCCAATAAAAAAACTTGATCTTTACAGGCGTAAGTTCCTCGGGCGGTCCGTATTCCGGGGCCTCATTTATCATCTTGATGTCGGGTTGCTGCTTAAGAAAGTAGAACGCCTTCTCGGCATTCGAAACTTCCAGGGCAACATGTCGAATGCCACCAAGATCGTTTGTACTGCGGTAGATTATTTCCTGCGACCCGACTGGTAAATGGTATTTCATCAATTCGATATAAAGTCCTGCAGTGGGATGTTTCAGAAAGCGTATGTCGACATTCACCTTACCATCCAGGAAGCCGGCATCCCGGGCGAAGGTCTCACGCGTCAGGCCTTTATAATCCATGACGCCACGTTCATTGTGAGCTTGTACAAACCCCAACGTGCGTCCGTAAAACTCTGTCGCATATTCCATATCTTCAATGATAATATTCAGGTGGGATATTCCCAGTACGTACATACCAGGATCGGCATAGCCACCTGCAAAGCCCAATTCCTTGTCAGCAACCAAACCCGATATCATTTCCGGGTTGGCAGAATCCCGTACAGGTGAACAGCCCACGAAGCAGCTCAAAATAATTACGACCTGCAGTGATCTCAATATGATCGTCATTGTCAGTTAATCCAGTTGTTTTTCCACGACTACCTGCGACTACACTTGATTTCAAGCGCCGCAAAATCCTGAGTGTAGGCTGGTGCTTCAGATGCATTCCTGCCTATGATCGCTTTAATGATTTTTTCTTCTGTCTCGGCTTCAGTATCCGGAACGGCCCTCATCCACTCGCCATTTTTTATGTCTGTGCCGATCTGGTAGGTCGGGCGCACTGACCATCTGTATGTCTGGCATGCTTCAAGTTCGACAACGACAGTGTGACTGGAACCCTGAATCCGTTCCTCTGCATAAACCAGTTCATGCGCATCGTATATCTCTACATCGTAGTAAATGTCTGAGTCGTCGATCGCGTCTGCCCACGATCCATAGGCATCGCCGCCGAGCAAATTAAGGTTCCATGCAAGTGTTGGGAGTAATGATTCACTTCTGCCTTGCCAACCGTTTTTCTTAATCCGTTCTACCGTGTCAGTTTCCTCAGGAGTCAGTTCGTGATTTAACGAAACCCTGGCGAAAACATCATCCGTCAGTTCACGACCAAGGTAATGGCGAGCAAAGTTCGCATAGTCGCGAAACAACGCGTTCTCGTTGCTGGTCCAGTTACTTAGTGTGTCTATTTCCTGGTAGTAAACGATTGTTTCGTATATGTCCGCACCGTCGCTCAGGCGATGCAAAGTCGCACTTGCCGATATGGTAAGGATGGCCTCATTTTCCTGCACGTCTATCCTTACAGAATTGATACTTACATACAGGATTGCGTCAGTGTCAGTTGGAATCGGAGTTGTTGGCGCAAATAATTTCGAATCGAGGTCGGGTATCTTGCGAATGCCCCAGAATACGTCCAGAGCCAGGTTCTCATTGGTCAGCGGCTGGTTTGCCGCATTCGCAAGGATGTCAGTAAGCGCATCCCGAAACTCCTGTACTTCCCGCTTGTATTTTCCTGTTACGCCACCGAATATTGCGCCGGGTAGTGCCATTCCCGGAATCGGAAAATTAATAGGAACACCGCCAACTTCCTTCGAGATGGTTCCGATTGTCGACCCGGCGTCCATTCCGCCGATAAGTCCAGGCGTGTCCTTCTCATAACTGCCACTTATTTGCTGGTTAGCCGGGCTCAGGCCTGGTACCACGACAACCTTCTCCACAGAAGATCGGAGTGCCTCCGCCATGTGCAGGTCCGGTATGGGCGTTTTGGGTTGCTGTTTACTTGACGGCGACGGCGGTACGGATTGGCCATGCGCTGTCCAGCCAGAAGTCAGTGCTGCGGTGGCGATGATCACAAGGAGCACTACCCTGCTGATCGGGGCGCGTGTGAAACCGCAGCTTTGATGTTGCTTGTTCATAGCACGCCTTCTGCCAGGTCAGGAAACGATCACTTGCGGTCGATTGTAACGATTTTAGAAAGATGCGACCGCACCACCGCAGGAATATTTTGTTTTTGACACGCCCGGCAAGGATAGATTCAAAATTACAATCGGGATCTTTCGCGATTGACCCGGTTTGTGAACACAGGATCAAACCGCCGAATCTATTCCATATTAATTATTATTTTGCCGCGAGCGTGCCCTTCTTCCGAATACTGAAGCGCCGCCGGCACCTCACTTAAGCGGAAGCGCCGGTCGATCACTGGTGTTACTTTGCCGTCCTGTATGAGATCAGCGAGGATGGTCAGATCATCTTTGCGAAGTTGCGCCAGAATCATGACGATTTCCTGCTCAACAAAAGGTGACATCAGAAGTGCTTTGATCGGGTTCATCATAGGTCCAAGCCAGTTTCCTTTTCCGCCTCCGACAATAACCAGGATGCCGTTCGGCTTAAGAGCACGCTTGTTTTCTGACAGGGAGTGATTGCTAACCATATCGACGATCAGGTCGTATTGTTCTCCGCTTTCGGTGTAGTCCTCTTTCTTGTAGTCGAAGACGTGATCAGCGCCGAGTGAACGGACCATTTCCACGTTTCGCGTGCTGCATACGCCGGTCACCTCTGCACCGAGTGACTTGGCAATCTGAACCGCAAACGTACCCACACCACCCGACGCACCGTTTATCAGGACTTTCTGGCCTGGCTCCAGTTTCCCGATATCCCGTAACGCCTGCAGTGCCGTGAGTGCCGCAATGGGTGTGGAAGCCGCCTGCTCGAATGAGGCGCTGGCCGGTTTCATCGCCAGGGGACCATCTTCGCTGATCGTTATGTACTCTGCGAAGACGCCGTTGCCCCCGCCAAACACCTCGTCTCCTGCCTTGAATCTCTCGACGTTACTGCCAACCGCCTCGACCGTACCAGCAAAATCAACGCCTACGCCTGTGTCATCGGGTGCGCCCAGTCCGGACATCAAGCGCATGAAATACGGTTTGCCTCTCATGAAATGCCAGTCAAGAGGATTGACAGAAGCCGCCTGGACCTTTACCAGGACTTCATCATCTGCAGGCCGCGGCTTTTCGACGTCTGTAAACTCAAGAACGTCGGTCGACCCATAGCAACGATACACAATGGCTTTCATCAGCTCTGCGTCATTGGCGACTGCAGGGGCCGGCCCACACGCAGAATTGTGGCTCAGTACAACGGCCAGCGACGATATCGCAGCCGTCAGGAAAATCAGGATGCCGCTAGCGACTTTGTAACGCAGTTTCATTTTATTGGTTCCCACCAACTGGGGTTAGATTACCGAGCGTTTGGCGATGCACTGTAATAGGTGAAGCGTTGATCATCCTGATTTTGCGGCTCAAAGACAATGTCAGTGCGTTAGTCTATGAGCACCGGGATGCAGACTTTCTGTGCGTCCGCAATTCGCAACAGGCTTTCCAGCTCGCCGAATTTAATTGTGCTGCAGTGAACCCCGTCATGTC
>PVMK01175019.1_pt1 | contig 11516 bp, 9 predicted proteins | sample 1853481 | NCBI WGS metagenome assembly PVMK01 (sample SAMN08533507, study PRJNA380276) | Marine sediment metagenome, whole genome shotgun sequencing project. | reverse complement strand
GTTTGAGCATATGTTTGAGCTGTACGAAAAAAGCCTTAAATAATCTATTGATTTTCAAGGCTTTACAGTCAATTATGGTGGTCCCACATGTACCCATATATAGTATAGTAATGTGGAGTGTTGTGGAGTAATATGGAGTAATTAAGCAATTATTTATTTATAAAAAGAGCGCTGTGGAGTAATATGGATGTATAAAGGTTTGAGCATCGATTAGGAAATTATGTATTTTTCAAGTTGAAGTCTATCTTTTAATCTCCCGCCTTAAATCCCAATAAAAAAGTTGGCAAGTTGACGTCAAGTTATTTTGCTTTATTAAAGTACACTTTTTGTAAACGTCAAACAATATAATAAATCATTTAAACTAATTAATTAACACTTCATCCAATAAGTATCTTATTTTATATGACATTTTATATATTTAATTAAGTCCCGTTTAGAAGTGTGAGCTTAATTTCTTAATATTATCTTTCTCATTATTAGCTATTTAGAATATACTTCTATACATTAAATAGCTCCCATACTATGAAAACACTATATGCTGATTTTCTTTCTAACAACTATGTTCAAGGTATTTTAATCTTTATAATAGCTACTATAATAGGGGGTATTATATTATCTTTTATGCCTTAAGTCTAACAAAAGGTTACAAAGTCTTTATGAATATTAGCTTTAATCTGGAATAACGTTTTAAGTTAATATAAAGCCTAAATATTTAGGAGATATTGATTATTTTAAAACTCTTTTAATAGAAACAAAAAAGCCACAAATTAATGTGGCTTATAAACCATAAAATAAGTATAATTGGGGTACTTAACTTATGGTATTTATAATATATAGTTATTTAAACAGGTACAATTATAAAAATCATAACAGCCGAAGAAGAACAAGTAATTAACCCGATGGTAATGCCAACTTTTTCATTAAAGCATATTAAAATACTAACTAATAATACTGGTATCATTCAGCATGCAACCTATAATGTTCCAAACATAAAAAAAGGATATTGTATTGATCATAATTCACGTGCCTTACTTATGACGCTATTGGTGTGGGATCAATTAAAAGATGGAGAAGCTCTTGACTTAATGCCAACGTATCTAAGCTTTATAAAATATATGCAGAATGGTGACGGGACTTTTAGAAATCTCTTAAGTTTTAATAATGAATTATCTTGACGAGAGTTGTACAGAAGATTCTTTTGGTAGAACTATATGGGCATTAGGTTATCTATTACAACGACCACCCAATCCCGGATATTTTCAACTTTCACTTGAGATGTTTTCAAAAGCTATTCCAAATTTCATGAAATTGAAAGAAGCAAGAAGTATAGCATTTACAATAAGTGGATTGTATCATTATCTAAAGCGCAATCCAAGCGATGAAAAAATGATGAAGGTCCTTAAAAATTTAACTGATAAAATAATTATCTCAATATCATTGGAAATAAAGGATGGTATGAAAAAGGGAAAGAACCTGCTCAATTTGCGCAACAGCCTTTAAACGCAACTGCAATGGTGCTTGCATTTGATCAGGCTTATAGGGTTACAAAAAATAAAGAGTATCTTAAAAAAATGTATGCCTCTTATTTATGGTTTTTGGGTGAAAATGATTTAGGAATTCCTCTTTATAATTTTGAAACCGAAGGCTGCTCTGATGGTCTCGAAAGTATTGGGGTTAATAAAAATCAAGGAGCAGAAAGCACGTTATCATATTTAATAGCTCACCTAAAAGTTCTTCGAGCTCTAAACAATCATATTACTCATTAATTTTAATCTCAAAATAAATATATATTTAATTAAAAACCATCTCTTTAAATAACTCATCCATAGAGATAGATGCAAATGTTGATGCATAATCTGACATTGCGTATGAAATAATTAATTCATTATTTAAAATGATAGATCCGCAGGAATATACTATATTAGGTACATAACCATCCCTTTCTTCATTATTCGGCATTAGTAAAGGTTCCTTCAATCTTGCTATTACTTTTGAAGGATCCTCCAAATCTAGGAGTATAGCTCCCAAACTATATCTTCTCATGGGGCCAACACTATGCGTTATTAATAACCATCCTTTTTCCGTTTCAAGAGGGGAACCTGCATTTCCTAACTTTACAAACTCCCAAGAATAAACAGGCACTTGTATTTTTTTTGCAGTCTGCCAAATATTTATATTATCAGAAAACATGATATAGTTAGCATATCCATCATAACGTGATAACATAGCATATTTTCCGTCAATTTTTCTTGGAAAAAGTGCCATGCCTTTTTCTATAGCATACGCACCATAAAGAGGCTTCATTTTAAAATGATAAAAATCTGTTGTTTCCAAAAGGGTTGATAGAATAGTGTGTCCATTATAAGCTGTATAGGTGGCAAAATATTTTATACTGCCATCGTCATCTATAAATCTAACAAATCTAGCATCTTCAATGCCATTAGTTTCGGAATAAGAGACTGGAAAAATTACTCTTTCTGATAGTGCTGTATCCAAAGAAAATGTTGTTTCATAATGTGAAGTTGCAAGCCAATTTATTCTATTTACTTCAGCTCTATCAAATTCAGTTAAACTTTTATCTTCTAATGTTTCAGCTATACTCTGCATAAGCTCACGATAAATAAATTTATCGTTAAGCTTATCTACAACTTTATCAAGAATGTACCCGTCATTTTCAATTTCCTCAAATTTCTTTTTAAATTGTTTTTTATTATAAACATGACGTGTTACTGTTTCGGGTTCATCAACAAGTGTTCCAGATTCTATAACTGATATGTTATTATCTTTATCAATTATGGCACTTTTAAAAACAATTGATGAAATATGCCCTTCTCCTGTTGCTCTAAAACTTAGGATTATTCTTGTTTGACCTTCTTCCAAATTAAATTGATCCGGATCTATTACAATAGAAGGGTTAAAAAAAGCTGCTGATTCTATAGAAAATTCCTTCGTAAAGTATGCCCCTATAAGCATTCTTTTCTTTAAAGAAAGGGTTCTATTATTAACTTTTAAAGCGATATCTATTTCTTTTACTTTATTAAAATTAACATCAAAAATCTTAGAAATATTGCGGTGACGTTTTGAAAACTCTCTCAATACTTGGTCTAATACCGAATTAGTATCATCTTCAGAAAGGTTCATAATATTTTTAATAATCAATTTTACCTTTTCGTTTTCATTAGGTTTATAAAAACGAGTGATAATTTTTTTAGGATTTGGATAAAACCTAATTGGACTTCTTTTAACTGTTAATGGCATAATAATCTTTCAGGTGTCAATTATGAATAATTTAATAGGCAAATGTATTTATAAAATTTCATTTCAATCTAAAATAAAACTAGTTTTTGATATGCATAATTAAATTTAAATTACTGAAAAGAGGAACGTCAAGGGAGAAAAATCACACGGATTTGTCACTCCAATGAATTTGTAAACAATAGGTTTCATCCATACAGTCCCACATGGGCTCGAACCATGGAGGGTAAATGATTAAATAACAGTTATTTATAAATTATTATTATCTAATAACTGCTTTTTATAGCCTTAAAAAAGCTTGTTTTTTAACTCAGTTCTTTGTTGTTGTGTCGTTTTTAATTTTTTTTAAAATGCTAATGAACATAATGAGCCAAACCTAAATATGGAATGGAACGTTGTTAGAGCAAGTTTTCTATTCACCCTTATGTTTGTATCTATGTCTTCAATAACTATTTTGAAAATTAGAAAAAAATAACAAAACGTGCTACAACACAGTATAAAAAAACATAGCTACCCTGCGGCATGGCAAAGTTTTTTATACTCAACCGTTAGCAATAATGCCAAAGCAACAAGAAGAGGGCGCAACTCGTTGACACTGACGTCGCTGAGGAGAAAACAGCACAGGTGATAACAGCGGCAAAACGTTATTACCCGCCTGCTCGCGGTTAATTTCCTTCCTTCTTTGTGGGCACAGTAAGTTGCGAGCACAACTCATAATGAAAAGGGGTACATTAACCAGATTTTATGGATGCTTTTACCGTTGGCGAAATGCAAATATTTGTTTAAATTTGTGCAGTGTTAATACTTTGAACTTTGAAATATAACGCCAAACCAAAATATCCCGGGAAAAGAGTAACCACAAACGGCAATTCGCTCGTCTGCGAAACAGAACAACTCATCTGCGATGCGGGTGTATTTTTTCCCATCACCCCTTCCACCGAAATGGGAGAACTTTTCCAGAACGCCTATGCCAAAGGGCAGTTGAATGCTTTTGGGCGCTCACTCACCGCAATTGAAGCAGAAGGAGAACACGCAGCGCAGGGAGGCGCCATTGCCATGTCTGTTACAGGAAAAAGGACTGTTAATTTTACTTCCGGGCAGGGCATTGTGTACGCTGTTGAACAATACTACCATGCTCCCGGAAAACTCAGCACCATGGTTATTGAAGTGGGAGCCCGTGCATTAACAAAACACGCGCTTAACGTCCACTGCGGCCATGATGATGTATGCGCTGCTCTCGACACAGGATGGATTATCACTTTTGCAAAAGATGCACAGCATGCAGCCGATCAGGCTATCATACTCAGAAAAGTAACTGAACTATCGCTCAATCCCGGTATGAATGTGCAGGATGGTTTTCTTACCACTCACCTTGAAAGAACTTTCAAAAAACCAGAAGCAGCTCTCATTCGCGAATTTCTTGGCGATGCGAATGATGAAATAAATTGCCCCACCGAAGCACAGAAAATTCTTTTCGGACCAAAACGCAAAAGAGTTCCGGCAGGTATAGATCTGAAAAACCCCATCCTTCTGGGACCGGTGCAGAACCAGGAACACTATATGAACGGTATCGCCGCAAGGCGAAATAATTTTTCAGAAGACATTCTTCCTTTCTTTGAAAACGCATGCAAAGAATACGCTGAACTTACCGGACGTTATTATGGTTTGGTTACTCAATACAATTGTGAAAAAGCAGAAACCGTTTTTGTTGCGATGGGCAGCGCGGCAGAGAACATTGAAGCGGTGGCTGACTACCTTAAAAGTACTAGGGGGGTTGATGTTGGCGTTATTCATATCAATGTGCTCCGTCCGTTCCCGGAAAAGGCGGTGATCGAAGCGCTGAAAGGAAAGAAAAGAGTTATCATTCTTGAAAGAACAGATGAACCGCTTTCCGGTGATAATCCGCTTACACGCGATATTAAAGTTGCGCTGAGCAAAGCCGAAGCCAATTACTTTAACAATGCTTTTCATGGATTGCCGTCTATGAATCCATCCACAGAAAAGCCCCAAATATTTTCCGGTTCGTATGGACTTGGTTCCCGCGATTTTCGTCCCGAAGGTATCATTGGCGCATTTGATTTTGCAGAGGGAAGAATTGCACGCGCAGACGGAAAAAAAGCCGGAGAGGGGGAGAGTTTTTTCTATGTAGGAATTAAACACCCTTATGCGGTTCTTTCAGAAGAAACCCCATCCTGCCTGCCCAAAAATTCCATCGCGGTTCGTCTCCATTCCATTGGAGGATGGGGAATGATTACCACAGGAAAAAATCTTGGAGAAGTATTAGGCGAATTTTCCAATTTTATTTCCGAAAGGGACAAACTGTTTGAAGAAGACGGTAATCCGAAAGAGGTGGTTCACATTAGCGCCAATCCAAAATATGGTTCGGAAAAAAAAGGTGCTCCTACCAATTATTTCATGGTTGCGGCCCCTAATCGTGTGCGTGTAAACTGCGATCTTCGGCATGTGAATACCGTTCTTTGCTGCGACCCCAAAGTATTTCTTCATTCCAATCCGCTTGAGGGTCTTGAAGACGGTGGCGCATTTGTGTGGGAATCAAACGAACCCTCAACGGAAAAAGTATGGCAGCACATTCCCAAAAAATACAGACAGTGGATTATCACACATAAAATAAAAATATATGCGCTGAACGGATTTGTCATTGCGGAAAAAGCCACAGACCGAGAAGACCTTCAGACACGAATGCAAGGCAACGCTTTTCTGGGCGCTTTCTTCAGGGTATCACCATTTCTCAAAACTTTTAATATTCCGGAAGAGGAATTTAAAACTACGATTCGTAAACAGTATGAAAAGAAATTCGGACGCTTTGGTGAAGCAGTTATTGAATCTAACATGACCGTTATGAAATCGGGCTTTGACAATGTTATCGAAGTTCCGCATGGCGATGTGAATGCCCCCGACACTTCACACTTTATGGGTTCTCTAATCCCTTGCCTGACCGACCTTCCCAAAAATAACGGTAACGGAACTGTAAAAGCTCCCATGTTTAAGATGTCTACCTTCGATGAAGAATTCAGAGCAGGATTAGGATATCACCAGCCGGCAAGCGCTTTGTCGTCTGTAGGGCTTATGGCAGCCGGGACGGGAGCCACGAGTGGAAAATATGTATCGAGGCGGCAGATTCCAATCTTTATTGCCGACAATTGCACCCAGTGCATGGATTGTATTGTGGTATGTCCAGATTCTGCGCTTCCCAACACTGCGCAGGATATTATCACCGTACTTACTACGGCAACGAATAATTATATAAAGGATACTCAGTCGAAGAATGCCATTCTTAAACGGCTCCCCGAAGTGGAAAAAACAATGCGTGCGCAGATGTTGGAAATGGCGAATGCGAAAGAAAAAAAGGAAGCAATCAGATTTAATAAGTTAGCAATAGATAATCTGAAGGCGTTGTGCGATTCTTCTATTTCCGACAAAGCGCTCAGCGAACTGGATGCCATCCTGGAAATTCTACCGGTTGCTTACCTCAACACCAGAGGAATCTTCAGCGGAAAGGAGAAGAAAGAAAGCGGTTCTGGTGGAATATTTTCCATTTATGTACGCGACCTTTGCAAAGGATGTGCTGCCTGCGTGGATGCCTGCGGCAGTCATGATGCTCTCAGAATGGTTCAGGAAACGGAGCAGCATCATGCCGATAATGAATCGGCTAATCAGTTTTTGCAACTGCTGAAAGATACTCCGAAAAAGTATCTTGGAATTTTTGATACTGAAAATGCAGAAGAATCAAAAGCGGCAGCACTGAAATTTCACCTGATGCTGCAGTCAAAATACGATGCATTTGTTTCCGGTGACGGTGCGTGTGCGGGATGTGGTGAGAAATCCATACTTCGCGCGCTGGCAACACTTACCGAAACACTGATGCGGCCGCTCTTCCACCGCAAAGCAGCCCGCTTGCGTGAAAAAGCGAACCTCCTTGAAAAAGAAGGATTGAAATCCCTTGAAGCACTGAAGACAAAAGATGAAAAGGCATTTCGCGCTTTTCGTAAAACAACGCTTCATATTCTGATGAGTTATGGTGCGGAAGGTTCCATAGAAACCGACAAGCGTATTGTTCATGAATTCAAAGGAAATGATACAGATATCATTCATGCGATTGTAACTGTTATGCGCACCGATGCGGCTAACCATGCGGAATTGCAAGCCATAGAAGGTTTTGCACCCAATGGAATGTCGGCTATGGCGATGGCTGCGCATACAGGATGCAACACAGTATACGGTTCAACCCCTCCTAACAATCCACATCCCTATCCCTGGATGAATTCACTCTTTCAGGACGGGGCTACAATCGGGTGGCTCATTGGAGAAAGTTTCATTAAAGACCATGCCTCCCGTTCCGTGATTCCCGAGCGGCTTGCCGACATTGTGCTGAATGGTTTTACAAGTCCATTTTCTGAAAAGGATTATTTCTATTTCACACATTTCACCGATACCAATATGTCAGACCAGGAAGTATTGGAGTTGCCGAAGGTATGGGTGATAGGCGGAGACGGTGGGATGGGCGATATCGGCTTTCAGAATGTTTCAAAAGTGGTACTTCAGAATCGTCCGAATGTGAAGATGCTCATGTTGGATACCCAGGTGTATTCAAACACGGGCGGGCAGAATTCTGATTCCTCGGTGATGACAGGGGGGTTTGATATGAACCAGTCCGGTGAAGCCACGGGAGGAAAATTAACCGAGAAGAAATCAGTAGCAGAAATTTTCATTGGCGGACATGGTTCCCCTTACGTTGCGCAGGTTTCATTGGCTAACACGGCTTCATTGTACAAATCGCTCATTGATGGAATATGTTACAGGGGAACTGCTTTCTTCCAGGTGTATACTACCTGCCAGCCCGAACACGGTGTGGCTGATTATGCTTCGCAGGAACAGGCATTGAAGGTGCGTGACAGCAGGGGTGTTCCTGAATTTGTTTTCAACCCGACATTGGGAGAAACATTTCAGGAAGCGCTTTATGTGAAGGGAAACCCGAACTATTCGGGCGATTGGCTTAACCGCAGGGCTCCGGTTACCAAACGCCGTTACATCTTTACCACCGCACACTGGGCTTTCACTGAAGCGCGGTTTCGCCTGCATCACAAAATGGTGTCAGAGGAAGAAGTGAAGGATAAAATTTTATTGGAAGACCTGTTGAAACTCATCACACAGGATGATGTGGTTCACCGCAGGTTCCTTGACCCTAATCACCGCTCGTTCATTCCTGATTTTGGCGTTTATACTGTTGACTGCAAAGATGATGGCAGTACAAAACCTCATCTTTTGTCCAGACAAATGGTTCTCTTCTGTGTTGAACGAAGAAAAGCGTGGCGCATGCTGCAGAGCCGCGCAGGCATTGTGAACACAGATTATATCGCGCAAAAAGAACTGCTGAAAAAGATAGACAGCGGTGAAATAACCAGGGAGGATTTTCTTAAAGGAATAGGAGAACCTGTTAAAATTAATTAAGCCATTACCATTAAATGAGCATAAACCTATTATGGTGACTGACATGAATGCCCTCAAATTATTGAAGCGTGCAACCAGTCAATTGCACCCGTTAACTTTGTTGTGGTTTGATTAAAGATTAGAGAACACGATAATAAAATTTAAATACGGAGAAAGTCGTATTTGTTGTAGGTTGATTTAAGATAGATTTGGATTATCATTTAATTTGATTATTCTGTGCAAATTATGTGCAAATGGAAAATAAAAAAACTCTCAATCTCTTGAAAGCCTTATGTTTATTAGTGGTCCCACATGGGCTCGAACCATGGACCCCCTGATTATGAGCGGTCAAAAATCAATTTTCTTTGGTTGATTTTTCAATTATCATAACCGCAAATGTTTAAACTGATTCCAAAAAATATTAACTAGTCCGAAATATGCTCTCGAATATGTACGCATATACAGTATCTCACAAGTACATTTATAAAATGAAGTCAAGCACAAAATGTGTACACAGATGTATATAGGTACACAGAAACACATTATAATAAGCTACTGGAGGTACCACACCAAATAAAACATAAAGACCTGATTATCAACAGTATTGTAAATATGTGCTAAATGGATAGTCTTTATAATATTGTCCCTCCCGCAAATTAGTTTAGACAATTGTTATTCAAATTTACTATCTTTCAGTTCTGAAATCAGAACTACATCATGGCAAGCCCCTTCAACCTAAACGCCTTAGTAGTGTACATACGATTAAGAAAGAACCTATGCCCTATATAAGGTAAAAGAGCTTTATTAAACCCCATTTATATCCCTACACCTTCCCCATAGTTGGATATATAGGCAAACATTTTTAAATAGACCCTGAATAATTGAAGACCTACTATAATTTAATTCAAAAACTTGGCCCTAAGCTCGAGAGTTTAGAACGGAATAATGAAGATATTCTTTTCATCACCCAACAAAGCATTAAATTTTGTAACGATACCTTAGAAAAGCTGCGGGCTTTGGTAATTAATAATGATTTCAATTCTGAGGACGATGAAATAGAATTCTTTAAAAAAATTAAGCCTCACATTGTAAGTAAGCTTATTTATTACATCAAGCGTCTCGATATTGAAAGCAAAAGACCCAAGGCCGGTATTAAAGAGCAGCTAGAATATCTTAAGTTTTATATAGCTGAGTTTCAAAGCTACTTCAACTACAATCTCGAGATTTACCATTATTTTAAAAGTAATGCACATCATTTTGACCAGCAATACTTTTTAATTAAAAATAAAACCATCCGTCTTAATTTAGAACCCTACTATTTTTATACAGATACACAATTTTCCACAAGTCACGATAGTACATTTGCCATTATACTAGCCCATACCAATCTCATCGAATATTTAAAAAATGAAATAATGATACTCGAAAACAACAATACCGAAACAATAAGAAAGCCAAACCTTATCGAATCAAAACTAAACTGGACCGGCTCTAAAACCGATCTGGTCGAGCTTATATATGCCCTATATAGCAGTGGAGCAATTAATAGTGGCACCGCCGATATAAAAGAACTCGCCATTGCATTTCAGAATATCTTTAATATCGAATTAGGAGAATATTATAGGACATATTTGGAAATACGGTACCGGAAAATCAATCAAACCAAATTTTTAGATCAGATCAAAGATTCCTTGCTACAACACATGGAAGAATCCGACCAATAACGATTATAAAAAACACCCAAGTTACACCCAAGTTGGGCATTCTTAAAAGGATCCTGCATCCATAATTATTGGTAGATTATGATGCGATCAATAATTATTGAATAAATCAAAATAAGGCTTTTAACCACAATATTTAAGAACAATAAAAACACCCAACTTGGGTGCGCCTTGTGAAAAAAACCCATTAAACAAACCCATATTTGCATAACGAAAGTCAAATTAACTTAAGAACTACCATGGAGAGCGAAAGCTCGATATGGTAGCTTCTTTAAGTTATCCCGCACTTGATGCGGGACCTCATAAATTGAGGTTCTTAATCAAGCGGGGATCTTTTACAACAGACCTAAATCTAATTTAATATGCCAGCAACAATCATCACCCTACAAGACCTCATGGACTTCAAACTCCAATTACTCGATGAGATCAAGGAAATCATTGCAACAAGCACACAACTAAAACCAAAGAGGTGGCTCAAATCACCACAGGTCAGAGAACTCCTAAGCATTTCCCCTGGAACATTACAAAATTTAAGAATTAACGGCACTTTACCCTATACCAAGGTTGGTGGAGTTATCTATTACGACTATGAGGAAATCACCAAAGTCCTCGAGCAAAACCGCGTCCATAATAAGTTTTAATGTCACTTCGAGTGATCCCGAGTACTCGGGATCGTATCGAGAAGTCACCCATTAGTATATGTAAACAAATTGTCTAATTCAATCCAAAATATAGCAATGCAAAGCAATCGAAGATTTTCAAGAACTAGTTGTAAATCTAATGGAAGTGCGTTTGTCGAAGACAAAAGGAGCATGCAATGCAGATTTAGCAGCGGTTTTCCGACCTGTGACGCCTTTTGGCGTTAAGGAAAAAGTTCAAACACCACAACATCACCTGGCCCTATCGATAAAAGCTTTATCAAAGCTTTTTAAACGCTCAGTCCTGTTTCTTTTGGGCACGCAAAAGAAATGAATAGAAAATAAACTATTTGTCATTCCGCATAAGATCCGGAAGTCATTTTGAAAACATCGAAAATGCTCAATCTAACCCCAAAATATAAATTGAAGATTTCAAATAGTCAGAATATACGCT
>PVMK01127132.1_pt1 | contig 11516 bp, 11 predicted proteins | sample 1853481 | NCBI WGS metagenome assembly PVMK01 (sample SAMN08533507, study PRJNA380276) | Marine sediment metagenome, whole genome shotgun sequencing project. | reverse complement strand
ACATTGCAACCGGCGTGCCGGGAGGGCGGTTTTTCGGTATCGATTGGTGGAGGTGGTACCAAGGGGGCGATGTCCTGGTGAGGGTGGACTTGCTCTGCGGGGGCTGGGGAGGCTGGGGTGAGAGAGAGCCCGAGAGGGTCCGGTGGGGACTGGGTCGTGGTCGTGTTGGCCATGGTCGGTGGGCTTGGCTTGGGTGGCCTTGGCTTCGCGCGGGGCGCGGAGGCGCAGTCGCTTCCGCAGTTTGATCTGAATCAGTTTCGGCCTTCGGAGCTCAGCACGGATGGGTTTGCGGTGAGCAATGCGGATGGGCAGGGGCACTTGCGGTTCGGTTTTCAAGTGTACTTGGACTTCTCGCGAGACCCGATGGAGCTCCAAGTCACGAACGGGCCGATCCCCGATCAGCGGCTGCCGATCGTTCACTCGCAGCTTACGGGGCACCTGACGTGGAGCCTGGGTTTGTGGGAGCGGCTGGTGCTCTTCATGGACGTTCCGTACACGTTCATTCTTGGCGACAAGTTGAACGATGCGGGCGCTGCGTTTCTCGATTCGCTCGGCCTCGGGGCTTTGATTCCTAGAGGAAGGGGTCTTGGTGACTTGTATGTGGGCGCCCGCGGGGTGCTCTACGGGACGCGCGAAGACGTTTTTCAATTGGCGGCGCAGGCGACCTTGACGACGAACACGGCGTCGGCGTCGCGGCCGGAGCAGAACTACCTGGGTGAGCCGAGCAAGAGTCCGAACATCGGGGGATGGTTTGAGGTGCTGGGGACCTTCAATGCGGGTGAGTACGTGCGGGTTCCACTCAACCTCGGCTACAAGACAGGCTTCCGGCAAGACGTGCCGTCGCTGCGCTTGGGTAGTCAGCTTACGTTTGGAGCCGCGATCCAAGTTCTCTTGGGGCAGGAGCGCTTCATGGTGACGATGGAAGCCTTTGGGCGAACGGCGGCCGAATCAGGGACCGGGTTTGGCGGCCGACAGGAGACGCCGGTTGAGCTCCTTGGCGGATTCAAGTTCTTGCATCCCAAAGGCTTCTCTGTGGGCATCGCCGGCACGGGCGGGGTGACTTCGGGGTACGGGAATCCCGATTGGCGTTTGATCGGGATGCTCGGGTACACGATGCCGGAGAAGAAGAAGGCCAGCGTCGTGCCTGCAGATGATGAGGAGGATGCTGTCGGCACGGTTCCGGTCGAGCCGGAGCCCGTCGAAGAACAGGCTGAGCTAGAGACACCGGGTGTGGTGATTGAAGACAGCCGGCTCGAGATTGTCGACAAGCTCTACTTCAACTCGGATAGCGCGCAGCTTCAGAGGCGTTCGTACGCTGTGCTCGACCGCGTGGCCGAAGCCCTGAACGCGCACCGGGAGATTCCGATTACCCGCGTCGAAGGTCATACCGACTGGACCGGATCGTCCGGGTACAACATGAGGCTTTCGCAGCGGCGCGCGGAGGCGGTCGTCCGGTATCTGGTAGACGAGGGCGGCGTGAGCAGGGAGCGTCTGATCGCGGTGGGGTTTGGTGAGTCGCAGCCGCTGGTGCGGAACGCGCGGACCAAGATGGAGCTGGCGAAGAACCGTCGGGTGGAGTTTCACCTGGTTGAGCGCGGGGCGGACGACGAGGGCGAGTCGGGTGACGCGCTGGGTGAGGAGTCGGGCGGAGAGTCGGGCGAGCCGTAGCGCGATGTAGATGGGGGGCGCGGCGACGGTGGGGTGATGCGCCCTCTCCTATTGTTGAACAGGTTTCAGGGGCCGGTGACGGAGACGGTGATCTCGCAAATGCCGCCGTCTGTGCCGCCGGTGCCGCCAGAACCGCTGGTGCCGCTGGTGCCACCTAGACCACCCATGCCGCCGGATCCACCAATGCCGCCAGAACCGCTGGTGCCGCCCGTGCCGCCCATGCCGCCGGTTGCACCGCTGCCGCCTGTGCCGCCGACGCCACCCATGCCGCCGGTTGCGCCTGTGCCACCGATTCCACCCATGCCGCCCGCGCCACCGGTTGCACCGGTGCCGCCCATTCCACCCGTGCCGCCGGTTGCGGCTGTGCCGCCGGCGCCGCCGATGCCGCCGGCGCCGCCGCTGCCGCCATTGCCGGCTGTCGCTCCTGTGCCGCCGGTGCCGCTGACTCCGCCCATGCCGCCGGTTGCGCCGGTGCCCCCGATTCCACCCATGCCGCCCGCGCCACCGGTTGCACCGGTGCCGCCCATACCGCCTGCGCCGCCGGTTCCACCGGCGTCGTCATTCACGCAGGTGATGTCGACGGTCCAACTGTCGACGCAATGCTTGGCGTCGTCGTCGGTTACGGAGATGGTGAGTTGATGGTTGCCGGTTTGTTCGCAGGTGTAGAAGGTGTCGGGGGCGGAGGGGTTTGCGAAGGTGCCGCTGTTGGCGGTCCAGGTGTACTGGATGGTGCCGTCATCGGGGTCATGGGCTTGGGAGCCAACGGTGATGATGTTGCCGAGCGAGGTTTGGAGCGGAGCCACGACGGCCTGGGTGAGCGCGGGGCAGATGTTGAGCTTGCCGTTCACACGGACCGCGCCGAAGCGTTCGCCGGTCGAACAGCGAAGGAGCACCGCTACCTCGGTCGTGAGGCCTGTGACCAGGTCGAACATCGCCGAGCCCTGGCAGCTGGTCTTGCCATCGTCTGAGCTCGCTTCGAGAAGGACGGTGTACGTGCCAGGCCGGAGGCCGAAGACTTCGACCGAAGGCGTGGTGTTGGGGGCGCTGGTGTCGATGCTGCCCATCATTGGAGCCATCCCGTTGCCAGTGATGGCCCAGAGAACCTCGTTGATCACGGGGTCGGGGCCCTCCCCGTCCGTCGCGACCTCGAGATCGATCAGCAAGAGGGACTCACAGGGAACGGCCGAGGAGTTGCCACGGCAACCCACCGTCAGGAGACCGATGCCTACCCAGAGCAACAGAGCCAGCTTGCGCTTCGGCACGATGAGTCCCCCTCTACAAATGCGGGATCGCCGAGCTGGCCCGCCGGACCGCACATTACCCCGGAGGGGGTTGCTGGGTAAATAGTGGTGGCCACCGAGTATCAAACTTGGTGAGGCCGTGCGACCGGTTGTTTTGGCCGTGTTTTTGGGGCTTTGGGGTCTAGATCGATGGGCCGATCGACTTCTTTCACTATTCTATTGTGGTTGAATATTGACACTATACTGTTCAACTGCAATCTTTTTTAAAAGAGGTTGATATGGACAATAAAGAAACACTACTGCTAGTTCTTGCCCTGGTTGCCACCGCGTGCGGCGATAGCGTTCCGCCTGGCCCCCCTGGCGCTTGCCCCGGCTTCCAGTGCGGCAACGACGGCCATGCGGGCGCTGGCGGTGACGGCGGCGCCGGGGGTCAGGGCGGTGACGGAGGTCAAGGTGGTGCCGGCGGCGAGGCTGGCGGGTGCCTGGACGATGTCGAATGCGAGGTTGGCGAGGTCTGCATCCCCAGCAAGTACGACGGCGTCACTATCCCTGGCGACGTGACCGACACCCCTGGCGTGTGCGCAACCCTCCCGTCCCAAATGGAGCTGTCAATCGTCACCTTTACGCCGATGCGGTTTACGGACGAGGGTGGCCAGCGCGACCCGAGAGCGGATGCCTTCGAGGAGGAGGAAGGTGTCTTTGACGTCACGAGTAGCTACGCAACGTTTCGGTTCGCAGAGGGGCCGACCCCGTGGGGACCCTGGGAGCTGCCCTACCGCTCACCGCCCCTTACTTTCTACTTTCACTGGCAAGCCGAGCTCAGCCTCCGGGTCGATGGCATCGAGTGCAACCTGGTGTTCGGCCCCGGGGGCGAGGTGATTGCTGGTGGTGTGGTGCGAGAGCCCGGCAAGTTGCTGTGTTCCGACAACAACTGGCTGCCACCCCAGTACCCAGACGCTCCCGGGCTCTTGGTCGAGTACGTGACCCGCCCCGTGTTCTAGCTCCGGACTTGGTCTACGAAGCCGCTCAATGGAGCCCCGGTCGGGAAAACTGGCTGGGGCTTTCGTTTGCACGGGCTTTGCTGTAGCTTCAAAAGGAGCAGGAGGTCGCATGGCGAAGCGCAAGAAGACAACAACAAGCCCACTCGATACCGTCGAGGACCAGAAAGTGCTCGCCGTACAGTTCAACCGCCGAGAGTTAGACGTCCTGCGGGAGGCGCTGGAGAGCCACCAAGCCCGAGGAAGCCGGGTGACCGTCTCTCAACTCATCCGCTGGGCGGTCAACAACATCGACTTCGACCAGATGCCGGAAGTCCCCTGAAACCCACGCCCGCAGCGGTGGAAGCCAGGCGTCCTGTCTAGCGATTTCGTTCGACGGTGTCTCGCGCCGCATCGATGTCATCCTCGATGGACGCAATGAGCCAGCCACATTCCCGGTGGTCCTCGGGTTTGCAGTAGCGCTTCGTGCGGTCCCGGAACAACGTTAGCTGACGTACGCGTTCCTGAAGAACCATACTGACTGCGTACTCGGGGGCTACGACGATGGGTTTGATGGTCGACCGCCCCGCGGTGAAGCCAAGCACCCCCATCAGGAGCGTTCCTAGCAGTACGCCTACTATCGCATTGTTGTTCATCACTAGACCTCCTATTCTTCAACATAGCAAGGACTAGAGTTGGTATCTACTCATTTTATAAATGAGGTTCCTCTCCGAAGTACGCCGTGATTTCGAAGGGTTGGAATGGCGCAGCCGGCGGACGCACGGCGTCCCGCTGGCGTTAGAAAGATCGCCAACTAGTTGGGTCGAATGGGTTTACCCATTCGATGTCTAGGGAATTGATGTGGGAGACGTTTCGGGTGGCGAGGACGAGGCCGTGGACTTGGGCTGTGGCCGCGAGTAGGCCGTCGATGGTTGGGATTGGGTTGGGGGCGCCCATCTTGCCCCAAGCGCGTGCGATGGGGAGAGTGACGGGGAGGATGCGATCTTCGAATGTGGTGACTAGGTTCGAGAGCCAGCGGCGGAGGCGCGTGGCGGATTTTGGATCGCGTTTGCGGATGCGCTCGATGCCGCGTTCGATTTCGCCGACGACCAGGACGCTGAGGTAGGCGTCGTCCTCGTCGAGCGCGTCGAACCACTCGCGCACGGCCGACTTCGCATCGGTTGCCCTTGCGAAGCTCGGAGACGACGTTGGTATCAAGGAGATAGGCCATCGTCGCGGTCCAGGTCGCGGTCGATGGCGAAGTCGTCGTCTTTGCCGACATCGGGCATGGCAAGGAGCGCGTCCTTGAACGAGCGGCTCGAACGGCGGAGCAGCACCTCTCGCAGGATCGCCCGGTGCTCAGCTTCGGCAGACACGCCCTTCTTTGCCGCGCGCAGTTTCAGCGCACGAACGACGGATTCTTCGAGCTCACGGACGATGAGTTGGGCCATGGTTGGTGTGATAGCAATGATATCATCAGCGCGGTTTGCTGTCAATTGGCATGGGGTTGGTTGAATTGAGCGAACGGGTTCGCGTCGTCGCTCGTGGGAAAGATGAGACCCAACGCACCATTGATGTCGCCGATGTCGAGGTAGGTAGGTTCGATACCGTCTTGAGTTATCGGCCAAGGCCCCGGAGAAGTTGCGTTGAGTATCAAGCTTGGTGAGGCCGTACGGCCCGTTGTTTTTGCCGTGTTTCTTAGCCGCTCGTCGAGAAACGCTTCAGGCATCGGTCCGATACCCTATGCATCCGCCTTGTTTTGGGCACGGTAAGCGTGTGTTGCTAATCTGACGCCATGAAGAGGGCAACCGCGATGGCGGGGACTTTCGTGACGCTTGCGGGCTTGGGGATGTTGCTTCCGTTGCATTCGGACGCGTTCGCGCACGACGCCGAGCTGACGTCCGACAAGGCCTGCAACAAAGGGCCGCTCAGCCGCCCACGCGGAAACTGCGCGCCACCTCCCCTCCCGAGCACCGGCAACCTCCACGACGACTGTGTCGCGCGAATCAACCAGCTGCGTTGGGAGTGCCAATGCCTGCCACCACTCACGCGTTGGAAGGGCGGCGAACAGTGCGCCAACAAGCACGCGAAGTACGACAGCAAGCGAGGCATTCACGGGGGTTTCAACAAGGGCATCTGTAAACCCGAAGGCTTGGCACAAAACGAGTGCCCCGGCTGGCCTTCGAACAGCGGCATCATCGAGGGATGTCTCCAAGCCATGTGGGACGAAGGACCGGGCAAGCGATTTTCGAAGCACGGCCATTACATCAACATGAGCAACCCGAGCTACGAACGCGTCGCATGCGGCTTCGCCAAGAGCGCCGACGGCGACATCTGGAGCGTGCAGAACTTTCGGTGACTTAGGGCGAGATCGCTGCGGTCACCCTCGGGCGCGAAGGGAGCTTGTGATGGGACGCTCAGTTTTGCCGTGGGTGCTTACGACGGGGTGATCGTACGCCGCGGCGATGTCGATTGCCTTGGGACTCGCCCGCGCAGCATGCACTAGCGATGTCGGTTTGTTAGTCTGCGTTCGCCAAGGGCATGAGCAGAAAACCGGCGGGAACTAGGCTGGTGGCCAGCATGACTTCGTTGATGTCGCGGTGCTCCGCCCAGATGTGAGTTTCTCGATGCTCAGGATCGAGCCAGAAGGACTTGATCTCCGAACCGAGCGCAACGTAAGGCGCCAGCGCTCGGATCTGCTCGTGTACTTGTGCGCTTCGCGAGAAGTGGCGATGCTCTGTTCCGGTTTCCTTTTCGATCAGCTCGACTGCGGAAAGCCCGATTGCGAGGCCGAGCTCCCGAAAAGCCAGGCGCCGAGAGGCGGGATACCCCAGGTCATGCTGCCGCGCGTAGCCCGCAAGACCTCGCAGCGCCGCACCGAGTAAGGCCTCCAGTAGCTCAGCCCCCACAAACGCTCCGAGATGCGTCAACTGCGCAACACGTGAGGCATCCGCCAGCAGGCCGCCCAGGCCCAAGGGGTCCGCGGTCGCCCAGTCTTGGCCCGCGATCATGGCCGCAAAGTCCGCCACTTCCTCCTTCAAGCTCGGACCGCTTGGGGTGCTCGATCGCGTCGACTTCGCCGTTCGGAGCTGTGTGCAGGTAATGAAACCATCTAGCGGATCGTGGTGGCCCATCGAGGAGACCAGTGGGCGCGAAAGATCGGTGCTCATCTTCCAAACCATCCGTCGACCGCCTCGATCCGTATAGGTGAAGGCTTCGTGAGCCACCTCCGCCAGCTCCCGTGCCCAGGTGTTGAACTGCGGATGCCGTGTCCAGCGGGACGTCTGGTCCAGGGCGTGCATCCACTTGGTCAAGTAGTGGAAGTACTGGCCGTCCTGGCGCCACTCCAGTTGCTCGTCAACGGGCTCGGAGACGCCTCGCTCGGGGAGTGGCTTGCCGATTCGCAACCCGCCTCGAGTCGGATGAGCCTCGCCTTCCTGCTCACTGAGCCCGCTGATCCATCCGGTTCGCGGATCACCGGCACGATAGGATCCGAGCACGTGATGCACTTGGTCGACCAACCGAAGCGCCTGTTCCGTGTACCGTTCTTCGCCCGTCGCCTGTGCCAAGCCGAGGAAGTTGCAAACCGCGAAGGCGTCGGTCCAGAGGTAGCGCTGTTTGGGTTGGTCGGAGCTGAGCCCAGTGCGTTCGGCGAAGCGTGTCATGAGCTCGCCGGCCTGCTCGATGGCTTGTGGTGTTGGAATCATTTTGCTCGCAGTTACAATGTCGATCGCTCCGCCAACATACACGAGGCTCCCCCGCAAGGCACTTCGGGTGCTAAGGTCCGTCCGAGCCTAATGCCAGACCAAGACCGGGAGCCCAAACCGAAAAGACTCAGGCCGCGCCTCCGCATGCTGTATCTTCTTGCTGCCATTGTCGGAGGGTCGCTGCTGCTACAAACGTGGCAGACGTACCAGGCGGTTGCGCCGATTCCATACAGTGAGTTCGAGAAACTTCTTGAAGACGGAAGGGTCAAGGAGGTCGTCGTAACCGACGACGCCTTACGAGGTGAGCTGACCGCACCCATCGATGGAAAGACGCGCTTCGTGACCAATCGGGTCGATCCCGAACTGGCACAAAGCCTCGAAGCACATGGGGTGGAGTATTCGAAGGAGCAGCAAAGCACGCTTGTGCGAGGTCTCGTGTCCTGGGTGTTGCCTCTGCTGCTCTTGTTGGGGTTCTGGTTCTTCTTGAGCCGCGGGATGGCAGGGATGGGCGGCCCCGGCGCCGGACTGATGTCAGTCGGCAAGAGCAAGGCAAAGGTCTACATGGAGACCGATACCCGGGTGACCTTCTCGGACGTCGCAGGCGTCGATGAAGCCAAGCAAGAGCTCCAGGAGGTCGTCGCCTTTCTCAAAGACCCGGAGTCCTATGGGCGGCTCGGCGCGCGCATGCCCAAGGGGATCTTGCTGGTGGGCGCACCCGGTACCGGCAAAACGCTCTTGGCCCGCGCCGTAGCCGGGGAGTCCGCAGTCCCTTTCTTTTCGATCAGCGGGTCGGAGTTCGTGGAGATGTTCGTGGGCGTTGGCGCGGCACGCGTTCGAGATCTATTCGACCAGGCCCGTCAACAAGCACCCTGCATCATCTTCATCGATGAGCTCGATGCCCTCGGCCGGGCGAGAAATGCGCAGCCTTTCAGCGGAGGCATGGATGAGAAGGAGCAAACCCTCAATCAGTTGCTAGTTGAGCTCGACGGCTTCGATTCGTCGACGGGCATCGTGCTCCTCTCCGCCACGAACCGCCCCGAGATCTTGGATCCCGCCCTGCTACGTGCAGGTCGCTTCGATCGCCAGGTGCTCGTGGATCGGCCGGACCGCACGGGCAGAACCGCGATTCTCAAGGTGCATGCCAAGAAAGTGGCGCTAGCGACAGAGCTAGATCTAGAAGCTGTGGCGGCGCTCACGCCTGGATTCACGGGTGCCGACCTGGCCAATCTGGTCAACGAAGCCGCGATCGTGGCAACGCGAAGAGGCGCCGAAGCCGTCACCTTGGAGGATTTCACGGCTGCCATTGAGCGCATCGTGGCCGGTCTCGAGAAAAAGAACCGCCTCCTCATTCCGCGCGAGCGTAAGGTCGTCGCATACCACGAAATGGGCCACGCACTGGTGGCGCTGATGTGCAGGCGCTGCGATCCGGTGCACAAGGTGTCGATCATTCCACGGGGAGTCGGGGCCTTGGGATACACGATGCAGCGGCCTACCGAAGACCGCTTCCTGATGACGCGCGAGGAGCTCCAAGAAAGGATGGCAGTTCTGTTGGGGGGCCGCGCTGCTGAGCAATTGGTGTTCGGTCACTGGTCCACGGGTGCGGCGGACGACCTAGCCAAGGTGACCGACATCGCGCGAAGCATGGTCACTCGCTATGGAATGGTGCCCGAGCTCGGTCATGTGTCCTATGAGAGCGAGCCCTCGACTTTCTTGGGGGGCCCCACCTCTCCCTTTCGAACGCGAGACTATAGCGACGACACCGCGCGTGAAATCGACACGGCGGTTCGAGCTATGGTTCAGGGCGCCTTCGATAAGGCACTCGCCATCCTCGGTGAGGAGCGTGACACCCTAGAAGAGGGTGCCAGGCAGCTGCTCGACAAAGAAACCCTGGGCGAAGCGGAGCTACAGGCTCTGTACGACGAGATCGAACAGAAGCACCCGACAGCCCCGTCGGCGTGACGCTCGATCATCGCCGAAGATGTCGACGGCGAGGCTAGCGATAGACCGCCGGCACCTCGATGCGCCCTTCCCCGGATTCGAGGGGGTGAACAGCAGTCGTTTCGTCGAACCAGATGTAGGCATCGAACTGGACGGGCAGCACGGCTTGAAAGTAGTGGCTCTGAAGCTCTGTCTCTGGCCGATAGATGACGCCGATGGCCCGCTCCAGCCGCGGGGACATCAGCTCTTCGCGGACCGCTTCGCGCGCGGGGAACCGCAGCGCGAGAAGAAATGCCGGCACATCCGCATCATGGCAAAGCCGTTCGTAACTCGCCGGATGTGATGGTCGGACCTTCTTGATCTCCATCGGGCCGTCCCAATCCGTTGCGGCCGCGACCGTCCCCGCATGGGTTCCAAAGCCGATCGAAAATGCGGCATCGCCGAGGCTCTGGCGGCAAAGCTGCCCGATGTTGTGCTCCCCTCGCGCGGCACCCATCTCGGTCGCGCGTGCATCGCCGACGTGCGAATTGTGGGCCCAAACCACAGCTTTGGCCTCTGGGCCTCGAAACTCCAGCAGGCGCTCCAGCGTGTCGAACATGTGCTGGTCGCGAAGGTTCCAGGACCCCGCGCCCCCGTAGTACATGACCCGGTAGTACTGTTCCGCGGCCGCCACGAGACGAGCGTTGGACGTCGCATCAAAGAATCGATCCCCGTCGGCCCTCGTGTAGTCGAGTTGCCGCTTCAAAAGGTCGCGAAGCACCGCCACCACTGGCTGCTCGCACCTGGCATAACCTTCGCTGATCGCGACCCTTCCATAGAGAGCTGGATTGCGCTCCCACGGAGAAAGGCAGGCGTAGCGTTCGCGGGCGATCGCCGCAGCGTCCGGGTCGACGTCATGCAAATAGTGCAGAACCGCGTCGCGCGACTTGTACAGGCTGTAGAGATCGAGACCGTGAAAACCGACCTGTCGCTCGGGATCGTCGACGACTTCGTTGTGCGATTTCAGCCATTCGATGAGCCTCGCAACTTCATCGTTACGCCACATCCAAGTCGGGAAACGATCGAACGTCGTCCCCTCGTGCGAGGGGAACTCGAGCGCCCGGATGTAGTGGTCGACGCGCGCCGCGTCGGGCCAGTCGCCCTCGATGGCCACGATGTTGAAGCCCCGGCGCATGATGAGCTCTGTGGTGATGCGCGTTCGCATTTCATAGAACTCGGACGTCCCATGCGTCGCCTCACCGAGAAGCACCACGCGGGCATCGCCGATCTGTTCGAGGAGGGGACCGAGCTCCACCTCACCGATGTCAGAAATCGGGTGGCACGTCTCACGGATCAGGTGGGCGATCGGAGATTCCGGGGTCGGAATACGTTTTGCTTTCGTGAGCTCGGGGCTCTCGGGCCAGCCTGCTTCACCGATGAGAGGGACGAAACGAACCCCGCCCAGGTCCTCGGTGCGCGTCGTCTCGTCGCCCAGTTTGATCACGCGGAGTAGGCGCTGATCTCGGAGGTCGGGGCCCACGGGAATCACGAGGCGCCCGCCGGGGGCGAGCTGCTCGACGAGCACGCGGGGAACCTCGGGCCCTCCGGCCGACACCAGGATCGCGTTGAACGGAGCATGCTCCGGCCAGCCGAGCGTGCCGTCTCCACACAAGACGTGCACATTGCGGTAGTCGAGCTCCCGCAAACGCCGAGCAGCCTGATCAGCAAGCAGGCGATGCCGCTCTATGGTGTAGACCTCCTCCGCGACCTCACCGAGGATGGCCGCGGCATATCCCGAACCCGTCCCGATCTCCAACACCCGATCATCCGGAGCCAGCTGTAGCGCCTCGACCATCGCTGCAACGATGAAGGGTTGTGAAATCGTCTGTCCCTCTTCGATGGGCAACGGCGCGTCCTCGTATGCGAACTCCTCGAGATGGCTGGGCACAAACGCTTCTCGCTGCACGGCGCGCAACGCCTCGAGAACCACGGGATCCCGCACTCCC
>PVMK01122790.1_pt1 | contig 11516 bp, 6 predicted proteins | sample 1853481 | NCBI WGS metagenome assembly PVMK01 (sample SAMN08533507, study PRJNA380276) | Marine sediment metagenome, whole genome shotgun sequencing project. | reverse complement strand
TGCCCTCGAAGCGCAGTTAGACGTCCCTCAATCCATGTATTTGCGAAGAGATGGAAGCTTGCTCATTGGAGACGAGCACAATCACGTCATACGGCTTGTGGACCCCAATGGAACCATATCGACGATCGCGGGCACGGGCGAGCCAAGCAACATCCTGGACTCTACGGGGCGTCCACAAATTGGCCTGAACGATCCGGAGGACGTAATCGAAAGAAAAGACGGATCGATTCTGATTGCCGACCGCTTGAACCGAAGAATTGTCTCGATTAAACCTGACGGGACGGTGGCAATTTTTGCCGGGCGGACCAGCCAAGCGCAAGCTGAGCCTTAGCGTCGGGGACGGCCTCGCGGTTCATCGAATTTTCTGGGATACCGGCCGCGCCAGCGCCTACCCCTCACCTAAGCAAATATTCACTCTTTTCGGGCAGCATGATTGACGAATCCTTACCGCTCTCTTGCATGAAAGGAGTCGTCGCATGACCGAATCGTCCGACTTCCAGCCCGGCGAAAACCTACCGACCCTCGGCGTCACCGATCGAAGCGTCGGCGCTTTGTCGCGGTGGGCGCTGCCGATCGCAACCGGCATGGCCGCCGCGCTCATCGTCTTGGCTATAATCTAGAGCCGCCCAGCCCGGCTGATCTTTACCCCCTCAGCAGCGGGCGGGTGAGGCACGTCGGCCCGCCGCCGCCTTTCAGCGAGATCTCCTCGGCCTTGAAGGCGATCACCTCGCAACCCGCCGCCTCGAGCCGGGCGCGGGTGATCGGGCTGCCCTCGATCGCCAGGCACTTGCGGGGCGCGAGGGCCAGCACGTTGCAGCCCATGGTGAGCCCGTATTCCTCATCCGCCACCTCGACCAGCCGGATGCCGCGCGCCAGCAGCCAGTTGCGGAACGGCACCGGCATCAGCCGCGAGTAGACCAGCGCCAAGTCCGCGGCCAGCGGGCTGATGAGCGACATGAGGTGGAGACAAGCGCCGGGGCCCTGATCGTGCGGCAGGGGCACGGCCTGGACCTCGACGCCCGACCCCAGGATCTCGCGTAACTGGCGGATGCCCTCGGCATTGGTGCGGTAGCCGTCGGCCACGGCGCAGGTCTCCGCGTCGAACCAGACGAAGTCGCCGCCCTCCAACAGGCCCTCGCCCTCGATCGCGCCCAGCACCGGGATGCCGTGCGCCGCGTAGTAGGCGCCGAGCGCCGCCGGCTCCGCCGCCCGGTAGGCGTTGCGCATGCGGCAAATAATCACGCCGCCAGGGGCCACTATGCTGGAATCCCGGATGTAGATGGCGGAGATCCCGAGCCCGGCGGCGTCGGAAAAGAGGTCGATTTCCGCACCGCTCTCGGCCAACACCTGGGCGAGGCGGCCGTATTCCTTCCGCGCCTCGGCGAAGTCCGGCCGGCCGAGGAATTCCTCGCCCTGCCAGACGGCATCGAGGCGTTGCTGGCCGCCGTAGGCCGTCTCGGCGGGACAGATCATCACCCGCCGGATCGCGCCGTATTCGTTGAGCGGTGCGGCCGGATCCGCAAGCTGCGCGGCCAAGCGGTCATCCGTATCGACAGAGGCCATCGGTTGCTTCCGTACCCGGAGTCCGGAGTCCGGAGCCAGCGCCGCCAGCTCGCGGGCGAAGGGCGCGCCCTCCGAATCCGGTGTGTCCAGCTCGCGCGCATAACGGTGCCCGGCGTAAACCGCCGCGGCGATGGTGGCCGGCGCGAGGCAGTCGCCAATCCGCGTCAGAGACGTAATCCCGGCCTCGGCCAGCGCCTCCGGCGCGGCCGTCAGCTCCTGATAGAGGGTCTCCTCGGGCAGCCGCCCAGTGACCAGGACGATGCTGGCCGCCGGCCGCGTCTCGCGCCGGCCGGTCACCAGGCAAGAGAACTCCGCCTCGCCCGCACCGATCGCCTCGAGCCGGCGCTGGGTCACGATCTCCACGCCCAACGCCACCAGGCGGCGCTGGATGTGGCCCTGCTCCAGGGTGTTGGACGTCCAAAGCGAAACTTGGGGCGCAGGGGTCACGATCGCGACCTCGTGCCCCTCGGCCCGCAGCTTCTCGGCCAACACGCCGCCGAGATAGAAATGGTCGTCGTCATAGATCACGATCGGGCCCGCGATTTGCGTCCCGGCTATGACGGCCTCGGGCGCCACCACATGATCCTGATCGCTGCCGGCAATCGGCCAATTATGCTGGCGCCCCACGCCGTCCTTGCGCCAACGGGCGCCGGTGGCGAGCACCACCCGCGGGAAGCCGAACTCCAGCACGTTTTCGGGCGTCAGGCGGCTCGCCGGAAACAGCTCCACGCCCGGCATCTGATGGAGCTGCTGCAGGCGGTAGTCGCGCACCCGGCCCCAGGCGGATAGCCCCGGCAGGCGGCACTCCGCCGCCACCCGGCCGCCCAGCTCCTCGTCGGCCTCGGCCAGAATCACGCCATAGCCGCGGCGGCCCAGCGCCCGGGCGCATTCCAAGCCGGCCGGCCCGGCGCCGACGATCAGCACCTGGTCGTCGGAGCCCTTGGGGGCGAACTCCTCCGGATGCCATCCCTTGCGCCATTCCTCGCCCATGGTCGGGTTTTGCGTGCAGCGGATCGGAACGCCCGTGATATCGCCGCTGGTGCAGATATTGCAGCCGATACACTCGCGGATGTCCTCCAGCCGGCCTTCCTCGATCTTCCGGGGCAGGAAGGGATCGGCGATCGAGGGCCGTGCCGCGCCGATCATGTCGAGCACGCCGCGCTTGATTTGGGAGACCATGGCATCGGGCGAGGTGAAACGGCCGACGCCCACCACCGGCTTGCTGGTCACCTGCTTGACGAAGGCCACATAGCGCTCTTGGGCGCCCTCCTCGCCGAAGCGCGAGGTCAGCGAATCGTTCGACCAGTCGCTCACGTTCACGTCCCAGAGGTCGGGCAGCTCGGCCAGCATTTCGACGATCTCGCGGCCCTCGCCGTCGGCGGTAATGCCCGCCTCGCCGCTCAACTCGTCGACCGCCAGGCGTATCGGCACGGCGCAGGTGTCGCCGACCGCCTCCTTGGTGTCCTCGATCAGCTCGCGCAGCAGGCGCACCCGGTTCTCCAGGCTGCCGCCATACTCGTCGCAGCGCTGGTTGTGGCGGCGGGAGAGGAAATGCATCGGCAGGGCGAGATCGTGGCCGGCGTAGACATAGACCAGATCGAAGCCGGCCCGCTTGGCCCGGAGCGCCGCGTCGCGGTGCCAGCGCCTGAGCTCGCGGATGTCCGACTTGTCCATCGCGCGGGCTTGAAAGGGATCGTAGGTCGTCACGGGCCGATGCATGGGGGCAATGGCGGGCTCGCGCGAATAGCGGTTGGAGGCGTCATGGCCCTGATGCACCAGCTGGATGGCGGCGAGCGCTCCGTGCCGGTGCACCGCGTCGGCCATGCGCGCCAGCGCCGGGATGTCCCGGTCGTCCCACAGCCGCGCCTCGGTGAAGGGCGAGACCTCGGTCGTGGCGTGGATCTCGCACTCCTGGGTCGAGACCACGGCCCAGCCGCCCTCGGCCTTGGTCGCCCGCATGGCCGCCTCGGCGCTGGGATAGCGGTAGCCCATGCCCGAGCAATGCGGCACCTGGTAAAAGCGGTTGCGCGCCGTCACCGGCCCGATGGTCACGGGTTCGAACAGAATGTCGTAGCGCGGATCTCGAGCCATGGTCTTCGGCCGTTACCAGCGGCCGCTCTCCGCCGCCATGGCCTTGCGCGGCAGCTTGATTGGAAAGCGTCCGCGGATCTCCACATCCGCCGCCGCGTCGATGTAGTTGGGATAGTGGCTGGACAGCACCTCCACCACCTTCTCATGGGCGCGTTCGAGCATGTCCTTGGAGCCCTCTTGCTCCCAGGCGCCGGGGGCGGTGCGGTCGCCCACGTTGGGATAGAGGTATTCGCTCTCCATCAAGGCCAGCGTCTGGGGGTGGCCCAGATAGTGGCCGGGATCGAGCGCCACCTCCTTGATCGCGTCGAGCGATAGGGTCTCGTCGGTCACCTCGATGCCGCGCACCGTGCGCAAGACCATGCCGAGCATGTCGTTGTCGATCACCAACTGCTCGAAGGCGCAGCCCATCAGGCTGCCCAGCATCCCTGCCGCCTCGCACACCCGGTTGCAACCGGCATGGGCCGCCAGCGCCGTGGTGACCCCCTTCTCGTAACCCGCCTGGGCGTCGGGGATCTTGGAGTCGCTCATGCTGGCGCCGACGCTGTTGGGAAGGTCGTAAAACTTGCCGATCTGCACCGCGGCGGCGGCCAGCACCGCCTCCTCGCCGCTGCCGCCGGAGAACGAGCCGGTGCGCAAATCCGAGACCAGCGGCCACATGGCGAAGGTCATGGGACACCCGGGGGTCACCAAGTTGACCACCGCCAGGCAGGCCAGCGTCTCGGCGGCCAACTGCACCAGGGTGCCGGCCAGCGGCGCTGGCGCCGTCGCGCCCGCCTGGGGCGCCACGGCGATATCGCTGACCAGGCCCAGCTTGCTGGTTTCGATCAGCACGCCCAGGTTTTCCTCGCCGAAGCGCAGCGGCGAGACGATGGGGCAGCCGCCGAAGACGACGAAGGGCCGTTCCAGAAAACGCCCCTCGCCGCCCAGCACCAGGTCGAAGAGGCCGATCGCCGGCACGAGGTGGCTGCGGTCGGCGAAGGACATGGAAAGCGGTTTCTCGGTGCCCGAGATCTGGGCATAGAGAACCGAGATGTCGTGCGCGAACAAATCCTTCACGTCGGTCGCGATGACCGGCTGACCGACCAGGTGAATGTTATCCAGCTGATCGATCAGGCGCACGAAGTCGTAGATGTCGACGAGGGTGGCGGGGCGATAGGTCCGGGTGTCGTACTGAAAGGTGGTGACGGCCGAGCCCGCGGTGCAGAAATGGACGCGCCGGCCGCCGGCCCGTATGTCGTAGTCGGGCGAGCGGCCGCCGCGCGCATAGACGACGTATTCCCGGCAGGCGCCGGCGATCACGTCCTCGATCAAGGCGCGCGGGAAGCAGAGCCGGCCGTGCTCGTTGAGATGACAGCCCTTGGCCAGGACGAACTCGTTCAGCTCGTCGGTGGGATCGCCGATGCCGATGGTCTCGAGGAGGTCGAGCGCGCCCTCGTGAATGCGGGCAATGTCGGCCTCGGAGAGCGGCTGGAAGGCGCCGCCGGTGAGGCCCGGGCGAACCGCCAAGGAGGGCCCCTTCTCCTGACGCTGGGCGACCCGCGCCGCGCGGCCGCCGCCACGCCGGCCCGTACGTCCCCCGGCACTAGCCCCGGCACGCTCGGCCACCTGACGGCCGAGATCGACCCCGCCGATCAGCGGACCTTTGGGTTTTCTCGCCATCGCGCGCCTCACCTAACGAAATGGACCACTAGGGAACAATGGAACAGGGAACCGTTTGACCGACGGGACATGCGCCCGGCCGGGCCGGTCTCTCCGATGTCTAGGATGGGTCCGCCTCGAGGCCCCCGCCTTTCGGCCATTCTGGAGCGCCTCGTTGGCCGGCGCAAGACCGGGTCCGCCGCGCGCTATTCCGGGAGCGACGCCACAAAAAGAACCGCGGCCGCGCGCCGCACGACAAGCGATAAGGGATCTGTGGAACGGCGGCCTGGCAGGCGACACCCGACGCCGCGCGATGGCGTTATGGAAGTCCCCGGATGGCCCGTGAGAACGAGGCATCGCTCAAGGCGATGCCATTCGGATCGATGCGCGCCCGGTCCCTGGTCTCGGTCAAGGGGAGGTCGTTGGCGATGGCGCCCAGTTCGTAGGCCAGGGCATCGGAGTAGCCGGGCAGGATGACCCGGTAGTCGGTCAAGAGATCCCAACGGGTAAGCCGCTCGGCATGCTGCAGGATGTTGGTCGTGCAATTGTCGAGAAGGGTGTTGTAGAAGCGCGGCTGGTCATGGAGTTCGTTCATCGTGCCCAGCATGATCAACAGAAGCTCCTTGGCCCGCGCCGGCGCCACCTCGATCTCGTAGAGCAACACCTCTTCACCCCGGATGTGGCTTCTGAGGCCGATAACATCGCGTTCGTCCGCGGCCACATAGATCAGTTCGTAGGTCCGCATCAGGCCGAGCAGAGGGCTGTAGGACTGGTGCTTCTCGAGCCGCGCCTCGACGGAAAGCGCCAGATAGTCGCCGTTGGCGAAACCAAAACTCAAGAAGCTGTGCGCCAAGCCCAAGGGCGCAAAATGCGACAGCCCGTACCACACGCTTTCCAGACTGGAGAGGTCATAGCTGCGGTCTTCATAGCGGGCCTCGCGCACCTCGCCGTCGTCGCCATAGGCGAAGTTGCGGAGGTTGCGAACCGTGAGTCGGTCGCCGTCGATCTCGGCCTGCGGGAAAACGCCGTAGACCGTCTTCCAATCACCCTCTTGGCTCGGCGACCGCAGCTGCACGACGAGGAGTCAGCAAAGCGACGCCGCCAATCACCAAAATCGCGGAGATCCGGAACAGTCGTTTCATGAATCCTTAGCCACCGGTTTGGCGCCCCCTCGAGGGCGGTTCTTCACTCGGAGCGGGTTTCCAACCAGGTGCAGCGTTCGGAAATGATCTCGGCCTGGCCGTCGTGGCCCAGACCATGCGCCATCAAGGCGATGACCCGCGCGTCATGGTCGTAGTCCACGTGGGCGGAGAGCGGATTGGCCACCTCGCTCAACCCGAACAGATTGATCAGCGGCGCCACGTTGAGGGTGACGTTGGTGAACTGCGGACACATGCGGGAATCCATGTACTCATCCGCGAACTTCGGCGGGATCGGGTAGCTCAGTATGTCGTTCGGGTCGCTGAAGGCGTAGATCGGCATGTGGCCGATCATCCGGTTTTCGTAATTCGACCCGCCGGGCCGGCAGTAGTCCTTGATCTGCCCGCGCACCGACGCCGGCTTGCGGCCCAGTTCCAAGAGCGGCAGCTGGTTGGCCAACATGTAGACCGGCATGTTCTTCCGCTGTAGGACCCGGCGCATGGCGAGGTATTCCGGCGTGGTCTGCTGCAGGGACCAGTCAGCCAGCTCCTGCACCGTGTCGATCACGATCCGGCTGCCCAGGCTGTGGGAGATGAAGGCGAAGTCGTCGTCCTCGAACTGTTGCTGGCGATCGGGACTGAAGACATCGCAGGTGCCGTCGGACTGGCTTGGGTAATCCTCCCAGTCGCCGATGGTCATCCAGCAGAAAGCCTGCTGCACCGAGGCGATGATAGGGATATGCGCCTCGCCTAGATAAATGAGCGGATCGGGAATGTGGCTGTTGAAGAATTGTTTCATGAACCCGTTAAGCTGGGATCGCCGGAAGGAGTATTCGGTCGAGTTGTCGAAGGCGATGGCCTTCTTCTCCGCTTCGGTAATCTCAGACCAGGTGAGTTCGTAGAACACGAGCTCGCGGGTGCCGGCCTTGTCGGTGAAGCGGCTGGCGCGGAGGTGGCCCAGGGACTGGTCGCCGACCTGCGGATTGGAGAGCGCGAAGTCCTTGGTGTCTTCGTCGCGCAGGTCGAGCGCGAGGGCGGGCATCAAGTGTTCCGTGAGGCGCCCGGAATAGCCGGGGATGTGATGACCGATGCCGTGCACCATGAGGATTTTGAGCTGGCGGCTGGACGGGCCGCTGGCGCGTTCGCTCGCCTGCGCCTCCAACAGCGCCGCCAACCCTTCGGACGGCGGGCCTTCGATGTGGCAGGCACGGGTGTCCTCGGCCTCGGACTTCTCGAGCAGCGCCTCGGTCACGCCCTTGGCCATGCCGCTGCAGCCGGAGGCCAGAAAGACCAGAGCCAAGCAAATAGAGAGCGTGCGAAAACGCATGTCGGGCACCCCAACCACCATCGGCCGCTCTATCTCTGGCGGCGCGCTCTCTTCAGGTCCGGCGCACCCGGAAAAACAGGCTATAGAGCACCGGCACGACGACCAGCGTCAGCAGTGTCCCCAGGGCCAGGCCCGCGGCGATGACCACGGCCATGGAATAGAACAGCGGGTCGCGCACGATGATCAGCGGCGCCACGCCGAGAATCGTGGTGATGGCCGACATGAAGATCGGGCGAAACCGCGATACCGCCGCAAAGATAACGGCGTCATAGGGCTCGAGGCCCCCGGCGCGCGCGGAATCGATGCGGTCGATCAGCACGATACCGTTGTTGATGATGACTCCCGCCAAGCTCAAGAGTCCGAGGATCGCGAAGAAATCGAAGGGCGCGCGCAGGGCGAAGACGCCGAACAAGGCCCCCGCAAAGGCCATGGGGATGGTTAGGATGATGATGCCGGGCCGGCGGAATGAATTGAACTGCCAGACCAACAGCAGCACGATCGCGAGCAGGCACTGGGGCATACTGGCGAAAAGCTTCTCGTTGGTCTCGGTGGCGTCCTCGATCTCGCCGCCGATCTCCCAGCGGTACCCCGGTTTCAGGTCGAGGCCGTCCAGTGTCTCCGTCAAGCGCGCCACCAGTTGAGGCGCCTTCAGGTACTGGTGCCGGGCGGAGACCGTTATGGTGCGTTCCTGATCCTTGCGGGCGATACGGCTGAACTGCCACTGGCCCTTGAACTCGGCGATCTGGGTGAGCGGCACGTTGACCCCGCGCTGGGTCGAATAGACGTTGATGTTCCAGAGGTCGCCCAGCGTCTGGCGTTCATCGTCCACCGCCTGCAGGACCACCGGTATGGCGACGTCGCCCTCGCGGTAGTCGGTCAGGCGCGCGCCGTCGAGGAAGGCGCTGACCGAGAGGGCGACGGCCGGGGAGGGGACGCCCGCGCGCCGCGCCCTGACCTGATCGACCACCACGTCGACCCGGACGACCTTGTTCTCCCAGTCGTTCTGGACGTAATCGATACCCTCGGTCGCCCACATCGCGTCGGTCAGCTCTTTGGACTTTTTCCAGAGGTATTCGCTGTCCGTGCCGATCAGCCGGAACTCCACAAAGGCCGGCTCGTTGGAGCCGAGCCACATGCGTTTGACCCGGGCGTTCACGCCGGGGAAGTTCTCCAGCAGATGGCGCCGCACGCGCTTGACCACGTCCGGCACCTGATCGTCGGTCTCGGTGTTCACGATGAGAAAGGCCACATGGGGGTCCGGGTCGACCGGCGAGAGGGTCAGGAAGAAGCGCGGGCCCCCCGTGCCCACGTACGCAATGTTCCCGGTGATCTCCGGGTTGATTTCCTCGTCCCCGAGCCACTCGGTCAAATCGCGCACGGCCTGGTCGGTCGCCGTAATCCGCGCCCCGGCCGGCTCGTCGACATAGATCAGAAACTGGTTGCGATCGCTCGGGCCGAAGAACTCGCGCACCAGTTGGCTGGACATGAAGCCGGCGCCGACGAGCAGCCCGATGACCATCGCGATGACCAGCAAGCGCGCATTCAGGGCCGTCTCCAGGAGCCCGCGATAGATCCGGTAAAACCCGGTGTCGTAGGGATCTCTGGGTGGCTCTTCACCCTCGCTATTCTCCCCGTCATTCCCGGAAACTTTGGGCTTCACGCGCATGAACCAGAAGGCCATGACCGGGGTCACGTACATGGACATGAACCAGGACCCCAGCAGCAGAATGATCACCACCATGGGCAGCGAGAAGACGTAGTCGCCGGTCTGCCCATCGACCAGCAGCATGGGCAAGAAGGCGAGGATGGTGGTGAGGGAGGACGTCAGCAGGGGAACGGCCAGGGTCCGGCCCGACTCCTTGCAGGCCTCCGTGCGCTCCTCGCCGCGTTCGAGACGGCTGCGAATGTCCTCCACCACCACGATGGCGTTGTCGACCAGCATCCCGAGGGCCACGATCGACGAGATGATCGAGACCCGCTCCAGCTCGATGCCGAATTGGCGCATCACCACCAGGCCGAGCAACAGGGTGATCGGCACGAAGGACCCGACGATGAGCCCGCTGCGCACCCCCAGGAACAACATGACCACGACCAGCACGATGGCCAGCGTCTGATAGACGCTGGAGAGCGCCCCGTCGACCGCCGCCACCACGAGATCCGGCTGGACGGTGGCGCAGTCGAGCACATAGCCGACGGGCAGTCCGTTCTCCAGCTCGCGGACCTTGCTGATCAGGCGCTCGCCGAATTCGACGCTGTTGACGCCCGGCGTGATCGACACGCTGATCACGATTGCCGGCTGGCCGTCGTAGTAGGCGAGCGTGTTTGGCGGATCGATATAGCCCCGCTCGATCGACAGCAGATCGCTGAGGCGCACCATGCTGTTCGCGCCCGGCACGGAAATCAGCGTTTCCTCGATATCTTTGACGCTGGTGAAGTTGCCGCTGGGCGAGAGCACCACCTCGCGGCCGTCGGCATCGATGCTGCCGCCCGGCAGGATGATGTTCTGCTGCACCAGCGTGTCGATCACCTCGGCCGGGCTGACGCCGAACTGAGACAGCTTGGCATTGGAGAACTTGAGGGTGACCCGTTCGTCCTGCACGCCGTAAAGCTCGACCTTGCGGATCCCGTCGAGCTCGTAGAGCCGGTCGCGGATGTCGCGCGCCACCAGGCGCATCTCGGCCATGGAGAAACCGTCGCTCCACAAGGCCACCGTGGCGATGGACACCAGACCGAACTCGTCGTTGACGAAGGGGCCAATGGTGCCCTCGGGCAGGTCCGGCCGGAGATCGTCCATCTTGTTGCGCAGACGGTTCCAGATCTCGTCCAGATCGTTGTATTCGTCGCGGGTGGTGGCGTGGACGATAGTCACCCCGGTTTTCGAATCCGAGGTGATCTCGTCGATCTCCGGCATAGTGCGGATCTGTTCTTCGATGCGCCGGGTGATCAGATCCTCGACCTGTTCCGGCACCATGCCGGGAAACGCGGCGGTGACGACCGCCTCGCGGATCACGATCGGCGGGTCCTCCTGCCGCGGGAAGGTCAGGAACTGCATGACCCCGGCCAGGATCACCAGCACAAGGAAACTGATCGTCACCCGTGAGGTATTCAGCGAGAATGCCGTGATGCCGCCCATGGCGCCGCCCCCTGCCCCCTGCCGCGCCTTATTGCGTCATGAGCTTTACTTTCTGCCCGTCGCGCAGAAAGCTAACGCCAGCCACGGCGATCACGTCGCCGGGCGCAACGCCCTCGATGATGTTCACGCGGTTGTCCTGCACGCCTTTGGCACTAATGGCCATCTTCTTCACCGTCGAGGACGCCTGGTCAAATACAAAAATGTAACCCTGCCCCGGCTCGTCGCCTGCCGCGATCGCCGAGACCGGCACGAGATAGGAGGTGCTGCCACCCGATTCGCCCAGCAAGAGGGAAACGTCCGCCGTCATGCCCGGCAGGACGCTTTCCGGCGGATTGGCGGGCGCCACCTTGACCGGGAAGGCGTTGGCGTCGCCGGCGACGGTTCCAACCTCCGAGACCCGGCCCTTCTGGCTCACCACTTGTTCGGAGGGAAAGGCGATTTCGGCGGGCAGCCCAAGGTAGACTTCGCCGATCACGTTTTCGGGCACCGATACTAAGACTTCCATGGCGCCCTCGGCGTAGATCTCGAACAGCTTCTCGCCGCGCGCCACCTCCTGGAAAGGATCAACGAACTTGTTGGCGATAACCCCATCGAACGGCGCTTCCAGAACCGTTTTTTCGAGATC
>PVMK01189503.1_pt1 | contig 11519 bp, 18 predicted proteins | sample 1853481 | NCBI WGS metagenome assembly PVMK01 (sample SAMN08533507, study PRJNA380276) | Marine sediment metagenome, whole genome shotgun sequencing project. | reverse complement strand
GCATACAGGCTTCTCTCCCAATACCCCGGCCAAAACAGTTCATAGGGGTGACAGCATTCTGACAACAGGAAATTATCCCAGTTGCACAAGCCTAAGTCACGGGGCTTAAGTCATGGGGCAAAAGACATGTACAATAAATCCTTTCAATACAGGGTCCGTTGTGTTCAAAACACTACGAGATATCGCAACGCCGCGCAAGCACATGGGAATTATTCTTAAATCCAAAGAAGAAGTAGACAAAATGCGGGTAGCCGGGACAGTTGGCTGCCCAGGTTTTGCAGATGATTCGCCCCCACGTTCAGCCCGGTGTCACCACCGGTGAGCTGAATGATATCTGTCACGAGTACATTACCGGAACCCAGCAGGCCATTCCCGCACCGCTTGACTATCGCGGCTTTCCCAAGTCGATCTGCACTTCGGTCAATCACGTGATCTGCCATGGCATTCCGGGTGACAAGCGACTGAAGGATGGCGATATCGTCAATATAGATATCACCGTCATCAAGGATGGCTGGCACGGCGACACCAGCAAAATGTTCCTGGTTGGCAAGTCCACCATCAAGGGCAAGCGCATCTGCAATATCGCACACCACTCCATGGTCACGGGTATAGAGATGGTCCGGTCCCGGTATCAGGCTCGGGCGATATCGGGCACGCGATCCAGAGATATGCCGAAAGCCAGGGCTGTTCCGTGGTGCGGGAGTACTGCGGACACGGTATCGGGGAGGGTTTTCATGAAGACCCACAAGTTTTGCATTATGGCCGGCCGGGAACCAGGGAAGTCGTGGTGCCCGGAATGGTGTTCACCATTGAGCCCATGATCAACCTCGGACGGCGGGAGACGAAATTACTCCCGGATGGCTGGACGGTGCTGACCCGGGACCGCAGCCTGTCTGCGCAGTGGGAACATACCATCGCGGTTACCGATGATGGTTTTGAAGTGCTCACCCTCCTTCCCGGTGACGATCTTTGAACGGACGGCTGGCGGCGCCTCCGGCATCCAGGGGATGCCTGGACCTGGCCGCAATCGAGGCATTTTCCAGCGACCTGCAGTTAATTGACCAGCAAGCAGGGCGATGTCCGTGAAAAGACCGCTGTACTGAGGGACTTTGTCCGTGATGCGCTCAAGCGGGCTGATGAGCGCCTGGCGGATGGATTCTGGGCTGGTGATGATGTAATCCAGCTGGTCCATGCCCGGGCCTGGGTTGTTGAGCAATTGCTGTTGCTGGCGTGGAAAAGCCTGGTTCCGTTTACTGAAAAGATCAGCCTGGTTGCAGTCGGGGGCTATGGGCGCGGAGAACTGCATCCCCATTCCGATGTCGATTTGCTTATCCTGCTGGATGATCACATTGGAAAATCCATACCCCGCAGTGAGATTGAGGCATTTGTCCAGTTGCTGTGGGATGCGGGATTTTATCTCGGGCACAGCGTTCGTACAGTCCGTGAATGTGCTGAAGCCGCGCTGGAAGATGTGGTAACGGTTACGACCCTGATGGAATCACGGTTGCTGGCGGGGAGTAAACAGCTGCTGGACCAGATGCTTAAGGTAATTTCAACCGCTGAGCTGTGGCCGGCCAGGGAGTTTTTCGAGGCCAAGTTCGAAGAGCAGAAGCAGCGGCATGCCCGTTATCACGAAACCGCCTACAATCTCGAACCGAACATCAAGGAAGGTCCCGGCGGCCTGCGTGATATCCAGATGATTTCCTGGGTCGCCAAGCGCCATTTTGACTCCCACACCCTGCACGGCCTGGTTGAAAACGGTTTCCTCAGTGAGTCCGAACACCGTGACCTGGTCGGCGGCCAGCGGTTCCTGTGGCGGGTCCGGTTTGCATTGCACCTGCTCGCCGGTCGCGCGGAAGACCGGCTGCTATTTGACTACCAGAGCCAGATTGCCGAACGCTTTGGCTTCGAAGACCAGGAAAACAGCCTGGCCGTGGAACAGTTCATGCAGCTGTATTACCGCACCGTGATGCGGCTGGAACGGCTCAATGAAAGCCTGCTGCAACTGTTCCAGGAAGCCTTGATGTCTCCCCCTGCTTGATGAAACTGAAGTGCTGGGGAGATGCTGGAAGTGCGTGGGCGATGATCCATCCAGGCCGCAATTTCGCGTTCGCAACGGGTTCATTGAAACCGTTGATCAATCCGTTTTTGTCCGCCGTCCGGTCGCATTGATGGAACTGTTTGTATTGCTCGCGCGCAATCCGCAATATCATGGCATCACCGCCTCTACCATCCGCCAGATCCGTGATCACCTGTATGTGGTTGATGCTGAATTCCGCAGGGAGCGAAGAGGTTAATCGCTGCTTTATCGAACTTCTCCGGCAGCCCGAAGGTGTGTATACCCAGCTGCAACGTATGAACCGCTATGGCTTGCTTGCAGCCTTGATACCCGAATTCGCCAACATCGTGGGCCGGATGCAGTACGACCTGTTCCATGTTTACACGGTCGATCAGCATACGCTGTTTGTGGTGCGTAACCTGAGGCGTTTTGCGTATGGCAAATACCGTGACCGGTTTCCGTATGCGCGCCAGGTGTTCAAGCGGATTGCCAAACCGGAACTGTTGTACATTGCGGCCATCTTTCACGATATTGCCAAGGGCCGGGGGAGGGAGACCATTCCGAGCTGGGAGCACTCGACGCAGAACAATTCTGTAACCGGCTGGAACTTGAGCCGGCCGAAACTGAAATGGTCGCCTGGCTGGTGAAACATCACCTGCTGATGTCGCAGACCGCGCAGCGCAAGGACCTGTCGGATCCCGTAAACATTCAGGAATTTGCACAAATCGTGGGCAATACCCGTTACCTCGATCATCTCTACCTGCTGACGGTGGCGGACATTGCGGCGACCAGTCCGAAACTCTGGAACAGCTGGAAGAACGGCCTGATCTGGGACCTTTACCTGGCCACCGCAGTGCCTTGCGGCGTGGCCTTGAAAACCCCCTCAAACGGGCGACCCGCACGCGCGAGACACGCTCAAGTGCGCTCAGCCGCCTGCTGAGGCGCGGCATCCCGAACCAGCCAATCAGCCGGATCTGGAGCACGCTGCCCGAGTATGCGTTCTGGCGCTTGAGCCCGGATCAGCTGGAATGGGTGACGGAAGCCGTGATTGACATGGAAGGCCGGGAAATACAGATCGCCGTGCGTGACATACAGCCGCATGGGGTTTCGGAATTACTGGTCTGCGTACCCGATCACGATGGCCTGTTTGCCTCCATCACTTCGGTGCTCGATGAAATGGGGATTGACGTTCTTTCAGCCAGGATCCTGACCACCAATGAGGGGCGCAGTTTTGACTTGTTCCAGTTGATGGACCAGCACGGAGATGTACTCAACGAACTGGATGCAGGGGATCTCGTCAAGCGCCTTGAAGTGGCGACTGCCGAGAGTAAATTACGCTCTCCGGTACAAAGGTCCATGCCGCGCAGGCTCCGCCATTTCACGTCGAAACCCCGCATTCACTTTTCCAAAGATCCCGGACCGCGCGGGCACCGTGTTACACCTGGATTGCAATGACCAGCCGGGCTTGTTGTCGAGCGTTGCCGCCGCCATTTTCAAACAGGGGATACAGGTGCACAATGCGCGGATCGCCACATTTGGTGAGCGGGTGGAAGATACCTTCCTGATCAGCGATTCCCGGCACAAGCCACTTTCTGACGAGGCCCGCGAAGCATTGAGCCAGTCAATAACCGAACACCTGGAAACGGAATAATACGGCATGAAAATTCATGGGAATAACCACGAAAGCGATAACTCAGACATCAGTTCAATCAAGGCGATAATCGAATCCGCCTGGGAGGGCAGGGCAGACTCTGTCACCTCGCGAACCCCGGCGGAAGTGGCGCGGGCGGTCGAGCTATGCCTGAATGGCCTGGAGTCCGGTGAATTCAGAGTGGCCGAGCCGGCCGGGGGGGCAGGTGAGTGGCAGGTGAACCAGTGGCTGAAAAAAGCCGTCCTGCTGTCGTTTCGCATCCACAAGAACGAGGTTATCGCTGCGGGTTATACGCATTTTTTTGACAAATTGCCCCTTCGCTGGGGTAGCGATTTCGGTCATCAGATCAGCGAAATCGGCGCCCGCATTGTGCCCCCGGCAACGGTTCGCCGCGGCGCCCATATTGGCCATGACGCAGTCCTCATGCCCTGTTATGTAAATATCGGCGCCTACGTTGGCCCCGGCACCATGGTGGACACCTGGGCAACGGTCGGTTCCTGCGCCCAGATCGGCAGCAACGTACATCTTTCCGGTGGTGTAGGCATCGGTGGCGTGTTGGAACCCTTGCAGGCTTCGCCTACCATTATCGAAGACAATTGTTTCATCGGGGCGCGCTCCGAGGTGGTCGAAGGCGTGATCGTGGAACATGGCAGCGTTCTGTCGATGGGGGTATATATCGGACAGAGCACCCGGATTTACAACCGGGAGACGGGCTGAAATTCTGCGCGGGCGCATCCCCGCAGGGTCGGTGGTCGTGCCCGGCACCTTGCCGGCGGCCGATGGCAGTCATTCCCTTTATTGTGCCGTGATTGTCAAGCAGGTCGACGAGCAGACCCTGGCCAAGACCGCATCAACGAGATACTGCGCCATATCTGAGCAGCGACAGGAAAATTTGAAATGTCCCGAGTACTGGAACTTACCAAACGAACTGGTCGCCCGGCCATCCGTCACCCCTGATGACGCTGGATGCCAGCGCCTGATCACGGAACGATTGCTGCCCCTGGGTTTTGATGTGGAGTGGTTTCTGTGCGGCGATGTCAGCAACGTGCTGATCACCCGGGGAAGCGGGTCGCCTTCGCTGTGGTTCCTCGGCCACACCGACGTTGTCCCCACCGGGCCGGAGGAAATGTGGACTTTCCTGCCGTTCCATCCGGATGATAAAAGACGATGAATTGTATGGCCGTGGGTGTGGCTGATATGAAAGGGGCCGTTGCGGCGATGGTGGTAGCACTGGAGACCTTTGCCCTGCAGCACCCGGGACACAGGGGACAGTTGGGTTTGCTGCTGACCAGTGACGAGGAAGGTGAAGCCGTGGACGGCATCGTGCGGGTGGTTGATGAACTGAAACGCCGCAACAGGCGGCCGGATTATTGCCTGGTCGGGGAACCTTCCAGCCAGCAGTACCTCGGCGACACGGTCCGGGTTGGCCGCCGTGGTTCCATCTATGCACGCCTGCAGGTGAATGGCATCCAGGGGCATACCGCTTTCCCCGGGAACCTCGATAATCCCGGTGCACCGCCTGGCGCCATTCCTGGACGAACTGGTCAAGCTGGACTGGGACAGCGGGGATGAGGAATTTCCAGCCAGCCATTGCCAGGTGGCCCATATCGCAGGCGGTACAGGTGCGGGTAACGTGACACCTGCCAAGGTGGAATTGCTGGTCAATTTCCGCAATGGGCCTGAATCTCCTTCAGAGCATCAAGTCACGATTCGAGGATTTGCTCATCGAGCATGAGATCAGTGACTACGAACTCGAATGGAAGATTATGGGCGAACCCTTCCGCAGCGAACCCGGGCAAGCTGCGCGAAGCCGTGCAGGAAGCAGTTGTGTCCGTCCTGAACACCAGGCCGGAGCTGAACACCGGCGGCGGCACCTCGGACGGCCGTTTTTTCGCCCCCCTGGGAACAGAAGTTCTGGAACTGGGCCTGGTCAACACCACCATCCACCAAATCGACGAGCGCACGCCCATCGCCGACCTCGACCATCTCTACACCACCTACTACGACATCATCCGCCGGCTCTTGCAACCATATTGATTCTCCGGGATGCTGCCCTCAAATGTTGAGTATCCCGGTCGCTCGTGGGCGGCCCAATCTATATTCAGGAAAATGATATGCGAATGGATAAATTGACCAGCAAGTTCCAGTTGGCGCTTGCGGATGCCCAGAGCCTGGCGACCGGCCTCGACAACCAACTGATCGAGCCGGTTCACCTGATGGTGGCCTTGCTCGACCAGGAAGGAGGTTCTGTCCGTCACCTGTTGAGCAAAGCCGGCGTACGTGTGAACCCGTTGCGGTCGCAGTTGGGTGAACGATTGGACAGCCTGCCCCGCGTCAGCGGCGCGGAGGGTGAGATCAGCCTTTCCAATGAACTGATCAAAGTGCTAAACCTGAGCGACAAGCTGGCGCAAAAGCGGGGCGATCAATACGTCGCCAGCGAAATTTTCGTGTTGGCGGCACTCGACCTGAAAGGTGCGCTGGCCGATATTCTCAAACAAGCTGGTGCGACCCGCGAGGCATTGGAAAAAGCCATCAATGACATGCGTGGTGGCGAGGCGGTTGTTGACCCCAATGCCGAAGAAAACAGGCAGGCGCTGGAAAAATACACCATCGACCTGACCGAACGGGCCGAACAGAGCAAGCTGGACCCGGTAATTGGCCGCGACGAGGAAATTCGCCGCTGTATCCAGGTGCTTCAGCGGCGCACCAAGAACAATCCCGGTGCTGATCGGTGAACCCGGCGTGGGCAAGACAGCCATCGTCGAGGGCCTGGCCCAGCGTATCGTCAACAACGAAGTGCCCGAAGGCGTCCGCGGCAAGCGCGTACTGTCGCTGGATATGGCCTCGCTGATAGCCGGCGCCAAGTTTCGTGGTGAGTTCGAGGAACGTCTGAAAGCACTGCTTAACGATCTCGCCAAGCAGGAAGGGAATGTCATCCTGTTCATCGATGAAATGCATACCATTGTCGGCGCCGGCAAGGCCGAAGGCGCCATGGATGCCGGCAACATGCTCAAACCCGCCCTGGCCCGCGGCGAATTGCACGCTATTGGTGCGACTACCCTGGATGAATATCGTCAGTACATCGAGAAAGATGCAGCGCTGGAACGGCGTTTTCAGAAAGTGTACGTCGGTGAACCGTCGGTAGAGGACACCATCGCGATCCTGCGTGGCCTGCAAGAACGTTATGAAGTACATCACGGCGTCGATATCACCGACCCGGCGCTGGTCGCGGCGGCCACCTTGTCACACCGGTATATTTCGGATCGTCAACTGCCGGACAAGGCCATCGACCTGATGGACGAGGCAGCATCACGAATTCGCATGGAAATCGACTCCAAGCCCGAAGCCCTGGACCGCCTGGAACGGAAGCTGATTCAGCAGAAAATTCAGCGTGAGGCTCTGAAGAAAGAGACTGACGATGCTTCGATCAAGCGGCGGGAGGAACTGGAGGAAAAAATTGCCCGTGATGGAACGCGAGTTTTCCGATCTCGATGAAATCTGGAAGGCCGAAAAAGCAGCGGTACAGGGCGCCACGCACATCAAGGAAGAACTCGAGCGCGCTCGCGCCGAACTGGAAACCGCGATGCGCGCCCAGGACCTGGCGCGCATGTCCGAGTTGCAATACGGCCAGATACCCGAGTTGGAAAAGCAGCTGGAGGACGCTGAAAAAGGTGAGCAGGGTGAGTTCCAGTTATTGCGAAACCGGGTAACCGAGGATGAAATCGCCGAAGTGGTTTCCCGCTGGACGGGCATCCCGGTGTCGCGGATGCTGGAGGGTGAGCGCGAGAAGCTGCTGAGAATGGAGGATTCCCTGCACAAGCGCGTCATTGGGCAGGACGAAGCTGTAGAAGCAGTCTCCGATGCGATCCGTCGTTCGCGAGCGGGCTTGTCCGATCCGAACCGCCCGATCGGTTCCTTCCTTTTCATGGGGCCGACCGGTGTGGGCAAGACGGAACTGTGTAAGGCTCTGGCCGAGTTCATGTTCGATACCGAAGAGGCCATGGTGCGCATCGATATGTCGGAGTTCATGGAAAAACATTCCGTGGCGCGGTTGATTGGCGCACCTCCTGGCTACGTGGGATACGAGGAAGGCGGTTATCTCACCGAGGCGGTCCGCCGCCGGCCGTATGCCGTGATCCTGTTGGATGAAATCGAAAAAGCACATCCCGATGTGTTCAATATCCTGTTGCAGGTGCTGGACGATGGCCGCCTCACGGACGGCCACGGGCGTACCGTGGATTTCCGCAACACCGTTATCGTGATGACTTCGAACCTCGGGCTCCAGCCGGATACAGGAACTGGCCACCGCAGGCTACGACGCCATGAAAGCTGCCGTGATGGATGTCGTCGGCCAGCATTTCCGGCCCGAGTTCATCAACCGGGTGGACGAAATGGTGGTCTTCCACCCGCTGGACCAGGAGCAAATCAAGCTCATTGCCGGTATCCAGTTGGAGCACCTGCGTAAACGCCTGGAAGCCAACGACTTTGGCATGGAGGTCTCGGACGCAGCCCTCGAACTACTCGCAGAAGCTGGGTTCGATCCGGTATATGGCGCGCGTCCCCTGAAGCGGGCCATCCAGAATGAGATCGAAAACCCGCTGGCGCAGAAAATCCTGTCCGGCGATTTAACGCCCGGAGCAACCATCAGTATTGACGTGAAAGACGGCCGGTTCATCTTCCTGTAAGAGCCCGCTTGCGGGCGATTGTTTATCTGGACGGCAGGACATGACGGCTGCGCCGCTCGCCCAGCGGGTGCAGGAATTGCCCAAGATTTCCAGGCTGAGATCGGCCGACTGGCCGATCAGTTCGTGGGTTTGCCGGCGGACGGTATCGATGTTATCGCCCCGGCCGTTGCTGGCCATATCTTCCACGTATTCGGGCAGACTCAACCAGCGGTTGATCAGCCTTTCATCCAGTTCCAGGTGGCACTGCAGCCCATATGAATTGGATCCATAACGGAAAGCCTGGTTTTCACAGCTGTCTGACCGGGCGAGGTGGACCGCGCCTTTGGGAAGGTCATAAGTATACCCGTGCCACTGGAAGACCGGGCCGCGGCTGGGTCAATGCGCAGAACACCGGATCGGCCGCGGCTTGTGACGTAGGCTTGAGGTCATACCAGCCGATTTCCCACTCATCCATGGGTCTCGGACACCGCCGCCCAGCGTGTAGGCCAGCAATTGCGCTCCCAAGCAGATTCCCAGCACCGGAATATCCTGTTTCAGGGCTTCTTCGATGCAGCGCATTTCTTCATTGAGGTGCGGGTAGCGTTTACCCTGGTCCGGCATCTGTGGCCCGCCCAGCACGATCAGCGCGCTGTAGCGGCCGATATCCGGCTTTGCATCCGGGTTGCGGTGGAAATTCACATAGCGGATCCGGTGTCCCCGGTTGCGCAACATCGGGTCCAGGGTGCCCAGCGGCTCAGCGGCGACATGCTGGAAAACCAGGACCTTGGCCATTGCAGGCTAGCCTGCTAACCTCGCAGCGCGAATCTGTCCCGACCCACGCACTACCCACTTGTAGCTCGTCAGTTCCGGCAGGGCCATCGGCCCGCGGGCGTGAAGCTTCTGCGTGCTGATGCCGATTTCAGCGCCCATGCCGAATTCCCCGCCGTCCGTGAACGCGGTCGAGGTGTTGGCGTAGACCGCTGCGGCGTCCACGCGGTTCAGGAACTGCTCGATCACTTCAGGGCTCTCCGCCACGATGGCCTCGGAGTGTTTTGAGCTGTAGCGGCGGATGTGGTCCAGGGCTTCATCCAGGCCGGAAACGGTCTTGACCGACATTCTGAGTGCCAGGAATTCTGTTCCGAAATGTTCATCGGATGCGTGCTGCAGGCTGGCCGCGTAGTTTCCCTTCCAGTGCTTTGTAGGCTTCTTCATCTGCAAATACCTCGACCCCGTAGTCTTCGCCCATTGACTGCATCATTGCCGGCAAAGCCGGTAACAGATCCCGGTGCAAATACCAGCGTATCCAGCGCGTTGCACACGCTGACCCGCCGGGTCTTGGCGTTGGTGATGATGGCTTTTCGCCTGCTCGAGGTCAGCACTCGCATCGATGTAGGTGTGCACGATGCCCGCTCCGGTCTCGATCACCGGCACCCTGGCGTTGTCGCGCACGAAATCGATCAGCCCCTTTCGAGCCACGCGGGATGGCGAGGTCTATCGTATCCGTGGCCCGCAGGATGAGCGGCAGCCACTGGCGCTCCGGCGGCGCCAGGAACACGATGCGGTGTCCAGGCTTGTGCTCTATCGAGCACTTCGTGCATCAGTCTCCACGACCACCCGGTTGGTGTCGTGCGCATCGCTGCTGCCCTTGAGTACGCAGGCGTTCAGTGTTTTCAGGCACAGCGCAAACACATCGAAAGTGACATTCGGGCGGGACTCGAAAATAACCGCGATGACACCCATCGGCACGCGGACCTTGCTCAGCTCCAGGCCGTTTTCCAGGCGCCTGTCTTCCAGCACTTTCGCCCACGGGCGTATGGCAGGGCGGCAACACAGCGCAGGTCGTGTGCGATGGCCGCGAGGCGGCCCGGACTGAGCAGCCAGGCGGTCGTATTTCGGGATCGGATTCGGGCATCCGTGAGAGGTCCCTGTGATTCGCCTGCAGAATCTCATTCTCTGCCGCAATCGTGCCCTCAGCCAGGGACTCGAGCACGGAGCGGATCTTCCAGTCATCACAGCAGGGCCAGGTCGCGCGCTGCTTTCGCGTGCGCTGATTAATCCCTTTTCCAGGTACTGCTGCGGCTCACTCATTTCCATATTTTCACTCCACCAGGTAAAGATAGTCATAGTGGATCAGGGGTTTTTGTCCGCGCTGACCCATCAGTCGTCCGGCCTCGCGATGATCATACCTTGCGCTGCCCGCAGCCCAGAACCCTGCCGCCCGCATTGAGGATCTGGATGACGTCGCCGCGGCTGAACCGGCCATCGACAGCCTCGATTCCGACCGGCAGCAGGCTGGCCAGGCGCCTGCTGTCGGTCAGGGCGCTTTCCGCCCCTGCATTTACGGTGACCGAGCCTGTTGCATGGCTCGTCTGCGCTGGCCAGCCAGCGTTTTGCCGTGAAGCCTCGCCAGGGCCGGGAACCGTGTGCCGGCGCCGCATCAATGATCCGGCTCATGATTTCCGGGTCGGCGCCGTCTGCAATGACCACCTCGGTGCCCAGTTTCGCGCTTTGCGTGCAATGGCCAGTTTGCTGTGCATGCCGCCACGCCCCAGGGAGGAGGTGCCGCGCGAAACGATATCGTCAAGCTGGTGATGCTGGTCATCCCAGGATTCAATACTCTGCGTTGCCGGATCATCCGGGTCACCGTCGTATACGCCCGGAACCGTGCTCAGCAGGCATAAAAGATCGGCCTTGACCATTCCTGCCAACAGGCCGGCCAATTCATCATTGTCGGTGAACATCAATTCAGTGACGGCAACCACGTCGTTCTCGTTCACGATAGGCACGATACCGGCCGTCAGCAGCGCCTCGATACAACCCCGCATGTTCAGGTAATGACGGCGCGTCTGGAAATCACTTTTACTGGTCAGGACCTGTGCTATGGGCAGGTCCTGGCGTTGAAAAAGTTCCCGATAGATTTCCATCAACTGGACCTGGCCGGTGGCAGCCATGACCTGTTTGCGGGCAACCGGGTCGGACATCCGCTGAATTCGTTCATCAGCCAGGCTGCTGCCAGCCGCCACGGCGCCGGCAGTACCCAGCAGTACCTGCCAGCCGTCGGCGCTCAGGGCACCGAGTTGCCTGACCAGCTTGGACAGCACATCCCGGTTCAGCGCCCCCGCCGGGTCACACAATACCTGGCTGC
>PVMK01189434.1_pt2 | contig 11522 bp, 11 predicted proteins | sample 1853481 | NCBI WGS metagenome assembly PVMK01 (sample SAMN08533507, study PRJNA380276) | Marine sediment metagenome, whole genome shotgun sequencing project. | reverse complement strand
AAGGAGCCGCAAAGTGTCAATGGCCCCAAAAGATCGACTCTTGAAAAAAATGACGTTAAATGTGGTTAAAAATGGGCCAATCTTTTGTGGACCAAATATTAATTCCACGCAATAAATTCTGGCCACGGATTGAGCACGTATACCAGAATGCCAGAAAAACGTACCAAAAATCAGTCGCGTTTCCCTCGTCTTCCTTTCTGTCAGACCTCCCCCCATTGTTCCTTGGAATGTATGAGAATACTATAGAGTCTTAACTTTCAACTAAGACATTTCAAAACTCCCTCGCCCTGCCAGGGAGAGGGTTGGGGTGAGGGTGAAGGCTCATCGAATAGTTAATCCACTATAGTATGCTTGAGGGTTTTTTTGGGGGGTGAACCGTTATCTATCGATCCCCATATTTCAAACAAGGAGGTGAATCATGCCAACCTTTATTTCACTGTTCGGATGGACAGAGCCAGGTGTTCATGATGTGAAAAACACGGCCAACCGCGCCGCGGACTTTAGAAGTTCGATCCAAGCGGCTGGAGGGTCGGTTAAAAATATTTACTGGACAATGGGCCGGTATGATGGAGTCATTGTTTTCGAAGCCCCCGATGATGCCACGGCCGCTGCCGTGATGATCGGGGGATGTGCGAAGGGGAATGTTCGCACAGAAACTCTACGAGCCTTTACTGAAGATGAAATTGAGGGAGTGTTAAACAAGATTACCTGATTATGGACTGGTCTTGTATTGGGTGATCTCTAATACTGGAAAGATGTCACAAGAGCGGACCCTTGCAGAGTTTCAGGGCCCGTCCTTAACGAACACATGGTTTCTCTTTGGGAAAGGTTCGCCAAATTCTTCTCCCTTGTTTATGCGAGCTTTTGAATTTTCATTTCGCTAATTCAATAGGAAGGGGATTAAATTTTTCGTGGATCGTTTTGGCTTGTTTAACTAAGCTGCTCGCTGTCTTGCTTGTTGGAGGGCGGTTCTAGGGAGGCACGAGAAGACCATTCAACACAGTAGTCTCGGCTTTCTTGGACGTAGGTGCGAAAGGGGTCGGCCATGACAAAAACGGGACTCCCTTGGAGTTGCAAGACCGTCCAATTGATGACATAGGGTGGACGACGCGGATCCTGATGGACTGCCGCTTGCCCTAAAAAATCGGCCCACCCCTCCTTCACGATATGACGAATGATTTCTGACCGCCCAAAGGCTCGGGTGTTTCGTGGTGGATGCTGTTTCGACAAATCGACTAAGTCATTTGTCGTGAAACGTGGCGCATCGCCTTCTTCTGCCATGCCATGGTACAGGCCAGCCTGTGGATCTACATTGTGATATTCCAAATCCAGGCTTTTCAGCCAGGGATCGTCCCATTCTAATTTCTCGGCTTCCCGAAAGTTCTCCAACAACCAGAGCTTGGAGGCCCAATCAACCCGGCCGACCACTGCCTGATAGCCTTTTCGTAAATCCTTCACCACGGATTCCCAATGTGTCAGGACCCAGTCTGTTTCCTCATCTTGACCGGCATAATGTTTAGATGCGGCTTCCCAAAACTGTTCTTGAATATCCAGAGCCGAGAGATGCTTGCCGCTTGAGAGGGTGACCATCCACTGTCGCTGAGGTCGCGCGAGATGGCTCGCAGCGTCTGGACGGGATCATCGAAATCCAAGCCTGCGGGGCATGGCCTTCTTCTATCAACTGCAACACCAACCCTGTGGTGCCCATTTTTAACAGGGTGGCTTCCTCTGCCATATTCGAATCCCCCATGAGCAGGTGCAACCTGCGAAATCGTTCGGGATCGGCTAAGGGTTCGTCCCGGGTATTCACGATGGCTCGATTGTGCTGGACCCATTCAAAAAAGTCGTTGACGATGTAATCCGGGCGCTGGGAAATTTGGTAGATCACGGTCTCTTCGGCTGATTTCCGTGACCGGTCCCCTCCACGTCCTTCAATGTCGTCCAAACCAATCCATCCCTCCACGGAACGCGCCATCCCAATTCGTCCGGCTCCGGTAAAGACCTGTCGCGTGACGAGAAACGGCATGAGAAGTCCCAGCCCTTGATAGGTGAACGGAAAGTCGCGCGTGACCAGATAATTTTCATGGCAACCAAATGTCGCGTCCGTTTCATGATCAATATTGTTTTTGATGATCGACACCAGCTCAGAAAGCCCCAGTTCCTCAAGGCAGTCTTGCAATAACCAATCTCCGGCACGGTCCATGGCCACGAGATCCCAGAGAGAATGACATTCGGGTGAGGCATATTCCAGATGGCCCATATCGACATACATCCGCCCCGCGTTGAGTAGAAAGCCTCCATTGCCCGGAGGTTCGTCATGCCCGCGGTAATGCCAGTCAATCACACCGTGTTTTTTCTGTCCAAACAAATGTTCGATGATACGGCGGGCGATCCAGGAGGGAGACACCTCAGGTTGATCGGCCTTGATGAGCAGGCCATATTCGGTTTCTATCCCGAAGATTCGATTCTGCATAATGGATTTTCTACCCCACCTAGCTCAGCGCGTCATTGAAAAGGCATAACGAGATGAGCTATTGCAAACTGGGAAGAGCCTACCTCCCCTGCGCCCCTCCTTACAAAGGAGGGGAACATCAGAGCAATCAACTCTACATTTCACTCATGTCAATTCCGGAAGAACCAATAATAGAAAAGACAATCGCGTATTTACAGGAAACTTGAAAAACTAATCAACACGCACCTGCTAAGTCACAGGCAAAAAGGGTTGTGGGATCAAGGGCTGAAGTTCGGCCTGGCTCAGAGAGCGATAGGTTTCCATTTTCCCGCTCTCCCGATCCAGGAGCACACATTCCAACGTTTCTTTGGAGAGCGTTTCACGAATCCGAGAGGCAATCGCTTCATCATCAGGAATGGTGGGCACAGAAGCTGTTGATGAGGGGGTGGTTTCCTTCTCTTCTGTATCCGGGGAAGGAGTCGAGGCTTGAAGTAAACTGGAGATCCCCCAAAGACGAAGACTCACTTCCAAGGCCGACGACAATGAAGAGAGCGGCTCATGGGTTTTCCATTCCTGCGCAAGAAGACCACGAATGGAAGAGGATGCCGCCAGCCATCCAAACCCGCGTTGCTCCTCAAACATGCCATCATAGTTGATGATGAACAGGCGGTCACGATCTTGCGTGGGCCCAACTTCTGCCAGCAAAATTTTGGCGATGTACGGGGCCTTGAAAATTTCTTCAAAGGCTTCTTTAATGACAGGTGCCAGGCCATTTTTCATCAGTCGGGAAGCAGTCACATCGGCTGGTGACCGTTGAAACCCTTCAACGTGGGCCATATCTAATAAGGTATACCGCAATTTTTCCAAATCAGTCGGATGGCCCATCCCTCCTAACGCAATCCGATCGTAAACTTCATAGATCTTTTCCATCCCTCGATTAACGGTCAGCAAGAGAATCCCTTGTGAAAAAGAGACACCGACTAACGGATTGCCTTGTGTGAATTGATCGTCCAGATAATTTCGCCGATTGGCGACGGCTTCAATCCAGCGATAGGGTTCTTCATACATGGCTCAGGACCTTTTCCGAATACAATGTTTTCAACCGCTCTGCGGGAATGGTTCTGACCCCTTCTGCGGAAATGCGTTTCACGATGGGGTACAGTTGGGCCTGGGCGTCAACCCCACCGGTAGCGGAATCAAACTCTGCCGCACTCGTCATTAGGCGGAGCACCAATGTCAGGGCATCTTCTTCATTCAGATCGGCCACCGGACCATTTCCCCACCGGTTCATATAGAACAAAATACCTCGAATCGTGGGAGACCCCGACCCGGAGACGGCATATTCCACCGCTTCAAATTCAGCTCCTAATATGTCGTAGAAAAAAATCTTCCCGCATTCTTCAAGTTGGTCATACCCCGCAAAAACAGGTACCACTGTCCCCGTCCCGGCCAACGCCGCCGGCGAATTGTTTTTCAATAGAGTCGATAAGGCTCTCAACTTTCCCTCAAAACTCAAATCCTGCAGTTGGCTTCTCCGGTAATACTTAAAGGAATGCTCTAAGATCCTGGCCATTTCAAATGCGGTTGCGGGAACCCCTGCAATGGCTAAGACGGAAAACCGATCTATTTCTAAAACCTTATCGGTCCGGTCATACATGACGACATTTCCGGCCGTTGCCCGCCGGTCACCGGCCACGAGCACACCATCGGCATACTTCATGGCAAAGACTGTGGTGCCGGTTGTCAGGTCAGAATTGCCTGACAGTCCGTTCCCATTGGAAGGCTGAGGATGGTTGTCTACGGCATAACCATGTTCTCGCAGAACCTGAAGAAAATCTCCCTGTTGTCCCATGCTATTTATTCCCCGGTCCGTTGGCGATATTTTTCCGCCTGCTTGGGATCCACTTTGCGCATGCGCTTCATGAGGTTATCCCGTGAAGGAGAATCCGTTTTCGGTCGCTTAGGACCTGAGTCCTGATCACCAGGACCCGAAGGCTTTGAGATAGGGTCGACCGGCCGTTCTTTTCGATCAAAATCGACACCGGCTTGGACATAGTCATATGCGTGCTTCATAAATCTCATCCTCCACTTAAACTATTTTTTTGACTGTCATGGATTCAATCATATCAATTGGGGTATTGGCATCCTCTACCGCAGATCGACAGTGAGCCACAGACACCGGCTCAAGATGATCCATCAGGTCAAGATGGAGCCCCCCATTTTGACCACGAAAATGAACTCCTTCCCATTGTATCGACGTAATGTCTTCACCAAACCGTTGCACACACAACCCCCTGAGACCTCCACGAGTATCGAGTGGCCCATGTTTCATGGCTTCCTGAATCTCATGTTCCTGAGAAATGCTGGTAGTTCGCCCGTCGGCTGCCAGCCCGAAAAACAGCCCACGCTCCGGATCCAGATTATGATATTCCAGATCCAAACTGGCGAGCCAGGGATCGTCCCAACCAATCCCTTCATCTTGCACAAAGTTGTCGAGCAACCATCGTTTGGTTATCCAATCAACCTTACCCACCAATTGGAGCGGATCCTGCTCCAATTGATTGATGACATGTTCCCATTCCCGGAGTATCCAATCCGTTTCTTCATCAATATCCGTTAAGACGACACGCGCCTGATGCACGTATTCGCGTTGAATATCCAATCCTGAAATGGTCCCGCCCTGTTCTCGACTGACGACAACCTTCAAGTCCGGATCTTGAGAAAGCGCTTGAATCGCTTGAACGGGAGACTTCAAATCAAAAGAAGGTAGAAATCCTTCCGCAATCATATCCAACACGACCCGTGTCGTTCCTATCTTCAGGGCCGTTGCATATTCACACATATTTGCGTCGCCTACGATGAGATGAAGGCGTCTATATTGTTCGCGATTCGCATGCGGTTCGTCACGCGTATTGAGGATAGGGCGGTTATGCATGGTGTCCACGCTTAATTCAGTTTCCATAAAATCCGCCCGTTGCGAAATTTGAAACCCACCAGGGGTAAACCCACGCTCCTGCGCTTCCCGACCGACCTTGCCCGCGCCAGCAATCAACTGCCGGCTGACGAGAAAAGGTAGCAACCCACGAACCAGGTGCTCAAAATTAATCCCCCGTGAGACCAAATAATTATCGTGGCAGCCGTAACTATGCCCGTGAAAATCCGTATTGTTTTTATACAGCTGGACCACCGGTCCACCTAGAACCTCGTTCCGACGTTGTGCGGCCACCCAAAGGATTCGTTCACCAGCCCGGTCATGCGCGACGATATCCTTGAGAGACCGGCATTCCGGCGTGGAATATTCGGGATGCGTGTGATCGTTATAAAATCGTGCACCATTGGGTAAGACGAGATCACTTTTCATTTCATGGAAGGAAAAGGGTCGATGGGCATCCTGCTCGGCAAAAAGGGCTTCTTCTTTATCCTGAGCTAACTCGGTCACACGAAACCCCCGTTGATCTTCACGGGGATGTTCGCCCCGATAATCCCAGCGACGGATAAAATGTCCGTCAAGATAGGCCCGTACTAATTCCATGGATTCCATCACGGGATCGGCTGTCTCGCAATCTTCCCGCGCAATACCGTATTCGGTCTCAATTCCAAACAGGCGAATCGGGTTCATACAACCACCCCGATCAACAAAGGGTACGACAATTGAAAGCCCTTCCTAGCAAGAGAGGTTTAGACGATTTGAGAAGTTCGATGTTCTTCTCCATTCTTTCCTGGCTGTAACGAAGACACTCCAACAACCTGGTCAGGGTGATAATCCAAGAGCTTCAACCATTCCTCAGCCGAATCATCTGACGGGAAAATTTCACTCTCTTTGAATTCTTCATTGGTGGCAATGATGACATCCTCCAGGGTCAGACCCGAAGGTTTCTGATCGCCCGCATGAATCGCCCGCTCAATGGCTCGTTCTTTGGCACGCCGAACTATTCCCGCCAACACCGCTCCACTTAATAAATCCCGGCGATACAAAATTTCGCGCCGTCCGTGACGTAATCGGATGGACAGCACTCGGTTCTCCTGGCTGGACTGGAATATATTCTCTAACAGTCCTTCGACAATGTGTGATACGGGAGTCTCATTCTCTGTTCCACCGTCTTTAACATCCGTTGAGGCATAAGGCAGGTCAGACGTCAAATAGACACGTAAAATTTCTCCCACATCGCTTCGCCCGGGTCGGCCGACCTTTATTTTTCGATCAATTCTTCCAGGTCGCAGTACGGCCGGATCAATCATATCCGGACGATTCGAAGCCAGAATGACGACCACCTGGGCAAGACTTTCAATGCCATCGATTTCTGCACAAAACATCGGAACCAGCGTATTGGAAACATTGTAGGATCGCATCGTCCGTCTCGTCCCTAAAATGGATTCGGCTTCATCAATAAAGATAAAGGGTAACTTTCCTGCCTGTCGTTGTTGCCGCGCTTGCAGGAACAAATCCCGAATGATTCGTTCCGATTCCCCTACCCACATATTCAGCACTTCCGGACCTTTGACATGCAGAAAGACTCCGCCCTCAATCGGGGGAAGTCCGGAAGCGGTGTCTTTGGCCTGATTTTCCGAAGGATGCGTTGTCGACTCGCCCTTTTGCGCTAAGAGTTCTCCCAGGCTGGCGGCTGTGGCTTGGCCAATCAGCGTTTTCCCGCACCCTGGAGGAACATAGAGCAAAAACCCCTTTGGTTGCTGGAATTGATAGCGCGCAAATAACCCTTTATGAAGGAGCGGATATTCAATGGACCGACGTATCGACTCAATAGCTTCCTGTTGCCCCCCGATATGCTCCCAACGCACCGTCGGCAACTCTGCTAACAGATGCGATTGCGCTTGCGAATTTTCCAATCGCTCAATGGCTATCCGGTGCGTCGGATCCAAGCGAACCTCATCTCCCACCTTCAGGTCCACCGTGGCAAGATCATCGGTCCGTTGGATGAGAATACCTTGCCTGCCTGCCTCCTGGTCGATACGAAGCCGCCCATCTCCCAATAACTCTCGAACTTTCACGATCGGACCATTCTGATCATAACCGAGAGACCGAATCACCACATATGCTTCATTCACTAAAATCTGGTGCCCGATCTTCAAGGGATCCCCTTCCATCCGAGGGTCAACATTGGCGAAATATTCCGCTCCGCCAACCATGATCCTGGCTACGCCCTCAGCAGGTTGGCTCACCAACGTTCCGATTCGATTAGCCGGAGCCGTCAACTTTTCAATGACCGATTGCATTTTCGTTCGTTCGACTTCATGCTGTTGTGTCGAAGTGGTCAATTCGATCAATCGATGTCGCAGTTGATACAGAAGAGCAATCCTTTCATCCCCTTCCGGCAAAGACGCCAAGCATTGATCAATTAATTCAAGAGACGAAAGCTCCGATAGTCGTTGGGGTTGCCCCGAAGAAGCTTTAGGTTTTCTCGAAGCAGCCTGAGAGACCGAAGGATGATGATCGCTCATAATCTATTCCATTCTGTGCAAGTGTGTACGGAGAAAATACTCAAAAAGAATCATTCGCCTCTCTCATAGAAATGTAAAGACTGAAAATTCATTCTACATTGTTTGAGTCCCGTTACCCAAGGTCAAAAAAAAGCGGGGAATCTGTTCCCAGATTCCCCGCTCAAAAGCACGGCATGTCTTAATTGGTCTATTACCAGCGGTTTTCGCCACCACGACCACCGCCACGATTTCCGCCACCAAAACCACCTGTGCGCGGAGCTTGCGGCTTAGCCTCATTGACGGTCAGGGTTCTCCCTCCTAATTCGGTCTCATTCAGCGCGTCAATCGCTGCCTTGGCTTCAGCATCAGACCCCATTTCCACGAAACCAAACCCTCGCGATTGCCCCGTATACTTGTCGGTAATCACTTTGGCTGATTGAACGCTTCCATGCTGACCAAACAGATCAGACAATTCCTGATCAGCTGTGGAATAGGGCAAACCACCTACATAAAGCTTTGAACCCATTGGGGGTCCCTCCTTCTAAAAGTAATATTGTTTTGCACGAATTGAGGAGAAAAGGGAAGAAATGGCCCGAGAACGCGGAACAGGAGGCGATTTAGGACTAACTTCCAATCGGATTCCTTATGGATACTTTGGCAAAACAACATCAGTGAAGGGCCGCTTTACCTGATCCATTCACCACGCGGCCCGGACTTCGTGATGAACAACTTTCCGAGGTAGCATAAGCCAGAATTATAAATAATGCAACACAAAGAGGTTAGGGGCTATTAAAAAATAACATGAACAAATCCCGCCGGGAATTGGGGCAAATTTGGACGGAACGATTGAGATTAAGCCGAAGCATAGCAAAACTATGTTGAGGTTTTATCGATTGAGGCGCGTTCAATCTGACCCAAATCTTGGCGCGAATTCCAGGAAGTTATTGTTTCGCGAACCCTTAGGCCCCTTTTCTCTGGTAGATCAACTCAGGCACGCCTGCGCCCTCAATCACCTTTTCAGTAATCACTACCTGCTTGACGTGTTTCAAAGCAGGAATATCATACATCAGATCGAGCATCACATCCTCTAATATCGCCCGAAGACCGCGAGCACCGGTTTTCATAGAAGAGGCTCGCGTAGCAATGGCTTGAATCGCTTGAGGCGTGAACTCTAACTCCACACCATCTAAATGGAACATCGCTTTATATTGCTTAAGCAGCGCATTTTTGGGTTCTTGGAGCACACGCACCAAATCTTCAACCCGCAAGTCATTCAAAGAGGCTAAGATCGGAAACCGACCAACAAATTCAGGAATTAATCCATATTTCAATAAATCTTCTGGGCGAAGTTGACTCATCAGTTGCGCAGAATTATTCGATTGCCCATGGGAAGAACTCGCGCCAAATCCTACACGCTTCTGATTGGTCCGCTGCGCAATAATATCTTCCACACCCACGAACGCTCCACCGCAAATAAAGAGAATATTGCTGGTATCGACTCGAAGAAATTCTTGCTCAGGATGTTTTCGTCCACCTTTGGGCGGCACATTGCACAAGGTGCCTTCTACTAATTTCAATAACGCCTGTTGGACCCCTTCTCCAGAGACATCCCGTGTAATCGAAGCACTTTCCGATTTTCGACTAATTTTATCGATTTCATCAATATAGATAATCCCCACCTGCGCTCGGGCAATATTAAAATCACACGATTGCAATAATTTCAGAATGACATTTTCAACATCTTCCCCGACATACCCGGCTTCTGTCACGGTGGTGGCATCCGCGATGGCAAAAGGAACCTGTAACACTTTCGCCAAGGTCTTCGCTAAAAGGGTTTTGCCGGTCCCGGTTGGACCAAGCAACATCACATTACCTTTTTCAAGCTCTACATCCGGCACATCTTTTCCGCTAAAGACCCGCTTGTAATGATTGTGGACCGAAACCGCAAGAATCTTCTTGGCCCGCTCCTGACCAATGACATATTGGTCCAAGATCTCCTTGAGTTCAGGTGGCGTCGGTAAGGGGCCCGAGGGCAGATCCAAAGGGGGCTGCCCATCAGGGGTACTTGATAAAAATTTTGAACATTGCTGGACACAATCTGCACAGATCAACACAGAACCCGGAGCTTGGCATTCCATGCATACCGGCTTCGTGGGAGCTTGAATTAAATTCGTTGCTCCACCTTTGGCTTTCCCGCAAAAGGAACAGATGGCATCGGCACGATTACGTCCTTGTTTAGAATCCCAAAAAGCCACAGGACAACCCTTTCTTATGAATGAGCCACTATTATATGAAATTCCTATATGAATCAGACTATGAAGAAAATCTTAATCACCTGCAAGGACAATTTCAAATCACCTATCACCTAAGAAAGAGACTCATTGGTAACCAGTGGGATAGGTTTCCAAGACATTCCACTATCATCACTGCGAAAGAGCCCCTTCCCATTTGTCCCAGTATAGAGTACTTGTGAATCGATAGCACTTATGGCAAGCGCCCGGATATTGATATTCGTCAATCCAGTATTGCGAGTTTCCCATGTTACCCCACCATCCTCGCTTCTGGATACACCTTCTCGATGTCCAACATACATAACTCCAATTTGGTGAGAGTCAAGAAGCAACTCACTTAGCATTTGATCAGGTAATGATTCCCCAATCCGATTCCAGGACTCTCCACCATTTCCTGTCTGATAAAGTCCTTCTAATGTCGCCGTATACACGTTATCGGGGTTAAAAGGATCAACCTTTATCCGCGTGACACCCAGGGCGCGAGAAGATTTCAAGACATCCGGTGCCACCAACCCCGTATTGACCTTTTCCCAAGTCTTTGCCCCATCCACAGACTTATACACACCGCCGCTTGTTCCGGCGTAGAGAGTTTGGGGTTGTTGAGGGTCAATATCCAAGGAAATTACCATGAGCACCTCTTTCATCCCCTCCATGCGCTTGGTCCAAGTCTCACCGCCATCATTTGACTCGAACACACCAAGAGAAGTAGCCGCAAACACATGACTACTGGACCCTGGAGCAAACACCAATTGATGGACAACGGAGGAAATCGTGACATTATGCAGGCCAGTTCGCAGTGATACCCAACGTTGCCCCCCATCATAGCTTTTATAGACCGCATCACCTTTTGTCCCCGCCAAAATATTTGCGGGAAATAATGGATCGATAGCCAGGGCGATGACGCGCGAATGGGTCATGCCAGCCGACATTTTTTCCCAATGGGTTCCCCCATCACGAGTTTTATAAATATAGTCGTTGGTTGCCATATACACGATATGAGCCTTTGTGGGATGCAAGGCGACCTCGACAACTGTTTCACTCTGCCCACAGCCAGCCAAGGCTAAGAACCCGATGACGAATAGGCAAAAGCATTTAAACCTAGAAACGGCAGGAGGGCGAAAAAAAGACGCGTAAGGAATTGGTGTGCATGGTGAAATCAAAAAATTCGTAGTCACCTTTTTGGTGATGCGACATTTTTTTATTTTGCGAAGTGCGCCAAAAGCTTGCGTGGACTTTTGTGATCCAACTGCGATTTCTAAGTTAAACAAAGCCATCGTCAGAGATCAAAATGACTACGCCATAATCTAATAATTGTTGAACATAGAAGAAGGTGAAAATCGAGA
>PVMK01116072.1_pt1 | contig 11523 bp, 12 predicted proteins | sample 1853481 | NCBI WGS metagenome assembly PVMK01 (sample SAMN08533507, study PRJNA380276) | Marine sediment metagenome, whole genome shotgun sequencing project. | reverse complement strand
ATCGTTCCGCCGGATACTCCTGGAATGACATCCGCAGATCCCATGCATAGACCCTTTAGTGCCAGATTCATGGCCTTTCTAACCGTTGCCGGTCCCGGGCTTGCGAAAAAAAGCCTCTTTCCAGGTACCAATATATTTTTCTTTCATAAGTATTATTCGTATCCTCTGTTAGTTAGTTGACGGGAGTGATTGAAAAAGCCGCAGAAATTTAGATCAGAAAAATATATGTATTAGGATCTGGGAAACTTAGGAATGCCATAATTTCAGATTTCGTAACTTACTTTTAAAATGAGTCAACTTTTTTGGACATTATCTATGTCTATTTGTGCCAAATTGAGAGATTGAGGAATTGAGGGATTAAAGGATAAAATCAATAAATTAAAAGCGATAGAATTCCTTCAATTCCTAAATTCCTAAATCCCTGAATTCCTCAGTTCACCTTTCCTTCCATCCATGTTCTCCTACGAGCTTAACAAATCTGCATCCGCCGAGGTTGGTTTGCTGAACGTTGTTTTTACTGCGATCGATCTTGATCAGTTCCTGGGTGTGCTGGTTGCCGACCGGAACCACCAGCCGCCCCCCGGTAACTAACTGATTGATCAGTGTCTCGGGAATCGCGGGAGCACCCGCTGTCACAATGATCGCATTGAAGGGACTTTCATTCTGCCACCCTTTGGTTCCATCGGCATAGCGCGTTACAATATTATGGTAATTAAGTTTGTCAAAAAGTCTGCGCGCCTGAATATGCAAACTGCGAATGCGCTCAATGGTATAAACACGATACACAATCTGGGCCAGGATAGCAGCCTGATAGCCGGATCCGGTACCAATTTCCAGAACCCGGTCATCGTGTTTGAGTTCCAGAGCCTGGGTCATTTCCGAAACTATATACGGTTGAGAGATGGTCTGCTGCTCTCCAATCGGCAGCGGGTAGTCACCGTAAGCCTGGTCTCTTAAAGCCTCGTTGACAAACAGATGCCGGGGAACTTTGCGAAATGCGGCCAGAACCCCGGGATCCTTAATGCCCCGTGCCTCAATTTGATTGCGTACCATCTCCTCGCGCTGGCGCTCATATTTGAAAGATTCATTTTTCATTGTTTTTAGCTATATTATTTTTATCAAGATACTTGATATAGGTCAAGATGATAGCTTCGCAAATATTGATGATTTTAAAAACCGCTTGATTTTTTTATAAAATATTAACATACTTCCTAGTTGAAGCCTTCGGATTCATCACGGCGAATCCGATGGCCAGGATTCGTTTCCAAATGGGACGCAGTGACCTTCGGTTGTAACATTCGAACCCTGGTCGCCTTCGGCGCCGCCAAAGGCGGATAAACCTTGAACCCTGAACCTGGAACCGATCAGTCGACGTGTTTATCTCCTTCCGGGCGGTGATATGAATCAAAACAGACATCTTATTGTTTCGATTACATTGTCGATAGGTATTCTTATTGTCGGTACCACCGGTTACATGATTATTGAAGGCTGGAGGTTTTTAGATGCTTTATATATGACCGTCATTACCATTTCCACGGTGGGTTATCGGGAAATCAACCAGATCGGCGATGTCGGCCGCGTATTTACGATTCTTTTGGTTGCCATCGGAGTGGGATTTACTCTGTATGTTGCCGCAGCCATCGTTCAGTTTATGGTTGAAGGCCAAATGAGAATCATATTGGGGAAAAGAAGGTTGGATCAGAAAATCAATCGATTAAAAAGCCGGACGGCAATATGCTGTTCAATCCCTCATTCGAGGCTGAAATTTTGCCGCATGATACGGTCATTGCGGTTGGTGAGATGGAAAACCTGCAGAAACTCGACAAGATATTGAATCCATGAGATGGATAAGGTGTCAGGTTTCAGGTGTCAGGGATCAAAACTGTCCCAGGGGTTCAAAGATGTCAGCTTTATCGAAGAAATAACTTCAACTTGGTAAAATCTCATTCGATGAGCACGGTTTTTAAGTGCTGACACCCGAAACCTGACACCTGAACCCTTTTTGTTATATTTTGTAGATAATCCGTTTGTCGGTTATGATGATATCGACATGTTTGTCATGGGCTTCCATGGGAACCTGGGGAACGATTTGTTCTTCGAATGTCAGGGCTACTTTACGGGTGGTGATCGCCAGTTTGGGGATCAGCCGGTCATAGTAACCTCTGCCCGAACCAATTCGTCCGCCTTTTTCATCAAAAGCCAGCCCCGGAATGATGGCAATGTCAATACGTTCCATGGGTACTGTTTTACAACGGTTTGCATCCGGCTCTAATACATTCCGGGGCCCGGGTACCAGTTCTTTCGCGAACTGGTCGACTTTCATCAGGTTCATTTCAAACTTTTCAGGGACAAAGGCCGGGAGGACCACAATTTTATTATAGCCGTATGCTCGATTGATTATCTTTTCTGTTTGAACTTCACATTTGTCGTTAACGTAGAGCAAGGCAATTTTCGACTCCAGAAAATTTGCAAATTCAAAAAGTCTGGCTTCAATTGCCTGGGTCTTTTCAGCAATTTCACTTTCAGATAGAGCGGAAATTATTTGGGCAATGTTTTCTCGAATTTGAATTTTTGCGACACCAATTTCCTCCATATGATATCTCCCCAGTGCAGTTTGGTTGATCGTTGATACACGGATTACAACTGCCGCTAACGTACAATAACCATTGACTAAATGACATGTCCGTGTTACTTGCGGCATGTTTTGTGACTTCATTTTAAACTATGACACATTTAAACCGAATAATATAAGGTTTTTTATGTTAGAAATCAAGTTTGTTAGTCAAAATTTATCATCGGTAAAGAATGCACTGGATGCTCGGGGCTATCAGATCGACCTTGATACACTTAAAACATGTGATGATGAGCGGCTTGCTATTTTGCAGGAGATTGAATCGCTGCGCCATCAGCGCAACGTGGTATCCGACCGCATTGCTGAAATGAAAAAGGCCGGCGAAAATGCCCAAACTCTGGTGATCGAAATGCGCACCGTATCATCAAAGATTAAGGAACTGGATAAACAACTGTCTGAAAACCAGGCATCCCTCGCTGACATTCTTCTGGGAATACCGAATATCCCCCACGCATCGGTTCCGCTAGGCGCCGATGAGACCGACAACCCGGTAGTTAGAACTGTTGGTGAGTTACCCCAATTTCCATTTGACCCCCAACCCCACTGGGATATCGGCACCCGGCTGAACATACTTGACTTTGACCGGGCATCGAAGATTACCGGGGCGCGATTTCCACTCTATTTCGGTGCCGGCGCTCGTATGGAACGAGCCCTGATTAATTTTATGCTCGATACTCACACTGATGAGCATGGCTATACGGAGGTGCTGCCGCCTTTTATCGTTAACCGGCAAACAATGACGCATACCGGCCAGTTGCCAAAATTCGAAGAAGACCTGTTTAAGCTGTCCGGCTTAGATTACTATCTGATACCCACCGCTGAAGTTCCGGTTACCAATATTCATCAGGGAGAGATCCTCGAGGAGGAAATGCTACCGGTTTACTACACGGCCCATACGCCATGCTTTCGTTCGGAGGCCGGCTCCTATGGCAAGGATACCCGGGGATTAATCCGCCAGCATCAATTTAATAAGGTTGAACTGGTCAAATTCTGTCAGCCCGAGACCTCTTACGATGAACTTGAAAGTTTATTGAGCAATGCTGAAACGATTCTAAAAAAACTGGAGATTCCCTATCAGGTGATTGAGCTTTGCACGGGAGATCTGGGATTTTCGGCTGCCAAAACCTATGACATTGAAGTCTGGATGCCGGCCCAGGGTCTTTATCGAGAGATTTCATCCTGCAGTAACTTTGAAGATTTCCAGGCCCGCCGGGCCAATATTCGTTTCAAGCGCAAAGGTCAAAAAGGCACCCGGCTGGTTCATACCATAAACGGATCCGGACTTGCCGTCGGGCGCACGGTGGCCGCGATCCTCGAGAATTTTCAACAGGCCGATGGTTCAGTTATCATACCCGAGAGGCTGCGGCCATACATGGCAGGATTGGAGAAAATAACGCCGTGAAAGCCGATGCATTCCCACAAGATATCCGTCCCTACCTGATGCCGTCGCATGAGGGACGGCTGATTTACCGTTGTCTGGGCTGTGGGAGGGAATATGGTATCGAAAAACTCCTTTACATTTGTCCGGAGTGCCAGCAGGTTTTGCTGATATATGATCAAAACTTTGCCCGCTTAAAAAATATTTCAGGGGCGCTGTGGCAGCAGATTTTTGACTATCGCAAGATGCTGAACATTGATGCGCTGAAGGGCATTTACCGTTACCACGAATTCATCGGTTTTCACGGCGTTATTTTCTCCAATCCTGCCATGTATGGCCGCAGCCTCTCGGGTATGATAACGGAACCGTCGGCCTGTTGAAAATTCTCGAGGATAGCGGCCACCGTGCGCCCCACCGCAAGCCCGGAGCCGTTTAAGGTATGAACCAGCTGGGTGCCTTTTTGCCCTTTGCGTTTGAAACGAATGCTGGCCCGGCGCGCCTGGAAATCTTCAAAGTTGCTGCAGGATGAGATCTCTCGATAAAGGCCCTGGGCCGGCAACCAGACTTCGATGTCATAGGTTTTGGCAGCCGAAAACCCCAAATCTCCCGTGCAAAGTTCAATCACCTGATAGGGTATCTCCAGCTTTTTTAGAATTGTTTCGGCATTGCCCAATAAACTTTCAAGCTCATCGTAAGAGGTCTCAGGCTGGCAGAATTTGACCAGTTCAACCTTATTAAACTGATGCTGGCGGATTAATCCCCGGGTATCCTTGCCATAGGAGCCGGCCTCCGAACGAAAGCATGGAGTATGGGCCGTGTAGTAAACCGGAAGTATTTCCTCCTCCAGGATCTCTCCCTGATGAATATTGGTAACGGGAACTTCGGCAGTGGGTATCAAATAGTACTCCCAGCCTGACAGCTTAAAAAGATCTTCTTCGAATTTCGGCAGCTGTCCGGTGTGAGTCATGGATTGCCGGTTAACAATAAAAGGCGGCAGCACCTCCTTGTATCCATGCTCGGCGGTGTGAGTATCGAGCATAAAATTGCTCAGGGCGCGTTCTAAACGAGCGCCGGCACCGAAATAGAGTGGAAACCGCGCCCCGGCAATCTTCGATGCCCGGTCAAAGTCAAGTATACCAAGCCGCGTGCCAATTTCCCAGTGAGGTTGGGGATCAAATCCAAATTGTGGTACCTCACCAACAGTTCTGATTACCGGGTTGTCGGTTTCATCAGCGCCAACCGGAACCGATGCGTGCGGGATGTTCGGTATCTCCAGAAGCATGTCAGCGAGAATTGTCTGATTTTGGGAAAGTTGTTTATCCAGTTCCTTAATCTTGGATGAGACGGCACGCATTTCGACCACCACAGTTTCGGCATTTTCGCCGGCCTTTTTCATTTCGGCAATCCGGTCGGATACCACGTTGCGCTGATGGCGCAGCGATTCAATCTCCTGCAAAAAAACACGCCGTTCATCATCACATGTTTTAAACGTTTCAAGGTCGATCTGATAGCCCCGAGCATCTAATGCATCCTTTACCGCAGATAAATTTTGACTAACAAACTTGATTTCTAACATAAAAAACCTTATATTATTAGGTTTAAATGTGTCATAGTATAAAATGAGGATCCAAAGCATGCCGCAAGTAACACGGACATGTCATTTAGTCAATGCTAATTGTAGGTTGGCGGCTATAGTCATCCGTGTATAAACGATCAACCAAACTGCGCTAGGGAGATATCGTATGGAGGAAATTGGTGCCGCAAAAATTCAGATTCGAGAAGACATTTCCCAAATAACTTCCGCACTGTCTGAAAGTCAAATCGCTGAAAAAACCCGGGCAATTGAAGCCAGACTTTTCGAATTTGCGAATTTTCTGGAAGCAAAAATTGCCCTGCTGTACATTAACGGTGACTATGAAGTTCAAACGGAAAAGATAATCAAACGATCATACACCTATAGCAAAATTGTGGTCCTCCCGGCCTTTGACCCTGAAAAATTTGAAATGAACCTGATGAAAGTCGACCAATTCGCGAAAGAACTGGTCCCCGGCCCCCGGAAGGTATTAGAACCGGATGCAAAGCGATGTAAAACGGTGCCCATGGAACGCATCGACATCGCCATCATTCCAGGGCTGGCTTTTGATGAAAAAGGCGGACGAATTGGTTCGGGCAGAGGTTACTATGACCGGTTGATCCCCAAACTGGCGATCACCACCCGTAAAGTAGCCCTGACTTTCGAAGAGCAGATCATTCCGCAGATTCCCATGGAATCCCACGACAAACATGTAGATATCATCATAACCGACAAACGGATCATCTACAAGATATAAGAACAGGTTTCGGGTGTCAGGGATTTAGTATCTTTTCAAGTTTCTGCAGGTTCTCCAACTCACCCACCGCAATCACCGTAGCACCCGGCATAATGGCGGCCTCGAATGAGGGATTGAACAGCATTTTGCCGTCCGGCTTTTTAATGGCAATAATTATCAAATTGTAATTTTGCCGGATACCGGAATCTTTTAGCTGAACGTTGACCAGCTTCGATGACTCACTGACGGGAATCTCCTCCATCTGTATGTCTTTGCGCTGATGGGCAAAGGCAAGATCAAGAAAGTTGGTAACCGTGGGACGAATAATATGGTGGGCCATACTGACGGCGCCCATCTCGTATGGTGATTCTACGGAGTCGGCACCGGCCGCCTGCAATTTGCTCTTTACTGCTTCCTTACTGGCCCGTGCGATAATGGTAAGCTCCGGGGCAAGCTGCCGGGCCGTCAAAACCAAAAACACGTTGTCCGTGTCAGTGGCCAGAGCGGCAACCAGTCCCTTGGCCCGTTTGATACCGGCCATAATCAGGCTGGCTTCATCGGCCGCATCACCGGCCACGTACAAAATACCATCCTCATCCATCAGCGGGATCAAATCCGGACTTTTATCGATGGCCACCACATCGAGTGGTTTCCTTCTAAGATTGCGACAGATGACCCGTCCGATACGCCCATAACCACAAACAATGTAGTGGTTTTTTAATCGATTAATTTTCTGATCCAACCTTCTTCTCCCCAATATGATTCTCATTCGCCCTTCAACCATGAACTGCACTACGGCTGCGGCTACATACAGTGTAAACCCCACACCGATGGCAACCAAAAGAATCGTAAATACGCGGCCGACATCGCCGACCTGGTTGACTTCCCGATAACCCACTGTGGAAATGGTAATGACGGTCATATATAATGCATCTAAAAACCTCCAGTCCTCAATGATCATGTAACCGGCCGTTCCGACAATAAGAATAAATAGCGACAGTAAAATCGAAACAACAAGATGTCTGGTTTTGTTCATTTTAAGAATTATGTTAATATTTTATAGAAAAAATCAAGTTGTTTTTAAAATCATCACTATTTGTGAAGCTATCATCTTGACCTGTATCCAGTATCTTGATAAAAAAATATAGTGAACAACGATGGAAAATGAATCTCTCAAATATGAACGCCAGCGCGCGGAAATGGTACGCAATCAAATTGAGGCCCGGGGCATCAAGGATCCCAGGGTTCTGGCCGCATTTCGCAAAGTTCCCCGGCATCTGTTTGTCAGCGAAGCTTTAAGAGACCAGGCCTACGGTGACTACCCGCTGCCGATTGGAGAGCAGCAGACCATCTCGCAACCGTATATAGTTGCGGAAATGACCCAGGCCCTGGAACTCAAACAAGATGATCGGGTTCTTGAAATTGGTACCGGTTCCGGCTATCAGGCCGCTATTCTGGCCCAGATTGTGTATCGTGTTTATACCATTGAGCGCATTCGCTCTTTGCACATTCAGGCTCGCAATCTTTTTGACAAATTTCACTATCATAATATTGTAACGCGGTATGCAGATGGAACCAAAGGATGGCAGAATGAAAGCCCCTTTAATGCGGTTATTGTGACAGCAGGTGCCCCAGCGATTCCCGAGGTACTGGTCAACCAGTTAGTTACCGGAGGGCGGCTGGTGGTTCCGGTCGGCAACCAGCATACCCAGGAACTGATCAAGATCGATCGCAGTAAAAATAACGTTCAGCAGACCAACCTCGGCGGATGCAGATTTGTTAAGCTCGTAGGAGAACATGGATGGAAAGAAAGATGAATTTTTCAATTTCAAATTCCCTAGAAACCAATTAACCCAGTCCGTTCAAACTAAAACAGTTATAAAGAAAATTTATGAAAGAAAAATTCATTGGTACATGGAAAGAAGCTTTTTTCACAAGCCCGGGGCCGGCATCTGCTAGAAAGGCAATGAATCTGGCGCTAAAGGGTCTATGCATGGGATCTGCGGATGTCATCCCGGGAGTATCCGGCGGAACGATTGCCCTGATAACCGGAATATATCAAGACCTGATCGGAGCTTTGCGCTCCATCGATATGAAGGTCGTTCAAAAGTTACTGGCACTTGATATCAAGGGCGTTGTGGCAAAAGTGCATGTCCGATTCCTGCTGACTTTGTTCTCTGGAATTTCTGTAGCAATTTTGAGCCTGGCGCGGCTGATGAATTATTTGCTGCACCATCATCCGGTTCCGACCTGGAGCCTGTTTTTCGGCCTTATTGCCGCATCTACCGTCATGGTCGGCAAACATGTCAGCAATTGGTTCGGCAAAGCCGGAATTAGTTTTATGGCCGGAATCATTGCCTCAACAATAATTGTCAACCTGATTCCCCTGCATACGCCCGAGGATCTGTGGTTCATATTTCTTTGTGGAATTGTCGCCATCTGCGCGATGATCCTGCCGGGAATAAGCGGCGCTTTTATTTTACTGATTTTAGGAAAGTATGAGTATGTCACCGGTGCACTGAAAAATCCGTTCTTGCCGCAAAATTTGATTGTCATTCTGGTGTTTTGTACCGGGTGCGCGATCGGACTGCTAGGATTTTCCAGGGTGCTCAACTACCTGCTGCAAAAATTTCACAATTTGACCCTGGCCTTCCTAACGGGCTTGATCGCCGGATCCATGCAAAAAATCTGGCCTTGGAAGGAAGTCATTGAAACCCAGGTAATCCGGGGAAAGGCACACGTAATTTGGGGCGGCCCGACAATGCCGCCGGGCATTGATCAGGAGCTTTTTATCGCCGCCGGCCTGGCTGCACTGGGATTTGGGGCAGTATTGATGATTGAAAGGTTGTCACGAAAATGAAGGTTTCAGGTGTCAGGTTTCAGGTGTCAGGAAGAGGAGGTGCTAAATATAGAAACCGGCTAAATTAGCTCTGAGTTATCTTGAAAGCAAAACTAACATTTTGGTATTCTACCAATTTTATCAAAGAGATAGAGCGAAGCGTTTCCTTAATTTTAGGCATTTTAGACATTTTAGGCAATTTAGGCATTCATATTAAAGGGTTTAGATTTTATAACTGCCAAACATTCCAGGTAAGGTAGCAGTAAAAATTTAGGAACTGATCGCGTACTTCTCTTTGATTTTCTGCTCCACCATGGGCGGAACCATGCCTTTAATATTGCCGCCAAACTGAGCAGCTTCCTTGATAATCGAGGAACTCGTATAGATCCACCTCAAGCCGGTCATTAGAAAGACCGTTTGAACCTCCCGATTCAGCCGACGATTCATCAGCGCCATTTGAAATTCATACTCAAAATCAGACATAGCGCGCAGCCCACGCAAGATTCCCTGGGCATTGCGCTGAGCTGCAAAATCAACCGTAAGACCATCAAATGTAGCAATTTCTACATTTGAAAATTCCTTCATACTATCCTCCAGCATTTCAATGCGCTGTTCCAGAGTAAAAAGATAATTTTTCTTAGGATTGGTCAAAATGGCAAAAATAATTTTATCGAACAGTTTCAATCCTCTTTCAAGAATATCCAGATGTCCATTAGTTACGGGATCAAAAGAACCGGGATAAATAGCTACTCTTTCCATGTTTTCATTCCCTTTCTATCGGAAATTGACGAATGACAATTGATAATTTGTGGTCCGTCGTAGGCGGATCGCTCTGTCTTTATTCAATTCGCAATCTAAAATCCCAAATCCCAAATCGAAAGGGTTCCTCATACCACATAATTTAAAATTGTAACAAGGGTTTTTCCGTATTTGCGTTGATCTGCAATTTCAAATGGCAGCTGCCCCGCTAAAGCCGGCTCCCGGTGAGAATGCTCAACGATAACCCGCGTGCCGCTAACCAGGGATTGACTGAAGTGAAGATTTCGCAGGGTGGGCTCGATCATATTCTTCAGGTAAGGTGGATCCATGAATACCAGATCAAAGGCGATACTTAATGAGTCCAGGCAATTTAAATTTTTGATCAAGTCCCATCGAATGATTTTTGTTTGCCGCTCGAGGGCGAGACTGTCTATGTTCGCTTGCAGCACAGAGATGGAGTCATTGTCATTGTCAATAAAAACCGCTGCATCAGCCTTGCGGCTCAACGCCTCGATACCAAAAGCGCCGGTTCCGGCAAACAAGTCCAGCACCCGGGAGCCGGGAATTTGAGAAGCAAGAATGTTAAAAATCGCTTCACGAGTACGATTGGCAGTCGGTCTTGTTTTTGTGCCGCGCACTGAGCGGAGTTTTCGGCCTTTCAGGTCTCCCGCTATAATCCGTAATGCCATTTTATGCTTGAATCTTGTTGGTGGATTTTCATTTTTATTAAGTTCTGAAATGCTCAGTTAAGATACAAGTCAGGGATTTCGCCCCAATTGGAATAGTGGAATGCTGGAATAGTGGAATAATGAGTTCTGGCCTACGGCTCGGAGAGGATAACGGAATGATGGGTTCACAAAAAATTAAAGGCACACTGTAATAAGGAGTCATAAAAATTCCGAGACGGTTAATCGTGTTTAAAGCTCTTTATCTTCTTGTGCAAAAAGCTGCGTCCGACTCCGATGGCTTCAGCCGTTTTGGTAACATTGTTGCGATGCTGGAAAAGCTTTCGATTGATATATTCTTTTTCAAAAGCCAATTTGGCCTCTTTGAGGTTACCGTATTCAAGAAACTTCGGCTCAGCATAGTCCGGTAGCAAATGAGCATCCCGGTTATAGGCATCCGGTATGTCTTTGCCGTCAATTGCCTCGTCTTCCACCATTATGGCCAGGCGCTCTACCAGGTTTTTCAGTTCCCTGACATTTCCCGGCCAGGGATATTTACCCAGTACGTTAAGTGCTTCAGCGGTAATCTTCTTTCTTTTGCTGCGATTTTGAACCGCAAATTCTTTTAAAAAGGCGTCCACCAGCACGGGTATATCAGCAATCCGCTGCCTTAGCGGCGGCACTTCGATCAGCAAGACATTCAGCCGATAGAATAGATCTTCTCTAAAATTGCTGTTTTCAATTTCCGCTTCAAGGTTTTTATTGCAGGCCGCGATAACCATTACATCCATGCTTATGGTTCGGCTGCCACCGACTCGCTGGATTTTTTTTTCCTGAAGCACCCGTAAAATTTTGGCCTGGGTTTTTAGGCTCATATCCCCGATTTCATCAAGGAAGATAGTTCCCTGGTTGGCCAGTTCAAATTTGCCTATTTTTTTGGT
>PVMK01161828.1_pt1 | contig 11525 bp, 12 predicted proteins | sample 1853481 | NCBI WGS metagenome assembly PVMK01 (sample SAMN08533507, study PRJNA380276) | Marine sediment metagenome, whole genome shotgun sequencing project. | reverse complement strand
CATGGATTGGATCCCGATTGGGTCGAGGCCGTCCTGTTTGCCTGGCTGGCGCGTGAACGCCTCGCCGGCAATGCTCAGGACACACGTAAAATCACAGGTGCCCGCCACAGGGTGCTGCCTGGAACAGCATCAACATCCCCGGAACTGCGACTGCGGTACACAGCAGGAAGAATTGCGTATAACCCATGGCCTCGATCAGGAAACCGGTGCTGGCATTGGCAACTGTGCGGGGCACGGCAATGAAGCTGGTGAACAGCGCGAACTGCGTGGCGGTGAAAGCAAGGCTGGTCTCGCGCGCGATATAGGCGGTCAGCGCCACTGTACCGAGGCCGACACCCAGGTATTCAGCACTGACCACCATGAACAGACCCACCGGACTGTGGCCCACCACGCTTAGCCAGGCGAAGCCGAGTATCGTGATCAATTGGACAAATCCGAATACCCACAAAGCTCGGTTGATGCTGAGCTTGAGCATCGCGATGCCACCGATGACCGAGCCCGCGATCACGGACCACAAAGCCGCCACCTTTGCGATGGAACCGATCTCAGTGAGGCTGAAACCCATGTCCAGGTAAAACGGAGTGGCCAGAGCAGTGGCCATATTGTCGCCCAGTTTGTACAGGAACATGAACGCGAGTATCGCCAGGGCTGAGCCGATGCCGTCGCGCGAAATAAACTCCTTGAACGGGCCGATCACGGCTTCACGCAAGGTGTGCGGCGCCATCTTGTCGTCACTGACTTCCCTGATGACCAGGGTAGTGATGATGCCCACGCCCATGAAGCACGCCGTGACCCAGAACGACACCGACCACGGCACGCTGTCGGCCAGGATCAGGGCCAGGGAGCCCGGCACCAGTGAAGCCAGGCGATAGGCGTTGACGAAGAAGGAGGTTCCGGTGCCCAACTCGTCATCAGCCAGCAGTTCACGCCGGTAGGCATCGAGCACAATGTCTTGGCTGGCCGAAAAAAGGGAGATGATGAACACCAGCACCACGATCATCTTCAGCGACTGGGACGGGTCGAACTGGCCCATTGACCCGATGGCCAGAAACAGACCGATCTGCGTGATCAACGCCCAACCCCGCCTGCGGCCGAGGAAAGGCAGTGCGAAACGGTCCATTAGCGGAGACCACAGGAATTTCCAGGTGTAGGGCAGTGACACCACCGCGAACAGGCCGATGGTTGCCAGGTCCACACCGTTGCTACGCAACCAGGCAGGCACCAACTGAATCAACACATACAGTGGCATGCCGGAACTGAAACCAATAAAAATGCAGGTCAGCATCTTGCGGCTGAACAGAATCTCCTTCCAGTTACGCTGTTCCGTCTGGTTCAAGAAATCACTCCCGGCCCGGGAATTCGAAATCGTAATCCATGATCAATGGCGCGTGGTCGGAAAAGCGCGCCTCTTTGTAGATTTCTACACGGCTGGCCCGGTCGGCCAGTTCGGGTGTGGTGACCTGGTAATCGATCCGCCACCCGGTGTTATTGTCCCAGGCCCGCCCACGGTTCGACCACCAGGTGTATTGTTCCTCGCTGGGGTCGACCCTGCGAAAGGCATCGGCCATTCCCACTTCGCCGAATAATTCATCCATCCAGGCGCGCTCTTCGGGCAAAAAGCCGGAATTTTTCAGATTGCCGCGCCAGTTCTTGATATCGATTTCCTTGTGCGCGATGTTCCAGTCGCCGCAAATCACGTAGTGACGGCCATCACGCGCCCATTGCGCCAACCGCGGCTGCAGGTAATCCATGCATTCGTATTTCACCTGCTGGCGTTCTTCCTTGGATGACCCGGAAGGCAGGTAGAGAGAAATCACCGACAGGTCGCCGAAATCCACCTGCAACCAGCGCCCCTCGTTGTCCATCACGTCCCAGCCCAGGCCGTAATGCACCCGACTGGGTTGGTGGCGGGTGTAAATCGCTACCCCACTGTAGCCCTTCTTCAGGGCATCGTGGTAGTAGACATGGTACCCGGAAGGAAAAAAATGCCGATCCAGCAGTTGATGATGCTGTGCCTTGGTCTCCTGGATACAAATGACATCTGCGTCCTGTTGGTGCATCCACTCAAAAAAGCCCTTTCTGGCAGCGGCCCGGATGCCGTTGGCATTCAGTGTAATGATTCGCATCCCTGGTAGTGCTCCGATTCCGTAGCGGGTCAGCATAGCAAAACGTCATGGCAATTGGCATACTGAACACTCTCTGGAAAGGATTCTATGGTGAGAGACTATAAAAACAGTTTTTTCGAGCTCGCCCTGCGCAAGGGAAACCTCAGATTCGGCAGCTTCACGCTCAAGTCAGGGCGGGTAAGCCCTTACTTCTTCAACGCCGGTGGCTTCGACGACGGTGCGTCGCTGGGTGAACTGGCGCGTTGCTATGCCGATGCGATCACCGATTCCGGGATAGATTTCGATATGTTGTTCGGACCGGCGTACAAGGGAATCCCCCTGGCGGCAGCCACTGCGGTTGCCCTCAACGAGCACCAGGGCAAAAACGTGCCGTACGCCTACAACCGCAAAGAAGCCAAGGACCACGGTGAAGGTGGAACCATCGTGGGCGCGCCGCTGCGCGGAAAAGTACTGGTGATTGATGACGTGATCTCCGCCGGAACCTCGGTCAGGGAATCCATCTCAATCATCCATGCTGCCGGCGCAAAAACTGCCGGAATCGCCATTGCGCTGGACCGCCAGGAGCGCGGTACGGGCGAACTGTCCGCAGCACAACAGATCAATAGTGAATATGGGATACCCTGCACTTCGATTGCAGGTCTGGATGATCTTATCCACTACCTGGAATCGAAATCGATTGAAAACATGGACCTCAACGCAATTCAGAAATACCGGGAAACTTATGGAACTTAGATTACAAACTATTTTTCTGCTCATCGCCGGAGTATTCCTTGCTGCTAATGCGAGCGCTGCCGATGTCTTTCGCTGGGTCGATGAAAACGGTGAAGTGCATTACAGCGAATCTCTGCCGCCCAACTTCAAGGACCAGGGACACGACGTACTCAATGAACGAGGCATCGTCACCGACGAGGACCAGAGCCTGACACCGCCAGCGCCGGAGGAAGTGCCGGAGGAGGAGCAACTGCAGGAACTTCCGCGCGACAGTTCCGGGATGAAACGTCCCAAGGCCCTCTACTCCGAAGCGGAAATGCAACGGCGGATGGACAACTTCCTGATGCTCCGTTACGACTCCAAGCAGGAAATCACCGACGCGATGAACGTGGAAATTAAGCAACTCGAGTATGACCGGCGTCTGCTGACAACTACGCGTGACAGCATGCAGGACGCTTACCGGGGGCAGATCAGGCAAGCAGCCAACCGGCAAAGAGCAGGTCAGCAAGTGGATGAGAAGGTTGCCAAAGAGATCAACCAACTGCAAACCAGGTTAGCGGAAAACGGCCGCTCCCTGGACTATATGGAAACTCGGGAAACGGACATCCGGGCCGAGTTTGGCAAGCAACTGGACCGCTACCGTTTTCTCGAAGAGGAATGGGCCGAGGAACCAACGGATAGCTGAGAAAGCTGAGTGTTTACACGCTGCACAGCCTGCCACACCGTCCATCCGGTCAACGCCAGCCTGCTGGCCCGGGGTGGTGGCAAATACCGTTGCGGAAAATGCAAAAAACTGTGCAATGCGCTCGATTCCCTGTTCGATGAATGGCCCGCTGCCGGCGACCGGCCGCCGGCGACAGGTGAACTGCCGGTTCTTGGAATGCCCATCGACCTCGACGAGGCGCGGAAAACCCGACTGACGCCCGACGAAGCAGCGCTGCATGGCGACGACGATGCAAATCCGGAAGCCCCGGTAAAAGCTGGTGGCAAGTTGCTGCGGCTCACATGGATCACCATGGCGCTGGTCATTGCCGTCATTGTCACCTTCAAGCTGGCCGAGTTCTTTGGGAGTCCTTTAACTGAGCTGCAGGTCGTGCAGTCGGTAAAGAGCCGGCTCGGCATCCAGGATCCGGCTGCCGGGCTACCTTTCCGGGACCTGCAGCAAATCCACCTGGTCAGCCGTGAACTGACAAGCCACCCATTCCAGGCAGAGATGCTCCGCCTGAGCGCAACTATTGTTAACCGGGCACCGGAAACCCAGCCCTACCCTGATCTGGAAGTAATTCTGCTCGACGCAAGCGGCGAACCAATGAGCAAACACCGGTTCAGCCCGTCGGACTACCTGGCCGAAGGCGCATCAAGAGATTCCGGCATGACTCCGCAGGCTTATTTACCTCTGGTCCTGGACCTGCCTGATCCGGGCAGTGCGGCGGTGGGATTCGAGCTGAATTTCCTGTAAAAAATCTGCGAAAGCTGACGCAAATTGCCCGGGCAATGTGGTAGGGTTTATCGATGACGAAAGAAGTAGATTTGCCAATACCCCTGACAAAACGTAACCGAAGCCATCCGGCGCTACCTGGAGGATATGGGACACGCACAGCCCGAATGCCTCTACCGTATCTTGATGGCGGAAGTGGAGCCTCCACTGATCGAAGAAGTCTTGCGTTACACCCAGGGAAACCAGTCCAGAACGGCAAAAATTCTGGGCATGACCCGCAACACGCTACGGACCAAGCTCCATCGCTATGACATTCCGATAAGGAATGGTAAATACTGACAGGAAAACATGAACAACCATTCTGATTCTCCGAACGCCCTGGCATTGATCAGCGTTTCGGACAAGACCGGCATTATCGAATTCGCAAACTCGCTTGTTGATATGGGTTTCGGCCTGTTGAGTACCGGCGGCACCGCCAAAGCGCTGGCCGCTGCCGGGCTGCCCGTAACTGAGGTCTCGGATTACACGGGTTCGCCGGAAATCATGGGCGGGCGCGTCAAGACCCTGCATCCGCGAATACACGGCGGACTACTTGGGCGCCAGGGTGATGATGATGCGGTGATGGATGAACAGGATATCCCACGGATCGACATGGCCGTAATCAACCTGTACCCGTTCGAATCGGTCACCAGCAACCCGGACTGCAGTTTGCAGGAAGCTATCGAAAATATTGATATAGGCGGGCCGGCCATGGTGCGCTCAGCCGCCAAGAATTTTGAATCCGTGGCCATCGTGACCAGTCCTGAACAGTATGACTCCGTACTGGCTCAATTACAGGGCGGCAATGGAAAACTGGATCACAAAACACGCTTCGAACTGGCCATTGCCGCGTTCAACCGCGTAGCGCAATACGACGATGCGATCAGCAATTACCTGTCTGCCCGCACCGATGACGGTAACTGCGAGACTTTCCCCCGGCAGATCAACCCTTGCTTCATCAAGGTGGCAGACCTGCGTTACGGGGAAAATCCTCACCAGCAGGCGGCCTGGTACCGGGACTTGTTTCCAGCCGCAGGCAGCCTGGCCAGCGCCAAACAGCACCAGGGCAAGGAACTCTCCTATAACAACATTGGGGATGCCGATGCGGCCTGGGAGTGCGTGCGCCAGTTCGATGAAACAGCATGCGCCATCATCAAGCATGCCAACCCCTGTGGTGTGGCTGTCGCCGGAAGTCCAGCGGAGGCTTATGACCTGGCATTTGCAACCGACGCCACCTCCGCTTTTGGTGGCATCATCGCCTTCAACCGGCCACTCGACGCAGCCACTGCAGCCAGCATCATTGAGCGCCAGTTTCTTGAATTGCTGATCGCTCCAGCTTTTGAAGACGAAGCCCTGGCCGTTCTGGCGGCGAAGAAAAATATCCGGGTGCTGGAGATTCCGGGCGGCAAAGCCACTCCACAGAGAGAATCCAAGCGCATCGGCAGCGGCCTTCTGATCCAGACATCTGATCTGAACCCATTGGACCGGGAGGCCTGCAAGGTCGTCTCACTGAGACAACCGGATGAACAACAATGGCATGACCTGATGTTCGCCTGGAAAGTAGCCCGCATGGTGAAATCCAACGCCATTGTTTACGCGGCCGGTGGACGTACAGTGGGGGTCGGCGCAGGCCAGATGAGCCGGGTGGACTCAGCCCGTATCGGGCGCTGGAAAGCCGAGGATGCCGGCCTGCCGATCAAGGGCGCCGTAATGGCTTCAGATGCCTTCTTCCCATTCAGGGACGGCCCTGACACGGCGGCCGAAGCCGGAATTGCAGCCATCATCCAGCCGGGCGGGTCGATGCGGGATGAAGAAGTGATCGCAGCAGCCAACGAGCACAACATGGCCATGGTCTTCACCGGCATCCGCCATTTCCGGCATTAAATCGTCGGTGCTAAAAGTAACCGTAGGAGCGAATTCATTCGCGAAAAATATATGAAAGTACTAATAATAGGCAGCGGCGGCCGCGAACACGCACTAGCCTGGCAAGCAGCAAAATCTCACCATGTTGAGAAGGTATACGTGGCGCCCGGCAACGCCGGCACCGCAACTGAACCCGGCGTAGAAAATGTCGCCATCCCGGTCAGCGATCTGGATGGCTTGCTCGGATTTGCTCGTGAACAGGGCATCGAACTGACCATCACCGGCCCCGAAGACCCATTGGTCAACGGCATCGTCGACCGGTTCAGCGAAGCTGGCCTGGCCTGCTTCGGTCCCAGCGCCGCAGCGGCGCAACTGGAAGGATCAAAATCCTTTGCCAAGGACTTCATGTCCCGACACGGCATCCCGACGGCCGCCTATGGAAAATTCACGGAGGTAACCCCCGCCATTGATTTTATCCGCCAGCACGGAGCCCCCATCGTGGTAAAAGCCGATGGACTGGCGGCCGGTAAAGGCGTGATCATAGCCGAGACCACTACCCGGGCCGAAACGGCGGTGCTGGACATGCTGGCGGGCAATGCATTCGGCGAGGCAGGGCACTGCGTAATTATCGAAGAATTCCTGGAAGGCGAGGAAGCGAGTTTCATCGTGATCGCCGACGGCAAAAACATCCTGCCGCTGGCCACATCGCAGGATCACAAGGCCATGGGGGATGGTGACACCGGCCCGAATACCGGCGGTATGGGCGCGTACTCTCCCGCCCCGGTCGTCGATGATGCGATGCACCGCCGGGTGATGGATGAAGTGATCCAGCCAACCATCGAGGGCATGGCAGCCGACGGCTCACCCTTCACCGGCTTCCTGTATGCCGGCCTGATGATCTCTCCTGAAGGAAATCTCCGGGTATTGGAATATAACGTCCGCTTCGGCGACCCTGAAACCCAGCCGATACTGATGCGCTTGCAGTCCGATCTTCCTGAACTTTGCCTGGCGGCAGTCAGGGGGCAGCTTGAGCGGCAGCAAGCGGTTTGGGATCCACGCGCCTGCCTGGGCGTAGTGATGGCCGCCGGGGGTTATCCCGGTGATTACGAAAAAGGCTTCCCCATCAGTGGACTGGACAGCGCATTCCCCGCGCACGTGAAAGTATTCCACGCCGGCACCGCTCTGAGTGACAACGGCGTGGTCACCTCGGGCGGGCGCGTATTGTGCGTCTGCGCCCTCGGCGAAAATGTAAGCCAGGCCCAGGCCGAAGCCTATCGCGCCTGCCAGGAAATACACTGGGACGGAGCCTTCACGCGCGGCGACATCGGTTACAGAGCGGTCGCAAGAGAGCAGATTTCATAGGATGGACGTTTCGCATTTACTGGACGAGCTTAACGAGGCACAACGAGAAGCGGTAACCGCGAAAGACGGACATGTGCTGGTACTGGCCGGCGCCGGTAGCGGCAAAACCCGTGTGCTGATCCACCGCCTGGCCTGGCTGATCCAGGTCGATCATGTCTCCCCCCTTGGGGTGCTGGCGGTCACGTTTACCAACAAGGCGGCCGGCGAAATGCGGGCCCGCGCCGGCGACCTCCTGCAAGTCTCGATGCGGCCCTTGTGGATTGGAACGTTTCACGGTATCGCCCATCGCTTGCTCAGGATGCACTGGCGCGAAGCCGGCCTGCCCGAGGAGTTCCAGATCCTGGATTCCGAAGATCAGCAACGGCTGTTGCGCCGGATCATCCGGGACGAAGGAATGGACGAGACGCAGTGGCCGGCCCGGCAGGCACAATGGTTCATCAACGCGCGCAAGGATGAAGGCGAGCGGCCCCAGCATATCGAGCACCTCGATCACCCGGTAACTTCAACCTGGGTGCACATCTACCAGCTCTACCAGGATTACTGCAGCCGTGGCGGGCTGGTTGATTTTGCTGAGTTGCTGTTGCGCGCACCCGAACTCTGGCTGTAAAACCCGGCTTTACTCGACCACTACCGCAATCGTCTCGGGCATCTGCTGGTGGATGAGTTCCAGGATACCAATGCGATCCAGTACGCCTGGATACGGATGCTGGCCGGCGACAGCGGCCGGGTGTTCATGGTGGGTGACGATGACCAGTCAATTTACGGCTGGCGCGGGGCGAAGGTGGAGAATATGCAACACTTCGTCAAAGACTTTCCCGAGGTCCTCACGGTGCGCCTGGAGCAAAATTACCGCTCCACCGGCAACATCCTGGATGCTGCCAATGCGCTGATCGACCATAACCAGTCCCGCCTGGGAAAGAAGTTATGGACCGCCGGCGAGAGTGGAAAACTGATACAGCTCTACACAGCGTTCAATGAGCAGGATGAAGCCCGCTTCGTGGTCGACCAGATTCAGCAATGGCTGGACAGCGGGCGCCGGGCGGACCACAGCGCCATCCTCTACCGCACTACCGCCCAGTCACGGCTGTTCGAAGAATACCTGTTGCGGGCAGATATCCCCTACCGGGTTTATGGCGGTCAACGCTTTTTCGAGCGCACCGAGGTGAAGGATGCACTGGCTTACCTGCGCCTGCTGCACAACCCGAACGACGATGCAGCCATGGAGCGCGTGATCAACAAGCCGACCCGGGCTATCGGCGATAAAACAGTATCGATCATCCGCCTGCAGGCGCGCGAAAGTGGCCTCACCCAGTGGCAGGCCGCCAATGAATGCATCTCGCAGGGCAAGTTTGCAGCAAGGGCAGGAACCGCAGTGTCCACTTTCATCCAACTGATCGAGAGCATGCGTGAACGGATGAAGGACTGGACCCTGGGCAACCAGATGCAGGGTGTGATCGATGACAGCAAGCTGACCACTCATTACGAAAAGGAACCGCCTGAGCGCATGGAAACGCGCTTTGAAAACCTGAAGGAACTGGTCAACGCAGCAGATTCTTTCATTCTTCCCCAGGAAGATGCCGACGCAGGCATGACAGAACTCCAGTCATTTCTCAGCCATGCAGCGCTGGAAGCCGGCGAAACCCAGGGCGAACGCTGGGATGATTGTGTGCAGCTGATGACGCTGCATTCCGCCAAGGGCCTGGAGTTCCCGCTGGTGTTCATGGTGGGCATGGAGGACGGCCTGTTTCCCCATCAGCGTTCGGTGGAAGATGCTGCCGGCCGCCTCGAAGAAGAGCGCCGCCTGTGTTACGTGGGCATGACGCGCGCCCGTGAGCAGCTCTGCCTTTGCTACGCCGAGGTCAGGCGCATGTTTGGCTCCGAAAATTTCTGCCGTCCCTCACGTTTCATCAACGAAATGCCTGCTGAGTTGCTGGAGGAAATCCGGCCAAGAACCTCCAGCCGCCAACCCTGGGTGCCGGCCCGGCCATCACGGATAGCGGGACTTGGCAACCAGGACTGGCCCTTCAAGCTGGGACAGGCCGTAGTTCATCCCAAGTTCGGTGAAGGTGCGGTGATGGCTTTCGAAGGTACCGGGGAGCATGCCCGGGTGCACGTTAACTTCCTGCACACAGGGGCCAAGTGGCTGGTGCTGGCCTACGCGAACCTCCAGGCCAGTTAGAGCACGATTTCCTTGAGCCAGCCGCATGAAATTCAGCTCGATACCCGGCAGGGCCGCCTGGCCGGACTGAGTTGGCGGCTCGAAGATGCGCCGCGGGTGCTGTGCCTGCACGGCTGGCTGGACAACGCAGCCTCGTTTGTTCCGCTGGCGCCCCTGCTGGACCGATTTGACCTGGTGGCCCTGGACCTCCCGGGGCATGGCCACTCTGAACACCGGCACTCGAGTACCCGCTATCATTTCATCGATTACCTGTTCAATATCGATGCCGCCCTGGATGCCCTGGAATGGGCAGATTGCCATTTTCTGGGCCATTCGATGGGTGCGGCCATTTCTGCTGTCTACAGCGCCGGTGCTCCAGAACGTGTGCGCAGTATCGTTATGCTCGATACCATGGGCCCCATTTCTGTTTCCGCCGAAGGCACTGCCGGACGGCTTCGGCGCAGCCTGGCCAAGCACCGGCGCGGGCCCCGCCCGGTCCGGCGCTTCGATTCAATCAACGAAATGGTAAAAGCCCGCCGCGCGGTAAGCGACCTGTCGGAAGCCGCCGCCCGCCTGATCTGCGAGCGCTCCGCCCGGCAGGCTGGCTCCCATTTCGAGTGGCGCAGCGATCCGGCCCTCAATTGGGTTTCTTCCCTGGTGATGACGGATGAGCAGGCCATGGACCTGGTGCAGAATATCCAGGCCCCTGCCCTGACCTTCACGGTAACGGAAGATTCCCCCTGGTCCTCGCGGGCTAAACTGGGAGAGCGGCGGCAGGCGATTGCCCATGGAAAGCACGAAACACTTGAAGGTCATCATCATTTTCACATGGACGATCCCGGCCAGATCGCGGACACTATCCGGGATTTCATCATCGACAACGACCGCTCCCCAGGCGAGAAACCAGCATGAACATGCCGACTGAATCACCGATCAAAATCAACATACCTGCGCGCGAGCGCCTTATCTTTGCGCTCGATGTTCCAGATCTAGATCACGCGCAGCAACTGGTCGAAACGCTGGATGACTCAGTGGTGTTTTACAAGCTCGGTCTCGAGTTTTTTCTATCCGGCCATTACTTCGAACTGGCCGCAGAATTGCGCTCGCGTGGCAAGAAGATTTTCGCCGACCTGAAACTGTTCGACATACCAGCAACGGTCGCTTCGGCCGTCCGTCAACTGGCGCGTCACCAGGTGAATTTCTGCACGGTCCATGGAAATGACAGTATGTTGAAGGCTGCCGTCGAGGCCAAGGGTGAGATGCAGATCCTCGCCGTAACGGCCCTGACCAGCCTGGATCAGGGCGACCTGGATGACCTCGGTTTTCAGTGCGACGCAAGAACCCTGGTACTGTCACGCGCCCGCCGCGCCCTGCAACTGGGTTGTGACGGGGTGGTTTCTTCCGGCCTGGAAGTAGCTGCGCTGCGGGAGTCAGTCGATCACGCGTTGATCACGGTCTGCCCGGGTATCCGTCCCATCTTCAACGATGAGGTGCCAGCGCAAGACGATCAACAGCGAGTCATGACTCCCGGACGCGCGATCGCGACCGGCGCCGACTATCTAGTTGTCGGCCGCCCGATTCGTGACGCTGCCGATCCGCGGGCTGCTGCTGAAGCTATTCAGGAGCAAATCGCTCAAGCCCTTTGATCGCGGAATGATTCGCGGATGAATCCGCTCCTACGGTTGAACATTCATGCACCGATGTAGGAGCGGATTCATCCGCGAATCATTCCAAAATAAATGCTTGCAATAGCTAATCCCCTGCATTACGATACGCCCGTAACTTCATAATAATGAATGAAAACAGATTGGTGAACTTCACGAATGTC